>WNFV01025623.1_pt1 | contig 10664 bp, 7 predicted proteins | sample 5400101 | NCBI WGS metagenome assembly WNFV01 (sample SAMN13153361, study PRJNA577476) | soil metagenome | isolation source: 115 cm soil or saprolite under grassland replicate 1 | place: USA:California | collected 2016-06-15
CGATGCACAATGTCGCGCGGGTTTGCGCGTGTTGGACTTTGGCCGCGGGCGCGGTGGTCATTGTTGTTCGATATTGGATGTACGAGGATCGCTGGTTCATCCTGACCGGGGCGGCGCTGTTGCAAGTGGCGCTGCATGGCCTGGCCGGTGTGCCGTATTTGCTTGCCGGCTCGATCGCGGTCGCGGTTGCCGTGATTGCCATTGCAATTTCGTACATGACTCGTTCGCGGACCGATTCGAGCGACGCGAGATGAGAACGATCGCAATTGCCGTTGGCGTGTTTTTGATTCCGGTTGCGTGTTTCGCAGCGGAGCAAAGTTCTGCTGAAGCAACTTCAAAGCTCGCCGCGATGTTTGCGGCGAAAGACGCGAACGGCGAATCGATTATTAGCCCGAAAGAACAAGCCTATTGGGTTGGCCTCAATGATAATCTCCGCGCCCTCCTCAACGATCTTATTCAAAGGGAGGTGATCACGCGTCCAGAGCACTTGGCAACGCTACTCGGGCTGCAATTGCGTCCGCAAAAAATGGAACTGCTCTTGCAGAACAGATGCATTCTGTGTCACACCGACTCCGAATCTCAATCAGCGGACAATCTCTTTTCTGTTGCAACCGGTTCACGCCAACCGGCGGCGCACATGAATCTGAAGGAAGTCGTCGAGGACGTTCATTTTCGGCGCGGCGTCTCATGCTCCGGTTGTCACGGAGGCGATCCCACGGCCGATTTTGGCCACGACTTCGTCAAGGAATGGCCGGAGAAAGAACGCCAAAAAAATCGGGCGTGGGTCGTTCAGTTTTGCGCGCGCTGCCATTCCGATCCGGCGAAAATGCACGAGTTCAATCCTTCGCTGCCAACCGATCAATTGGCGAAGTTCAAGGATAGCCCGCACGGCCGGACGCTGCTCGACAAACACGACGACCGCGCACCGTCGTGTGTGAGTTGCCATGGTGTTCACGGCATCCGCCCGGCGAAAGATCCGCAGTCAAAAGTGTACGCGCAGCGCGTGCCGGAGACCTGCGGCGCGTGCCATGCCGACGCGAAAATTATGGCCGGATTTACGCGCGCGGACGGCTCGCCGCTACCGACGACGCAACTCGCCGAATATCGTGACAGCATCCATGGCCGCGCACTACTCGTGCGCGGCGACCTCGGCGCCCCCGCATGCAATACGTGCCACGGCAACCACGCCGCCAGCCCACCCGGAGTCGCGCAGGTCAGCCGGAGCTGCAATCTCTGTCATTCGGCCAATGCCAGTCTGTTCGACGGCAGCAAACACAAGCACGCCTTCGATGAACACAACTGGCCTGAGTGCGGCCAGTGTCATGGCAATCATACCATCGCCAAAACGGATGATTCGATGCTGGCGACTGGACCGGGCCAGCTATGCGGCGATTGCCATCGCGAATACGCCAAGACCAACCCCGATTGCATCAAGACCGCAGACTACTTTAACGATACGATCGCTCGAATGGATCAGGCGCGGACAAGATTCATTGCGGTCTCGGAAAAATTCGCAGCCAGAGGCCTGGATGTGGAGCCGATCAATAACCAACTAACGGAACTTGGAGACGCATTGAAAAAGTCGCGCACTTATGTCCATTCCTTCAGCCGAAATACTTTTCAACAAACAGCCGCGCCGGGTGAAGAGGCCGTTAAACATGCCGACGCACTCGTCAATAAAGCCTCCGAAGAATTTAAATACCGTCAGATCGGCCTCGCTGTGAGCATCGGCTTTATCGGGCTTTTGATGCTCGCGATTTATTTAAAACTTCGCCAAATGGAAAAATAGCGCGTTTCCGACGTTTTCGCTTTCGTCGCCTTGGCGGATTTGCGAGGATTCTGAGGCCAATTTTGAACTGATGGAGCCAAGCGAATCAGAAAACGGGAGGCGGTTCTTTCCAAGGGGCGCGATTTTCTTCTTTGCGCTTTTAATTGTGTTTTACGCTGCGCTCTGGCTGGTCGTTTACTGGCTCATGATTGCGCGCGCATGAACAAGCTGAGCGCCACGCAACTGGAGAAGCGGATTATTTGGGTTGCGCTGGCGTTTGCGATTGTGCTTTTGGCGTTATCCGCGCTGGCGATCAATTTGTTTCATGTTGGTCTGCCCACATGCCTCAGCGACGTCAAACCGTTTCAGAAAGGAGAATTGATCGCGCACTCGCCGACGCATTACGAGCTGCATTACGTGGCCCGCATGTGGAAGTTCGAGCCGGAGGACGTGACGGTTCCGGCAGGATCAACAGTAGACATCTACCTGAGTGCAGCCGACGTGACGCACGGCCTGATTTTGCTGGGCACGAATCTTAATCTGATGGCCGTACCCGGCGTCGTGAATTACGCGCGAGTCAAATTCGATAAGCCGCACAGTTATCAACTGCTCTGCCACGAGTTTTGCGGCACAGGACACGATCAAATGGCTGCCGAATTGCACGTGGTCGACGCGGCAACATTCGTTGCGAAGCCAAGTCCGCCGCCTGGCGCCGAGCCGACGCATCCCGGTTACAAACTCCTCGATGCAAATCTGTGTACAACGTGCCACTCGCTTGATGGTCAGCCGGGTATCGGGCCGACATTTAGAGGTTTGTACGGCCGAACCGAAAAGTTGAGAGATGGCTCAACCATTACCGTCAATGACGCTTTTGTTCGCGAAAAGATCCTTCGTCCCGAAGCGAAAGTCGTAGCGGGGAAATTTGAGCAGGAAATGCCCAAAACGGACCTCAGCGATGAAGAGATCGAAGAAATTATCGAGTACCTACAAACGTTGAAATAGCAGCGATGGAACTGCGCGAACCAATGATCGATATCGAGCCCGGACTCAGAAAAATGATTCTGATCGAGATCGTTTTCCCGATGGTGCTGTTGATCGTCGGAATTTACCACGGACTGATGCAGGTGCTTTATCGGGCGGGAATGATTCGCGGTTCGCAATTTCTCGGGCTGAGTTATTTCCAAGGCTTAACGCTGCACGGGGTCGTAAACGCGATCGTGTTCACCACTTTCTTCGCTGTGGCCTTTGGTTACGCGATCGTTCGTTACTACCTCCGCCGAACGCTCAACATGAACGTGGCATGGTTGTCGTTTGGATTGATGGTCGTGGGAACCCTGCTCGCGGCGGCAGCCATTCTCTCGGGAAAGGCGACGGTGCTTTACACGTTTTATCCGCCGTTACGTGCGCATCCCACCTTTTATGTCGGCGTAGTGTTACTCGTCATTGGTTCGTGGATCGCGTTCTTCAACTGGTTGCCGCCTTACTTCAGTTGGAAACGCGAGCATAGGGGCGAGAAAGTGCCGCTCGCTGTAGTCGGTATTTTCGCCACCTTTATTATCTGGCTAATCGCGACCACGCCGGTCGCAATTGAAGTGATTTTCCTGCTGATCCCATGGTCTATGGGATGGGTAGCGACCGTAAATGTGCCGCTCGCGCGGATGCTGTTTTGGTTCTTCGGCCATCCGCTTGTCTACTTCTGGCTCGTCCCAGCTTACGTCATGTATTACACGATGCTGCCGAAGCTGGCCGGCGGGAAACTGTTCTCCGATTTCGCAGGGCGGCTAACTTTTTTGTGGCTCCTGCTCTATTCGGCCCCCGTCGGAATTCATCACCAGTTCACCGAACCCGGGATCAGCAGCGCGTGGAAGTTCGTGCACGCATTTTTCACCATGCTCGTGGCTGTTCCGAGTTTTCTCACCGCGTTTACGATCGGGGCATCGTTGGAACACGCAGGGCGGGAGCGAGGCGGTCGCGGCTTAATCGGATGGTGGTCTAAACTTCCATACCTCGACACCGATCGCTGGCTGTTCTCCTACCTGTTCGCTGGCTTGGTCATATTTATCTTTGGTGGAGTCACGGGCGTCATCAACGCGTCGTACAACCTGGATAACGTCGTGCACAATACTTCCTGGTTGCCCGCGCATTTTCATCAAACCGTCGCCGGTCCGGTGTTTCTCTCCTACATCGGGATGAGTCTGTTCCTGGTCGCAACGCTGACCGGCAAACAGATCAAGTTGCCAACTTGGAATGTCTGGGTGCCATACATTTGGACGGTCGGCATCATGATCTTCTCGACCGGGCTGTTCATCGGCGGCGCCGGCGGCGAACCGCGGCGGACAAACATGGGTTTGAGTTACACCGATCCGCAATCGCACTTGTACCATCCTGAGTGGCAGATTGCAAAAATGCTCGGGAGCATCGGCGGCACGATCATGACGATCGCCGCAGTGATATTTTTTGTCGTATTCTTCGCCACCATTTTTAGCAAGCCGATTAAACAAGGCGCACTGGAGATAATCGTGTCGGAGCCATATCACGACGAGCGCGTTCCTGCGGTGCAGACTTTCACGCCATGGCTGGCTGGTGCTGCTCTCCTGCTGGTTATTGCCTACGCTGCTCCAATCGCACAAACGATTCGAAGCAATTTTCCCGGCGCGCCGCCGTATTCGCAGGACAATCCACGTCCGATCAGCAGCGCACGAACTCAATGACCAGCTTGTGATGAGATTTTTCCTGCCTGTTATTTTCGGCGCTTGTGTCTCTAATTGCTTTGCGGGCACCGTCCGAGACGTTTCGCCGCAGCGGGGACAGTCCGTAGCGCCGATCAACTGGACTGATGACGCGGGACGGGTCCGACGACTATCGGAATTCGCAGGTTTTCCCGTGATCCTTCTGCCGATTTATACCCGCTGCCCGACCGCATGTATCGCGAACGTTGATCAACTCAAAACCGCGCTCTCCGGCTCTTCTGCCGATCCCCGACAATTTCGCGTGCTGTTGTTCTCGTTCGATGCGAGCGACACGCCGGAGAAGTTGACCACTTATCGCAGCCGCGAAAAGATTCCGCTCGGCTGGTTTGTCGGCACCGGCACTCAACAAAACATCGACGCGCTTCTTGAATCGATCGGGTTTCAATATGGCCGGGCGGGAACAGAGTTTACGCACCCGAATATTGTTCTCTTTCTCGATTCCAAACTTCGGATCGCGAAATGGATTTACGGAACGGATTACTCGGGTGGCGACGTAGATCGTGCATTGAAAGTCGCAGCAGGCGAGAGCGATTGGATTGGCCAGTATTCCGAGTGGCTGTATACGCTTTTGCTTGTTGCAAGCTCGGTACTGTGCGTCGCACTCGTTTATTACCTGGCGCAACTTACTGCTCTGCGACGCACATACGTCAGGCGTAAGTCTCCTGTGGCCACGAGTGGAGTTGAGTTTTGATTGCAAGTAAAGCCACCTTGCCTGAGAGAAAAATGCAACCCGACCGCTGGCAATCCCCGGCCGAGCTGATGCCGAAGCTGATGCAACGCCTCGGATTGCGCGAACGCCTGCGCGAAACCGAGGTGATGTATGCCTGGTCGAAAATCGTCGGCGACTTCATCGCCGCGCACTCAACGCCAGTTGCATTACGCGAGGGAATCCTCTACGTCCGCGTTCTCCAACCGGCGCTTCACTACGAGCTCGAACAAATCTCAAAGTCCGAAATCCTCCGAAAACTAAAACAACGCTTCGGCGCCAAAACCATCCGCGACATCCGCTTTCGCGTCGGCTGATATGCATCCTCGATAGCCCTGACGCTTCTTTGTGCATGACACCGGTTCGTGCTAGACAAATCGGGAGCCGCTTTTTTGGGCTTGGTCATAATGTTTAAGCAATGAAATAGCTGATCAGGCTCTTTCGTTTGGTAACAAGCGTATCAGATTGCTCCGATCGTCACTGTACCAATTCGCTAGTGTCCCAATTTCAATTCAGTGCTGAAAAAGTAACCGCAATAAAAGCGGGTCCATTTCTGAACGCTTTGGTTTCCGACCTTTATCAAAATGCCCACTGGCCGCGAATAAAGAGGATCGTGAAGAGCGCGAGGAAAAGCAACGACCAGACGGTAATCACCGCGTACCAGAATCGGTTCTTCGTAAGCAACGCAAAAAGCATGAAGATCGGGAACATTATCAACGAATAACGCGGCATGCTTACGAGAAAAGTAGCGCTGGTAACCAGGAACCAGTTTCCTGTAATCCACATTGCATAGAGTGGACGCAGTTTGATCCAACTGGCGATCATGCAAACCAATCCGAGCGCCACAAAATACAATTCTTCCGCTCCAATCATCTCCGCTTCATTGGGAGCGCGTTGGAGATTGATGAGGGTAGCCTGATGAATCCCAACCCAAGGCCAAGAAGTAGACATCCCAAAGAACGGTTTTCGGATTTCGAAAAAGGCGAATGGATTGCCTGTGACTCTCCAGTTAAGAAAGAGATAAATTCCAAACCCAGCGGGCACAATCGCGATCCAGAGCCACCGCCATTGCCAGCGCTTAGTCGCAATAAATTGATGGCCCGCCTCTACAGCGAGCGTTGGAATCAAAATGATGCCGTTGGGCCGCGTCATCCAACTCAGTGCTCCAAGCAATCCTGCGATCGACCAATATTCCCAACGCGCAGCCATGATAGAGCCGAGGGCGAGCGCGAGAAACAGGCTCTCCGTATAGCCGATGTGCAAAAAATAAGCGGTCGGGAAAATGAGAAAAAACCAGACCGCGCGCTGAGCGACGTCGGCGGAATAATCAAGTTGGACAATTCTTCGCAGAAGAAGTGCCGCGGCCACGGACGCGAAGCCCGAAACGATAAAAGCGCTTACCAGATAATTCCCGGAAAGCGAGGCAACCCATCGGGTGCACCACGGAAAGAGAGGATACAGCCATGCTTTAAGCTCGTAAGAGGACGTGTAGCCGAACTGCGCCAAATGCTGATAGTGGATGGCGTCCCACCGATTCCAGATTTCCAGCCAGCCACATTTGTCACGAAGAGGTCTGTTTTCCAGGACGTAAAAGCTTTTCGCCCCGAACACGAAGAGCAGAAGCTTGATTGCCAATACCCAGCCGATCACAAGCCAATCTTCTCTCGGCACTCGCGCGACCGATCGTTTTATTTTATCCAAAATCGCCGATTGCATCTTGCGCTCTTGCACAGAAAAACCTCCGCTCCTCAGAATCTCTTCAGTCACTATTTGTAACTCATGTTGAATCGCAGCGACCGTGCCGGGCACGATCGGTGGCAGGTTCAACTCGAATGTTTACGCGCTAGGTTCCTGGTGCCCTACTTCTGGCATGCCCATCGATTTGCCGACGTGCGCAAGGAGCATCGTAACCGTCAGTCGTTTGCTCGGTTTCGGTCGCCTCTGCTATGATGAGTCGTGCAATCAGCAACGTGATTGGCTATCAGCCGGTCCAGGATGGCAAGAATGCAGCAAATTCATGGCGAACGCTTCCCTGAGCCCGCCGCAGAGTTTTGCGCGGGATGGACTTTTTGGACTAGCGCTTCGAAGCGTGGATCATTCCGAAGCGGATCGAACATGGGGTCGAGCCGGAGAAGCGCGGGAGTGAGCGGCAGGTCCGAAGCCAATGCGCCTGCATAGGGAATAGATAAGAGCCTCTGTAAAACGCCAATCGCACGGTCGTTGTCTCCCGCGCGCGCCGCCACTCTGGCGAGGATCTCCATCGGAAGAGGTCCCGCCAAAGCATCTTTTTCGATCGGATTCGTGGCGATCGCCCGCTCCGACAGAGACAACGCGGCAGCCTTGTCGTTTAGAAACGCATTGGTTAGCGCGAGATCTCCCATCAGGCCCCAATTTTCCGGTTGTTGTTTGAGGAACGCTTCGAGTTCGCTGCGTCCTTCTCGCCAACTTTCCCGGGCGCCGGCATGGTCGCCGGCGAGTTCTTGCGCCCAGCCTAACCAAAAGCGCAGTTCGCCATTGTAAAAACCCAACGCCGAATCAGGCCTGGCCAGTATTTCCTTCAGCCGAGGAACGACAGATGCAGGGCGGCGCTCCAGAATAGCTTGGTAAACTTGTGTTTCCACGGCTGCCGCGTTATCGGCAGCCGGATGCAGCGGAGCGAGTATTGCAGCAGCACGCGGCAGATCCCCCTCGGCTTGGGCGATAGCCGCTTTTTCTACGAGGGTATCGAGGTCCTCCGGCGTAATATTTAGAACCTGATCAAGCTTCCTCAGCGCTTCGGGGAAACGTCGAAGGCAGATATAGGAAAGGGCTCGCTGGGTGAGTAGATTAACGTTGCGCGGGTCGAGCCGCTCCGCTTCGTTGAAGTACGCCTCGCTCCGATCCCACTGGCCTCGCCTGCGGGCGACATACGCCAGCGATTCAGGAATTTGGCTGCTATTCGGCAGGAGCTGACGTGCTTGTTCAAAGTAACGCACTGCGGTGTCGTAATCTCTGAGGCAGGCGTAGTGATAATATCCCTTGGCCAATATAGCCTCGCCGAGATTTGGCTGCAGAGCGAGTGCAGTTTCGGCTGCCCGCAGCACCTCTTCACGAAGAGCGATGGTTGGTTGAAGCGTCACCGTGTTGTAGCCGTGCGCTTCCATGTATGACAGCATTGCCCAGCCAAGGGCGAAATTTGGATCCAACCGCACCGCTTGTCTGAGATATTTCTGTGCGGCGAGGGCGTTGCCAGCCGTATTGCCAGCCTTCAGTGTGTAAGCCAGACCGCGCAGATAGGCATCATATGCCTCAGGATTGTCGGTCGGTTTTGCAGCAATGACTTGCTCTTCCCGGCCGGTAAGGTGCACCCGCAACTGGTCAGCAATGGCTTTGGCGACTTCACTCTCTACCGAAAAAATATCAATTAGCTTGCGATCAAAGGTGTCGGCCCAAAGATGAGAATCATCAGTTGCTTTGATTAGTTGCACATTCACGCGCACAGCGTCGCCGCTCTTTTGGACGCTGCCTTCCAGGATATGGGCGACGCCAAGTTGCCTCGCGATCTCAGGCAAGTTTTTCGGCGCCGCTTTGTAATGCTGCGTCGATGTACGGGAGATTACCTTCAGATCCGCGATCTTCGATAGACGCGTCAGGATCTCGTCCTGTATGCCATCTGCGAAGTACGCATTCGCTTTGTCTTCGCTCCGGTTTTCAAATGGGAGCACTGCAATGCTTTTGTCTGGTGCGGGATTCAAAGCCGCATTTTGGATCCGCGATGGTTGAAAGACGAAAAGTGCAGATATGCCGAGCACGACGACGGCTGCGGCTGCGAGAGCCAGGCTCGTGCGTCGTGCGCTCGTTGCCTCTGGAGAAGAACGTTGCAGGCGCGCTGCTAATTCGCGGGTGCCGGGCCGCGAGGCCGGTTCGAAGGCGAGCATCGATTCGAGTAGCGACCTCAGACCATGCGGGACGTGGGCTGCTTTGAGTTGTTCGACGGGAAGCGCAGTTGACTTTTGAGCGCGATGGATCTCCGACAAGCTATGGCCGGCAAATGGCGTTTTCCCGGTAAGCGCATACCAGAGCGTTTCGCCTAGCGAATAGATGTCGGATCGCACGTCGAGCGTACAATGTTCAAACTGCTCTGGACTGGCGAATGCCGGCGTACCGACAAATCTGCCGTGGGTCAGCGATTTCGGATCTGTTGCAGTGTGAAAAGCCTTGGCCAAACCGAAATCGATTATTTTCACCACCGGAATGCCGCTCTTGCGGAGCGCGCGTATTTTACTTCGCTTGGACCGAGCTTGATCGCTCCCCATCACTTCGGGCTCATCCGCATTTACGAGCATCAAGTTTGCTGGCTTTAGATCGCGGTGGACTAGCCCGTGCTTTTCCGCAGCCGCCAGAGCCGAGGTAACTTGCTCTGCAATTCCGATGGTGGTACGCGCATCGAGCGGCCCCTTACGGTGAACGCGTTCGTCGAGGGTTTCGCCATCGATCAATTCCATTGCGTAAAAATATTGGCCTGTCTCAAGACGCATTCCGAATTGATAAACGGTGGCGATGTGTTCGTGTCGCAATGCTGCAGCCGCACGGGCTTCGCGGACGAAGCGTTCGCGCGCGTCGGCGCTCCCCTCAGCGATATCGGTTTTAATGATCTTTAAGGCGACTTTGCGCTGGAGCGACGTGTCGGTGGCGCGATAAGTGACGCCCATCGCGCCACGGCCAAGCTCACAGAGACTTCCATCCGCGTGACAATCGATTTCATATACACCAAAGCGCGTGCTGCCCCCGAGAACGTCCGGAGTTGAATCTTGCGCCCCTTCTTCTTCGCTGCCGATTCCCGCCTGCAACAGACAAAACATGCAGCCGCCTCCGCCACCGAATGTTTCCTCAAGCGCAGCGCCGCAGGTCGGACAGGTCAGAAACTGCTGCGAGGAGGGTTGCATTTGTTTGGGCTAAGAGGTTAGACCAGACCGAGGCAACGATTGCCCGATCTTCCGCTCAATCTCTTCTTGAGACTCGGGGGACATGTGGAACTCCCTAACAAGTTCTTTCATAAACCCGCTGCTAGACTATGTCGAGAATAAGTGGTGCTGCCGAGAGTTTTAGGCTCGACGAAATAACCTTTCCGCGCACAACGAAACGTTTCCTGTCCCGGTGAGCGTCAACAATAACGATGTCGCGCCCCTCTGAATCCATACTTGTGATACAACGCCAACTCCATCCGGCCCGCCGAGATTGTTGGCGGTGATTTCCCAATATTTCATCTGGCGTCTTTGCCTTCTTTTTGGGTCTTCACAGGCCACTTTCTAAAATGAGTCGATCGTTTCAGCTTGGCTGGCGAAAACTGGCAGTCACACCTCAGCACATGTTTTTGCTTGACTCCAACGAACGCAGCAGGAAAACCTCAAGGGTCTATGAAGCTTCATATCCTAAAATTGCTGCTCATCTTAGCATTGTT
>WNFV01016420.1_pt1 | contig 10662 bp, 9 predicted proteins | sample 5400101 | NCBI WGS metagenome assembly WNFV01 (sample SAMN13153361, study PRJNA577476) | soil metagenome | isolation source: 115 cm soil or saprolite under grassland replicate 1 | place: USA:California | collected 2016-06-15
CGCCTGCAAGCGGCAGAATCTCGGACGCGATTACCGCCAGGTCACGCGGCGGCTCAACGACCTCGGCATCATGATTAACGGCAGCTTCGTCTTCGGGTTGGATGGCGATGACGCTGATGTGTTCGCCCGGACCGTGGACTGGGCCGTGGAGCAGGGCATTACGACGTCGACATTCCACATCCTCACGCCGTATCCGGGAACCGCGCTTTTCACCGAGATGGAGCGGCAGGGACGAATCACCACACGCAACTGGCATTTGTACGACACACGGCATGTCGTTTATCAGCCACGCGCGTTCTCGCCCGATCGGCTCAAACAGGGCTACGACTGGGCGTACGAGAGCTTCTATCGCTGGAGCAACATCACGCGCGCAAGCCTCGCGCACGACGATATCAAGCACACTCTCAAGCACTTCCTTTACAGCGCGGGATGGAAAAAGTTCGAGAGGGCCTGGGGCCTCGTCATCCGCTTGAAGCAGCTTACGCAGCTCCGTCCGATGCTCGAGGCAATCTTGTCGCCCGTGAGGGTTGAAAACGCGAATGCCGCTCCGGCGAGCGCGCCTCCCGTCAAGGTCTGTGATTCCGCTACTTCACCTTGACGTCAGAGACCCCCGGACGCCTCTGCGACGGATCGGCCTGCGCCATCCCGCGCACGTGTTTATCGAGGAACGCGAGCGCGTATGCGTTGATCAGATCGTGCTGCTCGTCTCTGAGATCGGACCACGAGAAGTGGCCGGCCCCCGTGAACTCGACGAAATACGCAGGCGACGACGTCTCGCTGAAGCAGCCTCGGGGTTTCTTGATCGCCGGTGTAATGCCCAGATCTCTCGTGCCGCCCTGGTACATCACCGGGATGCCGAGAACGCCAAGATGCCCGTTGACGGGAAACGGCTGGCAGTACGGCGACAGCGCCAGCGTCGCCTTGATGGAAGGCGACGTCAGCTTCCAAGACGGCCAGGCACCGGAAATCCCAAGGACGGTATAGCCGCCGAGCGAATGTCCGGCTAACGCCACGCGCGACCAGTCGATGCTCGTGTTCCATTTCTGATCGGTCCGGAGTGCGTCGAACAGTTTTCTGATGTCGTCCGCGCGGTCCTGGTATGTAGCCTCGGTCCACGCCGACGGGTTGCGGAGATCTTCCTGCGCCTGCGCGAACCCGCCGCCCCCGCAAATTGCGTCCTGATGATTTGGTGCGACGACGAGATACCCGGCGGCTGCCAGCGCTTCGGTCAGGAAGGTGCTCTGGGTGTTGCAGCCGCGAAAGCCGTGTGAAAAAACGACTAGCGGTGCCGATGTGGACACCGTCGGGCGCCATATCGCAACGCTCAACCCTGCAATCTGCTGCGTCTCGACGCCGCCTCGGGCCCAACGGCCGCCGGCCCGACCGCCACGGCCTTGACGAGGCGGCCGATTGCCGCGCAACTGGGACTCGTTGCCGCGTGGGCGGCTCTCGGGCTCTGCCTCAGATCGCGCAGCGAATCTGACCATACCGCGAGCGGCGGTCAGTGTAGTGCCGATGACGAGCGCGAACGCGAGCACGAGCAACGTGACCGTGCGAGCTCTGCGAAATGTGAGCCGACCCACCGATTATTCCGAAGCTGCGAGTCGAGACGGGACCAATCCGCGAAACCACTCCGGCACCTTTCCCCGGCACGGGGGAAGCGGATCGCAGGCCAGCAGATACAGCATCACCGTGGTGAGAAGCACAAGGGAGTAACTCAGGAGCACAATCGGCAAGCGAAGATTGACGTAAACAAAAAAAATCGGATACGCGAGCAGGAGCGAGAGCGTGAGAAATGAAATGCGGAGAAGCAGATCGCCCACGCGCCTCGGATTCCTGAACCCGTTCGCGACGCGCCGATAGGCGCTCTTCTCGTACACCTCGACCGGCACTTTGAAGATCGTCTGGGTCAGCACATAAAACAAGCCGCCGCAGAATGCGCCGATGAGTATGCGGCGAGCGAAGTCGCTGCTCAGGAAATACAGGCCCGCCCAAATGAAGTAGACGATGATGCTCAGGTTGGTGAGCTGGACGGCAAGCCACACGTTCGTTCTGCCGGTGAGCAGCTGAAACTTCCGGCAGCACCATTCGGTCAGGTTCAAGAGAACCGAATCGATGGTCGTCATTGCGGCCCGTCGCCAATATACACCTGAGGTCGGTCCCGGAAGCTCATCCATTGGCCGCCACGTCACGGATGGCTTCGTCGGGGGCTGCGGATCCGAATGCGCGCGCCGGACATCGTGCCGAGCCGTCGGCGCACGTTCCTCGAAGAGGACTGGAGCGTCGGCGCAACGAAAAGCCTGCTTGGCGCCGTCGCTTGTGGCGCTTGCGCGTTATAGCGAAGCCGAGGCCGTGTTGCTCGACGCTCGCAAGGATCTCGGCGCCTTGCCCGCGCCGCCGGCTCGTGACGTGAAGGCGACGACGACGCGTCTCGTCGAACTGTACGACGCGTGGGGGAAGCCTGATCGCGCAGCGTCGTACCGGGCGCTCCTGGCCTCTTAAGCACTCGGCAGCATAGTCTCGCCCTGCGTTCGCGTCCCATAGGCTCCACGCCTATAATCGGTCAACGCCTACGGCACCCAGAATTACAGCTGTTTGCCGGCAGGCGGCGGGTTCATGTGAACGCTCTTCGGTCCGCAGGCCACGTTATTCGAACTCCGCTGGATGCCTGGCGCCCGCGACCGGATGCAGCGTGGCAGCAGATATCGGCAAGAAGGCGCTGGTGGCCTACACCGCTGACTACGTTTTCTACAAAAATTAAGCGCGCTGGCTAGGCGGCAGGCTGTGGACGAACCTGAATCATTTGCTCATCGTGATTCCGTTGCTGCGTGCCGTTCGCGGCCAGATGCCAACGGGTGGACACCAGGCCCACTTCCAGAACCCCACCAGCAACGCGAGATTCATCGTCATGAACAGCGTGATCAAACGGAGAAGGCGAGCGGCGCTGCTCGGGCCGCGAGCGGCCAGGCCGGCCGCCGCAGCGCCGTACGCGCCGATCTGTCCCGCCAGCGCTAACGCGTACCAAGGATCCGTCACGAGCAGCAGATTGCTCACAAACATCGTGACGAGAAGAAACGGGCACAACCAGCGCAGTATCTTGTGCGACAGGAACGTGAACGCGATCCATCCCTGCGAGGGAGCCAGCAGGCGATAGAGGATCGGAATGCTCTGGAAATCGCCGGCGCCGATTCGGCGCCGGCGCTCGAACTCCGATGCGAGTTCGGCCGGAGTGTCCTCGTGCGCCACCGACTGCGTGTCGTAGACGATTGAGGATCCGGTATCGTCGACGAGCGTACCCGCTCGAAGCGGCGCAAAAAGCTTGCGGCGGATCGCATAAATCGCACCGTTCGCGCCAAGTAACGCGTCAAGACGTGCCTCGCAGATCTTCAGGAACGTCTCATACTTCCAGTAGATGCTGTCCACGTTGTTGCCGCTGACTGGATCGCTCAGGACGAGCCGTCCGCAAACCACCCCCACGCGATCGTCCTGGAACCATCGCGCAACACGCCGCAACACGCCAGGCTCGATAAAGGCGTTGGCGTCGGAAAACACGACGATGTCTCCGCGCAGCTCCGGAATGACCTGATTGAGAACGTCCGCCTTTCCGCGACGCACGCGAAACTCGATCAGCTTGACCCGGGGATCGTTGAATTCGGCCACGAGCGAAGGCGTCGCGTCCGTGCTGCCGTCCGACGCGATGACCACTTCGAAGCGATCGCTCGGGTAATCGAGTGCGGCCGCGTTTTGGAGGCGGCGCGTGATGATGTCTTCTTCGTTGTGAGCCGCGATCAGAACCGAAATGAAAGGCGGGCTTGCCCCTTCGTCAGGGCATCGGCGAGTGCGGCCGAATAGCCGTGCGGCTGTCCACACGACCAGTGGGTAGCCAGCGTAGGCATAGGCGATACCGGCGGCGCTAAGCCAGAAACAGGCAGCCGCGACGGAATCCAGGGAGGGCATTCTAGGGGGTCGGCCGCGCAACGAGCGCCATGGTCGGACGGACCTTGCAGGAATTCATCCAGCGAAATGCGGCTGATTTCAACGAAACGCTATAGCGGATCTCTCGACACGGAGCGTTTTGACACCGTCCACTGAGAGAAAAGACGCCGTGTAGAGCGACATCTGCGAGGCCGACATCGCATCACGCGCGCCTGCCTGACGCGAACGCTGGAACCCGATTTGCCCTCAGCCCATCCTTGTCGGCGGCTAGAATCACTTCCGTGTACGTGCGCGACCGCACTGCAATCGTAGCGGCGCTGACCGCGGCGCTCGCGTGCGAGTCGATTTTCGCCCAGGAAACACCGGATTTGTCGCGTCCAGGCGTACATCCCCAAATCGCGACGGCCGGCGTGTACGATGACAATGTCTTGTGGACACCATCCGGAGGGTCGGATTTCGTCTGGCGTGTGAGCCCCGAGATTCGTGCAGAGCGCAAAACCGCGAAGGTGTTGGTTCACAGCCTTTGGAATATGGACGCTGAGCGCTTTCAGGAGCACTCCGACTTGACAACCCCGCTGGCGCGTCTGACGACGAGCCTCGACCTGATTGTCCGGGCAACCGCCCGGACGGCGGTGGAGGCAGGCGGCGGTTATCAGCGGACCGCTACACCCGTCGACTTGAACGACGGCACCGGGCTCGCCGCCGTCCGCACGCGTGCGTCGGTCTGGCATGGTGCGGCCGAAATCGTCAGCGCGCTCAATTCGCTCACGAGGCTCGGCGGCCGTCACGAGTTCAGCAGGCAATCGATCAAAAACGGGTTGACGACTCAAACCTACCTCGGCGAGGTCTGGCTCTCGCGGCAAGTCGGCAGGCGCGATGAGATTCAGGCCCGGGCGGGAGCGATGGTGTTCGATCCGGGCGCGGCCGTTCAATCGGAAACCGTACTCGTCGGCTGGACGCGCCGGTTTTCGGAGAAGACGACCGCCGGCGTCCGCGGTGGCCCCCGATATACGCTTGGCTCGTTTCGTCCGGAGCTCGCCGCCAACATCGTGCGGCGGATGCATCTCGGACACGCCTCGCTTTCGTACGTCGCGACGCAGGCAGTTGCGGTCGGTTTTCCCGAGCTCGTCGACGTGCAACGTGCGGAGGCCGAAGTGACCTATCGTTCGCCAAAGAATCTGGAGGCGACACTGCAGGGCGCTGCGCATTTGAACACGATCGGGACGAACGACGTTTATGTGTATCGGCTCTCTGCTTCGATTGGCCGACCGATCGTGCGAACGATCTCGGTCTCGATTGGCTACGATGCATATTTTCAGCGCGGGAGCTTCGGCCAGCACTCGCCCGGCGCGTCCCTGGCGCGCACCGGCATTTCGCTGCAAGTCATGGCGCATCCGCCTCGTTCGCAATGACACGCGACAGCCGGTTCATCTTCGCGCCTTCGACGCGTCGCCGAGGCAGGTGGCCAGCGGCGCTGTGTGGCTTCGTGCTTGTGGTCATCGCAGACGTGGCGGGACAGACCCCCGCCGATCGCGTGTCCAGAGCGGTGTCGGCCGAATACCGGATAGGCCCTGAAGACGTGCTCGACATCCTCGTGTGGAAAAACCCCGACCTCACGAAGACCGTTCAAGTCCGTCCGGATGGCAAAATCTCGCTGCCGCTGATCAACGACGTGCAGGCGGCGGATCTGACGGCGATGGAGTTGCGGGAAGCGCTGTTGAAAAGCTACGCCAAATACTTCACCGAGCCCGAAATCTCGATAAACATCCGCGAAATCCACAGCATCAAGGTTTCGGTCCTGGGCCTCGTGAAGACGCCCGGTCGGTATGAGCTCAAGAGCGAAGCGACCGTCCTCGAAGCGTTGGCGCTCGCCGGCGGATTCGGCGACTTCGCGAAGCTCGACAAGGTATTCGTGCTGCGTTCTGATGGCGCTCACTGGACGCGGCTGCCGTTCAATTACTCGAAAGTGCTCGACGGAGACAACCGCGAGAACTTCGTTCTCCGTCGCGGCGACATCGTGATCGTTCCCTGACCGGCGACAACAGCACATATGCCGCATTCTCCGCACTCGCCTCTTGTCGGATACCTCGACACACTGCGACGCCGGTGGGCGTTGGCCACGGTCGCCTTTTTCGCCGTGCTTGCCGCCATCGTTCCGTTCGCTCTGGGGCTTCCGGACATGTACCGCGCCAGTGCGACCATCCTGGTGGAAGGGCGGCTGTTCGAAGGGCTTGGCGCGAACTCCGCGGAGCTCGATGCGCGCCTTCAAACGATCAAACAGGAGGCGCTCAGTCGCGCGCGTCTGACCGACCTGATCAACGAGTTCGGCTTGTATTCCGTCCCCACGACGACGTCGCTTTCCGAGGCGCTCAATCGGTTGCAACGCGACATCGAGATCGATGTCACGAGTACAACGCAAGTGAGCGGGCAACCCACCACGGTCGCGTTCAAATTGAGTTACACAGGCGCAAGCCCGGACACCGTCGCGCGCGTCACCAACGCGCTGGCGTCGTTCTACATCGCGCAGAACGAGAAGCTGAAATCCATCGCGCTCAGCTACAGAACTGATGCGCTGAAGGGCGCTCTGGCAGACGCGAAGAAGAAACTCGAGGACCAGGAACGGCGCGTCGCGGCCTTCACGCGCAGCAATGTCGGGATGTTGCCTGCACAATTCGAAGCGAACCAGGCGGCGCTGGTCAGGATCAGCCAGCAACTGCAGGTCAACGCCAACGAACAGATTGGAGAGAGGGACCGGCGGCAGACCTTGCTGAATCAGATCTTCGAGCTGAGGAATGTGCGGCCCGGCGACGAGGCCGACCCGCGGGTCGCGCTGACGCTCAAGACGAATCAGTTGGCCGCGCTGCGGTTGACCGAGACCGCAGATAGTCCGAACGTGAGGGCTGTTGAACGCGAGATTGCGACGCTGAACAAGCAAGTGGCGTTGCAGGAATCCGGTTCGGGGGGTGTGATCAGTCGACAATCGCGTCTCGACGGTCTGATGACCGAATTGGCCGATACGGAGGCCCACCTGCAGAAGCTTGCCAAAGACGACGCGGACTTGCGCCGGTCCCTGGAGTTGTATCAGTCACGGATTGAACATTCCGCCGCGCAAAACAGCGAGCTCGAATCGTTGATGTGGGATTACCGCTCGGCGCGCGACTCGTACGGCTCGATGCTGCGGCGATTGGACGAGGCGCAAATCAGCGAACGCGCGGGACAGACGCAAGGAGCCGAACAGGTGCGCATTCTCGATGCGGCGGTTTCGCCGACAACGCCCGCCGGGCCCGCTCGCCTTCGCTTGATGGTGATTGGTTTGCTGCTCGCGCTCGTCGTCGGCGTGGCGATTGCCTTCGCGGTGGACTGGTTCGATACCTCATTCCACAGCATCGATGATCTGCGCGCGTTCACGCACGTCCCTGTCATCGCGAGCATTCCGCCAATCCTGACGCGGCACGACAGAATCAGGAAGTCCCTCGTTCAGGGAGCCCTCGCGACCGGCGCGACGTTCCTTCTCGTCTTGGTTGGCACCGGCGCCTTCCTCCTGGCGCAGGAAAGCGATAGTCTGGCGCGCACACTGCTGCGCCTGGTGTGATCGATCGTGTTTTCGACGAGCAACGGCAAACGCGCGATGGATCGCCATCTGGTCAGCGTCCTCGATTCGACGTCGTTCGAGGCCGAGCAGTACCGGCAGCTTCGCCAGCGCGTGGAAGAACTACGGGCGACGCGCAACGTCTCCGTGATTGCGGTCACCAGCGCGGTCGCCGGCGACGGTAAGACGCTCACGGCGATCAACCTCGCCGGCACACTGGCGCAAGGCCATGGCCGCAAGGTCTTGCTCGTCGACGCGGACCTGCGGCACCCCACCGTTGCCGCCAAACTCGGTCTCGATTGCACCAGTGCCGGATTCGGGGCGGCCCTGCAAGGAGGCGCCGGAGCGCTGCAGGCTCTCGTGCAGCCAGTCGAGGGTTCCGCCCTTCAGGTGCTGCCGAGCGCGGGCACCTTCGAGAACACGTACGAGTTGCTGTCGTCCTCGCGGGTCACGGAGCTGTTCGCTGAAGCGCGATCGAACTACGAGTACATCGTCGTCGATACGCCGCCGATCCTCGCGGTGCAGGACACCAGCCTTCTCCGTTCGACGGTCGACGGGTTCATCGTGGTCGTCGCTGCCAACTCGACGCCGCGAAAACTGGTCGGAGAGGCGTTGAATCTCCTCGAGCCGGACTCGGTTGTCGGGCTCGTGTTCAACCGCGACAAACGGCCGCTCTTTGGCTATTACAAGGGTTACTACCGAGGCTACTTTCGTTCTTACGTGCGAGAGATGAATCGTCAGCGGTAGAAGCGTGGCGTTCGCATCACACCCACACGTGACGTCGGGCACTTCCATCGGCTGGTGGCGGCGCGATCCGACGGAAGCGGTGACGGCCACGGCCGGTCGCGGGGTCGGACCGGTCACGATGCTGCTGGGTGCCTATCTGATGATGCACCTGTTGCCCGCCGCCCAAATTCTCGCGACTCGTTTGAGCGTTCATATTCCGGTCGTGGTCATCACTGGGCTCCTGTTGACGGCTTCGCTTCCAGCCGTCGGCCAGATCGGCCGTTTTTGGCAAACATCAATCTCCAAGCCGTGGATGACGCTGATCGCTGTGGTTTTTCTCGCGGCGATTTTTGGTCAGGGTCCTGGCACGAGTGTGCCCTTCGTCACCGAGATCGGCGTCCGGTTCTACACGCTTCCGTTCTACTGCTGCGCCATTGCCCGCTCGACCGAGCAGGTTCGGCATTTGCTCTATTGGACGATTGGCGCGGCAGTCGTTCTGTTATTGCTGTCGTGGATATCCGGCCACATGTTAGAAGGCCGTTTCGCCGGACTGTCCGGAACGCAGCTTGAAAACCCGAACGATCTGGCCTTTGCGATCTTGCTCGTCACCCCGTCTCTGCTGCTGATCGCGTCGACCGAATCGCCCCTGGTTCGGGTGCTGTGGCTCATCGCATTGATGACGTCTACTCTTTATGTTCTCCGGACTGGGTCGCGCGGAAATTTTGTGACGCTCCTGGTCGTGATCGGAGTCGCATACGTCGTGGTACGCGGGTATGCGAAGGTCGTCATGCTCGCGATCGTCACTGCGTTTGCAGTTCTGATGTTCGTGCTGGTTCCTGCAGGGACGTGGCAGCGCCTCACACTCATTACGCTGGATCCATCGCGAACCGAAATCATCGATCCGCACTTGCAGGGCGCTCTCGGATCGCAGATCAGCCGAACGGAGCTGCAGAAGGAGGCGATCCAATTGACGGAGCGGCACCCGGCGCTAGGGGTGGGTGCCTTGATGTTCGCCGATGCGGCCGACCGGTTGGCGAGAACCGAAACCGGGAAAAGATCGCTCTGGCAGAGCCCTCACAATACCTATTTGCAGATCGCCGCCGAGAATGGCATTCCGGCGCTGTTCCTGTTCGTTGTAAGCCTTGGTTTGTGCTTTCGGATGAACCACAGGGCGTACCGAATGTGTCAGCGGCCGACGCGGCAGAACCGGGTCGTGCCACAGACGCACTGTCTCCTGCTGATGACTGTCGCCTTCAGCGTTGGCGCGTTGTTCTCCAATTCAGCGTACGACCCGTTCCTCGGCATCCTGGTAGGCCTCAGCTCCGCGAATTTCCTTGCGATCCAGGAGGAGCTCGGGGCTCCACGGCGGCCCTAACGGCCCGAGCATCGTCGAGGGGCGGCGAAGACTCGTCGAAGCTCGCGCCGGAATTGGACTCGAGCGAAGGCGGCTAACCCAGTCGTCGACCAGCCCGACAAGTCTTCCGACGTGCTTGCGGCGCGAGTAAAGTCCACGATTCCGACGAAAATGCATCCTCAACGGTGCAGTTAATACATCTCTTTGGCGCAGAGAGTTGGCGTAACTTCTGCTACAGAGCGCAGCCTTGCGCCCTCTACGCGCCGAAAACACCATGAAAAGCTGGGCGATTGCCGGACTGACGTTGTTGCTGGCGCTCACGTGCGCGACGACCCTGAGCGCCGCTCCAATCCTCGTGCAATCGGCGCAAACGCTTGGTGTCGAGACGGGCGTCGGCGGCGCCACACAACAGACCCTGGCGGTCTTCGCCTGGACGCAGACCAGCACCTTTACCAACGTGAGCATCAGCGCTCGATTGAACGGCAGCGATCCGACCTACCAAGGGCGGGCGTACTTGATGAACGCGATCGGTCCTGGCACCACGCCGGCTGCTCAAGTCGTCAGCGCCACCTTCACGGCGGCGCCCCCGACGTTTGTGTTCCACGATGTGACACTGTTTACAGGTCTCACGCTCGGGCCCGATACGTACTATCTGGTCCTGTGGGCGCCCCTGAGTTCTTCCGTGATCGCCTGGAGTGCCGCGACAAATGCGGACGCGTCGTTCGTTCGAGCCCCTGGCGTCACCGGTGGAGCGGGTTTTTACGTCGCACAAAGTCCCGCGCTTCCCGTTCCGTTTGCGCCTAACCAGACTTTTTTCCCGTTTATCGATCGCAGCTTGACATACGCCGTCGTCGGCACCCCAGTCCCCGAGCCGGCCACGTTGATGACACTTGGTTTCGGTGTGATGTGTTTCGCGGCCCGAGCTCGCCGGAAAGCGAAGCGGTAATCTGAATCTGAAGCACCGCACGGTGCCTCGAGCGCTTCTGGCGTTCATCCCCACTGATGCGCGGAGCGCCGGTCCTGCCGTCATTCAAACCGTTCCGGATGTCCTCGCCAG
>WNFV01009614.1_pt1 | contig 10661 bp, 10 predicted proteins | sample 5400101 | NCBI WGS metagenome assembly WNFV01 (sample SAMN13153361, study PRJNA577476) | soil metagenome | isolation source: 115 cm soil or saprolite under grassland replicate 1 | place: USA:California | collected 2016-06-15
GGGAGGCCGCGGCGTTGCGCCTCTTCTCGCACGACGTCGCCCATTCGGACGATTGAGAAACCGAGTTCCTGCGCCACGGATAGGACTTCCTCCTTGCCGCATCCGGGCATTCCCGTGACGCACACGACGTGCACGGGTCGCGTGGAAACAACGGGCCGGCTTAAGCGTTTCCGGAGCGCTGGGAATCGAGCCGCCCTAGAACCGGATTATCGTGCTACGGCCGCGGGAGAGGCTCGACGAGGGTTCGCTGCATCGTACCTCTCCCCGATATCCCAAAGCCGCCTGGTCCATGATCTGCGGGCACTATTGTGTGCGGCAATCAGAATGGTCGGCTCGTGGCTGCGCGGGGCCCGATTGCGCGAAGAGTAATGTATACGAGGAATAGAACGCCACCTATGACCAACCCACAAGTGCCCGCCACCCGACCATTCGTATCAGGACGCGATGAGATGAAGGAAACGAGGCCGAAGAAGAAAATCACGAGGGCAAGGGACATCATGTCGCCACGTCCCGATCGCCGCGGTAGGGAGTCCGGGCGCTTCATCGGACCTCCCTCCCGTTCTGGCGGAGGCTGTGCCTGAGCATCGGGAGGACTAGGGGACCGCGCTCTGATTGGCCACCGCTTCCGTGCTAAGAGATGCACGACGACATACCAGCAGACGAGTGGGGCAGCAATGCTGAGAGCGAGCAAGAAGAGAAATCCCCAGAGGAACCAGTCCGTTCGGCCGTTCCACCAGTTCACCAATTCTCCAAACCACGTTGTCACGGATCTCCTCGACCGTAGGAGCTTCCGGTGGAGTATATAGCAATTGTCGGTCTCGTCACTGGACAAGGCGTCGCATCCCTCACGCACCATGAGTCCGCGGCGGGGGACGGCCTCAGATCCGGCTGGTTCCAAGGAAGGCGAACGGTCGACCAGGCGCAGCCACCCGAGCCCTGAAGGCCCATGGCTTCGCGGAACCAGCCACGTAAAATAGAAATACCCACGGACCGTAGCTCGACCCGGAGCGCGACGATGCCTCTCGACCTGGACCTGACGAAGCTGCGATTCGGCACGGAATTGCTCAAGCGCGGCTTCGCGAAAATGCAGAAAGGTGGCGTCGTGATGGACGTGACGAACGCCGAGCAGGCGTTGATCGCGGAGGAGGCCGGCGCCGTCGCGGTGATGGCGCTGGAGCGCGTCCCCGCGGACATCCGAGCGGCCGGCGGCGTGGCCCGCATGGCGGACCCCATCAAGATCCAGGAGATCATGGACGCCGTCACGGTCCCCGTGATGGCGAAGTGCCGCATCGGGCATGAGGCCGAGGCCCGGGCGCTCGAGTCGCTCGGGGCGGATATGATCGACGAGTCCGAGGTCCTGACGCCCGCGGATCCCTTCCTCCATGTCAACAAGCGCGCGTTCGAGGTCCCGTTCGTCTGCGGGGCCCGCAACCTCGGCGAGGCGGTGCGGCGCGTCTGGGAAGGCGCAGCGATGATCCGCACGAAGGGCGAGCCGGGCACCGGCGACGTCGTCGAGGCGGTCCGCCACATGCGCCTCATGACGCAGGCGATCGCGGAGCTCAAGGCGCAGGACAACGACCGCCTCTACGGGATCGCGACGAAGTTCGCGGACAGCTTCACGACTCTTCTGCGGGAGGTCCGGACGGCGCACGGCCAGGATGCCGTCGTGCATGAGGCCGACGTCGTGTTCGCAGGCGCGACCCTGGACGACATTTCGGAGGGCATCTTCCAGATCCTCGGTGAGGTCAAGAAGATCCAGCGTCTGCCCGTCGTGAACTTCGCCGCGGGCGGGATTGCGACTCCGGCGGACGCGGCGCTGATGATGCTCATGGGCTGCGACGGCGTCTTCGTGGGATCGGGGATCTTCAAGTCGGAGAACCCGGAGACTCGCGGCCGCGCGATCGTCGATGCCGTCGCCCATTTCGACGACCCGGGCACGGTCGCCGAGGTCTCGAAGGGAATTGGGCTGGCGATGAAGGGCCTCGACGCTAAGGCGATGCCGGTCGAAGCGCGAATGCAGGATCGCGGCTGGTAAGGGTCGACAGGACCCGGTCGAGGACGTCCACCACGCCCTCGCCGCTGAGGGTCGAGATCCGCAGGTGGCCCCGCGACGGACCTTCGAGGTCGGCCTTGTTCTCCGCGACGACGAGCGGGACGTCCGGGAAGAGCGCCCGCACCTCCTCGAGGAGCCGCATCTGATCGTCGAGCGGGTAGCCGCACGTCTCCGTCGGATCGAGGAGGAAGACGACGGCCTCCGCGAGATGCCGGAGCGCCGCGATCGCCTGGCGCTCCATGCGATTCCGCTTTTCCATGGGCCGATCGAGGATCCCCGGGGTGTCGAGGATCTGGTATCGGCGCACGCCGCGTTCGATGTGACCGAGGGACACGCCTTTCGTCGTGAAGGGATAGTCCGCGATCTTGGGACGGCCGGTCGACACGGCGCGGACGAACGAGCTCTTGCCCACGTTCGGATAGCCCGCCACGACGATTGTCGGCACGTCCGGGTCGATCGACGGGAGTTTTCGCAACGCTCGGCGCGCCTCCACGAGGGCGTCGAGGTCCCCGCTCACCTGGCGCACGAGGGACGAGAGCCGGCCGTACGCCTCCCGCCGCAAGGCGCCGATGTCGGACCCTGGCCCTCGCCCGATTCGTCGGCGGTAGTCCCTCGTGATCTCCGCCGACTTCTGCGCGGCCCAGTCGACCGCGCCGAGGTGCTTCTTCAACTGGCCGAGGTCCACCAAGACGTCGACGAGCTCGCGGTAGAACGGCGGGAGCCGCTCCAGGCTCGGAAAGCCTTTCACGTATCCGCGGAGCGTCGATTCGATGGCCTTCCCGGCGGTCCCGACGCGCGTGACCGCCAAGTTCCGAGCGCGGGTCATGCGGTCCGGGCCCTTCGCGGTCGCCTTCATCGCGCGACCGAACGCCTTGTCGAGGAGGCCGTCCGCCGTCAGGATGGACGGGAGCTCGAACACGGCCGCGCCAATCCGCGTCCGCGGATAAGGATTCGGGCGTCACCGGGCGAAGAGGTTCGCGCCGATCGCGAATGCGACGCCCAGGATCGCGACGCGATTCAGCGCCGCGAGGAAATTCGCGATGAGGAACATGTTCCGCTCGAGCGCCTTGCCATCGGCGTTGAAGAGCGAATAGATGTAAATCGGGATCGTGTCGCTCATCAGAGGGACGCTGAGGAGCAGGTAGATTCCCGTGTACCCCGTCTTCCCGACGAAGACCTCCGCCTTCGCGACGAACCATCGGGCGAGCCGCCATCGGTCCGACCACTTGCGCACGGAGCTCTCGAGGTTCAGGCCGAACCAGAAGATGAGCCACGCGCCGATCGTCTTGCCCGCCGCGATTGCGAGGGCCGTGCCGGCGAGGTAGCCCCAGCGGTGGTCCAAGAGCGGAGGCAACAGCGCAATCTCGATCGGGATCGGCAGGATCACCGCGACCAGGATGGCGTACACGAACGCGATGAGCATGTAGAGCCAAGGCGCGTTGTACGCGTCGGTCAGGACCCCGAGCAAGTCGACCGAGCCCATGCCGAGCCCCACGACGACCAGGACGACCGCGGCAATGCTGACGCCGATGAGGATTTTCCGACGGCCCAGCTTCTTGGCCCGGCCGAGGATGGCGTCGTAGCCGCGCCGGATCAGGCTCGCAACCTGGAAGGGAATGGCGTCGTATCCAAACGGGGTTATAAAAACCGACGCCGTGAATTCTCTCATCCGGAAAGAGGATGGAGCTGCCCGTCCCGGGTCAGCAGGACGACCCGACTGTCCTCCCGCTCGGCCGCCGGCCGATACCCGATTCGCTCGGCGAGGCGTTCCCCGAAGGTCCGGATGGACGCGTGGGAGGGGACGTTGTCCGCTTGGAGGCGCAGGCGGCTCTCGCCGACGAAGCTGTACCCTTTGCACTCGATGAACATCGGCTGCGCGACCCGGTCGAGCTCCGCGTACTCGTCCTCCCAACCGAGGTTCCAGCCCTGCACGAGCGTGTGTCGGATGACGGTCCGCGTGGGAAGGGTGGGGAGGAGGGCGAGCGTCTCCCGCAACTTGCGGAACTCGTGGTCCGACTTCGGCGCGACGAGCTTGCGGTAGACCTCCTCGTTCGGCGCCGCCACGGTGACGTACAGCTGCGTCGGGAGTCGTCCTTCCGCGTGCATCCGTCGGAGGACCGAGGGCGTCGTGCCGTTCGTCACGAGGAACGTGGAGATGTGCCGTCGTTTGAACTCGTCGATCATCTCGCCGAGCCGCTTGTAGAGCGTCGGTTCGCCCGTCAGGCTGATCGCCACGTTCGAGGGGTGCCACGCCTCTAGGAACCGTTCCCGGCTCACGTTCGGGTTGCCGTTGTACCCGCTCAGCAACTCTCGTTGCGCCCGGATCGACTCGTCGACGAGGAACACCGGGTCGTCCGCCTCGAGCAGGCTGTCCGTGCCCCACTCCTGGGTGCGCCAGCAGAACTGGCACGAGAGGTTGCACGCGTCCACGGTCGGCGTCATCTGGAGGCACCGGTGGCTCTCGATTCCGTAGAAGGTCTGCTTGTAGCACCCGATGCCTTTCGTCAGGCTCGCCTTCGTCCAGTGACAGAGCTTGACGCCGCTGTGCTCCCCGACGATGCGGTACCCTTGCCGCTCGAGGACGTCCTTTTTCTCCGGGTCCATCCGCCGCGGCATGCGCCGCGCGGTTAAATGGCTTTCGCGCTTCCGACGGACTCGCCCTCCCGGGGCCCGCGCGGGGCGCGCCGAAGCGAACGGAGATCGATCTCCCGGGGGTGGAACTCGACCGGCCGGAACGCGTCGTCCTTCGCGACGAGGGCCTCCAGCGTCCGAAGATCCTCGGAGAAGTGGAGGTCGTGGACCTTCAGGGTTCGATGGTCCCGGACGAACGTCCTCGCGATGTTCGTCGAGAAAATCGCCTCGATCCATCGACGGTCCACTCCGGAGACCCCGCGGAACGCCCACCAAGGGTCGAAGTGCGCGAGTTCCGCGAAGCGATCCACGGGAATCGATTCGACCGCCCGCAGATCCGCGAAGCGAACTGAGGCATGCAGTCGGTCCCCTTCGAGCCGGATCGCGGTGTCCAGGACCCGCGGCGGTCCCCCAATCCGGTCCACGACGGTGAAAACGACCTTCCACTCCGGGTCGATGAACGGGAATGTGTACTTCGTGATGAGCTCCGCGTCGTCCAGGCCCAGGCGTCGACCGACGATGCTGCGCTGGCGGATGCCTGTCTCACGCGTCGTCCGTCTCGCCCTCGTCGAACGCGTGGAGCCGTCCGGCCGCCGCCTCGCGCGCCTTCGGGTGGGCGATCTTGGCGGCCTTTTCCAGGAGATGCTTGACCGCGTGACTCGCCTCCGCCTCATCGAGGAGGAACGCGACCTCTCGCTCGTCGAGGCCCAGCTCGGCCGTCAACTGAATCCGGAGCTCCTCGTCGCCGGCAAAGAGGGCCTTCAGGACCGGCAGGACATCGGTCCGCACGAGCGATTGGGACGCATGCAGGTAGCGGGCGAACTTGCTCGCGACCGAGTTGCGGGCGCCGCGCTGCGCCCGGGATCGCGCCATCTGAATCAGGTAGTACGGAAACTCGAGCTGTCCGCCGCGTGCCCGGCCCCTCCGGGCGACCGCTACGCCGCTCGACATGAGCTCGCGCGCGTACGACCACAGCCCGTAGCTTTGTCGCCGGCGGACCCGACCCAGGAAGATGTCGGCTCGGCTCAGGACGTCGTAGCCCCGCGCGAGGTCGTCCGGCCGCCCGAACTCGTGCGCCAGGTTCTGATCGATCCACAGGATGAGATCTTCCGGCGTCTCGTCGAGGTCGCGGACCGCGTCGCGGGCCCGCCTCGCATCGCCCGACCGCAAGATTTCCTCCACGACCGGGAAGATCGAGAGTTCCCGGTCCCGATAGCCGAGGGACTTCGTTGACGCCGCGCGGACCTCTTTCTTGCCGATCGCAATGGACTCGAGGTCGTTGATGGCCGACCGAAGGTCGCCGCTCGATCGCTCGGCGATGACCTCGAGGACGTCGGGGGCCGCGTCGAGGCCTTCCCTCCCCGCGATGGTTCGAAGTATATTTTTCATCGCGTCATCATGAATACCTTGAAATTTGATGGTCTTGCACAGACGCTTCAGGGAGGACGACCGACGCGTGAGCGCGTAGTAATCGTTGACGATCAGCACGACCGGCTGCTGCGTCTTCTGGATCATCTCGACGATCGCGGCGACGCCGCCCTTGTCTTCCCGCCCGAAGATGTTGTCCGCCTCGTCGAGCACGATGAGCTTTCGGCCCCCTTTCTCGATCTCCAGGAACTCGCCCGTGTCGCTGAACGTCTGGAGGACCGCTCCGCGGGTCGCGACCTTGCGAATCGCCTCCGCGTTCCGGCTGTCCGAGGCGTTCATCTCGACCAGGCTCCAGCCCATCTCGTTCGCGAGGGCGAGCGCCGCGCTGGTCTTCCCGATGCCCGGGTCGCCTTGCAGCACCACGGCCCGCTTCTCCGGCCGACCGCGCTGCCAGGCCTCCGCCCACTTCCGGAGTTCCGCGACCGCGGTCGGATTCCCGACGATCTCGTCGAGGGTCTTGGGCCGATGCTTCTCCGTCCAGGCCGTCATCACGCGGACACAGAACGTCGAGGGGCCGCATAACGCTATCAGCGGGTCGCGCGAAACGGCTCAATTAGGCGTAACGTGTGCTTTGTATAGCTGTCACAATATCGTGCGTGAAATTATAGGTTGGACATTGAACGGCTTGACGAGGCTCATTTTCGGGCATCCGGGTGCTCGGCGTCGTAGAGGTCGCAGAGTTCCCGGAGGAACTCGTCGTACGTCTTCCGGAACTTCAGGCGGAAGATTCGATCGCGTGTTTCCATCGTCAGCTGAATCGTCGTGAGAGCCTTGTCACGATTTGGCATGGACGCGCCCGAGGCCATAGTCCGATGTGTCCGCATAGTTCTATGGATTGTCAACGCCGGGCGTCCCGGGCCCCCGTACATATGCGGTCTACCGGACCGCAACGGGAAGGGCAGCACCAGTGAGCCAAAATCCGGAGGAACGGCCCACTCGGCCCCTCCCGAGGAATTCTCATTCGGAGTAGTCCTCAATCCGCAGTTGCGGTGCCTGGGCTTTCCTCTGATCGGGTCGGCGGATGCGGCGTTGCATCTCGTTCTGGACGCGATTGAACGTATCGACCTCGATCAGCGGTGCGTGCCGCCCCCGCTTGATCCCGCCGTTCAGCCGGGCGAGACCGCAGTACACGGGGTTGCTGAGGATGTTCGCGATCGTCTGACTCGCCCACGCGCGCCCCGTCTTCGTGCGATACCCGTCGCGGTTCAGCTCCTGGCAAATTTTCGCGATGCCCTTGCCTTCGAGGTACCGGCGGAAGATGAGCGAGACGACGCGGGCCTCGTCTTGTCGCACCTGAAGGAGCCCGTTCACGTAGTCGTAGCCGTACGGGCTCGCGTACGTCAGGAACGCGTTCGCCTTCTTGACGGCGTTGTTGAGCGCCTCCGCGCTCTGTTGTCCGCGCGCACGCCGGAGGACCTCCCGCTCGTTCAGCCCGCGTTCCATGCAGAGCTTCTGCAGGGCGAGCTCCTCCGAGTCCGCGCCGTAGTGCTGCAGGAGTTCGCGCGTTGACCCGAAGCGCATGTAGACCTCCCAGAAGAGCAGCGCGTCCAGAGGCGCGCTATCTCCGCAGTGTTTGCAGAGTAGCACCTTCTCCCGCCGCACCGTCGGGTCGGCTCGCGGACTCGCGTCCACCTCGTGGTTCACGAGATTCTTCGGACTCCAGCACCGCGCGCATCGCCCGTCCATGGGTCACGCCTCCAGTAGGATCGGAGGTCCGTTGGCGTTCGCGAGCAGGGCGCGTTGCCGGAGGCGTTCTTGTGCTTCGTTGAACGTTTCGACGGGGACGATCGCGGGATGCTCCGCCCGCCGGAGGATTCCGTCCCACCGGAGGAAGCCCGCGTAGACCGGGTTGTGCACGATGCGGTGGACCTTGACCGCCGTCCATTCGGTGCCCCGCTTCGTCCGGCGACCGGCGGTGTTGAGATCGGATGCGATTTCCTCCAGCGTGCGTCCCTCGAGACATCGAGCGAAGATCTCGCGGACGACGCTCGCGCCTTGCTCGTCGAGCAGGAGGTGACCCTCCGATACCACGTAGCCAAGAGGCGCGTCGAAGCCCAGGATCCCCGGACCCACCTTCGCCTTCTGCGACATGCCCATGTACACCCGCTCCCCGATCTGCTCGGACTCGAGCTGGGCGATCCGTTGGATGATGTCCATGACGAAGCGGCCCATGGCCGTGGAGGTGTCGAGGGACTCCGTCGCGGAGACGAAGTCTTTCTCCCACTCCCGGAGGTCGTCCATCATCTCCATGAAGTTCCGGGCGTTGCGGTGAATCCGATCCATCTTGATTACGAGGAGGGCGTCCCAACGATCGCGCTCGGCCATCATCCGCTGATACGCGGGCCGTTTCGTGTTCCGACCGGAGTGTCCGTCGTCGATGTACGTGGCCGCGACGGCCCAGTCGCGGGCGAGGCAGTACGCCTGGAGGCGCTCCCGTTGTGCATCGAGTGAAAACCCTTCTTTCGCCTGGTCTTCCGTTGACACCCTAGTGTAGATCGCGACGCGTACCGTGCGCACCCATCCCGCGGTCGCGAAGGTACGTGCGGGTAAAAAAGTCTGCCGGTCGGACGAAAGTCTGACGATGTGCGTTCACGTCGGTGTGGTCTCTCGATGCGTTCAGGCGTCGCCACGCGAGGCCATTTTTATTTGCTGGCGTATATCGAAATAGGCAGAAATCCGCCGCTCCGCGATACGGAATAGCACGCTAACCCAGCAATTCGCTCCGACGTGTGAATCAGTTAGCATGTATCGATTCTACATATCTATGTATACCTATGGCCTAAATCGAGCGTAACGGAATAATAACGACTTCGATATATTAGTGACGCCTCTTTCGGAGTTCGTCGAGAATTTCCTTTGCCCGGTCCATTCTCACCTTTCGCTCCTTCACCAGGAGCTGAGCGACCTGCTCGACCTCGTCCCCGGTCGCTCCGACCGTCGCCGCGATGTTGCGCGCGTGAAGGGACATGTGGCCTCGTTGAATCCCTTCCGTGGCGAGGGCGCGGAGCGCCGCGAAATTCTGCGCGAGCCCGACCGACGCGATGACCTCGCCGAGCTCCTGCGCGGTCTTCACCCCGAGCAAGCGGACGTTGGCCTTGGCCGTGGGATGAACCGCCGTCGCTCCCCCCACCAGCCCGACGGGCAGGGGGACTTCAATCGTCCCGACGAGGTCGCCGTGGGCGTCCTTCTCCCACGCGGTGAGGGACCGGTAGCCGCCGGATTTCCAGGCCGCATACGCGTGGGCGCCTGCCTCGATCGCCCGCCAATCGTTCCCCGTGGCGACGACGACCGCATCGATGCCGTTCATGATGCCTTTGTTGTGCGTCGCGCACCGGAACGGGTCCGCCTCGGCGAATGCGTACGCCTCGAGGATCCCCTCGACGACGTCCTCCCCGGAAGCGTTCTCCGATCGGATGGCGTCCTTCGAGAAGACGGCCCGAGCCCGAACCAAGCGTCGCACCGCGAGGTTCGAGATGATCCGGAGGTACACCCGTCCTCCGGTCCATTTTTCGAGCTGCGGCGCGACCGCCTCCGCCATCGTGTTCACCGCGTTCGCCCCCATCGCGTCGCGGCAGTCCACGAGGAGATGGGTGACGACCATCGGCCCGCGACTCGTCTCGAGGACGCGCACCTCCACGTCCTTCGCGCCGCCGCCGACCTTCACGAGCATCGGGTCCTTCTCGTTGGCCAGGGAGAGGATCTCGTCGTGGTGGGCCAGGATCGTCATGCGGGCCCCGTGCGGGTCCGGCACCCCGACAAGCTGGATCTGGCCGATCATGATGGGACCCGTCGAGCTCGTCGCGAACCCGCCGCGGTCCCGGGCCATCTTCGCCGCATTCGACGCGGCCGCCACCACGCTCGGTTCCTCGATCGCCATCGGCACCAGGTAGTCGCGTCCGTTGATCCGGAAATTCACCGCGATTCCGAGCGGGACCGGCATCGTGCCCACGACGTTCTCGATCATCCGGTCGACCTGCTCGAACTTCAGGGCGCCCGTGTTGCGGATCGTGTCGATCTCCGCGTCCGTGAGCTCGCCGAAACCGCGGATCGTCTGCCAGCGGTCCTCCGGGCTCTTCTTGTAAAAGCCGGACACGTCGGAGCTCTTCATGCGCGCACCGCGCGCGGGAGAAGGCTCCCCCGCCATAAAAGCATCGAAGCGTGCGCTCGCGTCACCCGCTTCCGCAGAGTTCCCGGCGGCGTCCGAGCTCGAGCGATATCCCGTGCCGCCCGCGTCCGCGGCTCAGACCTTCGCGCCGCACTTCCCGCAGAACGTCGCGCCGGGGGCGAGCGGCGAACCGCAATTCCGGCACGTCATCTGGGCGGGTGGTGCGGGACCAGTCGGAGGCGGTGCTCCGCCCGACGGCGGTGGCTGCCACGGCTGTTGACCGTACGGCTGCGTCATCATCGGCTGGACCTTGTCCTTGCGGACGACGAGGTAGATGATCAGCCCGATGAGCCCGAACAAGAGGACGACGATGAGCCAGAGGATGCCGCTCATCCCTCGGCTCTCTGCGTCCCGATACACCCAGATTGCGACCAGGAGGAAGAT
>WNFV01010088.1_pt1 | contig 10661 bp, 12 predicted proteins | sample 5400101 | NCBI WGS metagenome assembly WNFV01 (sample SAMN13153361, study PRJNA577476) | soil metagenome | isolation source: 115 cm soil or saprolite under grassland replicate 1 | place: USA:California | collected 2016-06-15
ACCTTTAGCAAACTGGCATAATATCTCTTGAAGAAATTACCCCTCGGCTCGAGACTATAAGAGATCGAATAAAGAATATACAACAAGAATACGCATTACTTGATCCCTTAGTCTAGGAGTTAAATTTTTTTTTGTGACAATGATCCCAAGCATATTGTCATTCATGCCAACAATTCAGCAGATCATACAAGAGTTTTATCTGCGCTGTCTCCTTCTCCATATCAGGGGGAATCCATCGTTCCCCTATTATATCCCATAAGGAGCTGCCTGTGAGCGATTTGTCTACGATGAACCCATGATTATATGCCTCGGTAAATAAATGAAAAAACTCACCTTTATAGTACTTATCCTGCATGTGTCCCATACCGCCGTGAAGCTGATGATCCAGACAGTCGATGATGCCTGTAATGATTTGTTCTTTCGTCATCATGGCCTCTCCTCTCTCATCCCGTCCCATTATACCTATCCCCATCCAAAAAAGGTTACGAAATTATTTCTCCTTCACAAGTTGACTTTCCCACATTCCATCGATTTTAGTGGTAACGCCCTGAGACCTGCACGATTGTCTTGAGATTTCAACGTGTTACCCTCATCGTATTGCATCCGCTGACGAGACCTGATACTCTGGGGGTGACCCATGGGCCACAGCAGCCACACAGACGCGACACAACCGCACCATCACCGTCGATTTCCACGATGAAGCGACCTACGTTCAGCTGTTTGACGATGGCAAGGCGTTTGTCGAATTGGTGATCGCCTTTCTCCTCGCCCTGGGTTTTCAACTCAAACACAAGGCGACCTGTCATGGCGGCGGGTGCCTGACGCGGCAGTCGACCAGGAGCCGACCTATCGCGTCCGAGGCATGCTGTCCGATGGCTTCGACAGCACCACCAAGAGCATGCGCACACTCTTCCCTGGGGCGCGTCTCGGCAACTGCCTGCGCCACGCACTCAATAAGCTCCCTGGGAAACTCGCCGCCATCGCCTCCCCGGTCCGCAAGGCCTTGCGCACACAGTTCCACACCCTGCTCTACAGGGCACGCCAGCGTAAAGGCTTGCGCGTGTTTGCGCTGGGCCAGAGATTGCGCCACTTTGTGGACCACGTCACCACCACGGTAGGAGCGGCCAATGGCAAGCGCGTGCGACACTGGTTCCAGGAGAAGAAGGCCGGCTGGTACGCGGTGCTCGCAGACCCGCAGATGCCAGTGACCAGCACGCTGTTAGATCAGGCCCATAACGCTATCGAGCGGCAATGGTTCGCGATGAAAGGGTTGCACCATCCAGGGGGAGGCCAGCAGGCGTTTTTGATGGGGCTCGCGCACCTGGACAACCTGGTACCGTATCAACGTCGAGCCACGCATGCCGGGCAGTGTGGGGTGGAAGTCGAAGGCGGGCGAGTACCCCCATCAGACTGGATGCTCAACCTGCAAATCCTCACCTCGGGCGGCTTTCGATGCGCAGAAGAAACGCTCCACCACGTCATTCGGTGGCATGTGCTTTTTTCCGTTCCTCTTTTCGTTCTTCATTCCGTCATGCAATCATTCCCTCATCGCGGCCGCTTCTTCAAGCTGATCAAATTTGCAAATAACCTATAACCACCCTGCACGCCCGCTGGCAACTGCCGGTAGAAAGCATAAGCTGCGTAGACGAATGTGCCTTTGCCGTACTGCGCATACATCAACCCGCCCTTCTGCGGCTGCTGCTGGCGGTCGTGGCTTTCGAGTAGCGGCTTGTACCGCTCGTCCCACGTCGTCATCCACTTCGACCCGCGCTCTACGACCCAGCCGTTAAAATCGGCCTCAGTGATCTTGTTCGGCCAGTTCAAGACCGGGTTCGACGGATCGAGGAACGTCACTGTGGCATCTTCTTCCGAAATCTCTTCGGCCCGCGCGGTCAGCTTGTAGGGGTACGGGCCGTAAGGCGCAGTGTCGAACTCCTGCGTTTGATATTGATAAATCAGGTTGCCGCCGCGTTCGGCGTAATCGAGCAATCGTTTGCTGTAAGTCTTGAGATCGGTGCGCACGGCCGACGCGCGGATGCCGATGATAATCGAGTCGAACTGATCAAGGTGGCCGTTAGCCAGGTCGTTTTCGCCAAGCATCGTGACTTCCACACCGATCTGTTCAAGCGATTTCGGGACTTCGTCACCGACACCCATCACGTAACCGACCGACAGGTTTGGCGCGACCTTCACATCAATGCCGCGCACGTCCATTGTCGCAGGGCGATAAAGGTGGCGCGGCTCCAAATCACGGTGCGCGATGACCCGGTACCCCTCCGTATATTCGTGTCCGCCGTATTCGGCCACGGCGTGAATCTTGTAATCCGCGCCGGTTGCGGCGCGTGGCAATGAGACTTTGAAAGAGAAGGCGCTCGCTTCGCCTTCGTGCGTGAATGTGAAGTTGTGCTCGGCTGGCATTGCAGTCCAACCGTCTGGTAATCGCAGTTGGACTTTGCCTGCCGCATCGCCTTTGACGTTGTTCGAAACGTTGACCGAAACGTTGACCGCAGTTTGCGCGGCGGCGATTGGCACGACTCCAACACGCGGCGAAATGGCGATGTTGATCGCGGGCGCGACCGTCAGCAAGCGGCGCTGCTCGCCCCACGGGCGCGCAATAGAGACTGTCTGCACGGGGCGAGAGAGCAAGAATCGCACGCCTGCGACTTCATAACTGAAGACGCCGAAGATCTCCGGCGGCGCGAATGGAAGATGGAGGTATTGTGGTTTGTTGATCTGGTAGATATAGTCGCGCCATTCGTTTGCACGTGACCAGTGGGGGCGCGTGTATTCGGCGTTGTCCGGTACCTTCGCCTCGAACTGCGCGCGCAACGTTGAGTTGTTGACCGGCAAGGCGCCGGCGGGTGTTTTCTCTGTGACCTCCCAGCCTTGGGTTCGAGCAATATCTGCCTCGCCTTTCTCCAGCTGAACCGGGCTGCGGTTGGTCACACTTAGCGTCAGTGAAAACCGCTGCCCCGGGATCGCCACGTTAAAAGTTTCGCGCAGCGCGAAGAACGACGCCGGCCCTCCCGACGCCCGTTCGGGATCAACCAGAGCCTCCATCACCAATCCCAGCGCCTTGTTCATTGCATCGTTGAACTCTTGCGCTTTGTTGCCGAGCAGGAAGAGCACGTGGTCTTTATTCGCGGCTTCAGGTGACGAGGCTTTGACCTTCTCGATCAACGCGCGAGTTGCCTTCGTCCCCGCGGCAAGATCGGACACCACGACCCAAGGCTTCAGCGCGTCGAATTTGCTGATCGCCGCTTCGACGCGATTGCTGATCTCAGTCAATTCAGGCGAGAAGTTGGTTGATCCCGCGAGTTGCGCTATGCCAAGAATCGTTGTATCAATCCCGTCGAAAACGATCTTCTCGTTTTCGACCTTCGGAATCGCGCTGTCGGCGAGCATCACGCCGCTCAGCGACGAACCCGGCGCGGCGTGGGCCTGCCCTGCGCCCTGTGAGCGTTGATGGCTCAACCCATCACGAGCGATCTCGCGGTATGACTTACCGACGAGCGGATCGTATGCGCCGACGTCAATTTTCAACGTCGCTATCTGCTCGCTCTCGCGAACGCTCAGGTAGAGCTTTTTGACCTGCCAAGGACGCAAGCCTTCTGTAAGGTGTTCGGGGAAGCGGTTCGGGTCGGCGGCGGCCTTGAACGCTTCGATGCTCATCAACCCGGCGGTCTGGTGATGGCCGTGCCCGTCGCGTTGCTTGCCGTGGAAGCGGGAGACGATGATGTCGGGGCGGTACATCCGGATCGCGTGAACGACGTCGCCGAGCACAACCTCTCTGCCCCAATGTTCGAGCGTCTCGTCCAGCCGTTTTGAAAAGCCGAAATCGGTCACGCGCGTAAACATCTGGTCAACGCCGTAGTAACGCCCCGCGGCCAGCAGCTCTTCGGTGCGCAGAATGCCCAGCGTGTCGTAAAGTTCCGGCCCAATCAGGTTCGCGCCGCCCTCGCCCCGGTTGAGCGTCAACAACCCTGTCCTGACGCCTTGTTTGCGCGCGAGCCAGGCGAGCAACGCGCCGTCTTCGTCATCCGGGTGCGCCGTCGTGTGCAGAACCGTCGCGGTCGAGCGCAAACACAGCAACGCCCGATACGCGGTGGCGGCTCCTTTGTTTTCGGCTGGCTCCTGAACTTGAGCCTGCGAAGAGGGTAAGGTGAAGGCTGCCAACACGAGGCAGCATATCAACACGCGTAAGGCGAATTTGCTCATTGTCTCATCCTCCGAAAATGTCCGACAAACGGTAGTGGGTCGTGTTTCAAAAGTGGAGATGGACTGAGATTGATGTCACACTGGGCCTTGTCTTCGTAGCCTCCATCAGGAAGGAATGGCCCATGACTTTCATCGCGGTCCGCTGCCCTCATTGCCAGAGTGACCAGATCGTCAAACGCGGCAAAACGACCCGGGGAACCCAGCGCTACTTATGCCAGAACACCCTCTGTACCAAAGGAAGTTTCCTGCTCGACTATTGCAATCGAGGGTGCTTACCTAAAGTCAAGCACACGATCAACGACATGAGTCTCAATGCCAGCGGGGTGCGCGATACGGCGCGATCGTTGCATATCTGTCTCAACACCGTTCTGTGTGAACTCAAGAAGAAAGCGACGGTGCTGGAGTCGGTGAACACCGCTCTGCTGCGCACGCTGAACCCGGCCGAGGTGGCCTGGGACATGGAGCGCGCTGGTGAAGCGGAGGTCAATGAGATGTGGTCTTTTGTCGGGAACAAAGGCAACCCACGCTGGCTGTGGCATGCCATCGATCACCACACAGGCAAGGTCTTCGCATACGTCTGTGGTCGCCGCAAAGACAAAGTCTTTGTGCAGCTCAAAACACTGCTCGAGCCCTTCGGGCTGACCCGCTACTGCACCGATCATTGGGGCGCGTACACCCGGCATCTGGACCCTGACGTGCATAGCCCAGGCAAACGAAACACGCAGCAAATCGAGCGCAAACATCTGACCTTCCGGACGCGCATGAAACGCTTGGTTCGCAAGACCATTTGCTTGTCGAAACGATACAGATGCACGACATCGTCATTGGCTTGTTTGTCAACCGCTATGCCTTTGGACGGGCGGTGTAAACATGGCCATCTCCATTTTTGAAACACAACCCTTACGGGAAGCGTTTAATCCTTCAGACCTCCGGCCGACAGCCCTGCCACAACGTAACGATAGAACGCCAGCGAGAGGATGATCGGCGGCAGGCTGGCGATGAAGCCGCCGGTGACCAGCATCCCCCAATTCACACTGTGGCGCCCGATGAACTCCGCCAGCGCCACCGGCACAGTCTTCGAGGCATAGGTTGATGTAAAGATGAGGGCGAAGAAGAACTCATCCCAGGCGTTCAGCAGTGTGAAGATGGCGGTGGCGGCGAGGCCTGGCGCAGCCAGCGGCAGGGCCACGTGGATAAACGCTCCAAAGCGACTGGCGCCGTCCATACGGGCTGCCTCTTCCAGCTCTCGGGGTACGCTCTGAAAGTAGCCCGTCATGATCCAGACCACAAAGGGCAGGCTAAAGGTCGAATAGGCCAAGATGAGGGCCAGGAGCGTATCGAGCAGCCCGGCGCCGCGAAACATGCGAAACAGCGGGATGATCAGCGAGACGGCAGGCAGCAGCTGGCTGCCCAGCACGATCAGCAACAGCGCGCGCTTGCGTGGGATATTGAAACGCGCGAAGGCGTAGGCCGCCAGCGTGCCCAAGAGCATCGCCACCCCCGTCGCGCCGACGCTGACGACCAGGCTATTGTGCAGCGCCAGGACAAAGGTTGATTGGCCGCTGGCCTCACCAAAGGCCGCCGGCCTGAAGATATCGACGTAGTGGCGGAGGGTTACCTCGGCCGGCACGATCCGCACGGGCAGCGTCAGGAGACTAGCCTGGGTCTGGATCGTGCTGAGGAACAGCCAGACGATAGGCAACAAGGTATAACCCAGGTAGAATAGCAGCAGCAGCCAGCGCGTCGCGGGGCTGAGAAGGTTGCCTCGTGATAGAGGCATATTAACGCTCTCCCTCTGTGCGCAACCAGTGCGTAGAGATCACGTTCAGCACCAGCATGCATGAGGCGATAAGCCAGGAGATGGCCGCGCCGTAGCCAAAGAAGAGATAGTGAAATGCCTGGTCGTACGCATAGAACGAGATCACCTTGGTGCTGTCGGCCGGGCCGCCGTTGCCGGTGAGCACATAGATGATGTCGAAGACGCGGAAGGCGCCAATAGTCCGCAGCACGACCGCCACCAGAATCATCGGGCGCAGCAGCGGCAGTGTAATGCGGCTGAACTTCTGCCAGCGCGTGGCGCCGTCTACCTCAGCCGCCTCGTACAGGTCATGCGAGATCGGTTGCAAGCCGGCCAGCAGCAACAGCGTCATCGTCGGCACCATTTTCCAAGCGTCGGCCAGGATGACCATATGCATCGTCCAGAACGTATCGCTCAGCCACGCCTTGGGGGCCTGCAACACCCCTAGACCAACGAGCAGGGCATTGGCCACGCCATAGGTGGGGTTGAGGATCCAGGCCCACAGCACGCCGTTACTGACCGTCAGTAGCGCCCAGGGGAAGATCATCGCCAAGCGCGCCCCGAGATTGCCCCGGAAGCGTTCGTTGAGCAGCACCGCAAACAGCAGCCCCAGCGCTAACTCCAGCGCCACGGAGAGGAGCGTAAAGTAGAGGGTGCGGTGGATGGAATACCAGAACGCCGGCTGTCGGAAGGCGTGAAGGTAATTGCCCAGGCCGACGAACGGCTGGCCCTGCTCGGGATTGGCTAGATTGACGCGGTGCAGGCTGAGCCACAGGGAGTCGGCCAGCGGGTAGGCAACGACCAGCAGCAGTACCAGTACCATGGGGGCAAGCATCGCCACACCCAAGGCGCGCTCAGAGAGCTCACCGCGGTGCAAACGCGTGGCGCGCGGCGCTTGCCCCCTCCACAGGGACGCTTCGCCGAAACTTGCGCCTAAGGTCGGTAGGGGCATCGGTATATCTCCAGGGCGCCACGCTACGGCGTGGCGGTGGCCCTGTTCACCTCGCTGGCGGCAGCGTGCATCGCCTCCTTGGGCCTCACCTCGCGGAGTAGAGCGGTGTGGAGGTGCCTTTGGATGATGTCGGACTTCCGGGCATAATCAGTCAGCTGCGGCCGCACCACGAGGTACTTGAACTGCTCGCCATAGATCGCGAAGTCCTGCACGTTCTTTTGGAGCTCTGGGTCGCTGTAGAGCGAGGCTAAGATCGGATAATCGCCAGCGATGAGGGCGGCCTTCTTCTGCCACGCCGGGCTGGCCATGTACTCGAGCAGCTTCCAGGCCGCTTCTTGGCGCCTCGACTGGGCGAGGATCACCCATCCCTCGGAACCATTCACGCTGGAGCTTTTGACACCTCTCCCCCCAGGGAGCAGCGCCACGCGGATATTGGGCGCCGCCTTGGATTTCCGGGGGTCGTTGGCCTCGGGCAAGACCCCTTCCCAGTTGTAGGTCAAGGCGTAGGTGCCTGTTTGCAGCATCTTGCGCACATCATCTTCTGTAGACTCCAGCGAGGCCGGGTCTGCCACTTTGTGATGGTAGAGCAGGTCTACCATCCCCTGCAGCGCTTCGGTGCCGCCCATGGTGTTGAAGACCGCCTTGCCGTGGCTGTCGAGGAGCTGCGCGCCGGGCTGGGTGAACAGGATCGAGAGCCAATCGCAGATTAACGCTTCGGACTGCTTCCATGACCAGAGCGATCCCCACTGACCTTGCTTGGTGGTCCCCTTCGCCTGTGCGACAAACTCGTCCAGGGTCGCAGGTGGGTGGTCGAAGCCGGCCTCCTTGAGCAGCTTGGCGTTGTAAAACAGGTGCTTAGCGCTGTTGAACAGCGGCATACCGTACAGCTTGCCGTTGTACGTCACCGCGCCGAGCGCCGCCGCCGGCACGTCCTGCTTGATCGCATCGGTGATGCGGCTGGTCAAGTCATCCACCCAGCCGGCCGCGGCGAAGCGCGCCGTCCATACCGTATCCATTTGCACCACGTCGAAGTCGCCGCCGCCCTGCACCGCTGTATGGATCTTATTCAGGCGCTGGTTGTACTGCACAATGGTCTGATTGACCTTGATGCCGGTGGCGTTAGTGAAGTCTTCGATCAGCGGCGCGCGGACGTTGGTCACGTCCGACCAGAGCACATTGACCACCTGTTCGCCGCTGGCTGTCGGACCGCTGCCACAAGAACTCAGCAGACCGCTTGCCAGGGCTGCACCGCTGGCGGTCCCTACGACGCGAAGGAAGGTACGACGGCTGAGAGGGCTTCGCTGCGTGACAGCGCCCATGGTATCTGCTCCTGTGCGATCCATGAGAGGTTCCATCGAAGGCCTACCGTCATTATCTGATAATTCCATGATTCCAAAGGAGCTTTGATTCTGAATGCCTTAGGGATTATCCTCCATGAAAATGCAAAACCCTCTAAACTCCAGGAGGATCATCCCATGTGGGGTCGTGTTTCAGATTTGCCCTTTATGATTTCACACCGGCAGCCCAAACTCATAGCGATTCACAAACAATCCGATGACGATGTCATGCATCTGGATCGATCGGGAAAAGCAGATCGTCTTGCGTGTGAGACGCTTGATCCGGGTCCGCAGTGTCAGATGCTTCCGCTCGATTTTCTGCGTGTTCCGCTTGCCCGGAGTATGCTCGTCGGTGTCGAGATGACGCGTGGACGCGCCCCAATAATCCGTATAATAGCGCATGATGCCCAAGGGCTCGAGCAGCCCTTTGAGCTTCAGAAACACTTGGTCTTGACGTCGGCCACAGACCTACGCCAACACCTTGCCCGTGTGGTGATCGATCGCATGCCACAACCAGCGCTGCGCGTTCTTCTGTCCCACATAAGACCACATCGCATCGACTTCCGCGTCGTCCGCCCACCGGATGATCACGTCCACGTCGCCAGGGTGCAAGGTGTTGAGGAGCGGTTGGTTCACCGAGGTGAGCGCAGGTTCTTTTTTTTCACTCGTTAATGACCGTGGTCGGACTGATCTTCAACACCCGTGCGGTGTCGCGGATGCCGCTGCCATTGAGACTCATGTCCACGATCTGCTCTTTGATCGCAGGAGCGCGTCCTTTGTAGAGGAGATCGAGCTGAAAGGCATAATGAGCACAGGCTACGTTTTGGCACTTATAGCGTTGTTGGCCAGCTTTGGTCTTGCCACCCTTGATGACCTGATCGCTATGGCAGTGGGGACAAAGCACGGGAATATGTACCATAACCTCCTCCTTACAGAAGAAGGCATGAGTATGGCATGCAGGCCTGTGAAAGTGCAAATCTGAAACACGACCAGCCGTCCCAGTCGAAGCGGTCGTCGAACAGCACTGAGACATAGCCCCGCGGCGACTCGAAGATGGCGTCGTGACTGAGGAAGCCCCGGCGCGCCAGCAGCGCCGCCTCGGTCGACATGCGCGCGGCATTGCCGGGATGGGTGGACTTGACCATCGTGCCGTTGTTGGCGAACAGGCCGCCCGTGCGAGACGCGCCGATGCCGAGCGCCATCTGCACTTGCTCCTGGTTGAGCTTGAGCATTTTGGCGGCAGAGGCGGTGCCTCCCAGGGGGCCGTAGACACCCGGCGGGTGGAAGCCGCGCAGGTTGGCGCCGGCGCGGTGGCTGGCCGCCACGATGCGTTGCTGTACGTCCCAGCCCAGGGCATAGGCCACAATCAGCTCCTTGCCACTGGCACCGCCTTGGGCCTCGGCCAGGGCCAGTGGGCCCGGCAGGATGGATGAGGTGCCGTGGGAGGAGGGCTGGCCTTGCAGCTCGAAGTCGGGGTTTGTGTAGCAATGGAACGGAAAACTGGGAAGTGCATGCTAAGCATCCTGTTCGTAGGGATCCCGGAGAGGACGTAAACCACCCTGAGCAACGGACTCTGACAAAGCGAACGCGTAACGTCCCGGGAAGTTGATGTGTTTGTGGATCAAAGGCGACAGCCGAGCCACATCTTCAGATGTGACCTCCAGGCCTGCGGCCCGCAACTGGTTGAGAGCCGCTTCCATAGAAATGGTGTTCCCCAACACGATCGCATTGACCACCAACCCCAGCGCCCCGCGTTGATCTTCTTGTCCCTCACGGTAGCGCTGTCGAAGGGCACCCCGTTGGCCATGGAACACCGCGCGGGCGACACTGTGACGCCCCTCTCCTCGGTGGAGTTGGGTGAGAATGCGTCGCCGATAGGGCTCATCATCGCTATAGGACAGCATGTCAAGCGTCCGGGGAAGACGCCCCAACGCCCCAATAGCCCGCGCCAGTGTGGACGGATGCTTGCTCCTGAGCATAGACCGCATGAGTTCGGACGCGCTCACCATGCACTGCTGGAGCGACCCGGCGCCCCGCAATACGACACCACGTCCACGTCACGGACACCCGCGGTGTCCGTCATGACTTCAACCGGTCGCAAATGCGTCTGGTGCTCCAGCACGCCATCGAGGCTGTCCATCGAATCGCGCAGCGTACCGGGAATGACGATGCCATGGAATCCGGTGCATTGGTCAGCGCTGAAGTTGGAGGAGGTGACGCCTCGCTGGGCGCCATAATACTTGCGATTGGGACCGGCGTTCAGCGTCCGAATCGGGACGACGAAGCGCCGGCCATCCGCCGAGGCCACCTCCCCCCCACCCCATTCCTGGGCCAAAGCAAGGGTGGACTGCGTATC
>WNFV01015817.1_pt1 | contig 10660 bp, 7 predicted proteins | sample 5400101 | NCBI WGS metagenome assembly WNFV01 (sample SAMN13153361, study PRJNA577476) | soil metagenome | isolation source: 115 cm soil or saprolite under grassland replicate 1 | place: USA:California | collected 2016-06-15
AAGGCAGACGAAGATATTTCGGTATTGCATGAGGGCGGTTCCGTGCAGCGGGCATTTCGTATTCGACTTGGTATCGAAGGTTGGAAACGGAACGCCATCGAAATTATTGTCATAGTAGTTCTGGCCGCGATCTTGGCTGCGTGGTTGTTTTGAAAAGGCGTTTTTCAAGATTGGGCCGAATTAAGTTTTAATCAAAGATTTTCAATGAAGGGAGAGTTTGCATGCTCGACGGTAAACTGAGAATTGCGCCCACTTGTTATCACATGCTGCATCAAGTGCCGGTGAGGGCCGCGCATGAGATGAATTTTTTCTACGATGAGGGACTCAAGACCGCGGACGGAAGCCTCGCCTACGAGCTGCTGACCGACTCCATGGTGCCGTTTGGTCTTGAAAAACTTGGCATCTCGCAAGCGATGAAAGAAAAGTCGGTGGATATCGCGCTCGACGTGCAGTCGCGGACGATTTTCTACCAGCGCGCCCGCGGCGCCGATCTTTACATCATCGCCGGCTGGCGCAACCAGCACACCAACGTGTGGGTCGGCCCGCCGCATATCAAGTCGTTGCAGGATCTCAAGGGCAAGCGTGTCGGCATCAGCGACTTCAACAGCATTCGCCATTGGGCGATCCAGATCCAACTGGTCAAAGCCGGGTTGAATCTGGAGAAGGACGTCGAATGGGTGCGCCTCGGTGTGAATTCTCAGCTGCACAAAGATGCGATCCGCGCCGGGCGCGTCGAATGCGCGCCGGTGCCGCCATGGTATGCAGAGGATTTGATCGCCGAAGGCTGCAATGTGTTAGTGTCGCCGGCCGATCAATATCCCGATGGCCGGCCAGAGAGAGTCATCGTCTCCACGGGCCGCATCCTCGAAGAGCGGCCGGACATGGTCAAAGCATTCCTCAGAGGGTTAGTTCGCTCGTACTGGTTCGTGCGCGATATGCCGAAGAACTATGAGTACATCACCAATCTCGAAAAACGCATCCGCTTGACCAGTCCGGACCCGGAAGAGCGCAAGGTGCAAGCGCCGCGCTCGCTGCGCGATCTGGAAGCGATGCCGTTTCCTCTCGACGGTCGAGCGAGCGGTTTCGAAGATATGCTCAAAGAAGAAGAGAAGCTCGGCGAGCTTAACTATGACGTCCCGCCAATCAAGGACGTGGTCGCGCAGGATTTGGTCGACGAGGCGTTTAAAGAATTGCGCTCGCGCAAAGAGCTCGACGAAGAATTTCAGCGCTTGAAGAAAGCCGAGGCGCGTTGGGGATATTAGTCGGCGCTGATGCGCGGGTTTTGACAGAGGGAGAGACGATGAAGAAAATCGCCTTTGCACAATTCTTCTTCCTAGTATTTCTCGGCGGGCTCATAGCAACTTCGTCGCTATACGCTCAGGCAGGGAAGAGTTTTTTCGAGGGTAAGACGATGTCCTACCTCGTCGGTTCTACGGCCGGTGGCGGCAGCGATATAATCGCGCGCTTGGTAGCACGCCATTTTGAAAGATATATCCCTGGAAAACCGCGCATCGACATCATCAATAAACCGGGGGCCGGCGGGCTGATCGCCGTCAATGAACTTTATAATTTGCGCAAGCCCGACGGCCTGAGTTTCGCTGCGATCAACCCCAGCGCGCTGTTCGCCATGTCGGCGGGCAATGACGCGATCAAGTTTGAATTGCAAAAATTCATTTGGATTGGACAAGCTTTCGACGACGCCCAGACGCTTTACGTGCGCTCGAACACGCCGTACTTGAGCTTCGATGCGATCCGCAAAGCCAACAAAGAAGGCAAGCTGCCAAAAATGGGCGCGCAGTCGCTCGACCATACCAGCAATGTCGTGGTCAAGATCGTCGGCCATATACTCGGCTTGGAGTTCCACGTGATCCCTGGTTATCCGGGAACGCCTCAGATCTTGCTCGACATCGAGCGCGGCGCCCTTGATGGCCGGGCACAGAGCACCGGTTCGTTATTCGCGACCAAGCGGGAATGGTTGAAGAGCGGCTATATTAAACCACTTGTGACCTCGCGAAAGTCACGCGACGCACGTTTGCCTGATCTCCCAAGCATCGAAGAGCTCGCGCCCGCAGGGACGAAAAGCTTGCTCGCCGCACTGCATGCGGCGCAGAATATCTCGCGCTCAATCGCCTTAGGTCCCGGCGTGCCGGCCGATCGAGTGAAAGTATTGCGCGATGCCTACGCGGCGATGGCCAAGGACGAACTGTTTATCAAGGAAGCAGAAAAGATGGGTGCGGAAACGACCTTGATTCGTGGTGAAGACATGAACCGCGACATCGAGGCAACGGTGCGCGACAAACGGCTTATGGATATGTATAAGACGATTACCGAGGTGAAGTAGAGCGAGAACAGAGTCGGAAATCGCCTGTCAGTGAGCAGAAGTCGGAAGTCCGTGTCGCGCAGGGATTTTTGTTGAATGTGGTGGGAAGGGAATGAATTTTGATGAGAGGTAGTTTTTTGCCGAAGAGTTCTAAATGGGTGCTTGCGTTCATTAGTGTTTTGCTCGCCGCTGCGCCGGTGCACGCCCAGGCAACGAAAAATTTCTACGAAGGCAAAATCATTTCTTACTAGGTCGGGTCAACCGCCGGTGGCGGAAACGATATTACGTCCCGGCACATTGCGCGCCATTTCGAAAGGTATATTCCGGGTAAACCGCGTATCGATATCGTCAATAAACCAGGAGCCGGCGGTTTGATCGCGATGAACGAACTCTACAACTTACGCAAGCCTGACGGCCTAAGCATGGTCTCGGTCAATCCCAGCAGCCTGTTTGCGTCGGCCGGAGGGGATGAAGCGATCAGGTTTCAACTGCAGAGATTCATTTGGGTGGGGCAAGCTTTTGATGATGCCCAAACGCTTTTTGTCCGCTCGGCGACGCCCTACACCAGTTTCGATGCGATCAGAAAGGCCAACAAAGAAGGCAAGCTGCCGAAGATGGGTGCGCAGTCTCTCGACCATCCGAGCAGCGTCGTGGTCAGGATTGTCGGCTACATTCTCGGCCTGGACTTTCACGTGATTCCTGGTTATCCGGGCACGCCGCAAATATTGCTCGACATCGAGCGCGGCGCCCTCGACGGCCGGGCATTCAGCACCGGGTCGCTATTCGCAACCAAGCGGGAGTGGATTAAGACCGGCTACGTAAAAACGCTTGTCACGTCGAAACAAATCCGCGATTCGCGCTTGCCCGCGGTCCCGAGCATCGATGAGCTTGCGCCGGCGGGAAGCAAGGGATTACTCGCCGCGCTGTACGCTTCGCAGAACCTTTCGCGCTCGGTCGCGTTGAATCCGGGCGTACCCGCCGACCGGGTGAAAATATTGCGAGACGCCTTCGCGGCAATGACCAAGGACGAGCAATTTATCAAGGAGTCTGAGAAAATGGGATTGGAGATCGGCTTGATTCGCGGCGAAGAGATGAACCGGGATATCGAGACAACCATGGCCGATAAGCGACTCATGGAAATGTACAAAACGATCACGACGGTGAAATAAGAATGGAGCGGATACTGAACTATCGGCTCTCGGCAAATAGCAAGCGCGGAAAGTAGCAATAGCCACCGGATGACACCTAGAGGGGAAATTTTCAGTTCCCTTGTTTATTGATCAACGGACATCGGCACTAACGATTGAACACCACGTTGAACTCCCTCGCCATTCTCATAGATTTCGGCAGCACATTTACTAAGGTCACTGCGGTCGATCTGGACACGGCCCGATTGGTTGGCCGAAGCCAAGCACCGTCGACGGTGCTCACCGATGTGCGCGAAGGGCTTCTGCAAGCGCTAAAAGAATTGCACGAGCGTTACGCGCTGTTAGATCGTCTTCCAAAAGACTTATCCATTCTCGGCGATAAGTTTGTGCTCGCATCCAGCAGCGCAGCGGGCGGTTTGCGGATCGCGGTCGTCGGCAATGTTCCAGGCTTGACCGTCGAAGCTGCGAACCAGGCCGCGCTCGGCGCGGGCGCAAAGGTTGTCGGATCGACGGCATTCAAATTGAGCGACGACAAGATCAAGGAGATCGAAGCCCTTCGGCCGGACATGATTCTTCTAACCGGTGGGGTCGACGGTGGTGACTCTGAAACGATTCTTCACAATGCACGGATGCTGGCGCGGTCCGCCGTCTCCGTGGCCATCGTCGTTGGCGGTAACCGTGCGGCCGTCCGGGAAGTAACCGACCTCTTGCAACAGAAAGGCAAAGAAGTTCGAGTCGTCGATAACGTCATGCCGACAGCCGGCAAGCTTGCGGTGGAAGCCGCGCGCGAAGAGATCCGCAAACTATTCATGGAGCGCATCACTCACGCCAAGGGGCTCGACCAAGTCAAAGAATTTGTCTCCGTGGTTTTGCCGACGCCGATGGCCGTGCTTGAAGGCGTTCGACTCGGAGCTGATGGCACCGGTGTTGAAAAGGGATGGGGCGATATGCTCGTCGTCGACGTCGGCGGCGCGACGACGGATGTTCATTCGATTGGTTACGGCCACCCAGCCGGAGAGAACGTGATCGCTCAAGGCTTACCCGAGTCTTACGCCAAGCGGACCGTCGAGGGCGATCTGGGAATTCGTTTCAATGCGGCGACTATTCTCAATCGCGTCGGCTTGGACAAACTCGCGGGAGACTTGCATCGCGATTACCGGGAAGTCTCCGTGCCTCGCGAGTCGCTGCAGGATTATATCGATGAGATCAGCCAGGATACCGGCCTCGTGCCGCGCGAAAAATGGCACCTAGCGGCCGATGCCGTTCTGGCGCGAGCGGCTGTCGATCTGGCCATCGCCCGACATGTCGGACGGCGCGAGAGAGTTGTCGCAAGAGAAGGCGAGACCTGGATTCATTACGGCAAGGACATGCGAGATACCCACACGCTGATCGGCACCGGCGGCGTATTTGTTCATAATCCGTTTGCTTCGTATATTCTCTCGCACGGCGATTTGAGCGATGAGCGGGTTCAAGCGCTGCGACCGAGAAACCCAAAGATATTCTTGGATTCATCCTACCTGCTTTACGCAGTAGGACTGCTCTCGAAAGATTATCCCGATGTCGGGCTGAAGTTATTCAACAACCAGTTATTGCCCGTTGCACCACGACAAGGCGATCGCTGAGTAAGGGAACTGGCTAGAGCATCTCATTGGGTTTCTGCGAATCACGTTTTGTCTGAAGCACCGAGGGTCTTAGCCAAGCCTCGAAGCGCGGGAATAACTCGATCGGTTTCGTCGAGGGGGCGTCGCATGGCGGTGGGAACGATCGCGCCGTAGGCTGCCGTCACTCCCGCGGGGAGAGGCCCGACGACGCGCGCCAACTCGCTAAAACGAATTCCCTGGCGAACGAGAAATGCGATGAAGGTGTGGCGGATTACATTGGGGGTGATCTCCGCGGGCTGCTCCAATCCGGCGTCGTGCGCCGCGTAAGAAACCACTGCTTCCAGATGACTTATAAAAGACGAAGTCCCCGACGCGCCGCCGAAAAGCCGCTCATCTGCTTCGGCGCGCCTTTGTTGTTTTATCACCGCAAATAAGCCGGCGATTTCTGATCCGACGAGAATCGCTCGAGGCATCGGCCGAGTGATCCTGATGGTGCTGGTGTCGAGGTCGATATCGTTCCAAGTAAGCTCGATTAATTCTTCAGGCGTCACTCCCGAGAGCAACGCGATGAGCGCAACGCGGGATTCATCGTCGGCGGCCTCGAGCAAGGCGCTTAGCTCGGCGTCTCGGAGCTCACGCGAGAGGTGCTGCGGCGATGGCAATCGACCGACAGGTGGAGGCATGCCGAGAATGGGTTGCGACATTGGCGCCAACTCCGTGACATTAACGGGATATGCGACCGGTGTCGACGCGACGATCACTATGGGCCCGGTCTCGCGGCGCAGGAGAAAATCGGCAAGCCACGAGGAAAGCCAAGCGAGGACGAGCGCGGACAAGATAACGATTCCGGCATCGCGAGTATAGTTCGGCCGCCAAGGCTCGCGCGGCACGTTAGCGGATTGGATGAGCTGCACCTTTGGCTTGCGCGCGGTCTCACGGGCATCAATCCTAACCAACCGTTCCGCTGCCCCGTGCTGTAGCTTTTCGAGAGTCTCAAGCTGCCCGTCTAATCTGGTCTTCGAGCTCCGGTATTTTAGTCTTGAGCGCGACCGCTTGTGGCTCGCGAGCAAGATAGGCAGGCGTGTAGCGGCGTTCCATCTGCTTCAATTCTTCACGCGCCTGCGACAGCCGCTGTTCCATCGCCGCGAGAGTGGGATTGTCCTTTGCTCGGATCGCAGCCTTGCCCTCTGCAATCGCACCCTTTAGCGAGCGCAGCCGGGTTTGAGCGGTCATCGCCTTTTCTTCGGCCACAGTGACCGCGTTGTTCAGGCCTTTGGCGCGCGCCGTGACCTCGTTCTCGTCTCGCTCCTGCGACACGATTCCATATTGAATCCGGAAGGCCTCCATCTCGGCGCGCTTTTGCAGAATAGCCGCTTGGTATTTGGCGACTTCTTCGCGCGCCTGGTCGGCCGCTTCCGTTGACATGCCGACGAATCTCTCGCCGACTCGAGCCTCATAAATGGAGGTGAGCTCGTTGAGGACAAAGGGAAGGAGTTCGGGTTTCTTGCCGACTGCCCATAGCTGAACCACATGCGTTCCCTGTACTGGATTCACTGAGAGCATATTTTGTAACGACAACACCGGGTCGGGACCGGAAAGCAAGTTGGCAAACCCGACACGGCGAATCCGCGCCGCCAATTCTTCGAGCGATGGGCGCGCGGTCAACAACTGAACCTCCGTAAGAAAAGCACTGGCGCTTTCGGTTGTCGCGGCGGCGGGAGCATTGGTGTCGCTCGGGAGCTTCTCCACTGGGGTGATTTCCAGTCTTGCGCCGGCGCGGTATTCGGCCGGCCGGCTGTAAACATAAAAGAGACCGCCAACGGCTACAAGGAGAAACACGGTCGCAAATATGATGAGCCGCCAATTTTTGGTTCGCGCTAGAGGGTAAAATGGTTCTCTGGTGAATAGTGATGGAAAGCGTTCAATGATTCCCATAATGAACCGCGAAAGGGCGCAGATATCAATCGATGAAATGACGGCCGGCTGCCTGGCCGATCGGGAGGGGAACGCTAACTGCGAGATTGGTTCGGTGCGGCATTGCAGTCGAACTTACCGTTGATATGACAACACAAATCGCTAGTGGATCGGAATATAAACCCAATCCGCTTCACCAGAGGTTAAGGGATCGGTAAGTGCAATGTCAACGTTTAGCCCGGGAGATTTTTCGCGTGCTGAACGGCGGAATGCGCCGCGCAAGGTTATGTTAATGCTCAGTGAAATCGAAATTAGGGTGGAAGTAAAGCACGTTGAATGAAGCGCAAAATTGCTTTGAGTCTTGGCTCGTCGAGACTCCGCTTGTCCCAAGATCCGAAGAAAGCGCCCCATTCAACTGGCGCGCGGAGATTTGAGGTCGAAAGTGATGGTGTGCAGATCGCCCTAAGTGATTTCGGTTAGCCGAGCCGCGCGGCGATTTCCGCGAGCCGGTCCATCTGGTGCAAATCTTCCGCGCAGGGACGCAGGATGAATTCGTCGACGCCCATGTCGGCTTGACGTTTGATCGCCGCTTCCACCGCTTCTCGCGAAGCCGGCAGGGTACACAGTCGCCGCGCGGCGAGCTCGGGATTGTAACCGTAGCTGGCGCCGACCCAGCGAGGTTTTCCTGGCCGGCCAGCTGCTTGCCATGCTTGCTCGATCTGCCGCCACATCTTGAGCAGGCTCTCCGGTTCGCCGCCACCCGGCGCCATGTAACCGTCGCCCCACGCCGCAATGCGCCGCACGATCGCCGGCACGTAACCGCCGATGAGCAGTTCCGGTCCGCTGCTAGCGCGCGACCGTGGACCGATCGGTCCAGTTTCATTCGACAAAGACTCACCTGCCCACAGGCGACGCAGAATCGGCAACTGTTCTTCTGCTCGACGGCCCCGCCGATGAAAATCGAAACCGCTCGCAAGATAATCGTTCTCGCGCACGCCGATACCGAGGCCAAGTGTGAGCCGTCCGCCGGAGAGCACATCGATGGTCGCCGCTTGCCGAGCGAGAAGCGTCGTCTCGCGCGTGGGTCCGATCACTACGCTGGTCATCAACCGTATGCGCCGCGTCGCTCCGGCAGCCATCGCCAAGACTGAAAGCGGCTCGAGCGCTTGCGAGACGACGCGATCGGTGACGACCACACTGGAAAAAGGACCGCGATCCGCGCGTGTGGCCCATTCGAGCATCAATTCGCCGGAAGCTGACGGTACGCGACTGGGTAAACCTAGTGCGATGCGCATGGCACCTCCAATGACATCGAGTGGCGATGGGTTGTGTCAAACTTCACCGACGAGGGAAGGATGCCAGCACAGGAACCGTTTATCATGTTATGTTGAGGATCATCGCCGTTCCCGCTTTGGTCTTTTGATGCGCCGGGCGGCGAAACCACCTACTTCCGTTTCGGGAGGCAATGCGTGATGCATCAATTATTGCAGAAGTGGAAGGAAGTCCGAGAGTCGTTCACCCATACTCCCAAGGCGGTGCGGCTCGTTTGGCAAGCCAACCGCTCGGCCACTGTGGGCCTGGCCTTTCTCACTCTAGCTGGCGCGCTCCTGCCGGCGACTCAAGCGTGGGTGGGCAAGCTCATCGTGGACGGCGTGGTGGCCTCGATCCAGGGTGGACATAATGACGAACAGATCAGGACGGTTTTTTTCTACCTGATTCTCGAGTTATTTCTCTTCCTGCTCGGCACTGCGCTCAACCACGCGCGCCGGCTGGTTCAGCAACTGATCCAACTCCAGCTCGCCAATCGCGTCCGCGGTGAGATCATTCGCAAGGCACTGACATTGGAACTAGCTTTCTTCGAGCACCCCGATTATTACGACCGACTGCAAAATGCCCGCCGCGAGGGCAGCTACAAACCTGTAGAACTGATCAACGACACATTCCAAATCGTCCAGAACGTGATCACGATGATCTCGTTTGCCGCGCTCTTTTTTCGCTTCAGCCCATGGCTCGTAGTGATTCTTTTGGCAACGAGCATTCCTGCTTTCATTGCCGAAACCCGGTTTTCCGAACAAGGCTTTAGACTGCTCACCCGTCGGGCCCCCGAAACGCGGCAGATCAATTACCTGGGACGGCTGCTGACAGAAGATTCGGCGGCGAAAGAAGTCAAACTCTTCAATCTCGGTGATACTCTGCTCAAGCGCTGCATGACCCTGTTCGATAAGTTCTTCCGGGAAGACAAATCACTCGCTGTCAGGCGTGCGGTCGTCGGCTTTAGTTTGGGGCTCATCGCGACGGCGGGGTTTTACGGCTCCTATGCATGGATCGTCTGGCATACCGTCCAGGGAAACATCTCGCTTGGAGACATGACGCTTTACCTGAGCATATTTCGCCAAGGTCAATCGACCTTCCAATCCATTCTCGCTGCCGTCGGCAGCATTTATGAGAACAATCTATTCATGGCCAACTATTTTGATTTTCTCGATTTGAAGCCGCAAATGCGCATCGGGGCGCAACAACAGAAGCTGCCGGTGCCGCTGCGCCGCGGCATTGAATTTCGTGGCGTGGGATTTCGCTATCCGGAGAACGAGGATTGGGCGCTGCGCGGTATCGACTTACATATTCGCCCGGGCGAGAAGATCGCTCTGGTGGGACATAACGGCGCGGGAAAAACGACAGTGATCAAACTGTTGAGCCGCCTCTACGATCCCACCGAGGGCGGCATCTTGATCGACGGCGTCGACATTCGTGAGCTCGATCCGCTCGATCTGAGGCAAAAAATCGGCGTGATCTTTCAAGACTTCGTGCGCTATCACTTGCCGGTGAGCGAAAACATCGGTTTCGGCCAGATCGAAGCGGCGCATCGGATGGATAAGATTGTCGAATCAGCACGCAAGAGCGGCGCTCATGCGATTATCGAGAATCTCCCGGAGGGTTACCAAACAATGCTCGGCCGCTGGTTTCACGGCGGTCATGAACTCTCGATAGGCCAGTGGCAGAGAATTGCTCTCGCTCGCGCGTTCATGCGCGACGCGGAAATACTGGTCTTGGACGAGCCCACGGCTTCGTTGGACGCCCAGACCGAATACGAAATCTTCCGTCACTTCCAAGAGCTCACCGAAGGAAAAATGGCGATCCTCATCTCGCATCGGTTTTCCACCGTGCGAATGGCCGACCGCATCGTCGTCATCCAGGGAGGGCGAATTGCGGAAAGTGGCAGTCATCAAGAGTTGCTGCGGCAGGAGGGTATCTATGCCGAGCTGTTCGGCATGCAGGCGGAAGGGTATCGTTAGTTTGAGAAACAAATCTGCCTTTGCTGGACTTGCGAGCAGGAAGAATCTCTGCGTAAAGTGTCGCTGCACGAAATTCCATGGCGGCGTAACAAATGGTTCGAGCCGTTCAAGCGGTTAAAATCCTTCCAGACGTTCCAATTGTGAAAGATATTCGAAGAGCGACTGGTTTGTCCCAGGTGAGGTGGCAATGAATCGCCGGTGCTATTTTCTGTCCACATTCGTGGGGCTTTTCCTCCTTCCAATTTCCATGGGTTGGAGCGCTGACGCATTTCGAGTGGGATTCCCCTCGCTTGCCACCGGTTTCGCGCCGTCATGGGTGGCGGCCGACAAAGCGATCTGGAAAAAACACGGCCTCGACGTTGAATTGATTTTTTTGCGGGGCGG
>WNFV01009618.1_pt1 | contig 10659 bp, 6 predicted proteins | sample 5400101 | NCBI WGS metagenome assembly WNFV01 (sample SAMN13153361, study PRJNA577476) | soil metagenome | isolation source: 115 cm soil or saprolite under grassland replicate 1 | place: USA:California | collected 2016-06-15
TCCGCATCCGTTTCTCCCCCTCTCCCGCGCTTCGGGAGAGGGGGCCGGGGGGTGAGGGATTAGAGATCTCGTTCGAAGCGAACCCCGGCACAGTCAACCGCGATTACCTGCGGGGGTTGCGATCGCTCGGCGTGAACCGCATTTCGTTCGGCGTTCAATCGTTTCACGACGACGAGCTGCGGGCGCTGGACCGCATCCACTCGGCGGAGGAGGCGAAGGAGGCGTACCGCTGGGCGCGGGAGGCTGGGTTCGAGCGGATCAACCTCGACCTGATATACGGGGTGGCGGAGCAACGGATGGAGCGCTGGCAGGCGACGTTGGAGCAGGCGATCGCGCTGGGGCCGGAGCACCTGTCGCTGTACGCGCTGACGGTGGAGGAGGGGACGAAGCTGGCGCATGACATCGAGCGCGGGCGCGCGCCGGCGCCGGACGGCGATATGCAGGCGGAGATGTACGAGTGGTCATGCGAGCGGCTGGAGCGGGCGGGGTACCGGCAGTACGAGATCTCGAACTGGTGCCGGCCGGGGGAGGAGTGCAGGCACAACCTGGTCTACTGGCGGAACGGGGAGTGGTTGGGGCTGGGGCCGGGGGCGCACAGCCACCTCGGCGGGAAGATGGAAGATGGAAGATGGAAGATGGGATATCGCTTCGCAGATGTCTATTCGCCGAGGCGATATATCGAGATGGTGGGGGAGACGGTGGAGGCGCACGCGGCAGCCGTCGTGCGACCCACCGGGTCGCATCTACGCGGGGGTGAAGGCCAAACGGAGGGATTCGCGGGCGTAATGGGCGAGATGCGACAGGTGGCGTTCCTTGAGGAGCAGTCGGCGGAGATGGAGATGGCGGACACGGCGATCCTGTGGCTGCGGTTGAACGAGGGGTTGGATTTGGATGAGTTCTCGCGGCGGTTTGGGCGGACGTTGGAAGACGTGTACGGACCGGTGCTGGCGGAAACGGCGTCGTTCGGGCTGCTGGAGCGCGAAAATGGGCGTGTGCGGCTAACGGAGCGAGGCCGGTTGCTTGCGAACGAGGTGTTTGTGCGGCTGCTGGCGTGACCGGGCGCCTAAAGGCACCGGGCTACATTCGAAGGGCTACATTCGAAGCATGGTGCGTCAGCGAGGCGGGGTCGCTCCGCTCGTTCCTTCGATACCTCAGGACGAGCGGGAAGGGGCGTTATGCGCGGGCGGGGCGTAGGGGCGCAGCACGCGTCGCAAACCGGCAGATCGGACCGGTTGCAAGCGAGTCCCCGCAATCGATCATAAATGTCGATAATGGCGTGTGCTGCGCCCCTACGGGCGGGGCGGTCTTCGGCGTCAGAGGCTGTGCTGTCGCTTGACCTCCGCCAGCAGCGGCTCGACATTCGGGCCGGGCACGACAGGGCCCTTGCCGAGGGGGTCTTCGGCGAAGGGGTTGCCAAGGAGGGTGTCGATGCAGGCGCGGGCGGACCAGGCGATGGCGGTGAGGTCGTAGCCGCCTTCGAGGGCGTAGACGGCGCGGCCGTCGCATAGCTCATCGGCGAACTCGCGGATAAGCGAGGCGATTTCGTAGTAGCCGCGGGTGCTGAGGAGCATCTGGGCGAGCGGGTCGGCGAAGTGGGCGTCGAAGCCGGCGGAGACGAAGATCAGTTGCGGGCGAAAGCGGCGGACCGCCGGCACGCAAAGCTCGCGGTAGCAGCGGAGGTATGCATCGTCGCCGCAGCCGCGCGGGAGCGGGACGTTGATGGTCGTGCCGTCGCCGTCGCCGGAGCCGGTCTCGGTCCAGTAGCCGGTGCCGGGATAGTGCGGGAACTGGTGCGTCGAGAAGTAGAGGACGCGCGGGTCCTCGTAGAAGATGTCCTGCGTGCCGTTGCCGTGATGGACGTCGATGTCGATGATCGCGACGCGCTCGATGCCTTCTTCGAGCGCGTGGGCAGCGGCGACGGCGACATTGTTGAAGAGGCAGAAGCCCATCGCGCGGTCGGGCGTGGCGTGGTGCCCCGGCGGGCGCACGAGGCAGAAGGCCGAGTTGACTTCGCCTTTCAGCACCGCTTCCGTGGCCGCCAGCACGCCGCCCGCGGCCCGCAGCGCAGCATCGTACGAGCGCGCGACGGCGTAGGTATCGGCGTCGAACCAATGCCGGTCCACCCCCGAAGTGGCTGCAACGGCCTCGATCAGGCTTTCGGTGTGGGCGAAACGTAGCTCTTCCCAGGAGGCGTCACGCGCTTCGATACGGACCAGTTGCGCCAGCACATCGCTTTCCTCGAGATGGGACATGATAGCGCGAAGGCGGTCGGGGCGCTCGGGGTGGCCGGGCATCTCGTGCTCGAGGTAGAGGGGATCGTAGACGTAGCCGACGCGGGGCATGATGGGGCGCATGTTATCAGACGGCTAAACGGCGGTGCTAGAATTCTGTGCGTGAGGACAACGAGCTCGCGTCCTGCCCCTCCCTGGGTGTCCCTCGAAATGTCATTTTCCTCCTTCAGGGCCCAGGAGCGTCGTTCTTCCCACCCGGCCCGCCCGGCGAGATTAAACTGGGGGACACCCCCAGACCCCCGGCCTGCGGCGCTTTTTGGCCGCCCGACATAGGAGCCGGGATGTACACGATCGGTACGGCGAGGCACCTTCACCATGGGAAGTCGACATTGCCGCAGGCGTTGACCGGTCGCGCGTTCATCCTTCGACTACGTCCTTCTGCGGAAGGCCTCCGCCCAGGATTCGCTGGTGATGCTGCCCCTTCGACAAGCTCAGGGCGAACGGATTAGATGGGATGTTCGTAATCGGTACGGCGGGGCACGTTGACCACGGGAAGTCCGCGCTTGTGCGGGCGCTGACGGGGATCGATCCGGACCGGCTGCGGGAGGAGAAGGAGCGCGGTCTGACGATCGACCTCGGCTTCGCCTGGATGACGCTGCCCGGGGGCGAAGAGGTGAGCATCGTCGACGTGCCGGGGCACGAGCGGTTCATCAAGAACATGCTGGCCGGCGTGGGCGGGATCGACCTCGCGCTGCTGGTCATCGCTGCGGACGAGGGAGTGATGCCGCAGACGCGGGAGCACCTCGCGATCATCGACCTGCTGGGAATCTCGCACGGCGTTGTCGCGGTGACCAAGGCGGACCTAGTGGAGCCGGACTTCCTCGATCTCGTGAAGGCGGAGGCCGAGGAGGTGATCGCAGGGACGAGCATTGAAGGCGCGCCTGTCGTCGCCTGTTCGGCTGTGACACGTCAGGGGCTCGAGGACCTGACGTCGACCATCGAGCGAGAGCTGGTCGAGACGCCGTCGCGACGAGATAACGGCCGGCCAAGGCTGCCGATCGACCGCGCGTTTACGATGGCGGGGTTCGGGACAGTAGTTACGGGAACGCTGATGGATGGCTCGCTGCGGGTGGGCCAGGAGGTTGAAATCGTCCCGGGGCGCCCTTCGGCCGGGCTCAGGGCAGGGCTTAAGTCGCGGGTGCGCGGCCTGCAAACGCACGGGCGGAAGGTAGAGGCCGCGGCCCCCGGACGGCGAACGGCGGTGAACCTCGCGGGGCTCGCAGTCGATCAGCTGGAACGCGGGATGGTCGTGGCGTCGCCGGGATGGCTGAAACTGGTGACGTCGGTTGATGTGAGGCTGCGGGCGGTACGGTACACCGGCAGGCCCATCCGGCACAACCTATCGGTGACTTTCCACACAGGACCGGCGGAGGCGGAGGGACGAGTGCTGCTGCTCGATCGCGATCAGGTGTCGCCCGGCGAGACGGCCTGGGCTCAGATACGGCTGGCGGAGCCCGTCGCCGCGCTCAAGGGCGACCGCTTCGTCATCCGGGACCCGAACGACACGCTCGGCGGCGGGCGCATCGTCGACGTGAACGTGAGACGCCATCGCAGGCGCCACGGGCCAACGATCGCCGCGCTCGAGGCGCTGGAGAAGGGATCGCCGGAGGAGCTAATCCTGATCGCGCTGCGGCGGCTCGAACCCGCTGATCCGTCGGATGTCGTTGGCGACTCTGGGCTCGGTCCGGCTGTCGGGAGAGAGGCGATCGACACGCTCATCGCGTCAGGCGACGTCGTTCCGCTGCCCAGCGCGGCGCTGACGGGTGTGCCGCTGCTCTGCAGCGTAGAGGGGCTGCGCGCGATGACGAGACGCCTCGGCGAGACGCTGGCGGCGTACCACAAGCAATCGCCTCTACGGGCCGGGATGCCGCGGGAGGAATTGCGCGGGCGGCTGGGCCTATCGCCGCGTGCGTTCGAGCAACTGCTGTCTCGCTGGTTGGGCGCGGGCGAGGCGAAGTCTGCCGCTGCAGCGATCGCGCTGCCGCAGCACGAGCCACGCGCCGGCCGCGAGCAGGAATCTCGAGCGCGGTCGTTCGTGGAGGCGCTGAGAGAGAACCCGTTCTCGCCGCCAGCGGACGCCTCGCCGGGGGAGGAGCTTCTCGGCTACCTGGAGGCGCGGGGAGAAATCGTGCGCATGTCGGACGGCGTGGCGTTTGCGGCCGAGGCGTACCGGGAGATGGTGGAGCGCGTGACGGCGCACATACGCGAGCGAGGGAGCGTTACGCTGGCAGAAGTGCGCGACATGCTCGGCACGAGCCGTAAGTACGCGCAGGCGCTGCTGGAGCACATGGACGCGGAGCGCATCACGCGGCGCGTGGGTGACGCGCGGGTGTTGCGGAAGCCGTAAATCGCTTCGACTCCGAACCGTTCTGTCGTTCTGAGGAACGAAGAATCTGTCGCAGAGGGCGGTTCGCGGCGAATTTCTGGCGCGCGACACTCGCCATGTCCCGGACGCAGTCGCTGCCCAAAATACTGACTCGGACAGATCCTTCGTGCCTCAGGATGACGCTAGTAGGGAACGACAGACCTACGACTGGGGCGCTTCGGCGGGCACCGCGCGGCGGGGCCAGATGCGGCGCCAGATGCGCGCGAAGTCGCCGTCTTCCCAGGAGACGAGGATCTGGCTGGCGATGAAAATGCTGCTGTAAGTGCCGGCGATGATGCCTAGCAGCAGCGTGAGCAGCAGTACGTTGATGCTGCCGCCACCGAGGAGGAGCAGCGCCACGAGAGTCAGAACCACCGTAGTCGAGGTGTTGATGGAACGAGCGACGGTCTCGGTCAGGCTCGTGTTCACGACTTCATCAAACGGGACGCCCGGATTGTGAGACACGTTCTCGCGGATTCGGTCGAAGACAACGATCGTATCGTGGACGCTGAAGCCGATAACGGTGAGGACGCCGGTAATAAACATGCTGTTGATCTCGGTGCCGAAGAGCTTGCCGAAGATCGAGAAGGCGCCGAGGATAAAGAGGGCATCGTGGAGAGCAGCGACGACGGCGGCGATGCCGTAACGGTAAGCCTTGGGAACGTTGCGGAACGACACCGATATGTACAGCAAAATGGCGATCGCGGCCACGCCGACGGCGATGCCGGCGTTGCGTGCGATCTCTCGCGAGACTATGGCGGAGACCTGGTTGAAGTTCGTCGTTTTGAAGGGACCGAGAGCCGCTTCCAGCCCTGCCTCTATCTGGTCGCGCTCGGACGGCGGCGCGGCGCCGACAGGCGGGCCGACGGGTCCTTTGAGTTCGCCCAGCCGGATGATGAAGCTGTCGCCGGACGTCTTCTGCACGCGCGCTTCAGCGTGACCGAGGCCGGCCAGCGCATTGTGCACAGCCTCCTGGGTGACGTTTGGATCGTCGAAGACCACCGTTATCGTCGCGCCGCTGCTGAACTCTATGCCGGCCTTGAGCGCGGGCGGTACAGCGAGCGAAATGATGCCCGGTACGAGAATCGCGCCGGATAGCAGAAAGTAGAGGCCGCGACGCCGCACGAAATCGAAGACGAAGGGCGCCGCAGCGGTCGCGCGGCTGACGCCGGCGGCAAAGCTGAGATCGGGCGCAAACAGGTTCATATTGCGAGCCAGGGGCGTGCCTACCAGCAAACGCAGCAGCGTCCGCGTGACGATGATAGCGGAGAACATGCTGACGCCGACGCCGATGCCGAGGCTGAGGGCGAAACTCTTGACCAGGTCGGCGTCGAACTGATCGCCGAACCACCAGAGAATGGCGCAGGTGATCAGCGTCGAGACGTTGCTGTCGCGGATCGACGACCAGGCGCGGTCGAAGCCGTGTTCGATGGCGGCTGGGAGGGCGCGGCCGGCTCTTAGCTCCTCCTTCATGCGCTCGAAGACAAGTACGTTCGCATCGACAGCCATGCCCACCGAGAGGACGAATCCGGCTATGCCGGCCAGGGTAATTGTGAGGGGGTCCAGGATTCCGAGTCCTGTCTTGAAGACCATCATCGCCACCGACGCGTAAGTTATCAACGCGAGGGAGGCCAGAATGCCGGGCAGCCGATAGTAAAAGATCATGAATGCCATGACCGCGAGGATGCCGATGAGTCCGGCCTGAACGCTCTTGATGAGGACCGTTTCGCCGAGGGTCGGGTCAACTTCGAACTTGGAGATCTCGCGGAAGGGAACCGGGAGCGCGCCCGCATTGAGCAGCTTGGCGAGGTCCTTCGCTTCGTCGACCGAGGTCGTGGTTATGACGGCGTCGCCGGAGATCTGCTGTTGCACTGTCGGGGCTGAGATCAATTCTGCATCGAGGAATATCGCAAGGGGGTAACCGACGAGTCTGCCGGTGATGTTCGAGAATAGGCGGTCCCCTTCACCGGTGAAGTCCAGTGTCACACAGGCAGGCAGGCATTGCGACGAGCCGCCGGCAACGGAGTCGGCGCCGTTGGCCTTCAGGAATCTACCGGTTAGCGCGCGGACTCTGCCCTCGCTGTCCGTGCCGGTCGCGGGAATCCACCTGGCGGTCCCCGTCCTTCCATCCGTCGAGGTGCAATCGCCGCCGCCTGCACCCGCCGCCGGAACTGCGAACTCAGCCCCTGTGGCATCGATGCATATGACCTCACCCTGCTCGTTGCGGACGGGCTCACGGAACTCGAGGATCGCCGCGGCGCTGATCAGGCGGGACGCTTCCTCGGGCGAGATGCCGGGCACCTGCACAGATAGACGGGTCTTGCCCTCACGCGATACCTCGGTCTCGGAGACGCCGAATCTGTTCACGCGGCGCTCAATGACGTCTTTTGCCCCCTCGATGGCGGCATCGACGTCGGTGCCCGGAGGGAGTGAAGAGACGTTGGCCTCGACGAGAACGTAGGAGCCGCCGCCGACATCCAGCCCCAGCTTCATCGCATCCGGCCCTATGTCAAGCAGGGGGCCCTGCGGGTAGTCGATGAAGTCTGGGAGGTAGCGCTTGGGCCAGCCCGGCCAGACCACGAGAATCGAGAAGACAGTCAGTGCCGATATCGAGGCGAAGAGCAGGAGGTTCCAGCGGTTGCGCATCAGCGTAGGAGGAAGGAGTTAGGAGATAGGAGCCAGGGGGGTTGTGAGTTCTGAGTTGCGAGTTGCGAGTTGCGAGGTACGAGGTACGAGATACGAAGTACGAGGCGCGAGGCGCGAAGGAAGCAGGGCGGGCAGAAGATCATGAGCGGACTTGTTCCGGGATTTCTGGCCGCTCCGCGCTGGCGGCGGTCTGCGGAGCGGGCGCCGGAGAGAGGCGCTGGACGATGGCGGAGGCGACTGCGCGGACCTCGACTCCACCGAGGTCGAGGATGAGCTCGGTGGGGCCGTGCTCCTCGGGGACGCGCACGTCTTTGATCACGGCGATGAAGCCGGCCTGGGTGAGGACTTCGTCGCCGACGCGCAGGTTGGCCAGCTCCTCGCGCTGCTTCTTCTGCTGCTGCTGGACGGGACGCAGGAACGCGAAGTAGAACAACGCCGCAATGGCGGCCGGATAGGCGAGGGCGAGTATCAGGATTGGCATGACGAATTTAGGTTAGAGGAGACAGGAGTCAGGAGCAAGGAGAGGTGGGGCGTTAGGAGGTAGGAGGTAGGAGGTAAGAGGTAAAAGGTAAGAGGTTCGAATGACTAGGAGGCGGGGGCCTCTGTCTCTTCCAGGTGACGCCGGGCGAGTTCGAGGGCCTCGGCTCGCGTGGCGACCTCGCCGGCGGCCTGCGCTTCCCGGACGATCTCCAGGAGCTCGCCGATCAGCGGCCCGGGGGATAAGCCGAGGTCGGACATGAGGTCGTCGCCGTCGACCAGCTTCGGCGGGTGAACCACCTCCGGTTCGTGGAGGCGGGTCCGCAGGAGATAATCGACGACGGCTACGTGGCGGCGCCAGCCCTCCAGATCGACGCGCGGGCCGACGGTGGCCACGTGATCGGCGAGCGAAAGGTAGAGCGTGTCGATTCCGGCCTCGCCGGTGTCGCGGAAGAAGCGATAGACCGCCCTTCGGGTGGGAAGCCCCTGCTGAAACAGAAGCAGAGGCCGCAGGTGCGCGTCTACCATCGCCCGCACGAGCTCGGTCTCGCGGGAAGAGAAGCGCAGCCGCTGCATGAGCCGCACTGCGATCTCGGCGCCGGCGTCCGCGTGCCCCAGGAATCGCATGCGGCCGGTGTCATCGAACGATTTGGTCTGCGGCTTGCCGATATCGTGAAGGAAACCCGCCAGCTTGATCAGTGAGCAGCGTTGTGTATTGGGGACGTATTCACGGCTGAAGTATGCCCGCCCATCGGACCACCAGTCGAGCCGAGTCCAGAGCTCGTTCCAGAGCGACTTCGCGGGCTCCGCATCCGGCGCTTCCTCGTCGAGCAACATGTCGAGCGCCTCAACCGCGGCCAGGCTGTGGCCGAAGACGTCCCAGTGGTGCTCTTTCGGCTGCTCGACGCCGCGCGTGCTCGCGATCTCCGGCATGACGCGGTCGAGCAGGTCGAGCTCATCCATTAGACGGAGGCCGGCGGTCGCGCGCGGGGTCGACAGTATCTGCGCGAGCTCATCCCGCTGCCTCTCGGCGACAACGCCTTCCAGCAGGCTTGCGTAGCGCTGAATGGCCCCTCTAGTCCGCGGCTCGATGCGAAAGCCGAGCTGGGAAGCGAGGCGGACTCCGCGTAAGAGGCGCAGAGGATCACGCCGCAGCGCGTCCTCGGAGACGAGCCTGATCGTGCCGTCACGCAGGTCATCGAACCCGCCGGTAGGGTCGATAAGGAGAATGCTGCCGGCGGCCACCTCGCCCAGCAGCGCCGCCATGGCGTCGACGGTGTAGTCGCGGGAAAGGAGGTCGTCCTCGATGACGCCGGTCAACGGCAGCAGGTCGAGGTGAATGTCGTGGGCGGGCAGAAGAACGCGGACGAGTCGCCTTTCGGCATCCAGCGGAAAGTAGTGGCCGCTAAAGGTATCTGCAAGACGGGGGCCCAGCTGCAGGGGGTCGGCGGAGACGCTGATGTCGAGATCGCGGACCTTCTTCCCGAGCAACGCGTCGCGGAGGAAGCCGCCGGTGGCGTAGGCCTCGACGCCCTGCACCGAGAACACGGCGATCAACTCGGATAGCAGCGCGCGAAGGGACGGTTCGAGGCTGAAATCGTCTACGTGCATCAGTTGCTATAAGAGGCTTGGACTATTCGGCGCTGGCCGCCGGCTCCGGCTCCTCGTCCGCGTCTTCCGGCTCGATTTTGCGGAGGACGTCGAGGCTGGGGAGGTGGTCGATGTACAGGGTACCGTTTATGTGATCGATCTCGTGTTCGAGCGCCTGTGCCAGGAGATTATCGCGAGCCTTGATGCGCACCTCCTTGCCGGCAGGGTTGAGGCCTTTAGCGACAACGTTGACCGAGCGCGTCAACTCGCCTCGGTAGCCGGGTATCGAGAGGCAGCCCTCGTCCACCGTCCGCTCGCCGGCGCGCTTCACGATCTCCGGGTTGATGAGCGCGAACGGCTCCTCCTCCGGCATGCCGATAACTACAACGCGCAGAGAGACGCCGATCTGCGGCGCCGCAAGCCCGACGCCGCTGGCGGCGTGCATGCTCTCCATCATGTCCTCGATCAGCTTATGGATAGAGCCGTCGATAGACGGCACGCGCTTCGCCTTCCGGCGGAGCACGGGGTCAGGGAGGAGGGTGATAGGGTGCACGGTCATGATTCGAGTCGATTCTAACGCATAGAATACGGCGCGTCGCCGTCACAGCAGGCTCGCGGGGTCTACGTCCAGCGTCCAGCCGCGGGCCAGCGGCATATCGAGCAGTAGCGAGACTGGGTCGCTGCCGCGCAGTATGACGTTCCAGCGCCAGCGGCCGCGGACGCGGGGGACGAAGGCGGGCGACGGGCCGAGGATGTCGAGGTTGGGGAGGCCGCGGCGGTCGCGCTCTTCGGTAAGCTTTCGGACCATCGCGGCGGCGTGCTCCTGGGCGTAGGCATGGCCGGTGTGGGCGTAGGTGAGCCGCACCAGGCGTCCGAAAGGCGGATAGCCCAGCTTCCGGCGGAAGTCGATCTCGCGCTCGTACATCGATTCGTAATCGTGCCGACGCACGGACTGGATGGCGTGGTGCTCCGGCGTGTAGGTCTGGATGATGACGCGGCCGCCTCTGGGTCCGCGGCCGGCGCGACCGGCCACCTGCTCCAGCAGCTGGAAGGTGCGCTCGCCGGCGCGGAAGTCAGGCAGGTGCAGGGCCGTGTCCGCGGTGACGACGCCGACGAGCGTCACGAGCGGCATGTCCAGCCCCTTGGCGATCATCTGCGTGCCGACGAGGACGTCCGCCTCGTGCGCGAGAAAGCCGGCCAAGATCGCCTCGTGCGAGTCGCGGCCGCGGGTGACGTCGCGGTCCCAGCGCAGGGTGCGCGCCTCCGGGAAGGCGCGGCGCACCTCCTCCT
>WNFV01009619.1_pt1 | contig 10658 bp, 12 predicted proteins | sample 5400101 | NCBI WGS metagenome assembly WNFV01 (sample SAMN13153361, study PRJNA577476) | soil metagenome | isolation source: 115 cm soil or saprolite under grassland replicate 1 | place: USA:California | collected 2016-06-15
GCGCGGAAGGGGTTCTTCGACCGCACCGTTTTCCACCGGATCGTTCCCGGGTTCGTGATCCAGGGCGGCGACCCGACGGGAACCGGCACCGGCGGGCCGGGCTACAAGTCGGTCGATCCGCCGCCTGACGACTCGCAGTACGCGCACGGCGTCGTCGCGATGGCGAAGGGTCCCGACGAGCCGTCCGGCACCTCCGGCAGCCAGTTCTTCGTCGTCACCGGGAGAGACGTCCAGCTTCCGCCCGATTACGCGATCGTCGGCAGGGTCACCAAAGGGCTCGACGTCGTCGGTGAGATCGGCGCGCTCGGTGACGTGAACGAGCAGCCGACCGAAAAGGTCGAGATCGAGCGGATGCGCGTCACCGCCACCGCCTCGTGATCTGGGCGATCGTGCTCGCCGCGGGCGCCTCGACGCGCTTCGGCGAGCCGAAGCAGCGGCTCCTGCTCGCCGGAGTGCTCGATCGCGTTCGAGCGAGCGCCGTGGACGACGTGCTCGTCGTGCTGGGCGCGCACACGGTCACTACCGATGCCCGGACGGTCGAGTGTCCCGAGTGGGAGCGCGGCCCTGGAGCGAGCCTGCGTTGCGGCGTCACAGCCCTACCGGCGTCGGCCGACGCAGCCGTGGTCGTGCTCGCGGACGGCCCGGACCTCGACCCGCGCGCGATCGACCGTGTGATCGACGCCTGGCGCAGTAGTGGCGCTGAGGTCGTGGCCGCAACCTACGCCGGCGTCCGTCTCCACCCGGTGGTTCTGTCGAGGAGCGCCTGGTCTGACATCCCCGACGACGGCGCACGAACCCTGGACGCCGAGCTCGTGGCCTGCGACGACCTGACGCCCCCCGGCGACGTCGACGTCCCGGCCGATCTAGACGATTGATTCCTATCTAGCGTGCCCGTGGGGAGGGCATGCACCAAGCAGCGTGGTCGACTCGAACGGTGCCAAGGCTGGACTGCCTTGGCACCGTTCGAGGCGGCCGCGATGCGCAGCGTGAAGGCCCCCATCCACGGGTGCGCTAGATAGGAGTCAATCGTCTACAGCAGCGGCGTTCGTAGCTGGAGCAGTCGCTGCTTCAGCTCGAGCGGCATCGGCTCGGCGGCGAGCACTCTCTTCACGACCCGGCGGAACGTGGCCTCGAACTGATAGCAGCGCCGGCAGTAGCCGCACGTCGCCAGATGCTCCTCGACCTCCACGAGCTCGGAGGCCGTGAGCTCACGGTCGACGTACGGCTGAAGTTTCTGCTCGCAGTCGGAGCAGTCACAGGGGGACATCCTCAAGAGCCTCCGACCGCCGTCTCGGCGAGGTTCTGCTTGAGGATGCGGCGCCCGCGGTGGAGCCTCGACATGACCGTCCCGACCGGAATGTCGAGGATCTGGGCCGCGTCCTGGTAGGAGAACTCGCCGATGTCGACGAGCACGATGACGTCGCGGAAGTTGTGCGGAACGTTCGCGAGCGCGTCAACGATCGAGTCCTGCGAGAGCCGCTCGACGACCCGCTCCTCGTCGAGGTTCTCGCCGCCGTCGGTCGTCGAGAGCCTGTCGTAGAGGTAGTAATCGCCCTGCTCGAGCGACTGGAGGTCCGGCGCGCGTTGCTCGCGGCGCCCGCGGTCGATGTTGAGGTTCGTGAGGATCCGGAGGAGCCAGGCGCGGAGGTTCGTCCCGGGCTGGAACTGCCGCCAGCTGCGGAAGGCGCGCGCGTACGTGTCCTGGACGAGGTCCTCGGCCTCCTCGGGAGTTCGGACCAGCCGTCTCGCAACCCGATACACCTGATCAGACAGCTCCAGCGCCTCCTCTTCGAAGCGCACGCGGTCGCGTGCTTCTTGTGCCAGCTGTCTCGGTGTGGAACTCATCCCGATCCAGCCTAGCCGACGCAATCGAAAACGTCCGCACCGCGTCAGCCATTCCCGTTAGTCGCGCGTTAAGGGTCTGCCAGCGGTCGGAACCCGCCGCGTGCCATGGCCTCGAGCAGCGCGTCGCGGCTCGTGCGCGCGTCGTCGTAGGAGAGTTGCACCTGGCCCATCAGATTCGCGTTCGCGAACTCGAGACCGGGATGACCCTCGAGCGTTCTCCCTAGACGCATGACGCACTTCTCGCAGCGGATCCCGCTGATCTGGAGCGTCTCGGAGACGATGGGCACGAGCTCAGGGTAGCGACCGCTCGACGAGGTCGGCCGTTGCTGCGTGCGGGTCGCCGGCCTCCAGTTGCAGCTCGGCCTCGCACCGTCGCGGATCGATCGCTGAGAGCAGGGACTCCGACCCGAGCCGCTGCGCTGCGGGAGCGACCAGCTCGAGGAGCTCGTCGCCGAGCTCCCACGCCTTGCGGGTCCGCTCGGGATCGCGCGGGTGGATCAGATCTGCTTCGGGCCCGAAGCGCGCGGCCGCCCAGCGGTTCTGCGAGTAGTCGGCCCGACTCTCCGCTGTTCCGACGAGCGGTGGCTGGTCGAGCGCTGTTGCGACCAGGGCCTGCAGGAGAGCGACGAACGCGCCGGTGGCCGGCAATCCGGTCGGCTGGTCGGGCGCGCGTATCTCCACGGTTCCAAAGCGGGGATGAGGGCGGATGTCCCACCAGAGCGTCGTGTACTCGCCGGCGACACCGAGCCGCTGGAACCGCTCGGCGAAGCGCTCCCAGTCGTCGAACGAGGCGAACGCCGGTGGCGCGCCGTTCCGCGGGAGCTGGGCGAGCACGAGCGCACGATTCGAGGCGAGCCCGGTGGCCTCGCCCGCGAGGTAGGGCGAGTTCGCCGACAGCGCGAGCACGACGGGCAGCCACGGCAGGACCCCCTCGAGACCGCGGAAGCATTCGTCGGCCGAATCGACTCCGACGTGGACGTGCAGGCCCTGGACGCCCTGGCGGCGGGCCGTGATCCCGGCGTAGCCGACGAACTGCGCGTAGCGCTCCTCGGGCGCGATCGGCTGGTTCTCCGGCTGTGCGAACGGATGCGTTCCGGCGGCGCCGATCGTGAGGCCGTGACGCGAAGCCGCCGCTGCCGCAAATCGCCGGAGGGTCGCCAGCGAATCGACAGCCTCCTGCGCCGAGGAGCAGATGGGCGTCTTCAGCTCGACGATCGAGGCGAAGAGCTCGGTCGCCAGGATGCCCGGCAAAACCTCCCCGTCCGCCTCGGCAAGCAGTGTCTCGACCGCACCCACCTGGTCGAGCGTCTCCGCGTCGAGGATCATGATCTCCTCCTCGACGCCGAGCGAGAACCGCGTTGCGGCGCCGAAGTTTCGCTCGATCACTTGCCGCGGATGCCGTGCACCGGCCGGCCGGAGGCCTCCCACGCGTAGTACGAGGCGCTCGGCCCGTACTCGGTTCGGTACTCGACAACGCGGGGGTTGCGACCGACTGCCACCGCCCGCTGCGCGTGCCGGAGCAGGTTCGGGTCGTCGCGCTCCTCCCAGACGAGGATCAGGTGGGCGGCGGTCATGAACTCGGCGACGAACGTGCAACCGGCGGCGGGGCAGGGGAACGGGTCGGTGCGAACGCAGAACCAGCCTGCGTGGTCGCCCGTCTCGTCGTCGCGCCAGAGCTCTTCGTCTTCGTCGAGCTCGGGCTCGTCGAGCAGAAGCCTGCCCGTGCCGACGAGCTCTTCCTCACGATCCATGCGCGGAAAGGTAGCGCGCTGCCGCCAGGCGACGTCAACGCCGTCCTGCCGCCAGCATCAGCCGCCGAAGGCCGGCTCAGCCGGCCGAGAGGCCAACCACCGCCATGGTGCAGGCGCGAAGAGGAAGGGGTCCGTGGGGGAAACATGGTTTCCCCCACGCCGAGACGGCTATCCGGCAGGCGAAAGCGCGGGCTGCCGTCCGAGCTTCACTTCGACGGTCTGCTTCTTCGCGTTGCGGTAGATCTCGAGCTTCAGCGTGTCGCCCGGGCGCTTGTGGGCGACGGCGTCGCGCAAGTCGCCTGCGTTCGCCACGCGCTTGCCGTCGGCTCCGACGATCACGTCGCCGCCGAGGACGTACGTCTGACCGTTCACGGTGACCTCCGTCGTTCCCGCCTTCAGCCCCGCCTTTGCTGCGCCGCTACCGGGGTTGACCCTGACGACGAGCAGGCCGTGGTCGACGGGCAGCTTCGCGACCTTCTTCAGGTCGGCGGTGATCTCGGAGATCCGGATGCCGATGTAGGCGTGCTCGACGTTGCCGTGGCGAAGGATCTGGGCGACCACGTTCTTGACCGTGTTGACCGGGACGGCGAAGCCGATGCCGACGTTGCCCTGCTCGCCCGTGTTGCCGGTCGAGATCTGCGAGTTGACGCCGATCACCTGGCCGCGCATGTTCAAGAGCGGCCCGCCCGAGTTGCCGTGATTGAGGGCCGCGTCGGTCTGGATCGCATGGTCGATCGTGAACTGGTTCGGCGCCTCGATCGGCCGGCCGACCGCGCTGACGATGCCTGCGGTCGCAGTCCGCGTCAGCCCGAACGGATTGCCGATCGCCACCACCTGCTCGCCGACTTGAACGGTGTCGGAGTCGCCGAGCGGCAACGGGGTGAGCGCCTGGGCCTTCACGTCGACCTTCAGCACAGCGAGATCGGTCGACGGGTCGGTTCCGACGACTCTCGCCTTCACCTGCTCGTTGTTCGAGAAGCTGACCTGGACGGTGGTCGCGCCCTGGACGACGTGGTAGTTCGTGACGATGTCGCCTTCCTTGTCGATCACGAAGCCCGAGCCGAGCGAGCGCTCCTCCTGGCGCTGGGGAGGGAAGACGTCGCCGAAGAAGGGATCGGCCGGAACTGCCTGCACGCTCGTCGAGGTGATCTGCACGACCCCGGGAGCTGCGTGCTCGTAGACACCCGCGATCGACAACTGCCCGGTCTTCGTGCTCGCCGACACCTGTCCGGCTGACTCGGCGGCCGGCTGGACCTCGACGGTCTTCTCCCCGAGCTTCCCGAAGGCCGCCGCGCCGCCGAGCGCGATTGCCCCCCCGAGTACGGCAATCAGCATGAGCCCGGCGGCGCGGGAGAGTATGCGAATGCGGCCCACGCCCTCTCTTATAGCCAGGCGGCTGTTGAGGTCGAGTGTGTCGCGGTTAACGGCCCATTAAGTACGGCGCCCTCGCGGTCTATACCCCGGCCGGAGTTGCTGGAGGCAGCGAACCGCTTTTCGCGAACAAGGTGACGTGAGCCCGTTGCGGGATCTGTTTCTGCTGGATTCCGGCGTCGTCTTCCTCAACCACGGCTCGTTCGGGGCCTGCCCGCGGCCCGTGCTCGAGGAGTGTCAGCGCTGGCAGCGCGAGCTCGAGCGGCGGCCGATCGAGCTCCTCGGGCTCAGGCGGCGCTACCCGGAGCTGATCGGCCATGTGCGGGAGCGGCTCGCACGCTACGTCGGCGCCGACCCGGCGAACCTGCTCCTGATGCCGAACGCGAGCTCGGGCATCAATCGCTTCGCTCGCTCGCTCCGGCTCGTGCCGGGCGACGAGGTGCTGATCAGCGATCAGGAGTACGGCGGGATGGAGATCCTCTGGCGCTTCGTCACGGAGCGAGCCGGCGCACAGCTCGTCGTGCTGCCGCCGCAGCAGCTCGTCGAGGCGATCGGGCCGCGGACGCGCGTCGTCTTCGCGAGCCACATCACGTCGCCGACCGCGATCAGGCTGCCGCTCGAGACGCTGATCTCGGCGGCGCGAGACGCCGGCGCCCTGACCCTCGTGGACGGCGCTCACGCGCCGGGCCAGATCGCGCTCGACCTCGAGGCGCTGGGCGCGGACGCGTACGCGGGCAACTGTCACAAGTGGCTCTGCGCGCCGAAGGGCACGGGCTTCCTCCACGTCGGGCCGGAGCACCAGCACTGGCTCGAACCGGACGTCGTCAGCTGGGACTGGGCCGCAGGGCGGTCGTTCGCCGACCGCCATCGGTGGGCCGGCACCCGCGACCCGTCGGGGTTCCTGGCCGTGCCCGCGGCGATCGACTTTCAGGCCGAGCACGACTGGGACGCCGTGCGCGCCAGCTGCCGCTCGCTCGCTCGTCAGGCGCGCGGACGGCTCGCGGAGCTCTTCCAGCTCGAGCCGCTCGCCGGCGAGGACGCGGTCGAGCAGATGGTTGCGGCGCCGCTGCCGCCGTGCGACGTCGACGAGGTGGCGCGGCGCCTGCGCGAGGAGCACCACGTCGAGGTTCCGGTCTGGGAGTGGAAGGGCAGGCCGCTCGTGCGCGCGTCGTTCCAGGGCTACAACGACGAGGACGACCTCGAGGCCCTGATCGGCGGACTGGCTGCGATCCTCCGGTAGTCTCGCCTCCCATCGAGCGCGCCCCGACACCGGACGAGTTCCTGCGCGCCGCGGAGCTGCGAGTGGAGCTGCGCCGTTTCCTCCGCCGGAGCGAGCAGATCTCCCGGCGGAACGGGCTGACTCCCCAGCAGTACCAGCTGCTTCTGATGATCAAGGGCGCCCCCGACGGGAGCGAGCGAGCGACGGTCGGCTCCCTGGTCGAGCGCCTGCAGCTCACTCAGAGCACCGTGACCGAGCTCGTGCAGAGAGCGGAGGAATCAGGACTTGTCGGACGCGTGCAGTCGACTGAGGACGGGCGAGTCGTTTACCTGACGCTCACCGACGAGGGCGAGCGGCGGCTACGGAGTGCGTGGGCGGAGCACGGCGAGGAACGCGCGCTGCTGGCCGAGCTCAGTGACCGAGGATGAACAGGAGCACCGGCAGCGCCGCGTTGACGACGCAGGTGGCAGCGAAGAGCGCGCCGCCGATCCGGCGCTGACTCGGGACGGCGTACTCCCAGTCGCCGGCTGCTGCCTCGACCGGCTGCGGCTCGGCTGCTCGTAGGCGGCGCAGCCACTCGTCGAAGGGCTCCGGGTCCGGAAGCAGCGCCCGCGCGATCTCGGCCACCTCGGGTGGCGAGACGAGGATCAGCTCGGGGCTGAGCGCCTGGCGGCCGAGCGGACCGGCGAGCTCGATGAGGCGGTAGCGCTCGAGCTCGACGTCGAGGTGCTGCGCGGGCGTCATGCCGCGTCGGTTCGCCGTTGCAGCCGCAACTCTTGCTAGAGCATGCGAGCCTCGAGCGGCGCCTCCCCGTCCGGCTCGACGGCGTAGGCCCGTGCGCCGTCCCGCACGGTGACGACCTCGGCGAGCTCCGTGCCCTCGAAGCGGAGGCCGACGCCGTCGTCGGCCGCAAGGCCGGGGGGAAACCCACCCGCGACGAGCTCGCGGTAGCGCGGCCGACGCAGATCCTCACCGTCGTAATGCGGGCAGGCGCTGCCCGGGAGGAAGCCGAGCCCGTCGCGCATGCCTTCCAGCTGCGGTCCGAACGAGTCGGTGACGCCCGCTTCGAACCAGCAGATCATCCCCGCGCTCGAGCCCGCGAGGACGATTCCCGCCTCCCAGGCCTCGCGCAGGATCCGATCGAGGCCGTGCACGCGCCAGATCGCGAGCATGTTCGCGGTGTTCCCGCCGCTCACGTAGACGACGTCCTGGTCGAGCACGAGCTCCCTGAGGTCGGGCGGCGGCCAGGGGAAGAACGAGAGGTGCGAGGGCTCGGCGATGCGTATGTGACGGGCGTAGAAGGTGACGATCCGGGTGTGGTCCTCCGCACTCGCCGTCGGAACGAGCAGGATTCGCGGACGCTCCTTGCCGGTGAGCCCGAGCAGGTACCGGGTCAGCCGAGCGCTCTCGTCGTCGGTGGTCCCGGCGCCGCCGAGGGCGAGGATCTGTGGCGTCGCCATCGTGCCGAGTCTAGGCCCCCTGGAACCGTCCGGCCCGCGCGGCGGCTCTGATTGAATCAAGGCATGGAGCGCTCACGGCTCGCCGTCGGTGACCGGACCTACGAGGTCTACCGGCTGGACGCGCTCCAGGCCTCGCACGACGTCGCTCGCCTGCCGTACACGCTTCGCGTGCTGCTCGAGAACGTCATGCGCACCGGCACGGAGCACGACGTCGAGGCCGTCGCCGGCTGGGTCGCGTCGGCGGAACCCTCACAGGAGATCTCCTTCAAGCCGGCGCGCGTCCTGCTCCAGGACTTCACCGGGGTTCCCGCGGTGGTGGATCTGGCGGCGATGCGCGACGCGATCGCCGAGCTCGGCGGCGACCCCGCCAAGATCAACCCGCTGATCCCGTCGGAGCTCGTGATCGACCACTCGGTTCAGGTCGACGAGTTCGCCAAGGCCGCCGCCTTCCGGCGCAACGTGGAGCTCGAGTTCGAGCGTAACCGCGAGCGCTATGGGTTCCTGCGCTGGGGGCAGAGCGCCTTCGGCGACTTCAAGGTCGTTCCGCCCGGAACCGGGATCTGCCACCAGGTCAACATCGAGTACCTCGCGCGCGTAGTCGAGACGCGCGACGGGCTCGCCTTCCCCGACACGCTCGTCGGCACCGACTCGCACACGACGATGGTCAATGGGCTCGGCGTCCTCGGCTGGGGCGTCGGCGGGATCGAGGCCGAGGCCGCCATGCTCGGCGAGGCGCTCTCGATGCTCGTCCCTCAGGTCGTCGGGTTCAAGTTGACCGGGGAGCTGCCGGAGGGGGCGACCGCGACCGACCTCGTGCTCACGGTGACGGAGATCCTTCGACGCACCGGCGTCGTCGGGAAGTTCGTCGAGTACTTCGGCCCGGGCCTCGAGCGGCTGCCGCTCGCCGACCGCGCGACGATCGGGAACATGTCGCCGGAGTACGGCGCGACGTGCGGCTTCTTCCCGGTCGACGACCAGACGCTCGAGTACCTCCGGCTCACGGGTCGGCCGGCCGATCGGGTCGCGCTCGTTGAGGCCTACTGCAAGGAGAACATGCTCTGGCACGGGCCGGAGGATCATCCGACGTACACCCAGGTGATCGAGCTCGACCTGTCGACGATTGAGCCGAGCCTGGCGGGGCCGCGCCGGCCGCAGGACCGCGTGCCGCTGCGCGACGCGAAGAGCGCGTTCGCCGGCGAGCTCGAGAGCTTCGGCGTCGACTACGGGAACGCCTTCGACGAGGCCGTGTCGGAGTCGTTCCCGGCGAGCGATCCGCCGTCGCACGTCGAGCCCGGGCACGAGCCCGCCGTGGCGGCGGGCGGTGGCGTCGAGGTGACCGCGGTCGCGGAGCGTGCGGAGCCGGTGACGGTCGAGCTCGGCGGCGAGGAGTTCGAGCTCAGCCATGGCTCGGTGGTAATCGCCGCGATCACGTCGTGCACCAACACGTCGAACCCGCAGGTGATGGTCGCGGCCGGGCTGCTCGCCAAGAAGGCGGTCGAGCGCGGGCTCGAGCGCAAGCCGTGGGTGAAGTCGTCGCTCGCGCCCGGGTCGAAGGTCGTCACGGAGTACTACGAGCGGGCGGGCCTGACGCCGTATCTCGAGGCGCTCGGCTTCCACACCGTCGGCTATGGCTGCACGACGTGCATCGGAAACTCGGGGCCACTCGCGGAGGCGATCTCGCGCGCGATCGAGGAGGGCAACCTCGTGGCCTGCTCGGTGCTCTCCGGCAACAGGAACTTCGAAGCGCGGATCCATCCGGAGGTGAAGGCGAACTACCTCGCCTCGCCGCCGCTCGTCGTCGCCTACGCGCTCGCCGGGCGCATGGACGTCGACCTCCTGAACGAGCCGCTCGGGCAAGGCTCGAACGGCGAGGATGTCTTTCTGCACGACATCTGGCCGACCGCCGAGGAGATCCAGGAGACGATCACCGCCTCGGTGCGCGGCGAGATGTTCTCGCGGACGTATGCCGACGTCTTCACGGGGGACGAGCAATGGCGGACGCTGCCGGTGCCCGAGGGCCAGCGCTTTGCATGGGAGGACGACTCGACCTACGTGCGCCAGCCGCCGTACTTCGAAGGCATGGGGCGCGAGCCAGGGACCGTCGCGGACATCGAGGGCGCGAGCTGCCTCGTCGTGCTCGGCGACTCGGTGACGACCGATCACATCTCGCCGGCCGGGTCGATCAAGCCCGACTCGCCGGCCGGGAAGTACCTGATCGAGCACGGCGTCGAGCGCAAGGACTTCAACTCGTACGGGTCACGCCGAGGGAACCACGAGGTGATGGTGCGCGGCACGTTCGCGAACGTGCGGCTGCGGAACCAGCTCGTTCCGGGCTCCGAGGGGACGTGGACCGCCCATGTGCCGAGCGGCGAGGAGATGACGATCTTCGAGGCGTCGCAGCGCTACCTCGCGGAGGGGACGCCGCTGATCGTGATCGCGGGCAAGGAGTACGGCTCGGGTTCGTCACGGGACTGGGCGGCGAAGGGGCCGAACTTGCTGGGCGTGCGCGCGGCGATCGCCGAGAGCTACGAGCGGATCCACCGCTCGAACCTGCTGATGATGGGGATCCTGCCGCTGCAGTTCATGGCGGGCGAGAATCGGGAGACGCTCGGCTTGACGGGCCGTGAGTCGTTCTCGATCGTCGGCGTCGAGAACGCCGAGGCTTCCGAGGTCACCGTGCGCGCCGACGACAAGGAGTTCCGCGCGCGCGTCCGGCTCGACACCCCGCGCGAGCGGGAGTACCTACGGCACGGCGGCATTCTCCCGTTCGTGCTGCGGCGGCTCCTCGCCTCGTAGCTCACTCCGCCCACGAGCGTCACGCTGTCGGTCGGCTTCCGGCCGCTGGGCGCCATCCGGCTACGCGGTGAAAAAGGGTAAGCGTTCACCTTCCCTGAAGGGACCCGTCTCTGTGTGGCGAACAGGGCGGTGTGGAGCGGGCCGAGGCGGAGGCGATCCTCGATGGTGACCGGGCGACGGCGGTCGCGTTGCTGATGCGGGTGGGCGAGCTGATCG
>WNFV01009622.1_pt1 | contig 10657 bp, 7 predicted proteins | sample 5400101 | NCBI WGS metagenome assembly WNFV01 (sample SAMN13153361, study PRJNA577476) | soil metagenome | isolation source: 115 cm soil or saprolite under grassland replicate 1 | place: USA:California | collected 2016-06-15
GAACGCTGGTGCCGGGATCGCGGTCGGCTCACCGGACAGCACGCTTGGGCTGCCCGGCTCGAATGGATAAGCTCTAGATTCAATGCCGCAGAGAACCCGCTGGAACTACAGACGTTCGCAGCGTACTCTATTGCGTCGCATTTTGCGAATGCTCGAGGGCGCCACGCGGCGGACTGATGTCCGCGCGCTGCGTGCCGCGGCGCCCGAGGCTGCACTCACAAGCCTGGGGGGTTTCTCCGTGGGGAAGTTCGACGGTGCCGACTGAGCATTCGGCGAACGCGTTCGCGTTCGGCGCCCGAAACGGGGTGCGGATGATCTCGACACCCTCGCTTTCGAAGACGTCGTCGAAGGCGCGGCTAAATTTGGTGTCGCGGTCGTGGATCAGGAAACGGATCGGCCTCGGTCGGTCGGAGAGTGACCAGGCGAACTGGCGCGCCTGCTGCGCAGGCCAGCGCCCATCCGGTTTGGCGGTGCAGCCAGCGAGGTGCACGCGTCGCCTGCCGAACTCGAGGAAGAAGAGCACGTACAGGCGTCCGAGCCAGAGCGCGCGAGTGGCGTACGTCTACGCTAGTGTCAGCCTGATCAAATACTGCACTGAAATCAGTCGTTCTTATCTGCGCGAGCCAGCCAGATTCGTTTTAGCTGTCACTGGAGGCCGGAACTATCTTTCGTGATCTCGCGCAAGTCAAAAACAGCCGGAGGACACGATCAATTGACAATGCCGCCGGCCGTACTACTCGGTGGTCAAGGCATCGCAGTCTCGATCGCTCGGAGCTTGGGCAAGGCTCGCGTTTCGGTGTACGCGCTGGGCGACGCGGATTTCGACACCGTTGGCCACTCCCGCTATTGCACGCGCTTTGTTGATCTGGGCAGCGGAGAGGGTGTGCAGGATCGTTGGCTCGAATGGCTGCTTCACGCCGGACCTCCCGGTGCCGTCATCCTTCCGTGTAGCGACGACGCGCTCGAGTTGCTTGCGCACCAACGCGCGTCCTTGGAGGCCCTCGGCTATTTGCCGTTCGAAGCCAACGATGAGGTCGTTCTCGCGATGCTCGATAAAGAGGAAACCTATCGCCGCGCCCGAGCACTTGGACTCGCGACACCAAAGACAGTTCTGCTCGCCCCCGATGTCAGCCTGGATGAGGCTCTAGCGCAGATCGGGACCCCCTGCGCGCTCAAGCCTGTACACGCGCATCGTTCAGCGCATCATTTTGGGCTCCTCACGAAAGCCTTCGTCGTGGACGATGCGGCCGGACTGGAACGTGCGTTTCATGTGCTTCGTACTCTGAATATCGAGGTCATTCTCACTGAGATCATTCCCGGCGGAGACGATCGTCTGGTCATGTATTACAGCTACCTCGACGACGAGGGGAAACCGCTCTTTCACTTAACGAAACAAAAGATACGCCAGTATCCGCCCCACTTTGGTATTGGCTGCTATCAAGTCACAAAGTGGGATCCTGAGGTTGCCGGCCTCGGGTTAAAATTCTTTCAAGGAATCGGCCTCAGAGGACCTGCAGCCATCGAATTCAAACGCGATGAGCGAGATGGGGTTCCAAAGGTCATCGAATGCAATCATCGTTTCACGGCAGCGATAGAACTCCTCCGCGCTGCCGGCATTGACGTCGCACTCCTTGCGTATAGCCGCATCCTAAGTCGCCCAGCACCGCAGTTCACCTCGTTCATCGAGGGGATCCACATGTGGAGCCCGGTTGAGGACACCCGGTCTTCGGTCAGGAGCTGGAGAGCCGGAGAGATGTCTTTTCTCGACTGGGCACGAAGCCTCTTGCACAAACAGCACTTTCCTATCTTCAGTTGGAGCGATCCAAAGCCGTCGCTCGTCAGCTACTGGCAGATGGCTGTGCGGTTGCAACGGAGGCTGAGAGTTCGAGAGGAGAGCGGAGAGTCTCTGGACTTGGGCCTTTGGACACGCCGGCCGTGAAATCTAGCGAGCCGGCCAATGGATATTCCGCCCTTGATTGTTCGCAGTAGCGACTACGCGGTCGACATGTCCAGGCCACGTGGTCAAACGGACGTCCGCCTCTTTCGCGCCCCCTCCATACGCAGCCAGGCGAAGGGAGCAGCCGAGGTGGCGCGCTCGCCGGCCATGTGAATGATCTCTTTGAGCCGAGCTCGCTTTGCCGCCGAGATGTACTGGCGCCGGAGCCTGCCCCTCAAGCACCAATCGGTGGACGGCTCCCATAAATCGAAGCGGGAGCGCATCGTCTGCGCCGTAAGGGGTTGGCTCCCGACCCTCAAGCACCTCCCAGCAAATGCCCGCGCTTTCAACGTCCCTGGCAGCGTCCGTCAGCAGCCGCGCGTAGAGCGGGGAGCCAAGAGAGCTACACCAACTCGCCTGTACGCGCATTCGTCGAGCGATCAATTCTCGCCGCTTTTGTGCGGGAAGAAACCGAAAATAGAACTGCTTTGCTGGAGACTGAAGCTTCGCCGGCAGAAACCGCGTCAGGGATGTTGCGTCCATCTTTCGGGGGCTAACGTATCAAGGTAAGTCTTCACTCTCGGCTGGCGAGACGCTGGAGGATGGATGAGGCGCACGATGTGCGCGCGCGCAAGAGACGAGCCCTCCGCGGTCGTCACGAAGCGGCTCGAGCCGATCGCGTGAACTGAATCGGAGAGGTCGTGCGAGCGTGATTCACACATAGGCAGTGCAGCCACACAACCCAACTATCGACTAAAGTAGATCTGTGAAGACCATGACTCGGCTGGCTCAAGAGCCAGACATCGTGGTTTTCCTGGGACCTGCAGCGCAACGACGAGCGCTTCGTGCGCTAGTCAGATGACCGACGAAACGCACGTTCCGCCTGGAAGGCATTCTGGGCCCGTCCCAGGCCCGTCCACGTGACAGCCACGCTCGAAAGGCCGTCTTGGCCACCGCCGAGGTCTCGGTGCAGCCCCTGACGCGCCGCCTGATCGACGAGTGGGACGAGCTCGCTGACGCGACAGCTGCTGGCCCGTTTCGGCGCGCCGGTTGGGTCCGAGCCTGGTGGGAGGCGTTCGGACGTGGGAAACTCGAGACACTCGCCGTCCGGCAGAACGGACGCCTTACCGCCGTCCTCCCGCTTGGATCGCGCTTCGGAGAGCTCACGTCTCCATCGAACTGGCATACGCCCGACTTCGGCCCGATCGCAAAAGACGAACGGTCACTGAGCAAGCTGGTCGAAGCGCTTTTTGCACGCCATCCACGCCGTGTCTCGCTCATGTCCCTCGACTCGGAGACGAGGATGGTCGCTTTGTGCAGTGAGCTCGCTTCAAGACATGGGTACCGCGTACTCGTGCGCACGATAGAGCGTTCCCCCTACTTAGAGGTCAACCAGCCCTGGGCTGAGTACCAGCGTGGTCTGAGCCGGAAGGTTCGCGGCGACGCCAAACGCCAAATCCGCCGACTCGAGGAGATCGGGACATTGAACCTCGATGTCCGCGACGGCGCCGAGCGGCTCGATGAGCTTCTGACCGAGGGCTTTCGCGTCGAGGCGTCGGGCTGGAAAGGCTCTCGCGGGACGGCGATCAGCTCAAAGGCAGACACCGACCGTTTCTATCGAGAGGTAGCACGATGGGCCGCCGACCAGGGCTGGCTCCGGCTCGCTTTCCTTCGTCTCGACGAGATTCCAATCGCTTTTCACTACAGCCTCGAGGAAGCCGGCGTTCATTACTTTCTCAAGGGCGGTTACGATTCACGATACGAGCGCTTCTCGCCGGGCAAGGTGCTCACCTACCAGATGCTTTCGCGCGCATTTTCGCTCGGATTTGCGCGTTTCGAGTTCCTCGGCACGGACGATTCCTGGAAGCTGAACTGGACGAGCTACTATCGCGAGCGCAAACTCTTCCACGCTTTCAGGGCATCACCGGGCGGACTGCTCGAGTGGACGATGTTCAACTACGGCCGCCGGGCGGCGAGGAACATCGTCAATCTTGGGCCGCTCGACCGATTAAGACGATGAAGGGGCCCGCCTCAGCGGCTGGGCGCGCCGATGCGGCACGACGGTCCGCGGATTCCGTCGAACAAGAATCCCTGCCTTTCGAGCTCGCTTTCGTCGAGACGCTCGAGGAACTTCGCGACGACTGGAGCCGGCTCGCGCACGACACCAACAACCTATTCGGGACCTGGGAATGGATCTCGACCTGGTGGCGCAACTTCGGGCGAAACGGTGATCGAATCGTCGTTTCTTGCCGCGAACGCGATGGTCGGCTCGCCGCGATCCTGCCGCTCTATCGCGTATCCGTTCATGGACTCCGACTCATCCGCTTTCTTGGACACGGAGCGGCAGATCAGCTCGGGCCAATCTGCGCGCCCGCCGATTATGCGCAGGCCGCATATTCCCTTCGGCAGCTGCTAGACGAAAGACTCGCAGGATGGAGCCTCTTCCTCGGCGAGGAGCTTCCGGCCGAACACGATTCGGCCTCGCTGCTCCGAGCCAGACTGGTCAGTCGGACAGCAACGCCGACCATACGTTTCGACGAGGGGGGTGACTGGGACGACTTCCTCGCTTCTCGGAGCGCGAATTTTCGGCAGCAAGTTCGTCGACGCGAGCGGAACGTGTTTCGGCGACATGATGTGCAGTATCGGCTCGTCGTGACGTCCGACGACCTCCAGGGGGAGTTGGACATCCTGTTCAGGCTCCACAGGCTCAGATGGGGGCGGAGGTTGTCGACCTTCAGCTCGCAAGAGCAGTTTCATCGCGAATTCGCGGAGCACGCTCAGCAGCGGGGCTGGCTTCGACTGTGGTTTCTCGAGGCGGAAGGAGTCCCCGTCGCCGGGTGGTACGGGTTCCGGTACTGCGGGACGGAGTACTACTACCAGGCGGGCCGTGATCCTCGCCTGGATCGGGACGCTTTGGGCTTCGTGCTGCTCTCGCACACGATCAGGCAAGCGCTTGAGGACGGCGTCACCGAATATCGGTTCTTGCGAGGGGGCGAGGCCTACAAGTATCGCTTCGCAACCGAGGACACCGGACTTCAAACCGTCGGCATTGCACACGGTCTGGCGGGACGTACTGCTCTGGCGGCCGGCATTCATTCCCTCAGATCGAGGCCGCTGAAAGCGGCGCTCAAGCGCATCGCTGACCTCTAATCCGAGACGGCGCCGCTTTCGCTTTCCCAGGGACTCTTCTCCGCGCACATGTCGCAGCTGCTTGGACGGTCACATCGGGTGGACTTCACGCCGGCAGTCGCTCGGGCGAAATCAGGACGCCTCGGGCTCGGGACAGTATCCGGTGCTCAGACGTCACGACTCCTCGTAATCTGTCCGTGCCAGACGTCGTAGTGCCGCGCCGCGCCGGCGCGCGGCGAGGTACCAATCCAACCGACCATTGACGACGAGGCGCAACACATTCGGTCGACGCAGGTAATGCGCGTCCACGCGCGGAAGCGCGAAGCGGTCCACAGTTGTATCGACGCGACCGATCGCGGTCGTGCATGCCGCGTCGTACGTTGACTCGACGAGCCGGCGAGCCCTCGCTCCCGGCTGTACACCGTACGGGTAGGCGAAAGAACGAACGTCTTCCCCAATTGCCTCCTCTAGCAGGCGCCTGGATTCGACGATCTCCTTCTGCAGAAACGGCTCTGCACCGTCGTGTAGCGGAGCGTGCTCCATTCCGTGGCCACCGACCTCGAAGCCGACTTGCACGAGTTCGGCGAGTTCAGCGCTCGTTGCGAGACGCGCTCCGACGGCCCTCTTCGGTTGGGTGGGCCAGTCGTTCGAGCTCCCGAGGTAGCCGGCGACACAGAAGACGGTGGCAACGAGGCCGCGTTCGAGGAGCATCGGAGCTGCCTCTGAGATCACGCTCGCGAATCCATCGTCGAACGTAATCGCAACTGCGCGGTCGGGAATCGTGCCGCTGCTTACCCGCTCCGTAAGCTCCGCAACGGTGAGCGACGACGCTCCGCAATCGACAATGCAGTCGAGCTGCCGGCGAAAGAGCGTCGGCTCGACTGACAGCGGAGTACTGCCGCGGTCGATCGCGTGATACGTCAGGACGACCGCGCGAGCATGTTCAGTGGGCAACGGTCCCCTCCCTCGATGCGGCAGTGCGCGCAGCACCTGCAACGGCGGCATCTCCTCGAGTCTCGGCAACGTCGCCGATGAGGCTGAAGTACCGCATGAGGTGGGCGCGCTGCGTCCAGAGCCTCTCGTAGGCTTCATGTCCGCGCTGTCCCAACGTTTGCCGGAGGCCCGGATCGGCGGCGATCGCAGCTAACGAGTCCTCGAGCTCTCGCTCGCTTCCGAAGGCCAACCCGCCGCCGCTGTCCACAATCAGCTCGCGAAGCGCCCCGAAGTCGCGCACGATCGCGGGCGTCGCGCGCGCGAACCCCTCCACCGGCACGAGACCAAATGCCTCGTGGCCCGCGGTCGGAACGATGACGGCGAGACCGTCACGATAAAGCCGGTCGAGCTCGGACTCGGAGCGCCAGCCAAGGAAGTGAATGTGCGGTAGGTCCTCGGCCTCGTCTTGCAGCGCTCGAGCAAGCGATCCCGTACCCGCAATCGCGAGGTCGACCGTCCGCTGATGCCTGAAGACCCGTAAGAGTGTGCCAACCCCCTTGATCGACTCCAATCGCCCAGCAAACAGAAAGAACGGGCGCTCACCAGGTGGAACGCCGTCGTCCGGGGAACCGGCCGCGCCCGGGTCCGGCACGAAGTGAGGAATGTGAGCGAGCGGCACGATGGACGAGAACCGCTCGTGCAACGCCGCGCTCGTGCGGCTCGGGACTATCAGTGCGTCGAGGTGGGCGAGCGACTCTTCGAGGAGCCCGGTATATCTCCACAGCTGTGGCGGACGGCCGTAGCTGAACGTGCAGCTCCAGCAAGGCGGAGCTTCACAGATTCTCCTCTTGTGCTTCCAGAGTGTGTGACTCGGACAGAGCAGCCATTGCTCGTGTGCCGTATAGAGCTTGATCCCCGACCCCATCTTGAGCAGCGAGGGCCCGCCGAGCAGTGACGGGTTGTGGAAATGAAGGACATCGAACTCGTCTCGCAGTACGTCCTCCAGACGCGAGCGCGCAAAGAGCGGCCGACCGCTGAGATACGTCGCAAGCGGCGAAATCCAGCCGACGCCGGAGTCAACCGGCACGACAGTGATGCCACGACCCTGATCAGCAGCCATGGACGGCGGGCCGTGCGCGAGCACTCGGAAAGCCTCTGCCGAATGGACGACGGTCACCGAATGACCTCTCTCGGCGAGCGCATGGGCAAGACGTTGCACTTGGATGCCGTCGCCCCCGAAGTTGGCCGGCGGGTAGAAGGTCGTCAAGAAGCAGAACCGCAACGGCCGACTATCTATGCCATGCGGCGCTTCGGCTAGGGCTTCCTTGCGGCCCGGCCCTCGATCTGAGGCGCTCGCTACGGACTCAGAGACTCGTATCCGTGCCAGTAGTAGCCCGTCGAATCGTCGCCGGCAAGAACGACGAGGCCGGTCCCGCTGTTGACGCTCTGCTTCGTCGTCGTGGCATTGTTCATATTTGGGCTGCTGGGATCTTGAATGAACGGCGTCCCGAGCCCGGCTGCGAAGGAGATCGATGCCATCGGCGTCGTCTTCTCATAGATCGTGCCGCCGACGATCGGAGCGGTCGCGAAGACATGGATGACTCCGTGCTCGTCGTCCAGCAGGAGGATCGGGCGCGTATGGTGGTCGCTGACACGCCCGATGACGTAGCTTGCCCAGTCGCCGGTCGCGCCGTCGCGCACCAACAGCATGATCAGAGGCGCGTTCGGGTTCGGATTCGGGAGGTCGTCGAGCGAAGTCTTCACGACTGCGTAGACGCGTCCGCTCGCGTCAGCCTGGAGGGACTTCAGGTTGATGTGGTCATCTGCATTGTTCGGGCCCTGGATTGCCGTGCGGCTCGGGTCCCACACATTGTCGGGCTGGCCGTCGACGTGCACCGCAAAGTACATGGCGGACGCAACCTGGTTGCTCCACATCACGCCGATCTTGTTGCCGCCGAACGTGACGATCGAGGAGATGTCGTCGGTATTCAGACCCGTCGCACCCGTAACCGGAAGAGCGAACGGCGGCACCCACGTTTGGTCGTCAGCGCCCGAATGTGTCACGTAGACCTGCCCGTTCTGCACCCAGGTGGCCCAGAGAGTGCCCGTCGAGTCCTTGTCGATCACCAGCGTCTCGGTCTGCGTGTCATTGATGGCCACGGGGAAACCCGGGTCGATGCTGTACGTCTTCGCGGCGGTGTCGTAGCTGAAGCGGTAGAGCCGGCTGGGCGTTCCGGTGTTCGACGTCGAGCAACCACAGGTTGCGAAGACGTGCGACACAACGTAGAGATGGGTGCCGTCCCAGAGGGCATCCGCACGCGTCCCCGAGCGGTTGTCGAGGGGAGTGCCCGTGTCGACCCAGGTCTGAGTGCTGACGTTGAGTCTGAAGATGTGGAAGGTCTGGGAGCCCGTATCCCACATGTCCGCCCACCAGAAGCCGTCGTTCCACCAGAGCTTGCTCTCAGGCTTCGAGCCAGTCGGAGCCGTGCCGGCACCGGTGAACGATTGGTCGCGATACCCGATCCCCACCGGCGGAGGAGGAGCGCCAGAGGCGGCGCCGACTGCGGCTGTCCACGCTGACGGAGCCGGGGTCGAGCCGCCAGCATTCGTCGCCGTCACGACCACCCGCAGTGCTCGGCCCAGGTCGCTGCTCGTCTCGGCATAGGACGTTGCCGTAGCTCCTGCGACATCCGTGCAGCCGTTGGTGTTCGTGCCCGAGACGTAGTGCTGGCGGACCTGGTCGGAGCTCAACGGGGCGCCGTACACCCCGATCTCGTCGAACCAGCCGTTCAAGAAGTTCGTACCGGCGGCGCTCACACCGAGGGCCAGAGGAGACGTCGTATTCGTCATCGTCAAGTTCGCAACACTTCCCGTCACGTCACTACCGTCGATGTACAGCTTCACCGCGGCGCCATTCTTGGTGGCCACGACCTGATGGAAAGCGCCGTCGACACTAAGGGGTTGAGTAGCGGTCACGACATCGCCAGTGCCCGCCTTGCGAAGCCGAAGGAGGTTGTCCGTGCCGAGGTACAACGATCCTGCGCCGGTACCCTTCTGGAACAGCGACTGCGTAAGACCCCCAGACGCGAGCTTGACCCACGCTTCGTAGGTGAAGACGTCCCCATAGGCGAGGCCAGGAGAATCCGGGATGCTGATTCGTCCACTCGTGCCGTTGAGGCGAACGGCGGTCGAGGAGTCGCCGGTGAGGGCCCCCGGCTGGGCCAGCGTGTATCCCCCGGAATAAGAACCGTTGCGCCCGTTACCCGAGGCGTCGAGGGCGGTGGTGCCCGCTCCCTCGCCGACCCGCCAGTATCCGAGCGGCGAGCTGGAACCGACTGACGCCGGATACGTTGCGATACACCGCTGCCATTGATAGCCGTAGCTAATCGGCGGCGTGCCGGTCCAGGTTCCCGGAGCCGCCGTCAGCGTCTGGCCCACCTGTGTCGTCCCGGTGACAGTCGGCGGGGCCGTGTTCACCGGAGAGCTCGACGTCACGACGCCCGTCGCTCCTGAAGCAGCCGGGCTCGAACCAGCGGAGTTCGAACCCATCACGACTACCCGAAGCGTCGAATCGACGTCCGCGGCGACCAGGACATATGCGTTGGCGGTCGCACCCGCCATGTCTGCGCACGCAGAACCACTCGTATCGCAGCGCCGCCACTGGTAGGCGTACTCGATCGGCTGTGTCCCCGTCCAGCTGCCGGGGTCTGCCGTCAGCGTCTGTCCCTGCTGCGGCGGGCCCGAGATTGTCGGCGGAGAGGAGTTCGCAGGTGCGGTTGCAGGCGCCGGAGCAACCGCATCGGTTTGCGCAGAGGAGGCGCTGCTCGAGCCACCACTGTTCGAGGCAGTCACAACAACGCGAATCGTCGCGCCGACATCCGCGGCGACGAGCGCATAGCCGGTGCCCGTCGCGCCCGCGATGTCGGCGCAGCTGCCACCGCCGCCATCGCAGCGACGCCACTGGTAGGCGTAGCCGATTGGAGTCGTGCCCGTCCAGCTTCCCACAGAAGCAGTCAACGTCTGATCCTGCTGAGCAAGCCCGGAAATCGTCGGCGGGCTCGTGTTCGCCGGTGCGACCGGAGCGGCGGCGACAACGGCAGTCTGTGGCGAGGAGGCGCTGCTCGAGCCAACGCTGTTCGAAGCCGTCACCACAACGCGCATCGTCGAGCCTACGTCGGCGCTGACGAGCGAATACGAGGTCGCCGTGGCGCCTGCGATGTCGGCGCAACTGGCACCGCCACCGTCGCAGCGACGCCACTGATAGCCGTAGCTGATGGGCGCGGTGCCAGTCCAGCTCCCCACGGAAGCAGTCAAGATCTGATCTTGCTGAGCACCGCCCGAGATCGTCGGGAGATTTGTGTTCGCCGGAGCCGAAGGAGTCGACGTTTCGACCACGAGCTGCGGAACGGTCGCGGATCCGCTCTCGCGGCTTGCGATCATGACCGCCGAGCTACCACTTGTCGTGGCAACGAAGCTCACGCTGCCATTTCCGGTCACGAGCGAGGTCACGTCGATGGCAGTCCACTGTCCCGAGGTCGTTGCCCCGGAAACGCCCGCCACACTGGTGGCGGGTGGCGGAGCATTGTTGAACGTAATGGCAGACTCGCTCCAACCGTTACCGGCGGAACGCACCTCATAGCCTGCCGACGAGTTCGCCGC
>WNFV01009629.1_pt1 | contig 10653 bp, 9 predicted proteins | sample 5400101 | NCBI WGS metagenome assembly WNFV01 (sample SAMN13153361, study PRJNA577476) | soil metagenome | isolation source: 115 cm soil or saprolite under grassland replicate 1 | place: USA:California | collected 2016-06-15
GTGAGCAATATGAGCCTCAACGAAGCTGACACCCGCGCAAAGCTGATTGACCCGGCGCTTTATGAGCGCGGGAGGATCGTGCGCTGGTCCAGGCGTTGCGATCACGCCTCGCCGCCGGCCCGGCGGCCTCCGGCGCCTTGCGCTGGCAGGATGTCGCCGACGAATGGGCCTGACGACACCGACCAGCGCACGCCAGAGGCGTTACTGGCGATCATCGACGCGAAGGGGCGCGAGGTCGAGGAGGCACTGGCACCGCTGCGGGAGCTGTTGAGGCGGTGAGATGTGGCTGCCGTTAGGCACGATAGCTACGCGGCTGCGTTTTCGGCCATCTATTTACGCTTACTAAACAGATACAGAATAAAGCCAAACACCACGATGCTCCAGAAGTTGATCGTGCGGTCGAGCAAGGTAACGGCACTGCTCAAATTCTTCTCGACACCGAAAAAAGTCGTGAGCACTACTGTGACCGTCCCCTCGACCACCGCCAGCCCGCCGGGCGTCAGTGGCAGAGCCGTCAGGAGCGAGGAGGCCAGCGCGACAAAGATGATTGCCGAGAGCGAGAGGTGCAGCCCCTCGACGCCGAGCGCCTGAATGACGAAGAACAACCGGAAACCTTCGAGCAGCCACACGCCAGCGGTCAGCAGGGTGAGCTGCGGCAGGATAGCCGGGCGGAACGACCGCAGCGCCGCCTGCTCGAAGCTGCCGTACACACGGTGCAGGCGTCGTGGCAGGATACGATGGATAATTGGGCTGAACCAGCGCATCCCTGCCAGGCCGGCGATGATCAGGACCACTAGGACCAGGCCGAAGATAAAGATGACATTCGTCTCAGGCGGCAGGTGCGTACCAAAGACGATCCAGCCGGAGATCACCAGGAAGGTGAACAGCCCGAGCATATCGAGCAGCCGCTCGGCGAAGATCGTGCCAAAGGTGGCCGAGAACGACACCCTGCCGTTGCGCTTGAGCAGGTACGCGCGGTAGGCGTCGCCCAGCTTGGCCGGCACGATGCAGTTCGCGAACCAGGAGAGATACAGGTATTCCATGAGCGCCGGCAGCGAGGCCCAGGACTTGTGCCCCTCGCGAACAGGCAGGCCGGCGTTGTCGAGCAACATCCGCCAGCGCAGCGCGCGCAGCGGGAAAGTCAGGTAGAACACCAGCAGGCCAACCATGAGCAGCCCGAGATCGGCGCCGCGCATGTACTCCCATGTTTTCGCGACGTCGATATTCAGCCCGCGCAGCACGAACAGAATGATGCCGGCCGCCAGAGCGAAGGAGACCAATGTGCGCGGGTTTCGCAGCGACTTACCAAGCGAGAAACCAGAACGCTCAACCTCTATCTGCGCGGGCGACTCAGTTCCTTCGCTCGCCTCATCGGCGCTGGGAAGTTCGGTGCTTCGGTCGTTGATCATAATGCTTTTTTCTTGCTCCTCGCTAGATACTTTCTAGAATGACATGCATGCCTTCTCAAGCGCTTGATTGCCTGCGGCAGCATGGTACTTTACTTTTTTATCGGGTGTGGTTTTTGCCCCGTAGGGCAAAAACCACACCCGAGGAATAAAAAGCGACCCATGTGCGAATGGCCTGGATTGTTCATTTTCCGCTCGCGGAGCGAGAAAATGAACCACTAGAATGCAAAATATCGCTATTTGCCAAGCACTTCGGCTTGATACCAGGCCCAGAAACGATTCAGCCCCACTTCCAGCGAAGTCTGCGGTTGAAATCCCAGCAAACTACGGGCCTTATCCACGTTCGCATAGGTGATCGGTGGATCGGCGGCTGGCAGCGCCTTGGAATCGATGATCGCCTCTAGATCGGTGATCTGCTCCAGCAGCGCGATAAAATCGTTCAGCTGAACTGGGCTGGAGTTACCCAGGTTAAATGTCTCAAACGGTATATCGGTGTCCAGCGCTGCGACAACGCCGGCAACAATATCATCTACGTAGGTCCAATCGCGATAGACGCCGGCGCCGCCATTGAACAGTGTGATCGGCTTGTGCTTGACCATCGCGTCGACAAACAGATAGGGTGTCATATCCGGCCGGCCACGCGGGCCGTAGACGGTAAAGAAGCGTACGACACGGATCGGCAGCTTGTGCAAATAGTGAAAAGTGTACGCCAGCACCTCGGCGGCTTTCTTGGTGGCCGCATAGGGCGAAAGCGGCCGGTCGGTGGCCAAATCCTCTGACCATGGGGTGGGCGCTAGACCATAGACTGACGAAGTCGAGGCCAGCACGAAGCCCTGAGTATCGTAGCGGCGCGCCAGATCGAGCATAGTCACCGTGCCGCGCACATTGACCTCTTCATAGAGCAGTGGCCGCTCAACTGAGGGGCGCACGCCGGCCATGCCACCCAAATGCGCGATCTTGGTGGGCCGGTGGGCTTCGAAAACCTGCTCCATCGCCGCCAGATCGCGGAAATCCGCTTCGACCAGGGTGTAGCCGGGCTGTCCGAGCGCTCCCTCGATATTGCGGCGCTTGCGGGCCGGGCTGTAATAATCGTTGAAGTTATCGACGCAGACGACTTCGTCGCCGCGCGCCAACAGCGCGTCGGCGAGGTGGCTGCCAACAAAGCCAGCGCCGCCAGTAACTAGATAGCGCATTGCTACGCTCCATCGCTAAGCGGGTGAGCGGGTGAGCGGGTGAACGGGTGATACTGCTCACCCATTCACCCATTCACTCGTTCACCCGTTCGATCGGTCTCACATTTTCCAGGATAACAAGCAGGCCCCATACGGCCGCAAGCTGGATGCCCATGCTCAGGACGTGCAGGTTTTCGAATAAGTCGTGCCCAACCACTGCCGCCATGATACCACAACATCCGATTGCAGCGCTACGCCAGATAGTCCTATTCTCGGCCCGCAATGTAGCGATCGCCTGGCGGATAACGCCAGCCAGCAGCGCTACGTAGGCCAGCGCACCGATCACACCTGTCTCGGCCAACATATGGATGTAGTAATTGTGTGCATGCCCACGCGAGGCGTACCATGTGCCGACCGCAAAAGTCGGATAGGCGAGCGTATAATTCCCAGGGCCGACACCGGTGAGCGGGTGCGCCAGAAACATACCCCAGCCGGCTTGCATCTGGGCCATACGCTCGACTACGGCAAAGTTCTGCGGCGTAATCGCAACCGCGCCGGCGTCGAAGATCGCCAGGTAGCGCGTGATGCTGGCAAGGCGATCGGCGAGCACATCCGGCAGCAGCCCAGCGCCGCCAAGCGCCAGCGCCAGAGCGCCGAGGCCCAGTGCCATAAGCGCCCAACGGCGTGCGCGCGGCCCTAGCGCCAGCGCCATCCCCACCACGCCGCAGGCCGCGCCAACCCACGCGCCGCGCGAGAGTGAGGCGGCTAGGGCGGAAAGAAGCAGCAGGGTCAAGAACCAAGAACCAAGAACTAGGAGGATTTTAGATTCACCCCGCCGGGGTACCCGATTTTGGATTTTGGATTTTCGATTGAGTGTGAAATCCAAAATCGAAAATCCAAAAATGGCAGCGGCGAGCGGCCAGGCCATATTCATGTAGCCGGCGAAGGAGTTGGGCTGGCCGATCGTGCCATAGGCGCGCACGAAGGCCAGGTTGGCCGAGATGCGGAAGCTGGGCGGGCCATTGCCAGTGATGAACTGCGTCAGGCCTACCAGGGCCTCGGCGGCCGGCGCGAGCAGCAGGCAGGTGATCAGGCCGGCGACCTGCCAGGGCCGCCGCGCCAGCGCCAGCACCATGAGCCAGATCAGAAAAGCCTCAGACCAACGCAGCAGCTCCTTGATAGCTTCAGCGCGTGAGTAGGGCGAGAAAGCCAGCGCCAGAAGCAACGCCCAGAGAAATGCACCCCACAGCCAAACCTGCCGGGCTAGCCGATCATCGCCGTGCCTAAGGTTGAAGATCCGCCGCTCGGGATGCGCCAGTGTGTGCAGCGCCCATGCGCCCAGCGCCAGCAGCATCGCGCCTTGGGTGTAGCTGACACCACCGGGGAGATGAACAAGCTCCTGCACTGGAACCGACAGAATGGCCCAATACAGGCCGAAGATTGGATCGATCAGGGCCAGCAGAATGAGCAGGACGTAGAAGAGCGTCAGCGCCAGCGTGGGGAGCGGCAGAAGTGCGAAGGCAAGCGCCAAAATGAAAACAAGGAGACAAGGAAACAAGGAGATAAGGTGTTTGACGGTCTCCTTGTCTCCTTGTCGCCTTGTCTCCCCGTCAGGCAAGCTCGCCACGGCGGCGCAGTTCCTCGCGAAACCAGGGGATGGTGAGGCGCAGCCCTTCCTCAAGCCCGACTTGTGGCTCCCAGCCCAGAATGCGCTTGGCTTTGGAGATATTTGGCTGACGCACCTGCGGATCGTCCAGCGTGCGCATATCCTTGTAGACAAGCCCAGCCGGGTTACCGGTCAGATCGTTGATCACTTCGGCAAATTGCTTGATCGTGTATTCGCCAGGGTTGCCGATATTCACCGGCTCGTTCTCCGACGACATGAGCAGCCGGTAGACGCCCTCGACCAGATCGGCGACATACTGAAACGAGCGGGTCTGCAGGCCATCGCCATAGGCTGTCAGCGGCTCACCTCGCAACGCCTGCTGGATAAAGTTCGGCACAACGCGGCCATCGCGCAAGCGCATGCGCGGGCCATACGTGTTGAAGATGCGTATAATGCGCGTATCGACGCCATGAAAGGTATGGTAGGCCATGGTGATCGCCTCAGCGAAACGCTTGGCTTCATCGTAGACACCACGCGGGCCGATCGGATTGACATAGCCGTAGTAGCTCTCATCCTGCGGGTGAACCTGCGGGTCGCCATAGACCTCGGATGTCGAGGCGAGCAGGAAGCGCGCGCCCTTATCCTTGGCCAGTCCCAGCACCTTATGCGTGCCGAGCGCGCCGACTTTCAGCGTCTGGATTGGCAGCTCCAGGTAATCAACTGGGGATGCGGGCGAGGCGAAATGCAGAATCGCATCCAGCGGGCCTTCGATGAAGATATAGTTGGTGACATCGTGCTTGATATAGCTGAATCGTTCGTATCCAGCCAAGTGGGCGATATTATCGGTGCTGCCAGTGATCAAGTTATCCATCGCAATAACTGTATGGCCCTCGGCCAGGAAGCGGTCGCAGAGGTGCGAGCCAAGGAAGCCGGCGCCACCAGTGATCAGAACGCGCATAGTGTCAGGACTCCTCCAGGCTAATGAACAAATCGAAGATCCCTTAATACGCGCCCTTACCCGAAAGCACGGCTGGGATCGTCTCCAGTATGATCCGCAGATCCATACCGGGCGACCAGTTCTCGGCGTAGTAGATATCGAGGCGCACCATGTCGTCGAACGAAGTATCGCTACGGCCGAGCACTTGCCACAGCCCAGTCAGCCCTGGGTTGACTTCCAGCCGCCGACGGTGCCACTCCTCATACAGCCCGACCTCCTCAGGCAGCTGCGGACGCGGACCGACCAGGCTCATCTCATCACGCAGCACATTCCAGAACTGCGGAATTTCGTCCAGGCTGGCGCGCCGCAGGAAGCGACCAATGCCTGTCATGCGTGGATCGTTGCGAATCTTGAAGACCGGGCCGTCGGCCTCGTTCAGCTCCGACAGCTCGGCCTTGCGCGCCTCGGCATCCAGCACCATAGTGCGGAACTTGTAGGTTGTGAACGGCCGGCCACCCTTGCCGACACGGCGCTGCTTGAAAATCGCCGGTCCAGGTGAGTCCCACTTGACCGCCAGAGCGACGATGCCGGCCAGCGGCAGCAACACCGGCGCGGCCAAAATGATCAGCGCCAGATCGATCGCGCGTTTGAGCAGCAGGTTGCCGCCCTTGAGCGACAGCTCCTTTAGGCCGATCAGCGGAATCCCGCTCAGGTTGGCGACATTGACCCGATCGAAGCTCAGCTCGAACAGATCCGGTACGACTCGAAACTCAATCCCAGCCACGCGGCAGACACCGACGATCTCGGGTAGCCGGTGATGCTCCCAGAACGGCAGTGCGATTATCACCTGATCGATCCGCTGCGAGCGCGCGATTGTTTCCAGATTTTGCACCACGCCGAGATAGCGGAAATGCCCATCACGTCGCTCGTTGGTCGGCGGGTCACGGTCCTCGAGGTAGCCAAGCAGCGAGTAGCCCAGGAATGTCTGGGCGACGATGCTGTCCATCACCTGGCGTCCCAGGCCAGTACCGCCGACCACCAGCACGCGCTCACGGCCGCGCCCGCGGGCCCAGCGCCAGCGCCGCACGCTAACCAGCACAGCCCGCGAGGCGCACAGCAGCACGATGATCGTGCCCCAGGCGAAGGCGTACAGCAGGCGTGAGTAGAGCGGCCGCTGGATAATTGTCAGTAGAACGACTAAGGCAATGCCAGTGGTGGTGCCGCTGATTAGCGTTCCAGCGTAATCCAGCAGGCCGGCGTGGCGCGGAATACGGTAAAGGCTTTTCATCGCGAAAAGCACCAGCAGCGCGAAGGTAAGCAGCAGCGCGTAGCGCAAGAAGTTAGCGAACGGCACATAGTTCACCGTCAGCACTTCCTGCACGATCCGATTGAAGGGGGCGGGCCAGCTTACGTTGTAGCGCATCCAGTAGGCCAGGGCGAAGCCGATCAGGATGAGCAATGCATCGGAGCCAACCAACAGTACGGTTGGCCACCTAGACGCACGGCCAGGGGCGGCAGGAGTCATCAGTGGAACGCCGGCATCGGCAAACGCCAATGTAGGCCGGTCGGCTACAGAAGGCTCCTCAGTTACGTCTGCCACATCCCACTCCACATCGTACGAGTTAAGAGTTAAGAGTTATGAGTTAGAGACGTGCGACGGCTTTCGATGTGCTACAAGCATTTAACTTTTAACTCTTAAGTCTCAACTTTTAATTACTCCTGATCAGCCCATGTCAGCGCGGCTTTCTCGATATACACTGTGTCGCCCTCCTGCACGCCGGCCGCCACCAGCGCATTGCTGATGCCGCTGGCTTGCAGCACGCGCTGGATTCGCATCAGCGACTCAGATTGAGCAAAGTTAGTCATCGAGATCAGGCGCTCGATCTTCTTGCCGCGCACGCGCCAGCCGTCACCGTCCGGCTCAACTGAGAACAGTCGTTCGTCGACCTCGGGCACGGGCCAGGTCAGCTGCTCATCGCGCATTTCTCGGCTAGGGCCAGGTATCTCCAGAAGGCGCACAGCGACATGCTGCATCAATGTATCCACACCGGCGCGGGTAGCCGCGGAGATCACGAATACCTCGGAGGGCGGGAGCGTGATCTCAGCGCGCAGACGATCGAGCTTGGCCTGCGCCTCGGGCAGATCAGTTTTGTTCAGCACAACGATTTGCGGGCGACGCGCCAGCTCGGGCTGATACTGCCGCAGTTCTTCATTGATCTGCCGATAGTCGTCAATTGGGTCGCGCCCATCGACTCCGGCGGCGTCGACCAGGTGAAGCAGCAAGCGGGTGCGCTCGATATGCCGCAGAAAGTCGAAGCCCAGCCCAACGCCACGATGCGCGCCCTCGATCAGGCCGGGGATGTCGGCGGCCACAAAGCTGTAGTCGCCCACCGCCACCACGCCAAGGTTCGGCTGGAGTGTTGTAAAGGGATATGCGCCAATCTTGGGCCGCGCCGCGCTGATAATCGATAGCAGAGTCGATTTGCCGGCGTTCGGAAAACCAACCAGGCCGACATCAGCCAGCAGCTTTAGCTCCAGGTCGATCTCATATGCCTCACCCGGCTGACCTAGCTCGGCAATCCGCGGAACCTGGTGGGTTGAGGTTGCGAAATGGACATTGCCGAGGCCGCCCTTACCACCGCGCGCCGCCAGCAAACGCATGCCGGGAGCGACCAGATCCAGCTCGTAGGCTTCGCCCTCGATCGTCGTGCGCGCAACAGTGCCGGGCGGCACACGCACGATCAGATCCTGGCCGTCGCGGCCGTGCTTACGCGAGCCGCCGCCGTTGCCGCCGCGGCTGGCCTTAAATTTGCGCTGATCGCGAAATGGCAGCAGAGTATTGAGATGCTGATCGGCCAGGAGATAGATATGCCCGCCACGGCCGCCATCGCCGCCGTCGGGGCCACCGCGCGGTACGTGCGCTTCGCGACGAAAGCCCGCCGAACCGTCACCGCCGTCACCAGCCTGAACCATAATCTGAGCACGATCAAAAAATTCACCAGCCATAAATCATTTTCTTCGTCACGCTATGCCTTACACAATAAAGCGCCAGCTAAAGAGCGCACGCGCCCCCGCTGGCACATATCTCGATATTCCAAGCCACAACAAACCGGTGTGGCTTCCGACGGGGGCAAAAGAAGATCCGCTAAACAGCCTACTAAAAACGACTCGTCCGGCTCGACAAAGCGCTAGACTTTCTCGCCCTTCTTAACCGTATCGGCAGCGGTGTCATCATCGTCCTTCACCGCCGTCTTGAATGCTTTGATGCTGCCACCAAGCGCGCTTGCCACGCCCGAGATCCGGCTGGCACCGAACAACAAGACAACAATCACCAGGATGATCAGTAGTTCTGGTACGCCAAGATTCATGATCGTGCTCCTTTACGCTTCTCGGTTATGACCCACATTTCACAGGTGCACAGCCGCTGCGTAGAACTATGCGCGTAAGCGTGTGGGAATTTTGTGTAGGCTCTATTATACCGCAGCCGGGAGACCTGTCAATTGAATAGGATGAGGATTAGCTAAGCTCGAGATACGCAGCGATGCGCTCGCGCAGCGCCGTAGCGTTTCCCAGCAACATTGCATCGGCGGCGGCGCGGCGGTAGAACAGCTGCGGGCTGGCTTCAGCGGTAAAGCCAAAGCCACCATGGAGCTGAATCGCCTCGGCCGCCATCTCGCGATAGATTTCGGCCGCCTGGGCCTTGGCGAATAGCGCCGCATGGGCAAATGGCTGGCGCTGATCGATCAGCCACGCGGCATGGGCAGCCAGCAGGCGCGCACCATCGATGCGCGTCAGCAGCGCGGCGAGCCGAAAGTTTAGCGCCTGGAAGCGCAGTAGCGGCTGGCCGAACTGGCTGCGCTCGCGGGTATAACGCAGCGTCAGGTCGAACACGCGCTGGGCAGCGCCGACCATACGGGCTGCCAACAGCACCCGCGCGCGGTCGAGCGACTGCTCCAGCAGCATGCCCGCATCGCCGCTAAGCAGCTCCTCTGCGCGTAGAACTACGCCATCAAAGGCAACTCGGAAAAACTGGCCGCCACTGATCTCGCTGCGCCGCTCAATTGTGACGCCGGCGCGACCGGGTGTGATCAGGAAGAGCATCGTGCGACCAGACAGATCAGCCGCCAGCAGCAGCGCATCGGCATGGCGCGCGTACTCGACGAAGCGCGCCTCACCGTGGATCCGCCATCCTGGGCCAGCGGGCACGGCCCGAAGCGGAGACGCGGCGGGATCGCTAGCGGTGTCGTCGGCGAGCGCAATGATCGCGGTACCATTGGCGATGCGCGGCAGCCAAGCCGCCAAGGTGGGCGCATCGCCCAGCTGCTCGATCAGGTACGGTGCGACCACGGATGTCCACAGGAATGGGCTGGGGTAGAGCGCGCCGCCGATCACCTCGGAAAGCAGCGTGGCCTCGGCGAACGCGCCGCCAAGACCGCCGTGAGCCTCTGGCACCAGCAGTCCCAACGCACCGAGATCGGCCAGGCTGGCCCACAGCGCCGGGTCATGGCCCGCGCCGGCCTCCAGCTCACGCACCCGATCGAGCGAGCAGCGCTCGGCGAAAAAGCGCGTGAAGGTCGATTGGAGCAACTTCTGCTGTTCGTCCAGGCGAATATCCATCACGGCCTTCTGCTTCCATCCATCCCAGATGGTACTTTCCATTTTGTTAGGTTCTTTTTTCACCCAGCCGGGTGAAAAAAGAACCTACGTAGAACTTACGCAAGCACCCAGATTTTGGCTTTTGGTGTATTCTTTTTTCGCTCTGTAAGGCGAAAATCGCTAATCGCGCCGGCCAAAAATGCGTAGCAGAAATAGGAATAGGTTGATGAAATCCAGATACAGCATCAGCGAGCCGAGGATCGCGATCCGACGCCCGCTGGTCTCATCGGTGGCCTGCGTGCTCAGCCGCTTGATCTTCTGGGTATCCCATGCGATCAGGCCCACGAAAATCAGCACGCCGGCATAGGTGATGATCCAATACAGTGCGGTGCTCTTGAGAAAGAAATTGACCAGCGAAGCCAGGATCAAGCCGATCAGCGCCATGAACAGCAGACTGCCCATTTTGGTCAGGTCGCGCTTCGTAGTATAGCCATACAAGCTCATGACACCAAACGTCGAGGCGGTGATAAAGAAGGTCGAGGCGATCGACGTGCGGGTGTAGACGAGAAAGATCGACGCCATCGTCAAGCCATTCAAGGCCGCGTAGCCGATAAACAGCGCGGTGGCCGTGGCAGGCGCAAGCCGCCCGATGCCCGCGCTCAGGCCCAGCACCATGGCGATCTGTGCGATGAACAAGACCCAGATACCGAACGGATTCCCGAAGATCAGCTGCAATAGCCACTGCGATTGGGCGGTGTAGGCCGCCACCGCGCCGGTGACCAGCAGGCCGGCGGTCATCCAGGCGTAGACCTGGCTAATGATGCTGCTCTGGCGTAGCTGCGCATCGGCGCTCACGACAGGCGTAGGCATATAGGACATGGTATGTGCCTCCTTCAAGTGTTGGAACAACATTCTACCATGATACGACGTAGGATG
>WNFV01056110.1_pt1 | contig 10653 bp, 10 predicted proteins | sample 5400101 | NCBI WGS metagenome assembly WNFV01 (sample SAMN13153361, study PRJNA577476) | soil metagenome | isolation source: 115 cm soil or saprolite under grassland replicate 1 | place: USA:California | collected 2016-06-15
GTGGGTCTTCACAGGCGATGCGGACATCACGCTCGTCAATGCCCAGCCCGCCTATCTCGAAGGTGGCCGCGCCCTCGCCTTGACCTATCAGGATCGCGCCGGCCACTCGGTGAGCTACATCATCACGCGGGCCCCCAACGTGGCCATCCCGGACCGGGAACGGGTGCAGATCGCGCGCTGGCGCCCGGCGGTCAGGACCGAAGACGGCTTCTCCCTCATCGTGTGGAAGCAGGCGGGGCTGGTCTGCGTGATGGTGTCGGACCTCGTCTCGGACGCCGATCTCGGCCGGTTCAAGGAGTACTTCATCAAGGTTCGCTCGTCCACGGAGCTCTCCGACAGCTACTGAGCCCGGCCAGGTGGTCCGGTTCCGGGACGGGTCGTCCCCTTCGCGACCACCGACGGCAAGGCCATGATGGTCCAGGCCAGCATGACGACCTCGGAATCGCCGAAGCTGTACTCGGACAGTCCTCCCACGAGGAAGCCGGTCACCGCCGCCACGCTCCCCATCACGATCGCCCGCTCGCGCGTGGCGCCCGGATCGAGCCGCCGCAGCAGGGAGAGGGCCTGCCAATAGAAGGCGATCCAGATGGCGAGCCAGGCCGCGAGCCCTGGAATCCCGCGCTCGATCACGATCTGCAGCGGCGTATTGTGCACGTGCCCCGTGCGCTTCTTGTATGCCTCCGGCAGGGCGTAGCGCGAGTACTCGCGCTTGACTCCGCCGGGGCCCCAGCCGAGGAGCGGCCGTTCCCGCCACATGGCGAGCCCGCTCTGCCACATGTAGCGCCGTTCCACGATGCCAGACTCCCCGGGATCGAACATGTGGCGGACGCGGTTCCGCAGCTCGTAGGGACCGACGGCAGCCGCTCCGAGCAGAAGCACGAGCCCCACCAGGATGAGAAGACGGCCGCGTCGCTCGGTCGGGAGGAGGGAGACCGCGCCCGCCGCGAAGCCGATCCATGCGCCCCGCGTGTAGGTCGCCACCAGCCCCGCCAAGGTGACGAGCCAGGGGAAAGCCCACCGCAGGCGCAGGCCGCCGCCCGGAAACAGCCGAGGCAACAGGGCGAGCAGGGCGATGCTCAGCACGCCGGCCAGGGTCATGTAGATGCTGAAAAATCCCCGCGCCCGATCGCAGCGGTGAAAGAACCAGCGCGCCAGCCCGTGGGCCGGCTCGGGAGACGGACAGGCCAGGACCTGGAGCAGGCTCGCGAGGGCGGCGCCGGCCGCGGCGAGGCCCAGCCATGAGAGGAAGCGGTCCCCGTCGCGGGCGTCGGCGAGGGCATCGGCGGTGACATAGAGCGCGGCGATGAGCAAGAGCCCCTTGGAGGCGGCGAGGCTCGCCGCCACGTGGCCCGAGGCAAAAGCGGAGAGCAGGCTGGCCGCAACAAAGGCGAGCACGGGACCCCAGAGCGGCCACGTCTGCGCGGCGCGGACCTCGGGGTCGCGGAGACGCCAGAGCCAGAGCAGGGTCAGGAGGAGCAGGGCGCCTTCGCACAGCGTGATGGAGCAGGTCAGGCCCACCACGAACGCGACGAGAAGGCCGCGCCGGAGCGCGATCACCTCAGTACGCGTTGCGGTCGAAGAGGACGCGGACGATCGTCATCCCGATGATCTTGAGATCGAGCCAGAACGACCAGCGCTCGATGTACTCGATGTCGTACTCGATGCGCGTCTCCAGCGAGGTGTTGCCCCGGAGGCCGTTGACCTGGGCCCAGCCCGTCACCCCCGACTTGACCTTGTGGCGCAGCATGTAGCCGGGCACGGTCTGCCGGAAGCGCTCGACGAAGACGGGTCGCTCGGGCCGCGGCCCGACCACGCTCATCTCTCCGCGCAGCACGTTCACGAACTGCGGCAGCTCGTCGAGGCTGAAGCGCCGAAGGAAGGCGCCGATGGGCGTGCGACGCGAGTCTTCCCGCGGCGCCCACACCGGGCCCGTCTCGCGCTCCGCGTCCACGCGCATGGTGCGCAGCTTGAGCATGCGGAAGCGCTGGCCGTCGAGCCCCATGCGCTCCTGCCCGTAGAGGACAGGGCCCGGCGAGGTCAGCCTCACCGCGAGGGCGAGGACGAGGAGCACGGGCGAGAGGAGGATGAGGAGGGCGAGCGCGAAGATGACGTCGAAGATCCGCTTGCCGATCTGGCTCCAGCCGTAAAGCGGCGACTCCCGCAGATGGACGAAGGGCAGCCCCTCGAATTCCTCGACGCCGCCTCTGAGGGAAGTGAAGCGGCCGAGATCCGGCACCACGTGAATGGTCACGGGCTCGTCTCCGATGGCTTCGAGCAGCCCGCCGAGCCGGCCGTAGTCCTCGTGAGGGAGGGCCAGGATGACGTGATCCACCTGGTGGGCATCCAGCACCGCGCGCAGGTCGGCGAAGCCGCCCAGGGATGGCGCCCCCGCGGCGGCGCGCTTGTCGTCTCCCACGAGGCCCAGGATGCGGATGCCCGTGTCGGGTCGGGAGCGGAGGCGATGGATCACCCCCGTGGCCAGATCGCCGCCCCCCACCACCAGGGCATAGCGCTGGTTGTACCCGCGGCGGCGGGCCACCCGGAGGCCTTCGCGGAAGGCGTAACGCGCGAAGGACACGGAGGCGATGGAGAAGACCCAGAAGTAGACGATGACCACGCGGGAGTAGTCGTACTCACGGAAGACGAAGGTCATCACGCTGACGAGGACGAGGGCGCCCATGGTCGAGGCCTTCCCGATGCCGGCCATCTCGGACAGGCGCGAGCCGATGCGGCGCGGCCGGTAGAGATCGAAGGCGCGGAAGGCGATGCCCCACACCACGAGAATGGGGAGGAGCATCAGGAGATAGGGCTGGAGGAACGGAATGCCGTGGCGGGAAGGCGGGCCCGCCACGTAGAAGCGGACGTAGTAGGCGAGGAGCCAGCAGCCCGCGACGAGCAGCAGGTCGCCGGCCAGCATCACCTGCTCGAGGAGCCGCGAGTGCGCCCTCAGCACGTGACGTGCTCCCGCCACCGCGCCGTGACGTACCGCTCGACGCGCTCCTTGAACACGGCCCGGTCGAAGCTCTCGGCGCGGCGGCGGAGCGCCTTCGGCTCGAAGCGCTCCGTCCCGGCCTCCAGACGGCGGATGGCCGCCACGAGATCCTCGACGGTCTGGCGCTCGAAGAAGGTCCCGGTGGCGGGCTCGGCGCCGCCAGCGGGCACCACCGTCTCGAGCGCGCCCCCCTGCCCTACAGCTCCGCCGTCTCGGCGTCGTCGCGCCAGCCGTACAGCTCGACGGTGGGGCCAGCCAGGGCACGGAGCCGCGCCTCCTCCGGCCCGCTCCCCACGATGACGAGGCGGCACCCGAGGCGGTTGGCGGCCTCCACCGCCAGGTCCACCCGCTTGTACGGCGTCAGGGCCGAGACCACGAGATAGAACTCGCCCGGCGATTCCTCGATGCGGAAGCGCGCCACGTCCACGGGCGGATAGATCACGTCGGCCGACCGGCCGTAGTTGCGCCGTATCCGGTCCGCCACGAAGCGCGAGATGGCCACGAAGTGATGCACGCCGGCCGCGGTCGCGCGGTCCCAGCGCCGGAGGGCCGCGGCCACCCGCGGCATGAGCAGACGCGTGGCGAGGCCGGCCCGCGGACCGAAGTACTCGTCGTAGAGATCCCACACATAGCGCATGGGCGTGAAGCAGTAGCAGATGTGGAGGGCTCCCGGCGGCACCCGCGCGCCCTTGGCCACGGCATGGCTGGAGGAGAGCACGAGGTTGTGGCCGCCGAGATCGAGCCCGCGAATCGCGGCGGGAAAGAGAGGCAGGAGGTGACGGTAACGCCGCGAGGCGCCCGGGATGTGCTGCAGAAACGAGGTAACGATGCGGCGGCTTTCGATGACGGGCGACACCGAGCCCGGCACCTGGAGCAGGGTGAAGAGATCGGCGGAGGGAAAGAGCTCGCAGAAGACCTCGAGACAGCGCTCGCCGCCGCGCATGCCGGTGAGCCAGTCGTGGACGAGAGCGACGGTGGGAGCGCCCCCGGCAGGCGGGCGAGACTCCGCAACGCGATCTTCAGGCATGCGACGGGTGGCCATGGCGGCTCCCGGGACGGCGCTCAGCGGGACGACGCGCGGGTCCGTTGCCGCCAGTAGTCCAGGAGCTCCGTGAGAGTGCGCTCGAAGGGAATCTCGACCTTCCACCCCGTGGCCTTGAACACCTTGCCCGGATCGCCCTCGAGAATCATCACGTCGGAGGGACGGAGGCGCGCGGGATCGGTCTTGACCGTGATGCCCTTGACCTTGGACTGGTCGAGCAGGAAATCGAGCACTTGCTGTATCGCCCACGACGCGCCCGAGCACAGGTTGTAGACCTCGCCCGGCTCTCCCTTCTCCAGCAAAAGCCAGTAGCCGCGGACGATGTCCCGCACGTCGGAATAGTCGCGGCGCGGCGTGAGATCGCCGACGTAGAGCACGGCGTCGCGCAGTCCGGCCTCGATCTCCGCAATCTGCCGGGCGAAGTTGGACGTGACGAAGACATCGCCGCGCCGCGGCCCCTCGTGGTTGAACCCCCGGGTGCGGACGATGGGCAGACCGTAGCTCTTGAAGTATTGGAACGCCATCATGTCCTGCGTGACCTTGCTCACGGCGTAGGGCGAAAGCGGGCGCAGCGGATTGGACTCGGTGATGGGCAGCTCGTCCGGATGGACCAGCCCGTACTCCTCGCTCGAGCCGACGGCGAGGAAGCGCGGCGACATCTTGAGGCCGCGGATCGCCTCCAGCAGATGCACCTGCGAGAGGATGTTGGTGGTCAGCGTCTCCGCGGGGGCATGCCAGGACACGCCTACGAAGCTCTGCGCCGCCAGGTGCACGACGAAGTCCGGGTTGGAGATCTCGAGGAGCGAGCGCACCGAGGACAGGTCGCGGAGATCGGACTCGAGAAAGGTGACTTTGTCGCGGAGATGGTCGACGTTCTCCGTCTTGCTCCGCCACCTGGTGGAGCCGAAGACTTGGGCGCCCTTGGCGAGGGCGTACTCGGCCATGTGGCTTCCCACGAACCCGGTGATGCCGGTGATCAGGACTCGCATTCAGGACGCTCCAGGAGAAGATTCACGCATTCGCATAGTTGCGGAGATTATACGCTACGGCTCAACGGCCGCCAGTAAAACGGCCCGCCACCGAGCGGTAGAGGTCGGCCGTCTCCGCCGCCATGCGCGATGCCGAGAAGCAATGCTCCACGCGGCGCCGCCCCGCCTGCCCCATGGCCGAGCGACCAGCGGGCTCCGCCAGCAGATCACCCATGGCCCGGCCGAGGTCCCGATGGTCATCGGGCGCGACGAGGAGCCCGGTCATCCCCTGCTCGACCACATCCACGTGTCGAGGAGGGCCAACGGCAACCCTTCCTTTCGGGACGCGGAGACGTAGAGATCGAGCGCGGGCAGCAGCCGGGAGGCGTCGGCCACGAATCCCGGAAGCCTCACGCGGTCCTCGATGCCGAGGGTGGCGGCGAGCGCGCGAAGGCGCGGGCCCTCGGGACCATCGCCCACGATGAGCAGGCGCGCGGCGGGCCGATCGGCGGCGACGACGGCGAAGGCGCGCAGCAGGGTATCGAGGGCCTTGACCGGGTCGAAGCGCGCCACCGTGCCGAGCACCAGCGCACCCGGCTCGAGCTGGAGAATCTGGCGCGCGGCCGCCCGCGTCATGGCCGCCGCGGCAATGCGGTCGGCATCGACGCCGTTGACGATGACGTGGCTGCGCCCGGCAGGCGCGAGGCCGAGGGCGGCCGCCTCGAGCGCCTGGCTCTCCGACACGTGCACGACCGCCTTGGTGATCCGCGCGAGCCCGCGCTCGAGCATCACGTAGGCGCGCCCCCCGCCCACGGGATAGTCCGCGTAGTGGATACCGTGAAAGGTGTGCACGGCCGGGATGCCCCCGCGGCGAGCGGCGAGCCGTCCGTAGAGCCCGGCGCCCTTGCCGTGGGAGTGGACGATGTCTATCCCTTCCTTCCTGATCAGCCCGAGCACGTCGAGGAAGGGCCGGGGGCCGAGTTGGCCGGTACCGATGCCGACGAAGCGGGCGCCGTGCTCCGTGAAGACGCGGCCATACTGTCCCCCGGCCGGCCCCCCCACCGTCACCGAGAACTCCGCTCGCGGAAGCCGCCCGACGAGCTCCTTGACCTGGGCGGGGCCGCCGCCGAAGTCGGTCGAGACGACGAGCTCGAGGATGCGGAGCGGGGCCGTCACTCACCCACTCCTGAACCGGCGGAGCAGCCGCCGGGTGCTCGCGGGAATGGTCTGGGCGAGGAGCGGACGAAGGACGAAGACCACGCACCAGGCCGGATAGGTGCCGGCCTGCACCGCCCGCCACCTCGCGCGCGCCTCCGCCCGGAGTCGCTCCGTGTCACGCGTGGCCGTCACGCGTCCGGGGAGGATCCGCCTGACCACGAGCGGCTCCGAGAGGTTCGCCATGCGCGTCACCCGGCTCATGCGCATCCAGAGGTCGTAGTCCTGGGCCACGGAAAAATCGGCGTCGTAGCCGTTCACCAGCTCGACCGCCGCGCGCCGCATCATCATGGAGGAATGCACGAACGGGTTGCCCCGGATGAGGGCGCCGCGGAGGACCGCGTCGTCGGTGGGCGGACTCACCGTGTCGATCTCCCGGCCGGAGGGGTCGACCTCGCGCGCGCCCGTGCCGAGCAGGCCGACGTCGGGACGCGCGGCCAGGAAGGCGCACTGCCGCGCCAGCCGCTCGGGCAAGGCGACGTCGTCGGCGTCGAGCCGCGCGATCAAGGGCGCCCGCGCGAGGCCGAGCGCCCGGTTGAGGGCGGAGGTGAGGCCGCCCCGCGTGCGCCGCTCGACACGGAGACGCGGGTCACCGAACGATTCCAGGATGGCCGGCGTCGCGTCGGTGGAGCCGTCATCGATGACGATGAGCTCGAGATCGCCCATGGTCTGCTCGAGCACGCTGCCCACCGCCTCCCGCACGCGGGGCGCCCCGTTCCAGACGCCCATCAGCACCGACACGGCGGGGGTGGTCACTTTGGCGCCGCGTCGCTCCGAAGGGTCTCGGCTCTCCGCTTTCTGAGGAGAAGGTTCAGGTACGGCAGGGCCAGCGATGGGGACAGTCCGACGCGGCGAAGCCCGCCACAGACGAGGCGGAAAGCCGGCAGGACGCTCCGGCGGATGCGCGATCGCGCGGTGTCGCGGAAAAAGATCCAGCCGAAGCCCGCCTCCTCCGTCACGTCCTCCAGATACCGCCAGCCCGACGAAGGCAGACATTCGGAGAGCGACGCGTTTCGCCAACCCGTCCCGTCCATCACGAAGCCCGCGTAGTCGACGCCCCGCATGCGCCCCGGGCGGGCGAGCTTGGCATACGCGAAGGCGAGGGGCGCGGGCAGCCACTGGATCAAGGGCAGACCCACGGAATGCGTCTCGAGCGGGAAGAGACGGTTGGGCGTGTCGAGAATGGCGATGTGGCCGCCCGGCGCGAGCACGCGGTAGTACTCGTCCACGATCTGGCGACGGCCGCGCACGGGCAGGTGCTCGACCACTCCCAGGACCAGCACGAGGTCGAAGCGCCCGTCGGGATATGGCAGCCGGCGCGTCTCCTCGTTGGACAGGAGCCGCACGTCGCGCACACGGCCCAGCCGCATCTCTTCGACCTTGACCCGCACCATGGCCGCGAAGGCGGGGTCCGTGTCGAAGGTGGCGATCTCCCGCACCAGGGGCTGCTCGGCGAGGTATTCCGTGATGTGCCCGAACGAGCAGCCGACCTCGAGCACGCAGAGATCGCGGGCGCCGCGGCGGCCGAGATAGGCGAAGAGCGGATCGAGGAAATGGCGCCCCCGCGTCTCCTTGTAGCCGAAGTACTCGGGCGCGCGCCCGGCGCCCTTGCGCTCGACGAGCATCTGGACGAGCCGCGCGCTGTACCTCGTCGGGTAGTCGCGGCCGCCCACGGTGAGCACGCGGCGATCGCCCAGGTCTTCGAGGCGGTACGGGGGCTCGCTCATCGCGTAGAGGATAGCAGCGGCCCCACCTGGTTGCCTACGCCGGCTTCTCCAGGACGACGAAGATGCGGGTGGCCAGCCACCGCGTGAGCGGGGCGACCGCCCGCTCCCCCGCCCGCGCCACGCTCTGGAGGTGAGGTTGAGCTTGGCCGCGCCGAAGATCAGGTCGAAGTCCCCGTAGGGATCGAAATCACCGAAGTGGGCCCGCCCCGCCGCGAGGCCGGTAACACGATCGCGGCCGACACTTCACCGCCGGCGGGCGTAGAGTCGATCCTGTCCACGAGATCGAAGTGCTCCCGGAGCAGGGCGTCGAACCTCGCCATGGGGTCGGGATGCCTCGCGCGGTATTCGTCGAGCGTTCGAGGCTCCAGTACGACATAGTCCGCCTCGGTGGAGAGCCACCGCTCCATCTCCTTCCGCCCCCACAAGCCACTCTTCTCGATGGCGACGCGATCCTCCACGAGGGCATACGTGTTCGTGGAATGAATCTGTTGCAGGTAGGGCAGGATGCCCGCGAGGTAGAGGGGGAACGAGTCTCCCCACAGGAAGACCTTTGCGCCCGGCTTCACATCGCGCCGGAAGTGCGCGGCGGCCGCGCCGAGGTCCTGCAACGGAGCCGCGTGGGCATCCGCGCCGGAGACCAGAAGGGGGTGGCGCACGATGATCACCGGGGCGAGGAGGAGCGCCACGAGCGCCCCGATGGTGACGCCCCTCGCGCGCCGACCGAGGTCGGGGAAGCTCAGCAGCCGCGTGAAACCGACCCCGAGGAGCACGGCACACAGCGGAGCGAAGGACGGGAACCAGCCCACGATGGCCTTCGGGAATTTCCAGAGAATGAGCACCTGCCAGAACGCGATATAGACGATCAGGACAGCGAGCCAGATGGTCCAGCGATCGCTGAAGACAACAGGAGTCGCCCGCCCTCTGAGCCGGCGGCCGGCCACCATCAGGCACAGAAGCAGCGCAGCCAGAGCCCAGAACTCGTACATCCGGCCGAGGCGGACGAACGCCCAGAGGCGATCCCACAATACCGGCTCCGGTATGTCGACAAGGGCAAATCCCGCCGGGTAGCCGAGCGAGCGCACGAGCCGGCCGATGACGGGCACATAGGCGACGATCTTGAGATGGCGCACGTCCGAGAGGAAGAAGGCCACGGGTACCGCCGCCGCCGCGGCTATCAGGCCGAGCCGCTCCCGGACGGTGCGGGCCTGGAATACGAGCAGGAGCAGGGCGCCAGGGATGATCGGCCACAGATTCGTTCGGGTGAGAAAGAGAAAGGAGAGTGCCACCATGCCGAGGGCGGGGCCCCAGGGCCGGCGCACGGCGACGATGAGAGCGAGGCCGCCGAGAAGGATGCCGGCGGCCAACGAGTGATAGGTGGCGGTGGCGAAGTAGCCAACGAGCACGCCCTGCGTGGCGAAGAAGCAGACCGCGAGAAGTCCAGCCAGGTCGCCGGCGAGCCGGCGGGCGATGAGGGCAGTCAGCGCGAGGGCCACGAGCCCGATGCCGAGCGCGGTGAGACGCGCGGCGAGCAGACTGCGCCCCCACACGAGCTGCGATGCCCCCAGCACCCAGAACGGCAAAGGCATCCGGGACCCGGTCAGCTCGTCCTGGAACAGGCTGATTCGGCCCCCGGCCGCGAGATAGCCCAGATGCACATAGGCGCTCTCGTCCGTCCACGTCACCATTCGCCGGGCCAGCCCGTAGCCCTGGAACAGGTAGAGCGCGGTGGCAAGGGCCAACCCCGACCAGAACACCCAGCGCGGCAGGCGCCGGACCCCGGCGCCGGCGCGAGGCGGCTCTACGTGCCGCACTCGAGGATCACAAGGTCGTTGTAGAGCGAGTTCTGGGGAAGCGAGAGGACATGGCCCCGATCCTGATCGATTCGGAGGCCCGCGCGCTGGAACGTCGGCGCGAAGAGCCCGGTGCCGCAGCCGAAGTCGAGGGCGGTGCCGCCTGGACGCACATCGAGCGAGCGCAGGCGCGCGAGGAGCTGGCGCCGCTGCTCGAGCTTGTTCAGGGTGATCAACCGCTGCATCACGTCGTTGAAGAGCGCCCACGCCATGCCCCTGGCGTCCGTGCTCATCACCGCGTGCCCGTCGCGGTCCGAGGCGAGCCCACGCTCCGCGCCATCTATCGGGCGGCGAGAGTCGACCGACGCGAGTGGGAGATGACCTTGGTCACCGCGGCTATGGTATCCGCCACATCGCGGTCGGTCATGGCTGGGTAGAGGGGTAGGGAGAGGATGCGCTCCGTGGCGTGCTCGGCCACGGGCAACTGCCCGGCCTGGAACCCGTAGGTCTCACGGTAGAAGGGCTGCAGGTGGAGAGCGCGGAAATGCACACCCACGCCGATATTCTCCTTCTGGAGCGCATCGAGGATCTCGTCGCGCGAGCGCGCGAGCTCTTCCGTGCGAAGGACCACCACGTAGAGATGATAGGCCGGCCGCACCGACTCGAGCGTGGCCAGCCGCCCGACTTCCGGCATGGCCCCGAACGCCGCGTCGTAGGCCTCCACGATGGCCCGGCGACGAATCCAGAATCTCTCGAGCTTCGGGAGCTGGGCGAGGCCCAGTGACGCCTGGAGATCGTACATGTTGTACTTGAAGCCGGCGCTCAGCGTCTCCCAGTGGCGGAATCCTTCCCGCCCGTAGCGCTTCCACGCATCCCGGCTGATCCCGTGGAGCCGGAGCACCTCGATCCGCTCGGCGAG
>WNFV01009632.1_pt1 | contig 10652 bp, 13 predicted proteins | sample 5400101 | NCBI WGS metagenome assembly WNFV01 (sample SAMN13153361, study PRJNA577476) | soil metagenome | isolation source: 115 cm soil or saprolite under grassland replicate 1 | place: USA:California | collected 2016-06-15
ACATCTCGATCGCGCCCGAAGAGGCGCAGTTCATCGAGACGCAGAAGCTCAACGCCGCGGCGATCTGCCGGCTGTACGGCGTGCCCGCCGGGATGATGGCCGGCGTGGAGCTCGCCGGCCATGAGGATTACTCGTCGCCCGAGCAGCGCGCCACCGACTTCCTCACGTTCGGCCTGCGCCCCTGGTTGCACCGGCTGGAGCGTGCCGTCTCCGCGCTGCTGCCACGCACCCAGCGCGCCAAGTTCAACGCCGGCGCCATGGTCCGCGCGACCCTGCTGGACCGCTACCAGGCGCACAAGCTCGGCATTGACGGCGGCTGGCTGCTGCGGTCGGAAGTCCGGGAGCTTGAGGACCGCCCACCCGTCGCCGGGATCGACGACCAGCCGCCACCCGCACCGGGAGCCGTCGCATGACCGAGATCCTGAACCGCGTCTACGCGGGCGCCCTGCACGTCCGGGACGGCGACGGCCGCGTGCTGTTCGGCGCCCTGCTTCCCTGGGGCACCGAGGCGCAGGTCATGGACCGGGGCCGGCTGGTCACCGAGACGTTCCAGCGCGGCGCCCTTCACGGCACCGACCCCGCCGCGGTGCCGGTCATGGCCCGCCACCCCCGCGACGGCGAGACGCTCCCGATCGGCGTGAGCGTCGAGGTGGAGGAGCGCGCCGACGCCGCCTGGTGGGCCGGCCGCATCTCGGCCACCGCGCTCGGCGATGAGGTCCTGGCCCTGGCCCGCGACGGCGTCCCGCTGGGCCTGTCGGTCGGCTTCGTCGAGGTTCCTGGGGGAAGCCGCTGGCTGTCCCGCGACCGCGTGGTACGCACCCGCGCCCTGCTCGACCACGTGGCGGTCGTGCGCGTGGGCGCCTACGCCGGCGCCGAGGTCGTCGGGGTCCGGGCTGGGGGAGGCGAGCAGGTTCGGGTCGCCTCGCTCGCCACCCTGGCCCGCCGCTGGCGGTAGCCATGGGCTGGCGGCAGGGCCACTACGTCACCCACTTCGCCAAGGCTAGGCGAGGCGACCAGCGGTGCGTCGGCTGCCATCGCCCGATCGTCTACGGCGACCGCTGCCCGCCCTGCGCCAAGCGGGTCCGCCTACGCGCCCGACGCAAGCCCAGGTGACCCATGCGACCGACCGGCCGGCCGTGGCGCCGCGTCCGCGCCCAGGTGCTCGCCGCTTCTGACCTGTGCTACCTCTGCGGCCACCCCGGGTCGGGTGCCGTCGACCACGTCATCTCGCGCAAGCTGCGCCCCGACCTGGCTCTGGACCCCGCCAACCTGCGCCCCGTCCACGGCAGCCTGAGCCGCTGCCCGTGGTGCCGCCAGGCATGCAACGAACGCAAGGGCGACCGCCCCGGACTGCCACCGAGCAAGCAACCGCGGCAGTCCCGCCGATGGTGAGGCGGGCCCCGACCCCGGCCGCTGGGGGTCTACCACACCGCCATACCCGCCCGTTGGCACAGGCGCACGACCGGCGAAGCCCGCCCCGGCGACGGTACGCGACCCGGTTCCCCCATGGCCGAGCACCGGGCGACCCCGCGCCCCCGTTCCGGTGTGTGTGTCCGCTATGACCCGGTTGGCCTGCCCGCCGCTGTACGCGACCCCGCGCGACCCGTCCCGCAAGACGCTCGGCGGCGCCGTCGCCCGCGTGGCGCGCCAGCTCGGCACGCCGCTGATGCCGTGGCAGCGGCTCGTCGCGGACGTGGCGATGGAGGTCGACCCCCGGACGGGCCTGCTCGTCTACGGCGAGGTCGTGGTGACCACGCCGCGCCAGCAGGGCAAGACGAAGCTGGAGCTGGCCGTGCTGGTGCACCGCGCGCGGACCTGGGCCGGGTCGCGGATGCTGTACTCGGCGCAGGACCGCATCCACGCCCGGGCGAAGTGGGAGGACGACCACGTCGCCACCCTCAAGGCGTCGCCCTACGCCGGCGAGTTCGGGGTGCGCTACCAGCGCGGCGACGAGGCGATCAGGTGGCACAACGGCTCGTGGCACGGGATCACGGCGCCGGGCGAGAAGGCCGGCCACAGCGACGTGCTGGACGTGGCCGTGATCGACGAGGCGTGGGCGTTCGAGGCCGGCCTCGAGCAGGGCCTGTCGCCCACGATGGTGACCCGCCCCCAGCCGCAGCTGTGGGTCGTGTCCACCGCCGGCACCTACCGCTCCGCGTACCTGCGCGGCAAGGTCGAGCGCGGCCGGGCCAGAAACCTTAGCGGTACTAACGTTTCCGTCGCCTACTTCGAGTGGTCCGCCCGCGACGGCGCCGACCCCGCCGACCCCGCCACCTGGTGGAGCTGCATGCCGGCGCTGGGCCGCACGATCACCGAGGCCAGGATCGCCGCCGAGTTCGAGCGCCTCGACCTGGGCGACTTCTGCAGGGCCTACCTGAACCTCTGGCCCGGGTCGATACCTGCCGACTGGCTGGTGATCGCCGAGCAGGCGTGGCGGGCCCTGGCCGACCCGCACAGCGAGGCCGTCGACCCGGTGGCGTTCGCCGCCGACGTGACCCCGGAACGCTCCCACGCCGCCATCGCCGTGGCGGGCCGCCGGGCGGACGGGCTGGGCCACGGCGAGGTCGTCGACCACCGGCCCGGCACCGGCTGGGTCGTCCCCCGCCTGGTCGAGCTCCACCAGCGGTGGCGGCCCTGCGCCGTGGTGGTGGACGACACCGGCCCGGCCGGCAACCTGATCGCGCCGCTGGAGGCCGCCGGGGTCGAGGTCGTCAAGCCGACCGGCCGGGGGATGGCCCATGCGGCGGGGGACCTGTTCGACGCCGTGGCCGAGGCGACCATGCGTGTCGTGCCGCGGCCGGCCCTTGACGCCGCCGTCGCCGGCGCCGCGCAGCGTCCCCTGGGCGACGGCTGGGCATGGGCCCGCAAGGGGCTCTCGACCGACATCTGCCCCCTGGTCGCGCTGTCGCTGGCCCGCTGGGGCTGGGTCACCCGCGCGCACCTGGACGACCGCGGGCCGTTCCTGTTCGTGTTCGACTGATTCGAGACTCACGCCGCGCTTGGGCCCCCTCGATTTCCCAGGCCGCCAATTCCTGAATTCGTCACGCCAAAATAGGAACGTTTTAGCCGCCGCCTGCCCTGTCCTGCCCTGCGCCCCCGGCTGGGAATCGGTCCTGGACCCCCTCACACACCCCCACGATGATGTTCTGCTCTTGCTCTTAGGTCTTCGTCGGAGGCATCCGACCGCCAACGGCGCATGGGAGGATGCCTCTACACTGCCCGGGCAGTCACCCGCCTCTGCTACGCAGAGGCGAAGATGGACCAACGACGTGGAGGTAGCCATGTCCACCGACCGTGCCGTCGACGGCACCCCCCTGTGGGACGGGTACACCAACAACCGCGACCGCGACCTTCGCCGCCACTACGGCATGAAGCTCGCCCACTACGAGCAGCTCCTGGAGCTCCAGGGCGGGGTGTGCGGGATGCCCGGCTGCCAGATCGGGCCCAAGGCCGGCGACCCCCTCCAGGTCGACGAGAACCCGGTGACGCGGGCCATTCGTGGCCTGCTCTGCCGGCGCCACAACCGGGCCCTGGACGACCGGGAGTCCGAGTACATGGCCCGGCCGCCCGCCGCCCCCCTCGGGTGGGTCGTGCCGGACAAGCAGTGGCAGACCCGGGCTGCCCGCAACGCCGGCCGGGCCCGGCGCCACCAGCAAGCCCGCGAGGCCGCCAAGGTCGAGGCCGTCCGCCCGCCGGCGCCGTCGCCGCTCCGGGAGGCCCTCGCCCGGGCCGGGGTGCCCGGCGCCGACCACCAGGCCGACTACGACCGGACCCTGGCCGAGGCGGCCGCCTGGACGGGTGGCGCCGACCGTCCCGACCCCGTGCCGCCACGCGAAGAGGCCCCGGCACGTCGCCGAGGCCTCCTGGGTCGCCTGTTCGGCTAGCCGTCGATCGGGTGGGCGTGGTAGTCGAAGCCGACCGATCCGCCCTGGGTGCCGTGGTCGGTCTGGTGCACCCGCAGCAGGTGCTCGTCCGGCCAGTAGTGCTCCAGCGGCAGCCGGTGCCACTTCTTCAGGTGCTCGTCGAGGTTCTCGTTCTCGACCTGGCCATCCTCGGTGCCGACGGCGACGGTGAGTGCCTCGTCCATGCTTGCCTCCTTGCCGGTCGTAAGCTGACTTACGACCGCGGGTCGTTGCGGCGCTGGCTCGTGTAGCCAGTCATGCGGGCGGGTGACCTGCTGGTCGTCGAGGGCGCGCTGGCCCTCCCGCATGCGCCGGCGCACCCGGTCGAGCAGTGGTTCGCGGTCAGACATGGCTACCCCTCCACGGCGAGCAGGTCGCCGAGCATGGCGTCCGGGTGGTCCTTCCGGTAGATGTGCAGCTCGACGGCCAACACGGCGATCTTCACTGCGAGTCGGGGCTGGCGATCCTTCTCATATTCAAACGCTGCCACCAGGTCATCGAACGTTGCCCGGGCGGGCCGCACGCGAACCTCCGGGCCTGCTCGGAGGATTCCGGGCAGTGTCTCGGCGGGCATGGCTACCTCCTACTCGTCGATGGCGTCTCTGAGCTGGTAGGCCAGTGTCCACCCCCGATCAATCCCCAGGGCCTTCTCGCACGCTGCCCATTCGTCGTCGGTGTGGTCAAGGTGCGGGTCGCCGGCGCGCATGCCGGCGAGCTCGTCGGGGGAGGACAGGCCCAGGGTCGCCAGCCACGCCAGGGTGGTCATGCGGCCCAGGGTGTCCACCGCGGCCGCCACCGCCGGGCCGTGGCGCTCCAGGGTGGCGACCGCCGCGGCGAGCTGGTCGGCCACCTCGCACGGGACCAGGGCCGCCAGGTCACGCACGGCCGCTCACCCCCAGCGGGTTGGGCAGCAGCGCCGCCAGCTCGCCGAGCTCGCCGACGTAGGAGCTGACGTAGACGCTCGAGGTGATCCTGGTGTCGGTGTGCCCGAGCGCCCGGCTCACGGCGTACAGATTCGTGCCCTTCCCGGCCCTGAGCAGCTCAGTCGCGTAGGTGTGCCTGAGGGCGTGGCCGGTGGCGTCGATCCCCAACGCATGGATGTGGGCGGCCATCTGCCTACTCACCTCATGGGGAGAGATCGGCTGGCCTGGCCAGGTGCGGGACTCCACCAGCGGCCCCCTGGACGCCCGGCCGACGAGCCAGCCGCGGAGCACCTCCACGACCGGCGGAGCCAACGGCACCAGCCGCCCCCGGCCGCCCTTGCCATGCGGCACCGCCAGCAGCGGCGGGCTGGCGTGGAGCTGGAGATCCTCGACCTGCGCGCGGGAAATCTCCCCGGAGCGCAATCCACAGCCGAACGCCAACCACAGCAGCACCAGCAGCCGCCGGTCGCCGGTGGCGGCCAGCAGGATGGTCCGCACGTCGGCCAGGGGCAATGCCCGTGGGATCGGCTGCCCGGCCCGCGGCAGCGCCACCGCCCTCATCGGGTCCTCCGCGATCAGGCCTGCCAGGTGGGCGAACCGGTAGAAGCCGCGGATCGCCGTGATGTACTGCTGGCGGGTCGCGGCCGCCAGCCGGCCGGTCCGCGACCCGGGCGACGGCATGTCCAGGAACCGGCGCAGCTCCTTGGGGCCCGCCTGCTGCCACGGCACGGTCAGGGAGCCGGCGAAGTCGCGCAGGATGCCCTGGTAGCACTTCACCGTGATCGGCCGCCGGCCCCGCTCGTACAGGTCCTCCTGGAAGCGCGACCAGGCCGCCGCGAAGCTCGGCGCGCTCACGGGGACGTACGATCCGACTCGGGCATGGGAGTACCCCTCCTGTGCCTCACGCCCCCCGGCCGGCTACCTCCGGTGCGGGGGGCACTTTCGGTTCCCGCAGGTACCTGCGGGCCAGGGCGAACCTACTCCCCCCGCTTGCCAAGGTCAACGGTGACGTGGCTTAATGCCAAGCGTGTAATTCGAGGAGGAGGTGAGGAGTGTCCCTGCAGGAGCTCCTGAGCACCGCCCAGGTCGCCGAGCGTCTCGGGATCGAGGAGCAGACCCTCCGCAAGCGCCGCCACAAGCGCCGCCCGGTCCCCCCCGGCCGGGTGATCGGCAAGACCTGGGTCTACTGCTCGGCCGAGGTCGACGAGTGGATTCGGCGACAAAGCGACAAGTCGACATGAGCGGCCAAACAGGTGTTCACCAGGCCCTGGGGACTTGTGCGAGAATCCAAGGCGCCATGGCGCCGCCTAAGGTTGAGCCCCGCGGCGCCATGGCGCGCAGGCATCGTCCACCATGCCGTAGACAAACGTCTACCACAGACGCCGTAAAGGGTGGTCGTCGCCCCGCCTCTCCCCTTGGGGGCTCAGAGAGAGCTGGAGGGCGATGACCCCATGGAAAGCCGCAGGGCGGCGCCACCAACGCCGCCCCACAGCACCACAGTTACCACCGCCTACAGCAGCAACAGCGAAAGCCTAGCACGCTCGCTGGACGCTGCTGAACAGGCGTACATCCGCGAGCGCGGCTGGCCGGTGTTCCACCTGCTGCCGCGGAGCAAAGAGCCGTTCCCCGGGTCGCGCGGGTTCTACGACGCCACCCTGGACGCCGCCAGCATCCAGGCATCCCGGCGTCGCTACCCCAGGGCCAACATCGGGATCGCCACCGGGATCGTCTCCGGGCTCTACGTCGTCGACCTGGACACCGCCAAGGGTGGCCTGTCGACCTGGGCCCGGCTGGAAGCCCGCTACGGGTCCGCGGTCACCCTGGAAGCCGAGACCGGGTCGGGCGGCGCGCACCTGCTGTTCGCCTACCCCGACGACGACGACTGGCCCAACACCCGTGGCCGGCTCGGCCCCGGCGTCGACACCCGCGGCCAGGGCGGCTACATCCTGGCCGCCCCCTCCATCCACCCCAACGGCCGCCCCTACCGCTGGTGCGACGCCCGCACCGACCCGGGGCCGATGCCCTCCTGGCTGCTCGACCTGCTCGTCGACGAGCCAGAGACCCCCCGGGTGCTGGCGTCGATCGTGCCGGACGGGCCCCGCCGCGACGCCTACTGGCTGGCCGCCCTCCGCGGCGAGGTCACCCAGCTCCTGGACCACCCCGAGAAGGTCCCCGGCGGCCAGGGCCGCAACTGGCGACTCCACCTGGCCGCCTGCCGCATCGGGCGGTTGGAGGCCCACGGCGCCCGCCTGGAGCTCGCGGAGGACGCGCTGGTGCAGGCCGCCGTCTCGCGTGGCGTCCGGGAGGCCGACGCCCGTAGACAGGTCCGCAACGGGTTCGCCTGGGGCAAGAGCCACCCGAGGGCGGGTGGTGCCGCATGAGCCTGGTCGACGAGATCATGGCTGGGGTCGAAACCCGCCTCCACCAGGGCGAGCGTCCGAACAGTTCTAGTAGTGGTGCCACCCGGGCACTGCCACTAGAGAAGGTCGGACACAACCGCAGGCCAGAGGTGCAATGCGGCCGGGTCGGCATCATCCGCAACCGGGCCAGCGGCGTCACCGTGGGCGCCCGGCTGGTCTGCGGCCGCAAGGCCTGCCCCGAGTGCGGACCCCTCCGCCGCCGGCGCCTCGCCGAGCACTACACCACGGCGATCGGCGACACCGCCGTGGTCCGGTTCGAGGTCGCCCGCGCCGCCTGGCCGACCACCGCCAAGCGGCTCACCCGCGCCAAGGCCTCCTACCTGCGCATCCCGGCGCCGGGTGGCCGCTTCGCCGTGTTCACCACCACCGGCCCCGGCGAGCAGGTGGTCCATCTGGACCAGGAACTCGCCGCCGCGTTCGAGCGCATGCCGTCTGACCTGGCCAGAGTCTCCAGCTCGCGCTGCTGGAGCGCCACCGCCACCGCCCCATCTGGAACAGGCACCCAAGGCGAGGGCGAGCCCGGGTGGGAGCTGCTGGGCCTGGCAGGCGTCACCCTCGGCGAGGTCGTCGAGGCCGCCCAGGAGCAGGGCCTCTACGTGGGCCCCGTCGAATCCCGGGAGCTGCTGCCCGCCTGGGGCGAGGCGCACCTGCTGCGCCTGCCGGACCGGGACAGTGCCGAGTATCGCCGGTTCGCCAAGCGGATCAAGCTCCACTGGCCCACCCGGCGGAGGGCAGAGGAGGTTTTGGCCGCATAGCGACAAGTCGACAAGTCGACAATCAGGCCGTCGCCCATAAGGGTCCTACTGTCCCCCTGGGCGCGTTCCCGCAGGTCAGAAGCCTGCGGCCGTGACCGCCCACCCCCGTGGGATACTCTCCGTGGCCGACGAAGGGCCGCGTTCTACAGCGAAGGGTGGTGAGGCCGGTGGACGGCAGACCACTGGCCCGCCACGCCGCCGGCGTCCCCTCGCGGCTGACCGACCGCGAGCGAAGCCTGCTGCTGCGGCTGGCGATCGAGAACCTCGTGCGCCAGACCGGCTGCACCGACCAGCAGGCCGCCGACGCGCTCGACCACTTCGGCGACCGCGGCGAGGTGACGATCGAGGGCGACGCCCGCGACGTGTACCTGAAGGTCGTCGGCCACGTCCACATCCACGCCGAACGGGCATGGCTGCGCTGGGCCGCGTTCGCCGCCGCCGCCGGCGCCAACTAGGCCGCTACCCGGTGCATCGCCGCAGGTAGTACCCTTCCCCACAAACCCCCTGGGGATAGTGGGAAAGGACGGCCACCGTGGCCCTGCTCGACGACCTACGCAACCGCCGGGCCGACGCCCGCACCGCCGCCGACGAGATCCTCACCCGCGCCGCCGGCGAGCAGCGCGACCTGGCCGCCGACGAGCTGACGGCCTACCAGGCCCAGGTGGTCGCCACCCGCGAGGCCGACGACGCCATCGAGGCCGAGCACGAACGCCTGCTGGCCGAGGCCCGCGCCGCCAGCCGCGCCGGCCGCGGCCCCACCCTGAACCGCCAGGCGCTGGACACCGCCAGGGCATTCCGGTCGGCGATCTACGCCAAGAACCCGGCGCCGATCGAGGTGTTCAGCGAGCTCCCCGACGAGTGGCCCGATGACATGCCGGAGGTCCAGGGCCGCATGGGCCGCGTCCAGGTCCACACCCGCGACACCCTCAAGTCGACGGCGACGCAGGCCCTCTCCACCGACGTGTACTCCACCATCGTCCAGCACCTGGTGGAGACGAGCTCGGTGATGAGCGCCGGCGCCACCGTCATCACCACCGGGACCGGCGAGGACCTGATCATCCCCAAGTCCACCGGGTTCGTCACCACGGCGATCATCGGCGAGGGCGCCTCGATCACCGAGTCGGACCCGACTCTGGCCGTCGTGACCTTGAAGAGCTTCAAGTATTCGAACTACTTCGAGATCTCCTCCGAGCTCGCCAACGACACCCCCACCAACCTGCTGTCGTTCCTGGCCCGCCAGGCCGCGCTGTCGCTGGGGCTGGGCACCACCGGGTTCGGCAACGACCTGGTCAACGGCGTCGGCACCACCGCGCCGCGGGGGCTGCTGCAGGACGCGGTGATCGGCCCGACCGCCGTGACCGGCACCGGCACGTCGCTGGGCACCCAGGGCACCGCCAACCAGGGAACCGATGCCCTGTGGAACCTCGTCGGGTCGGTGGCCGAGCCGTACGCCGCGGCACCGTCGGCGGGGTTCCTGCTGCGCAACGCCAGCGACGTGATCGTCCGCAAGCTGAAGGACACCACCGGCCAGCCGGTGCAGGGCCTCACCACCCGCGGATCCATCCTCGGCTACCCGAGCTACGTCGACCCCTTCATGCCGGCGATGGCGACCACCGCCAAGTCGATCCTGTTCGGCGACTTCTCCCGCTATTTCATCCGCATCGTCAACGGGGTGCGGTTCGAGCGGTCCGACGAATTCCGGTTCCAGAACGACCTGGTCGCCTTCCGCTGCATCCTGCGCCTGGACGCCGCGTTGATCGACCTGGGCGCGCTGCGCCACTTCCAGAACCTGACCTGAGCCATGCCCTGGCGCTGGCCCTGGACGCGCACCCTGGACCGGGCGCTGTTCAACATCGGCTCGATCCCGCCCGTCCAGTCATGGTCGGGTGTCCAGGTCACGCCCGACCGGGCCCTACGCCTGTCCACCGTCTGGGGCTGTGTGCGGCTGCTGGCCGACTCCGTCAGCACCCTGCCCTTGCAGGTGTTCCGCGACGACGAGCGCGACCCGCTCCCCACCCCGCGGCTGCTCCAGCGGCCCAGCGCCGACCATCCCGAGCTGAGCGATTGGTTGTGGGCGACGATGGCGTGCCTGCTGCTGCGTGGCAACGCCTGGGGGCTGGTCACCGACCGGGCCGGCGTGCTCCCGGCGCAGGTCGACCTGCTCGACCCCGACCGGGTCGGCGTCCAGGAGGACCGCGACGCGCCACCCGTCATCCGCCTCGACGGTGCCGAGGTCGACCGCGGCGAGCTCTGGCACGTCAAGGCGTTCCCGGTCGCCGGGTCGATCCTCGGCATGTCGCCGGTTCGCTACGCGGCCGAGTCGGTCGGTTTGGGCCTGGCCGCCGAGAAGTTCGGCGCGCAGTTCTTCGGGGAGGGCGCGGTCCCCTCCGGCGTGATCGAGTCCGAGCAGAAGCTCGACCGCGAGGCCGCCCTGAACCTGGTGGAGACGTGGAACGTGCGCCACCAGGGCCGCCACAAGCCCGCCGTGCTCGGCTCCGGCGGTAAGTACCGCAACATCTCGATCGCGCCCGAAGAGGCGCAGTTCATCGAGACGCAGAAGCTCAACGCCGCGGCGATCTGCCGGCTGTACGGCGTGCCCGCCGGGATGATGGCCGGCGTGGAGCTCGCCGGCCATGAGGATTACTCGTCGCC
>WNFV01009636.1_pt1 | contig 10648 bp, 9 predicted proteins | sample 5400101 | NCBI WGS metagenome assembly WNFV01 (sample SAMN13153361, study PRJNA577476) | soil metagenome | isolation source: 115 cm soil or saprolite under grassland replicate 1 | place: USA:California | collected 2016-06-15
GCCCGCCATGCCTCCCACGCCTCCGCAACCACTTGGGGGTCGGGAACAGCACCATCGAAATCACCGTCACGGTCGGTGTCGGAGCAGAACAGCCGGGGCACGTCCTGTCCCGCCATCATCTCCCGGAACGTCCTACGCTCCATCTCGGCCAGGTGTCGCACCAGCCCCAGCAGCGACATCGTCGACGGCTCGACGGAACGCCGCGCCATCGCCTCCGCATCAAGACCTGAGCATTTCATCTCCAATGTGAGGCGTACACAGCGCAGGGCTTCGACCAGCGTGGTGCGCTCGTCGCCCAACGTCGGTCCGTGCTCACGCGGGTCGTCGTCCGACGGCTTGCCGTCCGCGGTGAACATGTCGGCTCGTCGGGTGGTGGCCATGGCCGCAATCATCGGCGATGCGCATGGCGGCCGACAACCGATTAACGACAACGGCACCCATACCTCCTATCTGACCGATTGCGTGGTTCGCGGAGATCGGAGATACTGTGCGTGCAGCGCAACGGTGGTCGGTGTCTCAACCAACCTGACCAATTCCTGGTCACCGGCTGGGTGAGATCGCTGGTTGGGCTGGGGGGGCGATGAGCAGCTTCATGCTGACCTACCTGGGCCCAGAGGGCACTGAGCGCCAAGCCGACCCCGTCGCTGCTGCTGCCCTGGCGTTCGAGGACGCCCCACCGGTGCGATCCTTTCCCTCCTACCGCGGCCAGCGGAACTATCCGGGGCTGTGGTGGGCGGCCACGATGGGCCGCCACGTCGGCTTCGAATCCTGGCTTGAGCGCGACACCGCCCTCATGCTGGACCTGGACCCGCTGGTGGTCGCGTTCGCGTCGCAGCCGTTCTGGCTGCGCTGGGACGGCCAGGGTCGGCTGCGGTCGCACGCCCCCGACTGGTTCGCGCGCCTGGCCGACGGCACCGGGGTGGTGCTCGACTGCCGCCCCGCCGAGAAGGTCCGGCCCAAGGATGCAGCCGCGTTCGAGGCGACCGCGCGGGCCTGCGCCCAGGCCGGCTGGCGGTACGAGCTGGTCTGTGGCCACGACCCGGTGCTGCTGGCCAACGCGCGCTGGCTATCGGGCTACCGCCATCCCCGCTACCACTTGCAGCCCGCCGCCGGGGCGCTGCTGGCGGCGTTTGCCCAGCCGCGCCCGCTGCAGGCCGGCGTCCGTCAGGTCGGCGACCCGATCGGGATCCTGCCGGTGCTGTTCCACCTGCTGTGGCATGACCATCTGCACACCGAGCTGACCGTCCTGCTCGGCGACCGGTCGCTGATCCAGCCAGGCAGGAGGCGATGATGGGGATGATGGAGCTGCCGCCGCCGCAGCTTCACGCCCAGCCGCAGGGCCGGGCGCTGCACGTTGGCGACCGGGTGCGGTTCGACGGCGCGGTCCACACCGTGGCTGGCCTGTCGGGCACGGCGATCCGGCTGGTCAGCCAGGCCGGCGAGGCGGCTGTCGTGCTGCTCGCCCACCTGCTGGCCACCCCAGGGACCGAGCTGCTGGAGGCACCCCCGGCGCCACGGGTGCCGCCGTTTGGGCTGCTGGACGCCGTGCCCGGGCCAGTCCTGGAGCGTGCGCGGCTGCTGGAGCAGCACGTCTTGGAGGTCGAGACCGGCCAGCCACCCGGAGCGATGCCGGAGACGCCGCCACGGCCGGACTACGACCCGCGCTGGCGCAGCCTCGCCGAGCGGGAGGCCGCCAAGGCGGCCGAACTGACCGCGGCCGGGGACCCGACCAGCGTCAAGACGATCAGCCGGCTGCGGCGGCGCTACCGGGAGCAGGGCCTGTGGGGGCTGGTCGACCAGCGCGCCATCCGGCAGCCGAAGCCCTACGGCCGCGCCGACCCGCGGCTGGTCGCGGTTCTCGCCACGCACCTTGAGGCCGAGACCGACCAGTCGACTGGGACCAGGACCCGGCTGCACCATCGGATCCAGGAGGCGTTGGCCGCCGGGTACGGGCCAGGCGCGGTGCCGATGCCGTCCCGGGCGACGTTCTACCGCCTGGTGGCGGCGCTGTCGGCGGGGCGGCACACCTTCGGGCAGGCCACCACCCGCCGCTCGATGGCGAACCGGCCTGCCGCGCCGTTCAGCCCGACCGTCGCCACCCGCCCGGGTGAGCAGGTCCAGATCGACTCCAGCCCGCTGGACGTCCTGGCCGTCTACGACGACGGGATGACCGGCCGGGTGGAGCTGACGATCGCGGTGGACGTGGCCACGCGAACGATCTGCGCGGCGCTGCTGCGCCCGGTGGCCACCAAGGCGGTGGACGCCGCGCTGCTGCTGGCCCGCATCCTGGTGCCCGAACCGATGCGGCCCGGCTGGGCCGAGGCGCTGGCGATGGCGCACTCCCGCCTGCCCCACCAGCGGCTGCTCAGCCTCGACACCCGCCTGCAGCAGGCTGCGGCCAAGCCGGTGATCGTGCCCGAGACGATCACCGTCGACCGCAGCCGCGTCTTCCTCTCGGAGGTGTTCCTGCGGGCCTGCCAGACACTGGGCATCTCGGTGCAGCCCGCCCGGCCCCGGACCCCCACCGACAAGAGCGTGGTGGAACGCACCTTCGAAAGCGTCAACACGCTGTTCTGCCAGCACCTTTGCGGCTACGTCGGCGGGGACGTCACCCGCCGTGGCGCCGACGTCCAGGCGGCCTGGACCGTCGCCGAGCTGCAGGACCTGCTGGACGAATGGCTCGTGGCCGGCTGGCAACCCCGCCCGCACGAGGGGCTGCGCAACCCCGACCTGCCCGGCCGGGTCCTGTCGCCCAACGAGGCCTACGCGGTGCTGGTCGCCCGCGCCGGCTACCTGCCGGTCAGCCTTACCGGCGACGACTACCTGGAACTGCTGCCGGTCGAGTGGCGGCAGATCAACGACTACGGCGTCCAAATCGACTACCGCACCTACGACTGCCCCGACCTCGACCCCTACCGGCGCCAGCACTCCGGCCTGGACGCCAAGCGGGGCCTGTGGGAGGTCCACTACGACCCCTACGACCTCTCCCACGTCTGGGTCCGCAACCACCACGGCCCCGACGGCGGCTGGATCACCGCGCCCTGGACGCACCTGCCCATGGTCCGCCAGCCGTTTGCGGACTTCACCTGGCGGCATGCCCGGCGCCTCGCCGCCGCCAGCGGCCTCGACGACCAGGACGAGACCACGGTGGCCACCTGCTGCGCCGCGCTGCTGCTGGGCCGCCGGCCGACCGGCGCATCGCCAGCCGCACCCGCACCGCCGCCGCGCTGCCCCTTCGACCACTCCCCCCGCCGAAGGACGAGGCTGAGGAGGGCGGCGCCGACGACCAGGACCAGGGCCAGGAGGCCCTCGGCCAGGTGGTGCCGTTCGGAGCCTTCGACCCGCTGGCCGACTACTGACCCGGTGGCCTGCCATGCACCCAGCCCAGCAATCCGCCGATGCGGCGCTCCACGCATCGCTGACCACCAAGGAGGGCTGGCGCCACTTCGTCGACGACGTCCCAGCCCCACCAGCGCTGCTCACTGCGGCCCAGCGCGAGCGGCTCGGCCCGGTCGAGCGTGCCGGCTACCACGAGCGCCGCTTGAGCTACCACGCGCGGCTGATCATCGTCGCCACGCCGATGATCCGGCAGGTCGTGGCCGCCGGCCGGCGGCTGGTCCTGCTCAACCGCCACCAGCTCAGCGCCCGCCGCGGCCTGATCGTCACCGGCCCGGCCGCCACCGGCAAGACCACCGCCATCAGCCAGCTTGGCAAGCACCACGAGCTCGCCGTGCGCCGCCGCGACCCGACCGCCCACGCCCGCCTCCCGGTCGTCTACGTGACCGTCCCGCCCGCAGCGACCCCGCGGATGCTGGCCGCGGAGTTCGCTCGCTTTCTTGGCCTGCCGACCAGCAGGCGGCAGAACCAGGCCGAGATCACCAACCAGGTCTGCGACCTGCTCTGCCAGCTCCACGTCGACTTGGTCCTGGTGGACGAGCTCCATAACATCTCGCTCGCGACCCGCGCCGGGGCTGAGGCCTCCGACCAGCTCAAATACCTGTCGGAGCGGATCCCAGCGACGTTCGTGCTGGCCGGGATCGACCTGGAGCACGTTGGGCTGTTCAGCGGCACCCGCGGCCGCCAGATCGCCAGCCGCTTCACCACCGTCCCGGCCAGCCCGTTCGCCTACGGCACCAAACCCCAACGCCAGCAGTGGCGCGCCCTTGTCGCTACCCTCGAGGAGGCTCTGCGGCTGCACGACCACAAGCCTGGCAGCCTGCTCCGGCTCGACCGCTACCTCCAGGAGCGCACCGGCGGCATGATCGGCAGCCTGTCGCACCTGCTCCGCGGCGCCGCAATCGATGCGATCCAAGACGGCACCGAGAAGGTCACCAAGGCCACCCTGGAGCGGATCACGATCGACCACGCCGCCCAGACCCAGACCGCCACCTGGGCGGCCGGCACCCGGGCCCAACGCCGTCGACGGGCTGGCTGAGCTACATGCAGCCCTGGGAGGAACCTGCCCGCCAGTTGCCGGTCACGCTCCCGCCCGTGGGCGGCGAGACCGTCGGCTCCTACCTGAACCGGCTGGCGCTCGCCAACCGCCTGCGCGTGGTGGTGCTCGCCCGCTACCTTGCGCCCTACCGCCGGGCGCCGAGCGCCATCGACGACGACACCAGCGCGTGGGCGCCCACCACGCCGTCGCGCCTGGCGGTCATCAGCGCCCAGCCGCTGCGCAGCCTCACCCGGGCGCTGCCCGCGCTCGCGCCACCGGCCCTGCCGCCACGGCCACACCACCGGCTGGCTGCCTGCCGGCGCTGCATGGCCAGCCAAGGCATCACCGGCCTGGTGGTGGTCCGCGACCATGCCCACCGCCATCTTTGCGGCCGGCATGGCCTCTGGCTTCGCGCGACCACACAACTCGAGATTACACAGGCGCCTGAGGTCGTCCGTGCCCAGCGGCGGCACGCTCGGCTTGCCCACCGTGGCGACCCCGACCAGGTCGCCGCAGCGCACGCCGCCGCCCACATGATCGTGCTGGACTGGCATGCCGGGCGCTGGCACCGGGACCTCATGGACCGCTGGGAGGGTCGGCTGCACGCCCTCGGCGTCGACCCGTGGAGCCCGACCTTGCTGCCCTGGGCGGACTACCTCGACGCTGCCTTCTATCCTGAGGCCGTCGCCCTCACCGGCCTGCTCGCCTCGCCAGGCTGGCGCGGGAACGTCGCTGGCTTCTACCAGGAGGCCGGTCGACGCCTCGGGATCGCCTATCCGCGCACGAGCTTCGGCGACCCCCTTGCCCGCTGGGCTCGGCGGGCGCTTCGGGATCCCAACCACGGAAATGGTCAGGATGATTGAGACGAGCCCACGGCCTATGTCTCAACGAACCTGGCGAATCCCCTGGTCGCAGCATGGGTTGCTGGTCACCTTCGATGAGACCCGACAGCTCCTCGTGGACGCCGACGGCAAGCCGGCTGCCCTGGCTGACGCCGTACTCGACGAGCGTAGCCAGCTTCGGGCGGTCGTCCGGACGGCCGTAAGGCGATCCTCGTGCGGTCGACTCGGCACGCTGCGGTCGGCTTGCCCGCCTCAGCGCCCCAGGTCAACTACGCGAGTAGCGTCTCGTGGCGTCACTGTGGCACATGGATGCTTGACATGGCACCATTCGTGATGCCATAGTGGCGCCATGGACCTGGGACAGTACGTTGAGAACATCCACCGCCACCTGGCGATCGCCGCCGAGGCCGGCGGTGAAGACGCTCGAGCGCTTGCTGAGCGCCTTGTCGCCCCCCTGGACGCAGCGATCCGGCTCACCTTGCAGGACGTGCTGGCAGCGGCAGCAGAGGAGATCACTTGCGAGCTCGCGCCGGGCTCAGTCGAGCTGCGCCTGCGCGGACGTGACCCCGAGTTCGTGGTGGCACCACCGCCGGTCGATCCGTCCGTCGACGACCTGGCCGAGGGCGCCGACGACAGGACGCCGAACGGCTGGTCGGCGACGGGCGTCGCGCCGCCCGCTTCCCCCGAGGACGACGAGGGCACGATGTCGCGGATCAACCTTCGCATGCCTGATCACCTCAAGGCGCGGATCGAACGCGCAGCCGGAAGCGAAGGGCTGTCGGTCAACGCCTGGCTCGTGCGAGCAGCCGCCGCCGCACTGGAACGAACCGGCCCGGCCCGTCGACGCGAACGACGCGCCTCGCAGGGCGCTCAGCGCTACACGGGCTGGGCGCGCTAGCCGAGGGGAGCCCGGGAGATGCCTCCCACCACGACGCTCAACAGCGGGAGCACCCGCCAACCCACCAGAGGGACTGCAATGCCTACTTTCGAGACTCCCGAACCCATCTCCGTCACCGTGGAGCTCGGCGTCGGTGACATCCGGATCGTGGCAAGCGACCGCACCGACACCATGGTCGAGGTGCGCCCGAGCGACGGCGCCAAGAAGTCCGACGTGACCGCCGCCGAGCAGACTCGCGTCGAGTACGCCGGCGGCAGGCTGCTGATCAAGGCACCAAAGGGGTGGAGGCAGTACACCTTCCGCGGGGGCGGCGAGTCGATCGATGTGCAGGTCGACCTGCCGGCGGGTTCGCACGTGCGAGGTGAGGCAGCGGTAGCGGCATTGCGCTGCAGAGGCCGCCTCGGCGAATGCCGCTATAAGACCGGCCTCGGCGATATCCAACTCGACCAAGTGGGCCCGGTGCAGCTCAAGACCGGTGGCGGTGACATCACCGTGGATCAAGCCGTCGGCGATGCCGAGCTCACCACGGGTTCCGGCGCCGTGCAGATCGACAGCATCGACGGCACGGCGGTGGTCAAGAACTCCAACGGCGACACCTGGATTGGCGAGGTCACCGGAGACCTGGCGGTGAACGCGGCCAACGGCAAGATCTCGGTCGACCAGGCGCACGCAACGGTTGCCGCGAAGACCGCCAACGGCGACGTCCGCCTCGGCGAGGTCGCGCATGGCGCTGTCCTCGCCCAGACCGGCATGGGCAAGGTCGAGATCGGAATCCTCGACGGTGTCGCCGCCTGGCTGGATCTCAACACGCGGTTCGGCAACGTGCAGAACGACCTGGACGCTGCCGAGCGTCCTGAACCTGGCGAGGACGCGGTTGAGGTACGCGCCCGCACCTCCTTCGGGGACATCACCATCCACCGCTCCTTCGCGAACGACACCGGAAAGGACGAGCCATGACCACCACCACCTTCCGGTCGGCGCTGAAGGCCACCGGACTGCGCAAGTCGTTCGGCGACAAGGTCGTGCTCGACGGCATCGACCTGCATGTTGCCGAAGGAACGGTCTTTGCGCTGCTCGGCCCCAACGGCGCCGGCAAGACCACCATGGTGCAGATTCTGTCCAGCTTGATCGGCGCCGACGGTGGCGATGTGCGCGTCGCCGGGCACGACCTGGCACAGGATCCCGACGCGGTGCGCGACGTGATCGGTGTCACCGGCCAGTTCTCGGCAGTGGACAACCTCCTCACCGGCGAGGAGAACCTGCACCTCATGGCGGACCTGCGCCATCTGGAAAGAGCAGAAGGCAGACGGCGGACGGCCGAACTGCTCGACCAGTTCGACCTGGCCGAGGCCGGTGAGAAACCAGCTGCCACCTACTCCGGCGGCATGCGTCGCCGGCTCGACCTCGCGATGACCCTGGTCGGCGACCCGCGCATCATCTTCCTCGACGAGCCGACCGCCGGCCTGGACCCACGCAGCCGCCGCACCATGTGGCAGATCATCCGCGATCTCGTGGCCGGTGGGGTCACGATCTTCCTCACGACCCAATACCTGGAGGAGGCGGATCAACTCGCCGACCAGGTCGCGGTCCTCGACCACGGGAGGCTGATCGCCGAGGGCACCCCCGATGAGCTCAAACGCCTCATCCCCGGCGGCCATCTCCGCGTGCAGTTCGCCGACCTGCAAGGACTCGAATCGGCAGCCCGCGCCCTCGGTGAGTCCACCCGCGACGACGACGCGCTCGCCCTGCAGGTCCCAAGCGACGGAGGCGTCCGGTCGCTGCGCGCCCTACTGGATCAGCTCGACGGTGCGTCGATCGAGGTCGACAGCCTCTCGGTCCACACGCCCGATCTCGATGACGTCTTCCTCGCCCTCACCGGCCAACCCGACAAGGAAAGGGGAACCGTGCGATGAGCACCCTCGCCTATGCCGTGAGCGATTCGACGACGATGCTGCGGCGCAACCTCCGGCGCATGCGGCGGTATCCGTCCATGACATTGATGCTCGTCGGCATACCGGTCATCTTCCTGCTGCTGTTCGTCTACGTCTTCGGCGGCACGCTGGGCGCCGGGCTCGGCGGCCCGGCAGGGGGCCGCGCCGAATACGTCAACTACGTCACTCCCGGGATCATCCTCATGGCCGTGGCCGGCGCAGCCCAGGGAACGGCGATCTCGGTCGCCATGGACATGACCGAAGGCATCATCGCCCGGTTCCGCACCATGGCGATCTTCCGTCCCTCCATACTGACCGGACACGTTCTCGGCAGCATGGTCCAGACCGCGCTCAGCCTGGCCGTCGTCATCGGTGTCGCCCTACTCATCGGATTCCGACCCACCGCCGGTCCCGTCGAGTGGATCGCGGCGATCGGTGTCCTCGCGATGATCACTTTTGCCCTCATCTGGCTGTCGGTCGCTCTCGGCCTGGTGAGCAAGAGCGTCGAGACGGCCAGCAACCTCCCCATGTTCCTGGTGCTCCTGCCCTTCCTCGGCAGCGGGTTCGTCCCCACCGACTCGATGCCGGTCGGACTACGCTGGTTCGCCGACTACCAACCCTTCACACCCGTCATCGAAAGCCTGCGGGGACTGCTGCTGGGAACCCCGATCGGCAACAGCGCCATCATCGCCGCCGTCTGGTGCGCCGCCATCACCCTGGCCAGTTACCTGTGGGCGCGCGCAGCCTTCAACCGCGACCCCGCACGCCAATATGGCTAGATACACGCCGTGCACCTGGCCGATCACGCGTTTCGCACGTCAACCCCCAAATTCAGGGACTAGCGCGCCCAGCAGCTGCGGAACCCGGGATACCGGTGATCTGATAGAACAGCGGTACTGGATCTCGGGCGGGATGGCAGGGAGGCGGTGGATGGGCCGGTCCAAGCGGCAGCGGCAGCGGGTGCGGTTCGAGCTGGGGTCGGTGGCGGCCAAGAGCCTGCGCGGGCTGCTCACCCGGACGCTGACCGCGGAGTTTGGCTGCAACCGGGTGGAGGCCGAGGCGCTGGCGGCGCGGAGCTTGGAGTGGCTGCCGGAGTTCGGCGCGGCGGCTGTGCCGGGCCAGGCGCGGCTGTGGGTGCCGGCCATGCGCTCCAAGCGGCTGGCGCGCAGCCAGCGCCGTGCGGTGCTGGTGAGCGCGGTGGAGGTCGGGGAGGACACCGCGGTCTGGGAGGCGTTCGGGCTGGCCGCGGTGCAGCGCCGGCGGCTGCTGCGCTGGCTGGACGAGATCGGCCGGCAGGGCGGCTGGGCGAGCCTGGCCGAGCTGGCCGCCTGGGCGAACCTGACCCCGACCGCGCTCGGCGCGCGCCTGGCGCCGGTGCGCCGGCTGGGGATCTGGTTGCCCTACGTGGGCGGGCCCGAGTCGGGCGCTGCTGCGCTGGGTTGGGAGGCGTGGCTGGTCGACCGTTACCTGGCCGACGGTCTGGTCGAGCAGCATCGGGCGTTGGTGGGGGTGACGGTCGGGGCGTGGGAGGCGCTGCTGCGCCGGTTCGTCGCCGTCGTGGAGCAGCTCGCGGCCGGGGTTGACCTCCACGAGGTCGCTGCCGCGGTCGGCCGCAGCACCGACGAGGTCGCCCAGTTCGCTGCGGTCGCCCGGCGGTACCGGCGCCGCCTGGCGCTGGCCGGGCTGCGGTCGGCCTACGGCGGCGCGCAGCCGACTGCGGCGGCTGGGCAGGCTGGAGGGATCGAGGCGGAGCTGGTTGCCCAGTTCGGGTTCTCGGCGGTGGCCGCTCGTGGCTGGCGGCGGTGGCTCGCGGAGCTGGCCGGCCGGCTCGGCGCGACCCCGCTGGCTGCCGGGGAGCTGGTGTTCTTCGCGATCTCGGCCGACGAGGGCGCCCGCGCCCAGCTCACCCAGGCCCGTCTGGTGCCGGCCCGGCTTGGGTTCTTCACCGATGCGGACGCCCAGACGAGCTGCTACGGGCCGGCGCCGACCAGGGTGGCGGAGCTGAAGTTCGCCCGGCTGTTGCGCTGGACGACCCAAGCCCGCGGGCAGGGGGCGCTGCTGACGCTCCCGGACCTGGCGGTGCTTGCGGGGATCAGCGTCGACGCGGTCCGCCGGCACCTGGCCGCCCACCCAGAGGTGGTGGTGCCAACCCGTGGGCTGGTCAAGGACATCGGCCGCGGGGTCACCCACAAGACCCAGATCGTCGAGCTGTACTTGCAGCTGCACACCGAGACCGAGATCTGCGAGCGCACCGGGCACAGCTACACCAGCGTGGAGGCCTACCTGCGCGAGTTCGCCCGGATGGTGGCCCTGGCCGACCAGGGGCTGAACCAGGTGATGATCCGCCGGGTCACCGGCCGGTCGATGGCGCTGGTGGCCGCCTACCTGGAGCTCTACCGCCGCTACGACGCCCCCGAGTATCACTTCCGGCTCGCGCAGCTGCGCAACGTGTTCGCCCGCGACGAGCTGGCCAGCCAAAAAAGGGGCGCTGCCTCCCGTTCCCGCACCACCCGGGGGGCGGGGCGGTGAGCTGGCAGCAGCA
>WNFV01029620.1_pt1 | contig 10648 bp, 11 predicted proteins | sample 5400101 | NCBI WGS metagenome assembly WNFV01 (sample SAMN13153361, study PRJNA577476) | soil metagenome | isolation source: 115 cm soil or saprolite under grassland replicate 1 | place: USA:California | collected 2016-06-15
TGATGTACGGTATCCTGGGGATCAGCCGCCTCGTGGAGAGTCGTGAGCTGCTGCACGTGGTGTACGAGATCTACAACACCTGGGCGGCGGCGTTCTGCCAGACGAACCCTGCACGCCTGGTGGCCCTCGCCTGTATCCCCAACGATGATCCGGCCCTGGCCGCCGCCGAGCTGCGCCGCGCCGCCACGCTCGGCCTCAAAGGCGCCGATTTTGCCGTCTCCACGGCGGTGAAGCCGATCTGGCATCGCGACTGGGACCCCCTGTGGGCCGCGGCCCAGGAGTGCCAGGTCCCGCTCTCGTTCCACACCACGGGCTATGCCGTGCGCCAGCCCACGGATGAGCAGATGGCCCAGGAGTATGCCTCCGAGAGGCGCGCCACGGGGCTCACCCTGTTCCAGCTCGCCGGTGCCGAGTTCCTGGCCAGCATCGTCTTCTCGGGGGCGCTGGAGCGCTACCCTGGGATGCAGTTCGTGCTGGGGGAGTGCGGCGCGAGCTGGATCCCCTACGTCCTGGGGCGCATGGACGACGAGTACGAGGACCAATTCCGGCACCTCAACTTCTCACTTAAACCTAGCGAGTACTGGCGGCGCCAGGGCTACACCACCTTCCAGCACGAAACCACCCTCGCCGAGGTGGCCCACCTGGTGGGCGAAGACAACATCATCTGGGGCTCGGACTACCCGCACCCGGATGGCATCTGGCCGGACTCCCGCACGGTGATCGAGGCGGATCTCGGACGCCTGGACGGGCGTGTGCGGCGCAAGATCACGTGTGAGAATGCCGGGAAGCTGTACGGGTTGATGTAGCGGCATGGGGGAGCGGCGTGGTCTGCGCGCGCCGCCTGGCGCCCGGGCACACTGGCGGCGTGGTAATCGCCGCGGGCGCGGGGTGGCCGCTGGCGGGGGCGCTGGGGGCTCCAGGGGGAGCGCCCTTCACAATGACCCGGGACGGTCACACACTGCTCGGGTCGCGTGGGGTGGGCTGAGCGGGCGGGGGAGACGCCAGGCGTGCCGCCACCCTAGGGCGGTCTATACCCAGGTCTCATGTGTGCGGCACCGCCTGCGATGGACCACCCAGCGGCAGGCGCGATGCGGTCAACGCCTGCGTCCCACGTGCGCCTGCGTGACCGTGACGGCCCGGCGCGGTGATTGCGGCCCTTGCGACAGACTGCCCCGCCGATGGCCGTCTGGCAGGGCCTGCTGCAGCCTCCTGCTGACGTGCCTGCAGGCCACTGCTGACCATGACAGCGGGGGGCGGTCCAGCGCGGCGGTCCGCAGACGGGGCCGCGGAGCCTGCGCACGCCCCCTTACCAGCCAGGGGCCATGACATACTGGCCGGCCGCACGCCGCGTGAGGATGCCGCTCCGCACCATGCCCTTCATGGTGGCTCGCAGGTCTTTGTCCACGTGTAGCAGGATCCGCGTGGCCTGGGGCGAGAGGCCCTCCGGATGCTGGTGCACCACCACGACGATCTGCTGGCGGAGGCCGCTCAGGGGCGGCCGGGCTGACGCGGCGGGGCGCACGGCGGAGGGGGGTGGAGCCGCTGGGGGAACCCCTGCAGGGAGGGCACTGCGCTGCCCCGTGAGGTGCGCCACCAGGTCCAGGAGCCGCCCCTCCCGCTCCCGGGCCTCCTCCAGGGCGCGTTCCAGGTGTGCGATGAGGGCCCGGTCCCCCTGGTCGTGCTGGCGTTCGCCGTCTGGGCTCCCCCCAGCCGTGGGGCCGGGTGTGTCCGGGCCGGGGGCGGGCGGGGTGCCAGGGGCCGCCGGCTCCGGCACGGGGAACCCCGCCGCGCGCAACGCCGCGCGCGTCACGGTCATCGCCTGGTCGGCCTCCCCGCCCGGAGCGGTCTGGAGCTGACCGGTCCGGATGGCCTGATAGAGCTTGCCACGCGACGTTCCCACCAGTCGGGCCGCCTCGGCAATCGTATAGGTGTCCATCTCTTCCCCTCCTCCTGATGTCCGCCGCGGCGCCCCGGGGCGGCCCGCACGACGGCGGGGCCACCTCGGTGTCTGAGGAGTCTACACGCCCGGCGACGCCGGTGCATCCGTTCGCTCTTACTGGATTCCTGGGGCGTGGCTGAGGGTCAGGAGACCAGCAACTCAACCAAAGAATGCAACAAGGCTTTGCCGCGCTTGCGCGCGTTATGAACAAACTCAAACGGACTTCCGACACGATTTTGGGCTTTTGGCACTAATTGACTGATTTTGTTGAGGATAAAAATGGGCATTGACCCATAAGGGCGGATGTGCAGACTTCATCCTGAGACTCTATTTCAAGGAGGATGAAGTCATGCAACTCGCCCTGAGCCAGCGTACTCTCGATGAGGGGACAAGTCCATCCTTTTGTGCTGGGCGCAAGCTCGGCGAGGTTGAGCAGGCCCTGTTGTGGACCTTGCTCCGTGAGAACCCGCAGTGCCCGAGTCGGGTACTCCTCGACAAGGTCGCTGAACGGCAGATACTGATTACGGTGAGCCTGCGCCATGTCAACCGATGGCGGGCGCAATGGCAGCTCAATGGTCGCAAAGGACGGCCACGTCAAACCGAAGGCCGTCCGCCTGTTGCCTCTGCAGCAGAGGTCGTCCGGGTCACGCCCCATCTGTCGTGTGTGGGTGTGCATCTGTTTGCCCATTGGCTCGACCAACAGGATGCCTTTGGCCCGGTGGTGGCCCAGCTCACGCAGACCGTAGAGGCCTATAAGCAGACGCATCCGGGTGACGACTTTGCCCTGTTGCATCACCGCGAGCCGACGCTTTGGCGTCGCTTTGCGTCGCTGTTTTTTGCGCCCTTGTTGGACATCGACCGCCTCACCGCGTTTGATACCCACGAGCATCCGCTCAAGACTCTGCTTGGCCGTGGTTATCACAGCTCAACGCTGAGTCAGTTTCTGGGACAACTTGAACGTGTGGATGCCGCCGAGGCCCTGATACCAGTGTTGTTAGCGGACCAGGGAGGCCAGATCATTTATGTCGATGGGCACATGATCGCCTATTGGAGCCGGCGGTCCCTGCACAAGGGCAAGATCACCATGCTGGGCCGCATCATGGCGGGCTCGCAAGCCGTGATCGCCCATGATGAAGCGGGCCAGGCCGTCTTTGTGGCGTATTATCCGCCTGACATCCATTTGTCTCAGGTCATTGTGGCCTACTGCCAGAAGGTGGCCCTGGAAACCGGGAGCGCGCTGTTTGTCATCGACCGGGCGGTCAATGCGGTAGCCCTGGCAGCTGCGTTCGATGCGCAGGGCTTGGGCTTGCTGTGCATGCTCGATGACAACGAGCATGCGGGGCTGGAGAGCTTTGAGGCCACCGAGGTGGACACCCTAGTACTACAGTTGTAGATCGTATGCTATCATGGTTCCAAACACGTTGTGGAGGAAGGAACTATGGAGCTGAGGCAGGAGCTGAGCACACCACCAACAGGCTTGGCACTGGAGACGGTGCGTGCCTGGGCAGTATGGCTGACTGAAGTAGAACGCCGCATCATGCCACGCTTTGCCCGCCGCGAAGCCCGTCGCCAGGCGTGGGCGTATCTCCGGGGTTTGCTGAGTCCCGTCGAGCGTAAAAACGGCTGGCAGGTCGCCGAAGTCAACGGCGCGCCTACCCCGTATGGGGTCCAACATCTGTTGGGACGGGCGAAGTGGGACGCCGATGAGGTCCGGGATGATTTGCGGCCCTACCTGGTCGAACATCTGGGCGACCCGCAGGCCGTGCTGGTGGTCGATGAGACGGGGTTCCTCAAAAAAGGCCAGCATTCGGCCGGAGTGGCGCGGCAATAGAGCGGCACAGCGGGCCGCATTGAGCATTGCCAGATTGGGGTGTTTTTGACCTATGCGAGTCCCCAGGGGCACGTCTTGCTTGATCGTGACCTCTATGTCGTATGGTCAAAAAACTCATGCGGCTTCATGTGCGTAGTATTTCAGGAGCCCTCCGAGCCGTTCTCGACAGTAAATTGCGCCTTTACCCTCGCTGTTCTGGCTGGATGCAGGAAAGAGCAGGACATTGCCCTTGCCCTGATGATTCCGCTCGTGATGAAAATGCTCCACGTATGGCGTCAGCACATGGCGGAGCGACGCTTCCCCCCACAGGATCAACCGCGCGAGACACTCCTCCTTGACCGAGCGCACCCACCGCTCCGCGTAGGCGTTCAGATGCGGCGACCGCGGCGGCAGGGGCACCCGCGTGACCCCAGCCGCGTCGATGATCTGTTGGAAGGCGGGACAGTCTTTCCCGTCCCGGTCATGGAGGAGATACTGCCCGGGAGCCAGGAAGCCCCACGCCTCCATGGTCACGTTGCGCGCCATCTGCATCATCCAGGCTGCATGGGGATGCGGGGTCATCCCCGCGATCGCGACCTTCCGGCTCCCGAGGTGGATGAAGAATAAGACGTAGTAGGTCACCAGTCCACCCAACGTCCAGACTTCGGCGGTGAAAAAGTCCGTCGCCACCAGCACCTCCATATGCGTGCGGATAAACTCCTTCCAGGTGGTCGTGGTCTGACGCTCTGGAGCTGGTGGGAGGCCATGGCGCTTCAGGATGTTGCCGACGGTCTGGTCACTGACGGTGTAACCCAGATTGGCCAGTGCCCCCACAATGCGGTCGTAGCCCCAGGAGCGATTGTCCTGGGCCATGCGGACAATCAAGGCCTCCAGCTCCTGGTCGATTTTTGGACGGCCCGGAGACTGCCGCTGCTGGGAGCCGTCAAATTTCTGAGCGACCAGTTTGCGGTGCCAGGCCAAGATCGTGTCAGGCTTGACGATCTTCGCCACCTCCGCCAGCGCTTTCTTGCCCAGCTTCTGGCCCATCTCGGCCAGCGTCTTGCGCTCGCCGTCACTCAACTGCACGCGCCCTTTGATCTGGTTGCGCAGCATGCGATTTTCGGTCACGAGATACTCGTTGCGTACCAGGAGTTCCTGATCGACTGTTCCGGTGATATACGCCAGCAGGTGTTTCCAGTCCATCGCCTTCCCTCTCAGCCTTTGCCGTCCCTCTTGACGCTGCGTATGGGTGAGAGGGAAGCGGAAGACAAGTCAAAGCACCGGCGATGGTAGAGGCGTCACCTCCAGTGGGAAGGCGAGTTCGAATATTTTGACCATACGGTGTAAGACCCCGGAATCCAACATGAGCCATCTGGGTTTACGAACGTTGCTGATATTCAACGGGTCGCGAAGCCGCCATGGCCAGCGAGCATGACTTGAATATCACTACCACCTTTTTCGCCTGACGTGTCCCTGCAGACCCCGTACAATGGGTCAGTGGCCCATGCGCATCCATCACATAGGTGTGCACTAGAGCGCATCCGTGTGCCTCAATAGACGCAACCGACGTGATCATCGCGTCATCAGTGTGAACCATGCCGGCCAGCACACACATGGGCCTGGAAAAGTTGCTCAGAAAGGGGGCAAGATGCGTGTTGCCATTGGATATGGGCCGGGAGCATTCGGCCAAGGGGGTCAGGACCCCAATTTCCTCCGCCAGCTGGTGCAGGTGGGGGATACCTACGGCTACGACTCCCTCTGGCTCAGCGATCGCATTGTTGGTCATCAGTTTAGTCTGGAGCCCATCGTCGCCCTGTCGATGGTTGCCGCCTACTCCGACCGGCTCAAATTCGGCACCAGCGTCCTGGCTCTGCCGATACGGAACCCCGTCGTGCTGGCCAAGCAAATCGCCACCCTTGACTATCTCTCTCGGGGGCGCTGCTTTCCCGCGGTGGGGCTGGGACAGGATGACCCGACGGAATACGAAGCCTGTGGCGTGTCAAAATCCGACCGGGGACAGCGCACTGATGAGGCAATCGTGCTCATGCGACGGTTATGGCAAGAGGATCGCGTCACGCACGAGGGCGCATTTTTCACTTGCCATGACGTCAGCATTACGCCCAAGCCATTCCTCCAACCCTCGCCGCCCGTCTGGATTGGCGGCCGCACGGCGGCGGCGGCCAAGCGGGTGGGCCGGGTCGGCGACGGCTGGCTGGTCTCGAGCGTCACGCCTGACGAAGTACGCCACGGCTGTGAAATCGTCTTTGCCACAGCGGCGAAACACCAACGCGTGATCGAGGACGATCACATTGGCGTCATGTTGGGCTACTACATCCCCCCCGACGGGCAGAAGGCGGTCGCGAAGGCCGCATCGTTCGTCACCCGCCAGCGTCCTGATGTGCCCTTCACCGCCTTCAGTGCGGTCGGGCCGACGGCGCACATTGCCGAGAGGATCCAACAGTACGTCGACGCCGGTGCCGCGAAGTTTGTCGTGCGCCCCTTGTGTCCGAGTGAGGAGGCCATGGCTCAATTGGAGATGATGGGTCAGGAGATTTTACCGCTGTTTCATCAACCGACCATGAGCACTACAGACCAGGCATCGAGGCCATGATGCCCATAGGAGCAGCAGTGGGGTTCTAAATGTGGAGAGAAGACACGCATGTAAGCTCATAACCCCCTGGGTTAAAAGAGGTAGAATCTCTAGCTGAAGCCGTCACCTCTACTTTTAGAACACTCCCTGGTGAAGATGCACCGGAAAGGATACCGATGGCTTCCGGAGATGCCCAAAAGGTCTGGTTCGCAGAGATGATCGAGACGTTGCGGAAGGCGTGGTACCCCGCAATGCCTGTAGAGGCATTGCTTTGCCTGCGAGACCGTCTTGAGCAATCCCTTGAGACGATTCGGCGTGAGAGGAACATCCAGCCTGCCATGATGTGGTGTCCAGGTTGCAAGGAACGCCACCGGGCCGCGCCACCCAGGGTGACGGCCCACGCCACTATCATGGCCTTGGCGCGTTTTGCGATTGCCTCAGAGGCAGAGGTGAAGTCCTTAGAGAAACGTTGGAATTCGTACAGAAGACACCATCAGCTCGATCGTTATGGCAAGAAGACGGAAGCCGTCTCCCATCGTGAAAGCGGGCCTTGATCATGGCGTCGACCACCCCAGTTCCCTCTGGGCGAGGCACAAGCCCCTCAGCACCTGAGGGAAGAGGCGTGCAAGGACGGCGACGTCATGCTGCGTGACCACAGAGGGCCGATGCGATGATCGACGCCAGAGATAGCCCACGTGAGCTGTCCCATGCATGGATAGGCAGTGGTGTCGTGGACCGGCGTGATCCTGATCATGACCATGGGGGAGCCGTTCGCTCACGGGCACGACACGACGTTTGTATCATCGGCTCAAGATGGGCGTACGCGATGTGCCAGCAGGTCTACCCGTAACGCCGTGGAGCTCCTGCGCAGAGTGGCTCTCGTATCACACGTGTTCACAAGAGCAGTCGTGTCACGTGGACACACGACCTTGCAGGGTGAAGCGATGGCAAGTCAGAGACAGCTTGCACGCCTGTTGAAACAGGTACAACGTTTGAACCAACGCGACGAGTATTGGGCTGCCACGAGCCGCCTGGCGCGGATGTGGATCACCCCCAAGCACGCGCCGCCTTACCGTCCCTATGTCACCTTAGTGCTGAGCCAACAAGGGAAGATCGTCAGCTCTCATGTGCTCGAGCATCCTCCCACAGCCGAGGCGCTTTTTGCAGAGCTTTTGCGGGCGATGCGTCGTCCGGCGTGGGGGGCTGGCGGAGCCCGGCGCCCCACCCGTATTTATCTCGACAACGCCGAAGATGTCGCGGCCCTTGCCCCCCTGCTGGAGGCTCTCAATATCCAGTGCGTCTACCGCCCCGTCCTGTCCATGGCGGATGAGGTGATGGGTGAGATGGAAACCCATGTGGGCAAATACAAACCGCTTCCTGGGCTGGTCTCGATCCCCTCGGTGACGCCGCAGCTCCTGGGTCACCTCTACCAATTGGCGGCGCAGTTTTACCAGGCTTCTCCCTGGGGTTGGTTCCATGATCATCATTCCTTCGCCATCGCGTGTCCACCTGAGGACACACCACGCTATGCCGTGGTGATGGGCAGTGGGGGCGAGGTCTTTGGCCTCGCCGTGTATGATCAGCTGGAGGATGTGCGATCGATGTTCACGTCGCCTGTGTCACCGCGGCAGATGGCCAAGATAAGCACCTGGTTCGTCCTCTTCTTTGAAGCGGCGCTGGCGGTGAGCTTCGATGATTTGGATGCGATGGCTGTGAACGACTGGCCGGTAGCAGCCCCGCATGCGTACCCCGTTTTTGGACGCACGACACCGGAGCAAGCGCTCGCTCTGCCGGCCAAGTCGGACTTGCTCTGGATGGAAGGCGCCCTCGGGGCTTTGCTCGCCTATATGGATGAGCATATGGAGGTGTATCAAGGGGAGGTTCAACCGGCAGACCTCACCGTGTCCGTGCCCCGCGTCGGCGGCGAGGCTCACGTCCATCTCAGATTGCTTGAGTTTGATGCCATTTTTCGAGAAGACCACGGAGGATGAGTCGTGCACAGCCGGCACTGAGAGCGCTTGAATTGTCGTCCCTTGTGCTACCACTCGACACGCGGATTGAGCGTGATATTGGTGAAGGAATGGGACAATGGCGGACACCCAGAAGACCCCGTCAGGTCATGAGACGCTCTACACCGGGCAGCAGTTCCTTGATGCCCTGACCCACAATGAAATCGCCACTCTCCTGGAGGTGCTCATCGGGACATTGTCGCCTGACATGTTAGAGAATGTCCTTGACCAGCTTCAACCCGATACCCGACATACGGTGCAGACGATCCTTGTACTGCCCGGCCCTTCAGACCCGACCCAAGAAAAACAGGCACCATCGGTGTCACTGGCCAAGTTGGAGCAGACCTGGTCCGCTCTGTGGAAGGAGTGGGACCACATCGTCGACGAGGCAGCCCAAGAAGATGGCAACTACATTGTGCGAGAAAGGCCTTGGGAGGAGCCCTATTTTGACAGCACGACGTTTGTGCGTGACCTCGAGCGGGTTGCCAAAGAGATGCGGCCGCTGCTCCGGACCGCCTTTGAAAATGCGTTTGTTCCGGCCACCAGCTTCATCGATGCGCTCCTGGAAGCCGATGCCGACATCAGGGCGGCCATGCCGGAGTGGATGTATCTCGACGACGGATACGATTTGGACGAACACGTGACGGCTTGCCTGCTGGAGTGGGAATGGCTTCAGGTCCAGGAAGACACGTCCGATGTTTTTCTCCTCGTCCAACGGCTCCGAGAGTGGGAAGAGGAGAGCGCGTATGCAAAACTGGCCCGGGGTACCTTCCTAGCATTTTTCAACCAGTTGCCGGATGAGCAGCAACAGCAAATCTTTTCCGGACTCACCACCAACAAAGACACGCCGCTTTGGCAACCCGTACTGACGAACTCATTCTCCCCTTGGCATGCCCTCTACATGCGTTATGTCGAGCGGTACGCGCCGGAACAGTATATGGACAACCTGCGTCCGACCATCTCGCAGCGCTGGGAAAACGGTCTGCCGGTGATTGAGTCGTACTTGCAACGCCATGATTTTCAGGAAAGCTTGACGGTGATTGAGCAGACCTTGGCATCTCTGTTCCGCAGACGACAGGATACGCCGTGGAACCCTGAAACGTCGTTACTCTTTCCCATCGCGCAGAGCTACGCTGTCAGGGATCATACGGACCCCCACGAAATCCTGCTCAGGTATTATCAACAAACGGCGCAGGGGCTCGGCCAGCTGCAATTGGTCAACGTGTTGGAACTCCAGTTGAAAGCGTTTGAGCATTGTTTCGATTGGCAACAGATGTTGCAGGTCTTTGACGAGGTCACCGTGCCCGAGGCGATCCATCGAGCCTTATTTCAGTCTTGGCGTGATGATATCATCCGGCTGACGACCCCGGATACATGGGAATTCGGCAGGCGCCAAAGAGATCACAGGTGGTGGCTGCATTGGCTCTTCGACAGTATGGCCGATCGTCACAAGGGCCCCGCCTGGTTTCAGCAACAGCTCCTGCAGTGGTTATCGCAGTTGCCTTTGTCATCGCCCCCCAAGACCTCTCAACACGGGATGACGTATCCCGGCAGGGGTATTTGCAACAGTATGCCATGGACGATGTATGGGACCACGTCATAGCCTATTGGCAAGGGAACTTGCATCACCTTGTCCCTAGACCCGAGCAGGCAGAAAAATCGATCTATACGAAGCATGCGCAGTGGATGGCCGCTCTGCAAGAGCTGGCGCCAGCGGCCTATACGACCTTGCTGAAGCAGTGGCAAGTGGCCCACAAGCGACGGATCAATCTCTGGAAGGCAATGGCAGAGCAAGGTCTAACCTGATAACCGGATAGTGTTATACGAGTAATGCTATGGTCCCGATCCCATGGTATGGTTAGCAGAAACACCTATGGAGATCAGGGAGGCAGCAGAGCGCTATGGTCGTGAGAGAGGCGTGTCCAGCATGTGGATCCGAACTGTCGTTAGGACGGCACCAATCTCCCTCCGCTCTCCTATGCAGCACCCATGAGGCAGCCGTGCTGCACAACCCGTAGGGTCGGGCTCTCAAACCCATGCATTATCCGTGAGGTCGTGCACCCAAAGGAGATGCACCATCGGTGAGGTGCTCCGTTCCATCGGTCCCACCGCAACGCTCTGGCTAGCACCGTGCGTGACGGTTCACTCGCGCGCGGAGATCTTTCCCCGCTTGAAACCTGACCATTACCCACAACTTCCGCGCGCTGCGGGAGCAGCCCAAGGGGCAGGTAGGGGATAATAAGAACGGAGCAGCGGACAACACGCTTTGATATCGAGTGGGGGACGCGCTATGCACACGC
>WNFV01009637.1_pt1 | contig 10647 bp, 13 predicted proteins | sample 5400101 | NCBI WGS metagenome assembly WNFV01 (sample SAMN13153361, study PRJNA577476) | soil metagenome | isolation source: 115 cm soil or saprolite under grassland replicate 1 | place: USA:California | collected 2016-06-15
GGCCCGCAGAGCGAGGACGGCGGGGACGAGGACGTTGCCAGCTAGCGCTATCACGTCCGGTGACTCAGGGATCTCTTGATCCTCCCGGAGTGAGTGAGGTTCGGCATCGCAAAGTGTCCGCGAGTGTCACATGGCGGGCTCTGCTCCTGATCGAGCCGCTGGACGCTATCCCCGGAGTTCGGGCTGGCACCCTGCCGATTCAAGATGCCGGCGGACCCGGTCGATATCCTGGCGCCTCGGAGGGGTACGTGATGCGGCATCAGCGGCATCGTTGGCAACCAGAACTGGATGACGTCCGGTCAACGCGCCGACCACGGCACTGAGTCCTTCTTCGGACATATCGTCCACGAGAACTATCAGAAGGGGCCTGTAGTCGCTCGGGGATACACCCGACGGAAATGCCGCTCGCAGTTGGTCGAGCAGTGCCCTCAAATGCGGTGGCACTGACGCGTCGGGCCCAACCATTGAGTCAAGTGACAGCGCCTGACCGTCAGTCAGTGTCGGCGAATGTCACTTGCTCCGCGCCGCTAGAGCCGCCGCAGCGCGGCGCTGAGCAACTCGTCAACCCGCGTCGTCATACCGGCCCGATCGAACGGCGCGCGGCCATCAACCTGGATCGGGATGAACTGGGTCCAGTCTTCGAAAGCGGGCGCGGTCGCGCACCGGATGTCCCAGTACGGATCCACGCGCCGGCCCGCTTCAGCCTCGTAGGCCGCCAGAAAGTCGGCGGCCAGCTCGGCCGAGTAGAGGACTGCGAGATTGAGCCGCAGTGGCCGACATCGACGTCGGACGGCCCACGGCACGCGAAGACCCAGTCGACCACACCGGTGAGGCGCCCTCGCTGCCACAGGAAGTTGAAGTGCTGGTAGTCACCGTGCGAGAAGCGGATGTCGTGGTCGGGCGCGGGTCCGCGGACCAGCTCGGCGGCGGCGCGCCAGTCGGCCGGCTTGCTCGCCCATGCCGGAACGGGCACGGCCCGCGCCTCCCACCGATACGGCGGGGCGTCGACGTCCAACTCGTGGATGCGAACCGCCATCGCCACGATCTGCTGCAGCCAAGTCTTCGGGTCACGGGGTGCCAGATCCATTCGTCCGGCGACGCGGCTCATCAGCAGCGCCGGCACGCCCGTGGACTCGCCCATCGGGTCGGCGGCGAGGAATCGCGGAGCGGGAACGTCGGTCGCCTCAAGGCGGCCGAGCACGTGGCGTTCGCGCGCGACGAACAGCGACGCGTCGGCTGTGTCGTCCCGTGCGCCGGGCGTCCACCGCCGCAGGACCACCTGCTGTCGGACACCGGTCCGCGTCTCGACGGTCAACCTATGAATCGACGATGTGATGCCGCCGGTGAGGCGGCGCCCCCCGACGACGCGTGCGCCTTTGCCGACGGCGCGCGCCACCCAGTCGAGTGTGCGCGGATCAAGCATTACCTGGTGTCTCGTATGCGCCGTCGCAATGGGTGATGTCACCCGATCAGCGGAGCGCGTCCCTGAGCTCGGGATGGCGGCGTTGGAGCCAATCGGTGAGGGCCCAGCGGCTGGTGGCGAAGGCGATGCCGGGCCAGGGGATCTCGGCGGGCGCGAACGCGGCGATCTCGATCGCCTCAGGATTGGGTCGGAAGCTTCCGCCCACCACGTGAGCCTCGAACGCGATCACGACGACCGCGGCCTCCAGGCGCGAATAGAGCCCGATGATCTCGCCGGGCTGAACGTCCAGGCCGGTCTCCTCCAGCGTCTCGCGGATGGCGCCCTCTGTGACCGTCTCGTCGACCTCCAGGAAGCCGCCGGGCTGTGCCCAGCCTCCGTAGCCGGGCTCGATGCCGCGCCGAAGGAGGATGACGTCGCCGTCGTCGGTAACCGGGATCGTGGTGACGACGAGTCGCGGGTTGACGTACGCGATGAAGCCGCAGTTGTCGCAGGCCAGGCGGTGGCGATCCTCGCCCTCGATCGGGCCGAAGTTGAGCGCCGCGCCGCAACGGGAGCAGTGCCGGAGCGTGGCCGCCATCCAGGCGGGAACGCCGTGCCCGGATTCGATGTCGGTCGAGCGCCCGTCGGGGCCTCGAGGCAGGAACTCGTCGCTCATGGTCGGCCGGCGCGCCACAGCCTCAGGCAATCAACACGAGGACGGTGACGACGACGAGCACGGCCAGCAAGATCACGGTGGCGGCGACCCAGCTCAGCCGGAACAGGGCTCGGCCGCGGTTCACCGGCATCCACGCCCAGGCCGACCGCCAGATGCGCAGGGCAGCATCGGCCGTCGTTGCCGCCAGGATCGGGGCGCCGATGAGCACACACAGCTTGACGAGGAGGCTGCTGGGCGGCGTGCCGAGCTCGAGCGCGGTGATCGCGACGGCCCCACAGACGAGCGCCACGGCCGACAGGTTGACGTAGTGCCGCTGGAGCGGCGTCGGGGCGGTCTCGGGTACCGAGCGCACGGGCATGTCGCGGAGGCTGGGCCGGGTCGGCGCGCCGCCCACGGGCTGCCGGTCGAGCACGGGCATGCCCGGCTCCCAACGTGAGTCGTCCATCGACCCGAGTGTACGCGTCAGGCTCGAACTGCTCCGTCGACGTTGGTCGGGTCGTCGAGGATCGCCTGGGTTTGCGCGTCACGGCGGGCTCGGAAGCGCTCGCGCAGTTCGGGATCCTCGACCGCCAGGATCTGCGCGGCAAGCAGCGCCGCGTTCTCAGCATTGCCCACTCCGACGGTGGCGACCGGCACGCCCTTTGGCATCTGGACCACCGAGAGCAGGGCGTCCAGGCCATCCGCGACCCCACCGGGCATCGGGACGCCAACGACGGGCAGGATCGTCTGCGCGGCAAGGACGCCCGGCAGGTGCGCGGCCAGGCCGGCGATCGCGATGAGGACACCCAGACCGCGCTCCTCGGCCGTGGTTGCGTACCGCGCGAGCAGCGCCGGCGCGCGATGGGCGGAGATCACCCGGACCTCCGACGGGACGCCGAGCTCGTCGAGGACGACCACGGCCTTCTCCGCGGCCGGCATGTCCGAGCGGCTGCCCATGACGATGCCCACGAGCGGCGCGTTCGCATTCGCCACGTGGCTCCTCCGTCCCGCTTTGCGTCGACGGGTCGTATCGTACCGGCGTGGCAGATCGGCGCTGGGGCATCCGGGCGATGTGGGCGCTTCACCGGTTCCTCGATCGAGTCTCCGGCGGCCGGTTGAAGCTGGATCGCTTCACCGCGCCCACGCTGTGGCTGACGACCGTCGGCCGGAAGAGTGGCACGGTCCGCGAGAATGCCGTCTTCTACCTGGCTGACGGGCAGAACTACGTGGTAGTCGCCTCGAACGCCGGTGCGGACGAGGACCCTGCCTGGTTCCGCAATCTCATCGCGTCGCCGGCCGTCAACGTTCGCATCGGCCAGGATCGGCACAAGGTCGTCGCCCGGGTCGCGACCGACGCCGAGGCGACCGACCTGTGGCCCAGGCTGGACCGCGTCAATCCCAACTACGCCAGCTACCGGAAAGGGACCACGCGCCCGATCCAGATCGTCATCCTGGAGCCGCGGCCAGCGTGATCGAGCCACCGCCCTGATTCGAGGCATACTGCGCGCCATGCGCATCGTGACCGGCCGCCGGATCGTCGACGTCGACGTCGGCTAACTGACCACACTGGCCCGGCGCCACCGCCGGACCATCATCGACCTTGGAACCGGGGACGGCCGTGCCGTCCTCGCGGCTGCGGCTGCCGATCCGTCGACCCTGGCCGTCGGTGTGGATGCGGACGCCCGAGCCATGGCCGAGGTCTCTCGCCGGGCAGCTCGAAACTCGAGTAAGGGCGCTCTGCCCAACGCCGTGTTCGTTGCGGCCGGGGTTGAGATGCTGCCGTGCGAGCTGGCCGGCCTCGCCGACCTCGTCACGGTCCGCTTCCCGTGGGGCTCACTGCTGCGCGGCACCCTCGGTCTCGACGATCGTGCCGCAATTGCCATCGCCCGGCTGGTCTCGGCGTTGGGCGCCCTGGAGATGACGGTCTCGATCACGGATCGGGATGCCGTCGGAGACGGTCGGCCCACCGGTCCCTTCGGTGAACCGGACATCGAACGCATCCGCAGGACCTACGTCGACCTCGGCTTCCGCTTGTGCGACGTCCGTTCTCTCAGCCGCGCGGATCTCCGCGCAATCGACTCGAGCTGGGCCCGGCGCCTTTTCGTCGACCGCGATCGAGTCGCCTGGGTCCTCCGTCTCGAGTTCCCTGGCCGGCGGCTTGTGTCCCCTGGTCCTGCTCAGACTGTGAAAACCAGACTAGCCACGCTTGAAGATGACCCGGGCCACCATGGGTCCGCGGCGAGCGAGTCCGCCCACGCACGATTCGTCGCAGCGCGGCCCGCCGGCAGCCCCGTGCCGGTGGCTTGCGGTCCCGCAAGCCCGGGTTTCCCACTGACAGCATGATGGGGGCGGCCAGGCCGCCGCTGGGCACCGCCTGGTCGGGTTAGGATCATTCCGTGGCCGATCGAATTCCCCTGCTCATCGACTGCGACACCGGCATCGATGACAGCCTGGCCCTCTTGTACGCCTGCGCCTCGCTGGAGGCGGAGATCCTGGCAGTGACGTGCTGTTCCGGAAACGTGGAGGCGAGCCAGGTCGCGGTGAACACGCTGGCCGTGCTCGAGCTGGCCGGCCGTCCCGACGTCGAGGTCGCGATCGGCCGACGGACGCCGATCCTGCGGCCCCTCGAGATCACGCCCGAGACCCACGGCCCACGGGGCATCGGCCACGCCGAGCTGCCTCTGGCCGCCCGTTCCGTCTCTGAGCGCCACGGCGTGGAGGTCATCCTGGATGCCGCCCGGGAGCGGCCCGGGGAGGTAGCGCTGGTCACGCTCGGTCCGCTGACCAACCTGGCGGTTGCAACTCTTCTCGAGCCAAGCCTGCCGCGCCTCCTGCGACGGCTCGTCCTCATGGGCGGCACCTATCGTGTCGCCGGCAACACCAGCCCGCGCGAGGAGTGGAATATCCACTGCGATCCAGAGGCGGCCAGGATCGTCTTCCGGGCGTTCGCCGACCCGGGCGTCAGCCAGCGGCCGCTGGCGCTCGGGCTCGACGTGACCGAGCAGGCGCGCTTCACGCCCGACCACATGGTCGCCCTCGCCCGCCGCGCCGGAAGCACGCCGGACGATGCCCTCGCGCTCGCCCGCGGCGAGGAGCCGATGCACACCTCCCGATCGGTTGCGTCGAACCCGGTCATTCGGTTCGTCGCCGACGCCCTGCGGTGGTACATGGAGTTCCACGCCGAGTTCGATGGGTTCTACGGCGCCTACATCCACGACGCGATGGCCATGGCGGCCGCCCTTGACTCGAGCCTCGTCCGCTCGGAAGCCCTCACGGTGGACGTGGAGGTTGCTGGCGAGCTGACGACGGGCGAGACGGTCGCTGACTGGCGCCATCACTGGAAGCGGCCGCCCAACCTGGACGTCGCTGTCTCCGCCGACGCTGCCACGTTCTTCGAACGCTTCATCGCCCGGGTCGGCCGCCTGGCCGCAGTACGGAGCTAGTGCATCTCGCTCTCCGAGGGTGGCGGCCGGTCCATCAACGTGGCAATCTGATCGGCGAGGGACATGCTCACCGGATCGGAAGGAGGAACGGAGAACGCCATGGACTGGCTATCTCGACAGTTCAGCACGCGCGTGATCGTGCTCATGCCGATCGCGATCGCCATCAACATCGCAGTGGGCTACACCGTGCAGACGGTGTTGAAGCTGCCGATCTACATGGACTCGATCGGGACGATCCTCGTCGGCGTCCTGGCAGGCCCGATCGCGGGCGCTCTGACGGGAATCCTGTCCAACCTGATCTGGCAGTACGCGCCCGGCATCGGCGGCGGAACCATCGGTCCCTTCGCCGTGACCGCGGGCGTCATCGGGTTGCTCGCGGGCCTCTGGGGTTACCTGGGCGTCTACCGCCCGCGGCCGGCATCCGGGACGCAACTCTACGGAGCGGCGCTCGTGGGCGTCGCGATCATCCTCGTCCTCGCCTGGCGGATCTACACGAGTCCGGTCTACGGCGGCGATCCCAGCACGGGTGGCTACGGATCGGGCGTCTATCTGGTCATCGTCGGGATCGGCGTCGTGGCCGCGCTCGCCGTGGGTGGCTTCATCATCCTGCGCCGCGATGCCGCGGGCGCGTGGGTCGCGGTGGCGGGGGCAGTCACGGGGATCGTGGCGGCCATCGTGTCGGCCCCGATTGCCGCATACCTGTTCGGCGGCGTCACCGGATCCGGTGTCGACCTCATCGTCGCCGCACTCCGGCAGGGAGGCGCGGACGTATTCAACGCATCGCTCGGGCAGGGGTTCTTCAGCGACCCGATCGACAAGACGATCACGAGCTTCGTCGTCTATATCGTCCTGGCCAGCCTCTCCACCCGCGTCCTCGCCCGGTTCCCTCTGGGTGAGCGGATCGCGGGCAGCGCCGCCGCCTACTGACGCCGCTTCTTGGCCGAGCTCGAGGCACCGGCCGCGCCGTCCGCGCCGTCGGACGGGTCGACCGCGATCTCCGGGCGCCTCCCGGATTTCGTCGCCCGTCCACCGACCGGGCCGTATCGCCGCCTGAATCCAACGACGAAGCTCGTCATCGCCTTTGCGGAGGCGCTCGTCGCCTTTGGCGTCCGCGGCTGGACCGGGCCACTCGTCGTGCTCGGCGTGATCCTCGCCGGTGCCGTGACGGCCAGGATCGGACGAGCGCTCCTGCCGTATCTCCTGGCGACGATCCCTCTGGTGGCCAGCATCCTCCTCATCAACACGTTCCTCTATCCGGGTGCGACGGACCGGATCGTGACCGTCGGGCCGCTGGCGCCGACGTGGACGGGTCTCGTCGCCGCGACGCAGGCCACGCTGCGCGTGGTGGCGTTTGCGATGTCCGTAGCCCTCCTCGGGCTCACGACGCAGCCCGACCACCTGATCGCCGATCTCGAGCGACGTGGTGCCGGACGACGCGTGATGTTCGTCGTGGGCGCCACACTGCGGATGATTCCGCGGATGATCGAGCGCGCCGGTGAGATCACGGAGGCCCAGCGCGCCCGCGCGCTCGACACGGAAGGCCGGGTCTGGCGGCGTGCTCGTGGGGTCGTTCCGCTCGCGGGGCCACTCGTATTCGGCGCGCTCACGGACGTCGAAGAGCTGACCATGGCCCTCGAGGCGCGCGGCTTCACGGCTCCCACGCGGCGAACGGTCCTGCGCGTCTTCCCCGATAGCGGCTGGGAACGCGGCGCACGCTGGGCGCTCTTCCTCGGGTCGATCGTGGTTCTCATCCTCTCGATCGCGGGTCGCCTCGAGTTCCTGCCATGACGATCGCGTTCGAGGGCGTGCGCTACGGGTACGCCGGCGCTCGCCAGCCCGCCCTCGACGGGATCGATCTCGTGCTCCACTCGGGCAGCGTTCTGGGTGTGGTCGGCGCGAACGAGTCGGGCAAGTCCACGCTGTGCCTGGTCGCCGCCGGCCTCGCCCCGGCGACCATCGCCGGCCGGCTCGACGGAACCGTCACGATCGACGGGCTGTCGACTGCGGGGGCCCGGCCGTACGAGCTCGCGCAGCGATGCGGCGTCCTGTTTCAGAACCCGGTGACCCAGCTGTCCGGCACCGCCTCCACCGTCTGGGAGGAGGTCGCGTTTGCGCCACGGAACCTGGGGCTGGCCCTCGACGACGTCGTGGATCGTGTGGAGCTGGCGCTTGCCGACCTTGGGATCGGCGGCCTGGCGGCCCGCGACCCCCAGCGCCTGTCGGGCGGGCAGGCCCAGCTCGTCGCCCTCGCCGGAGTGATCGCGTTGCGCCCGCCCTATCTGGTCCTGGACGAGCCGACGAGCCAACTCGACCCGCGGGGAACGAACCTCGTGAGCGACATCCTCGCTGGCCTCGTAGAGGCCACGGGGGCGGGCATCCTCATCGTCGAGCACAAGACCGACCTGCTGGCTCGGATGGCGAACCGCATCGCCGTGCTCGAGACCGGCCGGGTTGTCGCCGAAGGTCCCGCGAAGGAGGTCCTCGCCGATCCGCGGCTGGAGGACTGGGGGATCTCCCCGCCGTCGGGCATTCGGATCGCTCGAGCGGCGGCGGCGGCGGGCGTATCCGTTCCTGAGGTAGCGGCGTGAGCGCAGCGGAAGCGGCTGGACCTGGTCCGCGCGGCGTGGCGCTCGCCTGCGAGTCGGTGGGCTTCGTCTACCCCGACGGCACCCAAGCGCTCGAAGCCGTCGATCTGGCGGTCGCGCCGGGCGCCCGGGTGGCGCTCGTGGGACAGAACGGCAGCGGCAAGTCGACGCTCGTGCGGCACTTCAACGGGCTGCTCCGCGCAACCCGGGGCCGAGTCATGGTCGATGGGCGAGAGGTGGGTGTGCGGCACGTCGCGGAGCTCGCCCGGCTCGTGGGGGTCGTATTCCAGAATCCCGACCGCCAGATCTTCTCGGGACGGGTTCGCGCGGAGGTCGCGTTCGGCGCGCGGAACGTTGGCCTGTCCGGCCACGCCCTGGAGGAACGCGTCGTGGCCGCACTCACGACGGTCGGGCTGGAGAGCAACATCGACGACAACCCCTACGACCTCGGTTACTCCAAGCGGAAGCTGCTCGCACTTGCCTCCATCCTGGCGATGGAGACGCCGGCCGTCGTGCTCGACGAGCCCACGACAGGCCAGGATGCGCGTGGGGTTGCTCGGGTACAGGCGATCGTGGCGGGCCTCGCGTCGGCAGGGCGCACGGTGATCGCGATCAGCCACGACATGCGGTTCGTGGCCGAGACGTTCGAGCGGGTGGTCGTCATGCGGGCGGGCATGGTCGTCCTGGACGGGTCGCCCGCGGAGGTCTTCGCCGAGCCGAGCTGGCCGGTGCTGGCGTCAACCTACCTGGAGCCGCCGCTGGCCGCGCGAGTCGGTGCGGCGGCCGGGCTCGGGTCGACGCCCTCGGAGTCGTCGCTGATCGAAGGGCTGGCCGCGCGAACATAGCAACGGTCGGCGCCGAGGCAGTCAGGAAACCGCGGCGCCGACCTGGGGTAGGCAGGATTGGTGATCAGCTTGAGCGCTTGCGCTGGCCCTTGGTCCCGCCTCCGGCCGCGATCCTCCGCGCCCGCGTGTCGCAGGGGCGCTACGACCGGTCGCCCCGCGTTTCAGGCGCCCGACACGGGGTTGTGGTCGTCCGTGGCTTCGGTGGCTCGGCGAGTGGCGATGACGAGGAGGAGGAAGGACGTCTCCAGGATGTCGACGCCGGCCATGACTAGGGCGATCACGATCGGGAGAGGGTGGCCCAGCGCCCAGCCGCCGGCGGCCGAGAACGCCGCCACGGCCAGGAACGCCAGCCGCACGCCGCGAGTCAGCGAGACGAGATCGCGCTCACGGGCACCCACTGGATCGGCGGCGCCCAGTCGGGTGAGCGCCCGACCGAGCAGCGCGAACCCGAGCACGACGGAGAGGGCGACCAGGCCGGCCCGCAGGAACGCCGGCGGCGACGCCACGGCCTGGACGAGCCGCGCATCCCAGCCGGCGGCGGTCCCGGCCACGAGCACGCCGAGGCCGATCGCGAGCGGCAGGAGGCGCTCGGCGTGAACGCGTCCTCTCGTCATTCGGGGCGCTCCAGCGTCACCTCGTGGATGGCGCCCTCGAGGATCCGCCACGCCCGAACCGAAGGCTCGCCCGTGGCCGGGTCGGCCGCGGCCTCGCTCAGCGAAACGAGGACGTACAGGGAATCGGGCCACTGGGCGAGCCCGACGTCCGTTCGGGACGGAACGGCGGGCGATCGGACGTGGGAATGGACGATCGCCCAGAACGCCTCGTCGGCGTCGTCGATCTCGAGGAAGATCCTGAGCTTGTCCTCCGGATGGATGGAGTAGAGGACCGGGGATTCGAGCTCATTGCGTGCCGGATACCAGCGGGTGGGCTGGCCACCGTCCGCCGGGTTGGCGGTGCCGGCAATCACGCCGCACATCTCGTTGGGAGCTTCCCGTCGAGCGTGCTCGATGAGGGCCCGCCGGAGCTCGTCGCTCAGGGAGACCGACCGGGGCCCGGGATGCGCGGCGGCGCCCGGGGGTCGGTCGCCCTCGCTGCCGGCCCGATCGACCCCAGGAGCGAGTGGCTCACCCGTGATGGGCGTCGGGGCATACCGAGCACCGACCTGCGGTCGTGCGGGAAATCGGTCGCCGTCCGCCTCCGGAGCCCCTCCGGTCATGCGCCGCGGGGCACACCCAGGATTCACCGGCAGCCGAGCCGCTGATGCGATCGCCGGAGCGACGGCCGCATCGCCGCCCAGAGGGTGGCGTCCCGGCTGCCGTACCCCCGGCCGCCCTCAGAACAGGCGACGACGTCGTGGCACGCCCCGGAGGGCATCAGCTCGGGATGAAATCGGGCAAGGTTCACGATCAAGAACCGACCTGTCGGGAATATGCCCTGACGTGCGTCGCCCAGGACCCCATCCCCTCCGACCAATCGATCGAGGGCGCCCACCGCCTGAGACCGGCCAGGCGCCGGAGTGGCCGGCCTACCACCAATGGACTTCGCCTTCGAGCTCGGCACCCATGGTGCCGAGGTCGCGGTCATAGGTTCCAACCGAGAGGTAGCGCGAGCCGCCGTCGGCGAGGAGTGCCACGATCGTCCCCTTGCCCAACGACTGGGCCACCCGGGCGGCCGCCACCAGCACGGCGCCAGACGAGGGGCCGGCGAAGATCCCCTC
>WNFV01009638.1_pt1 | contig 10647 bp, 7 predicted proteins | sample 5400101 | NCBI WGS metagenome assembly WNFV01 (sample SAMN13153361, study PRJNA577476) | soil metagenome | isolation source: 115 cm soil or saprolite under grassland replicate 1 | place: USA:California | collected 2016-06-15
GGACGCGCTCGCCAGGGCGCAGAGCATCGCCTACCGCCCACCTGGCGGCTGAACCGACGGAAGGCCGCCACCCGGCCACCCTCAGGCCTTCGTCATCTGTCCGCGTTGCTGTCGAGACCGGCGGACTCATAACTCTCTCTGACCTGTCCGGCGCCGTCCATCGCTGTCCATATCAGCAGGTCAGCGGCTTGCAGCCGTCTGCCGCAGTCCAAGCTGAACAACGCTAGTTCGAACGGTTGGCAGTCAACTTGGCAGTCAAAGCGCCAGCTGTGGCCAGCACCATGGCCTCCGATGGATCCCGGCCCGCGGCGGTAGGTTACGATCCCGGGCATGGCGACCGTGCGGTACGAGTCTAAGGAGAACTCGGGCCACAGGTTCTGGACGGCCGCTACGCCATCCGGATCGACGCAACCGGCCCGGCAGCTACCCGTGGCTCATCAACCCTGGAGGGCCGCTCGGTCCGCAACGGTATCGCCCCTGACGTGACAAGGCTGCCGCCGCGGTGAGCGACGCCTTGGACGAGCTGCCATATCGCGACGCGCATGACATACGGCCGGACATTTCACCGACACGTGCTGTGAAGGAGGATTTCGATGCGCTTGACGCTCCCGGCCGGCGGCCCCCGTCGGTTCCTGCGCTACCCCTTGCTCGTGCCGGACCAGCCACACCTGGCTGAGCGACTCGCGCTCCGGCTGCAGCGCTTCGGCCCCATCAGCTGTACGGTCTGTGGCCAGCTCAGCTCCGCGACCCGCTTCGGGACCTCACCACTGGACTTCCGCGACGCCGCCTACTGCCCGAGTTCCGCAGCTGGTGGGCACACGGCCAGCGAAATCTGGGCAGTGAGCTGGGAGAACGGTGGTCGTGCGCTTGTGCGGCGTGTGCCCACGCCGCAGCGGCCGGGTTGACCGGGTTCAGGCGGGCTGCAGGTTGGTGACCCGAGGCGGCGGGGCGATCCCGGTGGCAGCGAACAGCTCGCGCTGGGTGCTGGTGAGCGTGGTGGTCTGCTCCATGCGGCCGGCCGGGCCGGCCAGGGTGACCAGGTGCAGCCGGCCAAGCTCGGTGTTGATCCGCCGCCAGGTGCTCCCGGTCTGCCGCTCGGCGACCCGCACCAGCAGCAGCGCCAGCCAGCACAGCAGTACGTGGGCGCGGATGCGATGTTCCAGCCGGTGGAACACCGGCCGCAGCTCCAGGGTGGTCTTCAGGTCCCGGAAGGCGCGCTCGGCCTCCAGCAGGTTCTTGTAGCCCAACGCCACGTCCTCGGCCGACAGGTCAGGATCGGAGGTGGACAGCAGGAACTTGCCGTCCAGCCGCTCTTCGGCCTTGACCTTGGCGCGGTCGATGACCAGCCGCCCACCGGGGGTCTGCCGCAGCCACCGGCCAAGGGCCGGGTGGTCGCGCAGGGCGCACTCGGCCTTGAGGTGGTCGTCGGCCTGCCGCCTGGGGCGGCTGCGTCCCGAGCCGACGCGTGCCGCCTGCTCGGCGGCCTTGGCGCGCAGCCCGGCGATGCGCTCCAGCTCAGCCTCGACTACGGCCAGCTGCTGGTCGCGCTGGACGTGGTCGCGCTCGGCCTGCTCAGGGTTGTGGCACAGCACGAACCGGCGGGCCCCATCGTCCTGGCCGAGGCGGACCTCCTTGACGCGCAGGTTGTCGCGGACGCTCTGGTAGCGGCCCTGCCTGGACAGCACTTGGGCCACGTCGGCGGTGCCGTCGCGCAGCCGCTCCCCGGCGATCCAGTGCCCACCCGCGCGGGTCAGGTAGGCCAGGTTGTCGTCGCTGGCGAAGCCGCGGTCGACCACGGTGATGACCCGCCCCAGCCGCCAGCCGCGCAGGTCATCCTTCACTTGCTTGAGGACGGTCATGTCGTTGGTGTTGCCCGGCCAGCACCAGCAGCGCACTGGGATCCCCTCGCGGGTGACCGCCAGGCCGATCACCACCTGCGGCAGGTCGGGTCGGTGGTCCTTGGAGTGCCCAAAGCGGCGGAACCCATCGGCGCCCTCGTCCTCGCCGTCGCGTTGGAAGAAGGTCGAGGTGGTGTCGAAGAACAGCAGGTCGACCTCGAGGTTGAGCAAGTTGGCGGCGGCGAAGAACACCGCCTCCTGCACCCTGGCCTCGGTATCCGCGGCCACCAGCAGGTCCATCGCCCGATACGCCTGGTCATCGTCCATCCCCGCAAGCCCCGGGATCGCCGCATCGCATGAGGCCCACTCGGCGGCGGACAGCTTGCTCATCGGGTCGACCGCGCGGTTGGCGACCAGCGCGAACAGCACCCGCTCCACCGCGGTGGTGAACCGGCGCCCGCCCAGCACCCCGCGCAGGGCGTCGGCGACGCCCAGCCGCTGCCACAACCCGTCCAGCAGCCACGCCGATCCGAGTTCGCGGGAAGACTGCACCTGCAGCGCCGCCTCCGGTCCCACCGGCGGGAGCGCGCCGGCGCCGTCCAGGTAGCGGCTGATCGAGCCGACCAGCCGCCGCAACCCCTCCATGTCGAGGCGGTCCTCGCGGCCAAGCTGGAGCAAGACCTCGGCCTGGGTGTTGGTGCCCTTGCGGTGGTTGTGGGCCAGCTGGACGTAGCGGACCGTCGAGCCGTCCTTGTTGTGTCGCTGGATCGTCCGCAGGTACATGCTCGCAACTCGAGCACACAAGCTGGGCGAATGCAACTCAAACGTATGCCCACACTCTGGCGGGCTTCAAGCAAGCGACAAGCCCCTGACCAGCCACATTACTGACAGCCGAGCCCTCACATGCCCATCAACTGCGGAACTTGGGTACTGCAGGTCGTGCCTGGCTACCAATCGCCAGCGCCAGCTCGCTTACATGGTCTGCGCAGCCTTCGCAACCCTAACCGGCCGCCGGATCAACTCGCTTATGCAGGTCACCGCGCTGGACGGGTTCGTGGTGTACAACACCGAGGCTCAGGGGCCCATCCATCAGCGCCTCGCCCGCATGCCGGGCTACCGCTGCAGCGAGTACTTCGGTCCCCACCACGCGAGCGGAGCGCTCGTGGGGGATGTGGTCCATCAGGACCTGACCAGGCTCTCCTACCACGACGACAGCATCGACCTTGTGCTGTCCTCCGACGTTTTCGAGCACATCCCCGATCCCTACCATGCGCACGCGGAGGTGCACCGAGTTCTGCGGTCGGGCGGCAGCCACATCTTCACCGTGCCCTTTCACCAGACCGAATTCCTCGACGAGCGGCGCGCCGCGTTGGATCCGACCGGCCAAGTCGTGCTGCTCAAGCAGCCGGCCATCTATCACACCGACGCTCCCCTGTACCACGGCGACGCGACCCGGCCGACCCCAGAGGTACTCGTCTACACAATCTTCGCGCTTGAGATGCTGGTCCAGCTGCGCCACCTTGGGTTCGTGACCAACCTCTACCAACTCCACGCACCCTGGCGCGGGATTTTCGGCCCGAACGCAATTGTCTTCGAGGCGATCAAACTCTCCTGAGCGTAGCCGCCCAGCCCCTGACCTTCGGGACCACAATCTGATCCGACCGCTGGCGTTGCGCGAGCTGCCTGACTTGAAGGCCGGCCCACCTGCGGTTCCGCTTCGCCGCTGGTGACCGCTGGTGACCATCCGTGCCCCTGTGATCCCGGTGCGCCACGGACCCAGCGCGGACCGAGGGCTCCGGTCCCGTCCGGTCACGGACGCCTGCGGCGCTCCGGTCCTCCGCGACCAGGGACCGATCCGCCGGCCGGGCACGGTAAGGCTGATGCAAACCCCGGCCGCGAACGCATCCTTATCAGCGCTCCACACGCGAGCCGGAGTCCGCAGGATCACGAGCTGGCCTGCATGAACGATGCTCCGCTGATGACCGCTCCACACCGCTCGGCTCCGATGCGATGTGGACCAAACCTGGACCAACCCGAACTCGGGTCAGGCTCCGGGCGCGTCCAGGTCGGGTCCGCGTCGAGCTACGAGCGTCGTGGCCATCGGCACTTGTGGGTGCTGCTCTGGCGCTGACGCCGCGGTCAGGGCCAACCGACCGCGCCACGCAAAGGACCCGTTTGGGCGTGACCATGCCGTGTAGGAGAATACGGGACCTTCCGTCAATGAAGGAAGCTGTATGACCTCATGGCCAGGACCCTCGCCACACGACCGCTAGACCTCGATCCCTGGCGTGCTGGCGACGTGCGTCGCGGGGTGCGACTGTCACTTGTCGTCTTTGGCGCGTCCAGGCTGGTCACTTTCATCGTGGCCCTCGTCATCGCGGCCGTCTCCGGTCGGTCGGTCACCGAGGTGCTGGCTCGCTGGGATGGGGGCTGGTATCTCGCGGTCGTGCAGCGCGGCTACCCGGACGCGGTCGCCGACGGCGTTGGCGCCCAGGCGCAGAACACGCTCGGCTTCTTCCCCGGCTATCCGCTCCTTATCCAGGCGGGATCGTCGCTGACCGGGCTGTCGCCGGCACTGGTTGGCGTCCTGATCTCGACCCTGGCGGGGGCGGCGACCAGCGTTGTTCTGTGGCTGCTGGCCGAGCGGATCGTCGACGCTAAGACCGCGAGCCGCACCGTGGTCCTGTTCTGCTTCTTTCCCTCCGCGTTTGTGCTGTCCATGGTGTACGCGGAGGCGCTGTTCTTCTTGCTGGCCGCCACCTGCTTGCTCGCGCTCGTGCTGGAACGCTGGCTGATCGCCGGGGTCGCGGCCGGGCTCGCCAGCCTGGTCCGGCCCAACGGTCTGGTGCTGATGCTGTGCTGCGGGTGGGCGGCCGCGCAGGCCATCAGACACCGACGATCCTGGAGACCGATCGTCGCGCCACTGCTGGCGCCGACCGGGACGCTGGCGTTCTTCGGCTATCTGCAGGTGCATACCGGCGATTGGCTGGCCTACGTCCACACACAAAAGCGCGGCTGGGATCAGGGCTTCGACTTCGGTGTCTCCAACGTCCGCACCGTGCTCGGCGTTCTCGCCAGCCGGCAGTTCGGCTTCTATGTCCTGATGCTTGCGGCATGCATGCTTGGGATCGCCGTGGCGCTGTACGTCCTGGTCCGCTGGCCACTGCCGGCGCCGATCCTGATCTATGTCTTGGGCATCGTGGGGGTCGCGCTGCTGAGCAGCAACACGACCTCTATACCGCGGTTTCTGCTCACCGCCTTCCCGGCGCTCATCCCCATTGCCCGATCCCTGTCGGATGAGGCCTACCCAACGGTGGTGGCGGTCTCGGCGACGCTTATGGCCACCCTCTTTTGGATCACCAGCCTGGTTACGTGGCTCGGACCATGAAGATACGCACAGGCCGGCTCATCGGCAGCAGACAATGGCAAGAGCGCTTTGCCGCAACTGGGATTGACGCAGACCGAAAAACCGCAAGGGTGTTGCGGGAAAACAAGCAAGCCTGGAATGACTGGGGATCAATTGATCCTCTATGGTCAATTATCACCAATCCTGACCTTAAGCATGGTCGAGGGGCCATCGAGGAGTTCTGGCGCTTGGGTGAAGCTGAGATCTCGCATGTAATGTCGACAGCAGCAAACCTAGGACTTCCAGCCAGAAAAAATGAAGCACTAGATTTCGGCTGTGGCGTTGGCCGACTCACCCGTGCGATGACGCGTCACTTCTCCTACTGCACGGGAGTCGATGTAGCCGAGACCATGATTGACCAGGCTAGACGGCTCAATCAGGGCTATCCCTGTCGGTTTCTTGTCAACGACACAAATAACCTCGCCCAGTTCGACGACTCAGCCTTTGATTTCGTCTACACAGCACTCGTGCTTCAACATCTGCCCACGGTGGAGGTGATCCGGACCTTCATCGCTGAGTTCCTCCGAGTGTTGAAGCCGGATGGAGGACTCCTGGCCTTCCAGCTTCCGACTCACGTACCGCCTCGATCGCTTCGCAACCGGTTGCGGCTGCGGACCCGTGCATTCGCAGCACTAGCTGCACTTGGGTTGGATAAGCGTGTGCTCTACGAACGGTTTAACCTCGTTCCCGTCATGCAGATGCACTTCATCCCAAAGCAGGAAGTGCTGACCCATCTAAGATCCCTGGGGGCAAGCATCGTCGAAGTGCAATGCGGGAGGTTCGAGTTCGGTGAGATCGACAGCGCGACGTACTTCGTAACCAAACCAGGCTAGTGTAGTCACTCGTCTTGTCGAAGGCTCGATCTCTGGAGCCCGCCCCCAGCATGACGCTCCGGCCGAGGACGGCCGCCGCAGGCGGCCGCCCGCAGGGCGGCCTTGAGGATCGTGAAGCGGATTCTCACAAGCCGGAGGGACGCTCAGCCGGCTTCGCGCTCGCGGCCGCCGCGTTCACGCTCGTCGACACGAGCTGAGCGTGCCCGGTCGGCTCGCGTGGATGTGGTGTGTGACCGGTCGGGGTGGGCGTGTTCATGCCGGTCGAGGCGCTGCTGGCGCTCGGCGCGCTGCCGGGCCTGGAGCCGCTCGATCGCCTGCTGGGCGACCCGGTGGTGGCGGCGCTGCTCCAGGTCGGCACCCCTGGGTTCGGGGCCGAGCGCGCGCTGGGGGTCGGTGATCCCGTAGCGCTCGCGGTACTGCTCGACCCGGGCGACCGTCTGCCGCAAGGCGCGCTGCCCCTTGACCGTGGCAGGCGCCTCCCCAAGCTCCCGCAGCCAGCCGGGCCGCTCCAGCTCGACTGCCCTGGCGTCCACCCGCCCGCGCCAGGCCAGCTCGCGGGCGCGCGCCCGATCGCCGGCGAGCTGGTCGGCGTACCGCTCTCGCCATGCCTGGTGCTCCTGTTGGACGCGGCGGGCCTGGCGCTCCCGGTCGGCGGCACGGTCGGCCTGCTGGTGCGCCAGCGTTTGGGCGGTCGCGGCCAGGGCCAGGCGGTCGCGGGCCTCGACCAGCTCCCGCCGGCGGAGCAGCCGCCCCGGACCCTGCCCCAGCTCGGCCAGCCGCCGAAGGGCCGCCTGCTCGCGGGCGGCCGCGTCGGCCAACCCCTGCTCCGTGTGCTGGCGCTGCTCGGTGGTGCGGGCCACCAACCGGCTACGGTCGGGCGGCGCCTCGGCCAGGAGCTTGGCGACCCGGTCGCGTTCGGCGCGCAGCTCCTGCTTGCTCATCGCGCGCAGGGCAAGCGGCGCGGCCGCGCCCGTGTCGACCGCCAGGTGCTTGCTGCCGTCGCGGCGGCCGATGGCGGCGAGCTGCTGGTCGAGATGGCGCGGCTCGGGGCTGGGGACGTCCAGCTCCAGCTCTGTGGGGCGCGGCTCGGGGCTGACCACGTCAAAGAAGGTGGTCTCCTTCGCGGCGCGGGTGGCGGCTACGTAGAGCCAGGGGTGGTCCTCGGCGCCGGCCACCCGCACCAGCGCCCGGTCCAGGGTGACCCCTTGAGAGCGGTGCCCGGTGGTGGCATAGCCCAGGTCCAGGGTGCGCCGGTCGGGGTTGCCCCTGGTCCACCAGCGCGGCCGCTCCTCCAGATACGCCCTGGTGAGGGTCACCTGCTTGCCGTCCTCGAGCTGCAGGGTGATCGTCCGCTCGGTGGGGTCGATGGCGGTGACCTGCCCACGGGTGGCGTTGGCGACCCCAACCGTGCGCAGGGCGTTCTTGCCACACACCACCAGATCCCCGACCGCAAAGCTGCGGTCACCGACCTGCAGCCGCTCACGGCCGAGCTGGCCGGCGTGGGCGCGGAGCTGCTGGCAGGCGGTGTTGAACTGGTCGACCTCGTCGCGGCGGTGGGCCAGGATCGCCACCCGCTCGCCCTGCTGGAACGCCTGCCACCACTCGCCCACCAGGGTTTCCTTGAGCTGGGTGGGGGTCTCGGCGGCGACCAGCCGCCCGTGGGCGCGGTAGGCGGCCAGCGCCTGGTCCAGGTCGCCGTCGCGGAGGTGCTCGACCGCCTGGCGCTCCCAGGTCTCCTGCTGGCGGCGGTTCTCCGACAGCACGCTGGCGCCCAGCCGCAGCCGCAGGCCGCGGAAGCCGCCGCCGGCCTCGATGGCAGCGAGCTGGCGGTCGTCGCCGACCAGCACCACCTTGGCGCCGGCTTGCTGGGCGTGGTCCAGCAGGCGGGCGAGCTTGCGGGAGCCGAGCATGCCGGCCTCGTCCACCACCAGCACGCTGCGGCGATCCAGCAGCGGCCCGGTGTCGTCCCGGCCGCGGCCAGGTCCTCGGCGGCCGCGGCCGGCGGCGTCGAGTTCGCCGAGCAGCCGGTCGACGGTGGCGACCTCCTCGAACCCCTCGGCGCCAAGACACACCGTCGCGATCCCGGTGGGCGCCGTGCCGATCACCTTGTAGCCGTCGAGCTGCCAGGCGTGCCGGGCCACCCCCAGGGTGTAGGTCTTGCCGGTGCCGGCCTTGCCGACCACCAGCACCACGCCCGAGCCGCTTTGGGTGATGTCGCGGACCATCGCGGCCTGCTCGCCGACGATCGTCGGATGCGCCCCCAGCGCCGTGCGCACGGCTTCATGGGAGGCTATGGCGGTCTGCTCGCCGGCGCGGTCGACCGCCGCGGCGATGAGCCGCTGCTCGATGCTGAGTAGCTCCGGGGTGGTCCAGCGGCGCTCGCCGGCGGCGTGCTCGGCCATCACGCTCACGGCTCGTTCGGCAAGGAACCGGTCGGCCAGCCGCTCCAGCTCGGTCGGGCCGATGGCGGCGAGCTGGCCGCCGAGGGCGACCAGGACCTCGTGGCGGGCGAAGGTGGAGGCGTTGGCGGTCAGCCCCTCGGGGGAGGCCAACTGGTTGAAGGCGCGCTTGACGGCCAGGTTGGCCACCGCCGGCTCGCGGAGCTCCCGGCCGCTGACCTGGTCGGCCAGCCGCTCGGGGTCGATCCCGCGCTCGCGGGCTTCCTGCTGCCAGCGGCCGTAGAGGGTCTCGGGGGTGTCGTGGGTCTTGGGCGGGCGGGTGGCATGGGTCACGTACTGCACCAGCCGGCCCGTCCGCGTCCGTCCGTCTGCCTCCAGGCGGTCCAGCTCGGCGGTGATCTGCTCGTGCCGCTTGGAGAACGCCTTGACCAGCTCTTCGGGCATCCCTTGGATGGCGCGGTTGCCCCACCGGTCCGGCGCACCCCAGCGGATGCCGAGGGTGCGCGATAGCTCGTGCTGGTAGGCGGCGCGGTAGATGGCGTCGGCGGCTTGGCGGTGGGCCAGCAGGTCGCGGGAGTCCAGGGTGCGCCACTGCCCGTCGGGCCCTTGGGTGCGGTTGACGATCACCAGGTGGGTGTGCAGCAGCGGATCGCCGGCCCGAGAGGTGCGGTGGGTGAACCCGACCGCCAGCAGCCCCGCCCCACCAACATGCTCCGCCCCGCCCTGACCACGTCGGGTCCCGACCTGCCCGTCCAGGTAGGCCACCGCGGCGGCCACGCCCACCCGGTGCGCCTCCCGCGCCGACCGGCGGGTGTGGTCGTCGCCGAGGGCGTACAGCACGCTCACGTCCTTGACCGGCCGCAGCACCAGGTCCCACGCCGGCATCGCATCCACCCGTGGGGCGCGGCCGAGCTGCTGGTCGGTCTGCGGATGCCGCCAGGCGAACACCCGCTGGAACTCCTCCGGCGAGCACTCGCCGCGCATACCGAGGGCGGCGGCGCTGCCGCCCAGCCACTCGCCCGGAGACTCGCCCTGGCCGGACAGGTACTCCTCGCGGTCGCGGGCGATCTCGCGGACGTAGTAGTCGGCCCGACTGGCCGACAGCTTGTGCAGGTCCGCCGTCACCCGCTCACTCCAGCACGCACGCCTGGATCTCGGCGAAGGGCCGGCACGGCTGCTCGACTGCGGTCAGCACGCGCGTGGGCAGGCCGAGGACCTCGCAGGCGCCGTCCTCGGCCGCCGGCGCCCACCCCAGGTCCAGCTCGCGAACCAGCTCGGTGACCGCCCGGCGCAGCAGCAGGTGGTAGCCCCAGATGTGCAGTGCGGCCTGCTCGGCCACCAGCGTGGCACCAAGCGGCTCGAAGCCCTCATCGGTGGCCCAGAGCGCGCCGTATAGCAGGTGGCTGTGCAGCCACGGCTGTCTGGCCGAGTCGTAGCAGTGGTCGATGACGGTGGGTGGGTGGACGCCGACCGCCACCGCCAGCTCCACCGCAACCGTGTCGGTGGCCATTGCGTGGGCGCGGTTGATCGCGTCGGTGGCCTCCGGGCGCTGCTGGACCAGGAACCACGCCAGCGCGCTCAGCGTCCTGGGGGTCGCCAGCACCAGGTCGTAGCCGGCCGTGCCCCGCTCGGCGGTGGGGTCCCAACCGACCGGGAGCCGGCGACCCAGGGTGGCGGCCGCCTGCTGATAGTCACTGGCCTGCCAGCGGCGGACCACCGCCAGCATCGACCCAGTCGTGGTCGCCTCGGTCGGAGCCGATGCGGCCATTCCCGCCCACCTCCACCCGTTGACAATTAAAGAGGTTCGCCCGTTCCAGGGACATACTCACCATAACGACAGGCCGCAGTGCCGCAGGAACGAGTAGGCCAACCAGTGGGTGCTCCGGATGCGCTGGATGCCGCGCTCGGCCGCCGCGGTGACCTCCTGGAGGGTGTCGGCGGCAAGGTTGGCCAGCTCCACCCCCTTGAGGTTGGCCCACAGCGCCTCGACGGGGTTGAGGTCGGGCGCGTAGCCGGGCAGCCGCTCCACGACCAGCCAGTGCCGCTGGCGGCGTAGCCAGGCGGCCATCGCCAGGCTGCGGTGGGCGGGCAGCCCGTCCCACACAAGCGTCGCCTTCTGCCCGCCGAGCGCCCGCCGCAGCTCGCCGAGCGCGCCGATCAGGGTCTCGGTG
>WNFV01021193.1_pt1 | contig 10646 bp, 9 predicted proteins | sample 5400101 | NCBI WGS metagenome assembly WNFV01 (sample SAMN13153361, study PRJNA577476) | soil metagenome | isolation source: 115 cm soil or saprolite under grassland replicate 1 | place: USA:California | collected 2016-06-15
AGGAGGTGAACTGGGCGCCGCCCTTGAGCGCGAGCACCTTGGTGATCGCGGCGGTCAGGGTGGTCTTGCCGTGGTCGACGTGCCCGATCGTGCCGACGTTGACGTGCGGTTTCGTCCGCTCGAATTTCTGCTTCGCCATAAGAATCTTGCTCCTTACTTAACAGGTGACAGGTCTCAGGTTATAGGTGACAGAGGTCTGTTCCCTGTCCCCTGTCCCCTGTAACCTTGAATTATCCTCGTCGCTTCTCGATAATTTCTTTCGCCAAGGCTTCCGCCAGTGGCTGATAATACGCGAACTCCATCGACGATGTCGCTCGCCCCTGTGTCGCCGAGCGTAGATCGGTGGTGTAGCCGAACATCGAGGCGAGCGGCACGTAGGCCCTGACGACCTGCGCGTTGCCGCGCGCTTCCATACCTTCGACATGGCCGCGGCGCGCGTTCAGATCGCCCAGGACGGCGCCGAGGAAGTCCTCGGGCGTGACGACTTCGACCTTCATCACCGGCTCGAGTAGCTGTGGGCGGCCCTTGAGAACGCCCTCTTTCAGCGCCATCGACCCGGCGATCTTGAACGCCATCTCCGATGAGTCGACCTCGTGGTAGGAACCGTCGTAGAGCGTGACCTTCAGGTCGACCACCGGGAAGCCGGCGATCACGCCAGTGTCCATGGCCTCTCGGACGCCCTGCTCGACCGGCTTGATGTACTCTCTGGGAATAGTGCCACCGATAATCCCGTTGACGAACTCGAAGCCCCGGCCACGGCCAAGCGGTTCGAGCTGAAGCTTGACGTGGCCGTACTGGCCCTTGCCGCCGGTCTGGCGCACGAACTTGCCCTCGACATCGACCGGCACGCTGATCGCCTCGCGATAGGCCACCTGCGGCTTGCCCTGGTTGGCCTCGACCTTGTACTCGCGGCGCATCCGGTCGACCAAAACCTCCAGATGCAGCTCGCCCATGCCCGCGATGATCGTCTGTCCACTCTCTTGGTCGGTATGAACGCGGAAGGTCGGATCTTCCTCGCTGAGCCGCACGAGCGCGACCGAAAGCTTGTCCTGATCGGACTTGGTCTTCGGCTCGATCGCCAGTTGCAGCACCGGCTCCGGGAAGCGAATGTTCTCAAGCACGATCGGGTGGTCGGGGTCGCTGATCGTATCGCCGGTGAAGCTCTGCTTCGGCCCGACCATCGCGGCAATCTCGCCGGCGTAGACTTCCTTGATCTCCTCGCGGTGGTTGGCGTGCATTTGGATGAGTCTGCCGACGCGCTCGCGCTGGTTGCGGGTTGTGTTCAAGACATACGAGCCAGCCTCTAGCTTGCCAGAATAGACCCTGAAGTAGGCCAGCTTGCCGACATACGGATCGGCGACGATCTTGAACACCAGCCCGGCGAACGGCGCGTCCTCGCTCGGTGGGCGCGTGATCAGTTCGACCCCCTCCTCGCCGGCGAGCTCGCCGGACCGTGTGCCGGTCATCGGCGGGACCTCGAGCGGCGAGGGCAGGTAATCGATCACGGCGTCGAGCATACGCTGCACACCTTTATTCTTGAGCGCGGCGCCACACAGCACCGGCACCAACTTGCCTTCGATCGTCGCCTTGCGCAGCGCGTGCTTCAACTCCTCGACGTCCAATTCCTCGCCTTCAAGGTACAGCAGCGTCAGCTCGTCGTTAGTCTCGGCGATCGCCTCGATCATCTCCTGGCGCAGCACCTCGGCCTGCGCGGCGACCTCGGCCGGGATCTCGCTGAGATCCTCACGCTTGCCCTCGTCATCCAGGTACAAAACGGCCTTGTTCGCCATCAGGTCGACCAGGCCGCGGAAGCGATCCTCGGCGCCGATCGGCATCTGGATCGGCACCGGCCGCGCGCCCAGGCGATCCTTGATCATCTCAACGGTGCGTCCGAAGTCCGCGCCGGTGCGATCCATCTTGTTGATGAAGCAGATGCGCGGCACCTTATATTTATCGGCCTGCCGCCAGACCGTCTCGGATTGCGGCTCGACACCGGCGACCGCGTCGAAGACCACCACGCCGCCATCGAGGACCCGCAACGAGCGCTCAACCTCGGCGGTGAAGTCGACATGGCCAGGCGTATCGATGATATTGATACGATGATCCTTCCACTCGGCGGTCGTCGCAGCCGCAGTGATCGTGATCCCGCGCTCGCGCTCCTGCTCCATCCAGTCCATGACGGCGGTGCCCTCGTGAACTTCGCCGATCTTATAGGTTCGACCGGTGTAGAACAGAATGCGCTCGGTCGTCGTCGTTTTGCCGGCATCAATATGCGCAATAATGCCGATATTTCGTATTCGCTCTAATGGTATCTCACGGGGCATGGTAACGTTCTACTCCTAAAAGCGCCCGTAATGAGAGAAGGCGCGGTTGGCCTCCGCCATTCGCTGGACATCTTCCTTGCGTTTGATCGTCGTGCCGGTATTGTTATAGGCATCCATCAGCTCAGCAGCCAGGCGCTCGTACATCGGCTTACCGCTACGGCCGCGCGCCGAGATCAGCAGCCAGCGCATCGCCAACGCCTGCCGGCGGTCGCTCTTGACCTCGACCGGCACTTGATAGGTCGCGCCGCCGACGCGCTTGGGCTTGACCTCGATCGCCGGGCCGGTGTTGCGAATGGCGACCTCGAACACCTCCATCGGCGTCTTCTTGAGGCGTTCGGCGGCCAGCTCCAGCGCCTGATAGACGATCTTCTCGGCGGTACTCTTCTTGCCGCGCTGCATCACCTTATTGATGAACTGCTGCACCAGCGCGCTGTTGTAGCGCGCGTCGGGCGGCGGAATGCGGCGCTCGATTGTTCCTCGGCGGGGCATAGCTTACCTCATGCATCTAGTCGCATGTCACATGTCGTATTCAACGAGTAGCCCGCTCGCGACATGGGAGGTGCGACTTGCGACTTGTTACTTCCTCTTCGCAGGCGCTGCGCCTGCCTTCTTCGTTCCGTACTTCGAGCGGCCCTGCTTGCGATTGGCAACCCCCTGGGCGTCGAGCGTGCCGCGCACGATATGGTAGCGCACGCCGGGCAGATCCTTGACGCGCCCGCCGCGGATCAGCACCACCGAGTGTTCCTGCAGATTGTGCCCCTCGCCCGGAATGTAGGCGGTCACCTCGATGCCATTGCTGAGCCGGACGCGGGCGACTTTGCGCAGTGCCGAGTTCGGCTTCTTGGGGGTCATCGTCTTCACTTGCGTGCAAACGCCGCGCTTCTGCGGTGAGCCTTTGCCGCGGATCAGCTTCCCTCGGTTGAGGTGAAAGCGCAGCGCGGGCGCTTTGGTCTTCTTGACCACCGGCTTGCGCGGCTTGCGCACGAGTTGATTGATCGTCGGCATCCTGTGTGCCTCCTCCGTGAGACGTCTGTGCCCTTCAATATGGCGAACGGAACAAACCCTATTTAGCGGCCTGATTTACACAAAATAAAATCTCGAACCCCGTTCTGGTCGCGGTATCGGCCGCCCCTTAGATAGGGTTCAGAGTGTGCACAGTCGACGAAAGTCAGGTTGTTTGCACAGCAATTGGGGAGTATACCACAGGCGTGATTAGCTGTCAAATGAATTCGGATGGCGTCGCAATCGGCTTATCCGCTCGCTGTACGCCAGCCGGAGGCATGCTATAATGGATGCGAAGATGCGAGCCAAGCCCACGCCATAGAGTTCAACAGGAGCCGTCGGTGGAGACGCGAACCATTCTGCTCGACCAGGCCCACGGCGTCCTCACGATCACGATCAACCAGCCCGAGATCCTCAACGCGCTCGACCTCCCGCAGTGGGATGCGCTGACGCATGCCTTCGAGTGGGCGCACGCCGACGCGGGCATCCGCGCGCTGCTGATCACCGGCGCCGGGCGCGCGTTCTGCGCCGGAGCCGACATCCGCGCGATGCGTGAGCAACGGGGCGCGGCTCAGCAGACGGCAAGGCTGGAGCAGATCGGCCGGGCGGTGCGGCTCCTGGCGGCGCTGCCCAAGCCGACGATCGCGGCGGTCAACGGCGTCGCGGCGGGCGTCGGCACGAGCCTGGCGCTGGCCTGCGACCTGGCGATCGCCGCCGAGAGCGCCAGCTTCATGTTTAGCTGGATTAGGCTGGGGCTGGTGGCCGACGGCGGTGGGAGCTGGCTGCTGACCCGGCTTGTCGGCCCGCGGCGCGCCAAAGAGCTGATCCTGACCGGCCGGCGTGTGCCGGCCGCCGAGGCGCTGGCGTGGGGGTTGGTGAACGAAGTTGTCGCCGACGGGCAGGCGCTCGAGCGTGCGCTGGCGCTTGCGCATGAGCTGATCGCCTTCTCGCCGCACGCGCTGCGCCTGGATAAGGCGCTGATCGATGCGGCTGCGTCGGCGCTCGACGAGCAGCTCGTGGCCGAGAGCCGCGCACAGGCCGAGTGTGTCGAGACCGAGGAGTTTCGCGCGGCTGTCGCGGCCTTCCTGGCACGGCCTTCGCGCTGATTCATATTCAAAGGATACCGAGATATAGTGGCGTCTATGGGATGTGAGCGCTGAACTCGTGGGGCTATAGTCTTAAAGGGAGGCGTGCGATGACGCAGGTACAGCCAGACCAACACAACATGACCGATTACGAATCCGAGCGGCGCGACTTCAAGCTGACGGCACCAGCCGATTTCAACTGGGCCTTCGACGTAGTTGACCGCTGGGCGGAGGATCCGAAGAAGGAAGCGATGCTGTGGGTCGGCCCGAACGGCGATGAGCGCGGCATCACCTTCGACGAGTTCCGCCGTAGCTCGAACCGGCTCGCGAACGCGCTGGAGCAGGCCGGGGTGCGGCGCGGCGACTGCGTGTTCCTGATGCTCCCGCGTCTGGTCGAGTGGTGGGAGTCGATCCTTGGCATTATGAAGATCGGCGCGGTCTCGATGCCCGGCACGACGCTGCTGACCCCCAAGGACATCGTCTATCGCGCCAACCTCGCCGAGACGCGCGTCGTGATCACCGACGCCGCGAACGCCCCCAAGTTCGACGAAGTGCGCACACAGTGCCCATCGCTCGAAGTCCTGATCGTCGTCGGGGGCGCGCGGGAGGGATGGCATAGCTACGAGGCGCTTGTCGGCGCGGCGAGCGAGGAGCGCGCGCGGCTGGCGACTCCCAGCGACGATCCATGCATGATCTACTTCACGTCCGGCACCGTCGGCTATCCCAAGATGGTGCTGCACACGCACGCATCCTACCCGATCGGCCATACGATCACCGGCAAATACTGGCTCGACCTGCGCCCGACCGACCTGCATTGGAATATGTCCGAGACCGGCTGGGCCAAGGCGGCCTGGAGCAACCTGTTCGGCCCCTGGAACATGGGCGCCGCGCTCTTCACCTACGATGGGCGCGGTAAATTCAGCGTGCGCGAGACGCTAGAATTCCTTGAGAAGTACCCTGTCACCACCTTCTGCGCGCCGCCGACGATCTATCGCATGATGGTGCTGGAGGATCTGAGCGTCTACACGTTCGCGCACCTGCGCCACTGCACCGGCGCCGGCGAGCCGCTCAACCCCGAGGTGATCGAGACCTGGCGCAAGGCGACCGGGCTGACGATCCGCGACGGCTACGGGCAGACGGAGACAGTGCTGCTCTGCGGCAACTTCCCGCCCATGCCGGTCAAGCCCGGCTCGATGGGCAAGCCATCGCCCGGATTCGAGGTCGCGGTCGTGGGCGACGACGGCGCGCCGCTCCCGCTCGGCGAGGAGGGCGACATCGGCGTGAAGATCGCGCCGGATCGACCGTTGGGCCTGTTCAAGGAGTACTGGCGCAACCCCGAGGCGACCGCGAACTGCATCCGTGGCGACTGGTATATCACCGGTGATCGTGCGGTGATGGACGAGGACGGCTACTTCTGGTTCGTCGGACGCGCCGACGACGTGATCCTCAGCGCCGGCTATCGGATCGGCCCGTTCGAGGTCGAGAGCGCGCTGGTCGAGCACCCCGCCGTCGCCGAAGCGGCCGTCGTCGCCAGCCCAGACGCGCTCCGCGGCGAGATCGTCAAAGCGTTCGTCATCCTGGCGCCCGGCCACGCCGCATCCGACATCCTCGCCGCGGAGCTTCAGGAACACGTCAAGAATAGCACTGCGCCATATAAGTACCCGCGCGAGATCGAGTTCGTCACCGAGCTGCCTAAGACGATCAGCGGCAAGATCCGGCGCATCGAGCTGCGGGAGCGGGAGCGGCAGCGGAAGCTGAAAGAAGATGGAGGATAGAAGATAGAAGATCGAGGATGGAGGAGCGAAGATCGCTCCTCCATCCTCGACCCGCGTTAGAGTTCATCACGCCGGGGCGGACGGTGACGGAGGCGGATGTCGTGCTGTTCGCTGGCCTGACCGGCGACTACAACCGCATCCACACCGATGCTGAGTATATGAAGGACTCGATCTTCGGCGAGCGGATCGCCCACGGGCTGCTCGGCCTTGCGCTCGTCAATGGGCTGAAGTACCGTACCGATTATGACTCCGACGGCGTTATCGCTTTCCTCGGCCTGACCTGGAAATTTACCGGGCCGATCCGCTTCGGCGACACGATCCACGCCCTCATCCGGATCGCCGCCAAGCGCGAGACCAGCAAGCCCGATCGCGGGATCATGGTGCAGTCCGTCCAGGTGCTGAACCAGCGCGGCGAGGTCGTGCAGGAGGGCGAATTCACCTCGATGCTGAAGCGGCGGCCAGTATGAGAACCGAGAACCGAAAAGCATAAACGTAAAAAGGCCGATTGGCCTTACGTTTTGCTCAAGCCCGAAAGGATGTGAGCCGATGCGGCTTCAGGACAAAGTAGCCGTCGTGACTGGCGCGGCGCGCGGGATCGGCCGCGCGATCGCGCTACGCTTCGCCGATCAGGGCGCGAAGGTCGTGATCAACGACCTGCAGTATGAGGCGCTGGAGGAGACGGCGCGCGCGATCGTCGAGCGAGGCGGCGAGGCGCTGATCGCGGCTGCCGATATTGGCGAGCGAAGCGACGTGGAGCGGTTGGCCGAGCAGGCTGCCGCGCACTTCGGGCGGCTCGATGTGTGGGTCAACAATGCTGGCATCACTCGCGACGCGCTGCTGCTCAAGATGACCACCGATCAGTGGGATGCCGTGCTGCGGGTCAACCTGACCGGCACGTTCAACGGCTGCCAGGCAGCGGCGGCGCGCATGGCCGCGGCTGGCGGCGGCGCGATCGTCAACCTCTCGTCGCGCGCCTACCTCGGCAACATCGGGCAGGCGAACTACAGCGCCTCGAAGGCCGGCGTCGTCGGCCTGACGCGCACGCTGGCGCTCGAACTGGCGCGGCACGGCATCCGCGTGAACGCGATCGCCCCCGGCTTCGTGGACACCGAGATGGCCCGCGCCGTGCCGGAGGATGTACGCGAGCGGGTGATCAGAGCCATCCCGCTGCGGCGCATGGCCCGGCCCGAAGAGATCGCCAACGTCGCGCTGTTCCTGGCTTCCGAGGAGTCCAGCTACATCACCGGGCAGGTGCTGGTTGTGTGCGGTGGGCGCAGCGTGGGCGGGGCGCTGGCATGACGGGCTGAGTGCTAAGTGATGGTCGCAGTATCTATACTATAGCATCCTGTCGGCGAACACGTATGCATCGAATTGTACCGACGGACACTACCAGTGGTGCATCGCCAATCTCAGCAATTAACACTATTGGAACGTTATCGACTAATAGCAGCCCGCTAGCGCTCCACGGTTGCGACACCACGCAATAAACCGATGCGCGAATATCGCAACAGCGTTGCCACCGAACAACGGGTTCCAGGTCGAACCGCTGCGCTCCGCTTGCTCCCCAAGATTATGAGTGTTTTGAAGCCACTGGTATGACCTACGGCGCGGACGTTGCCACCCGTTGCGCGAGAAACTGCTTGACGGTCTGCACCCAGAGATCCGGCGCACGATATACGTAGGGCATATCGTGGCCGACTCCCGGTACCTCAACCATCCGCTTCGATCCCCGTATGCGTTCAACAATGGCGTTGGTTTCCGCGGTCGTGATCCACGGATCAAGCGCACCGTGGAGCACCAATATGGGACATTCGACCGCAGTTGCGTAGTCGATCGGGTTATGACGGAACCCGTTATAGCCCATTTGGACGCTCCCCCAAAAGACCAGTAACTCCGCCGCCGGAAACGATGGCACCCCGACCGCATCAAATCGATGTCTCGCAGTTGTCAAGAACCGGTCGAAGACCCCTTCGACAATGATTGCGGCGGGGCGCACCCCGTTGACCGCTGCCGCCCGCAAGATTGCCGCACTCCCCATCGAAACACCGTACAGTACCAGCGGTTGATCGGGCCACTCGTGCTTGGCATACGCAAACGCTGCCGCGACATCATCCGCTTCCCGCATCCCCAGCGTGGTGTCATTTCGGCTCGATTCGCCCGAGCCGCGAAAATCGACCAGCAAGCTGCTGTAGCCAAACTGATACATATGCGCCGCTGGGGTGAGGAGCCCATCCTTGACGCCAGCATAGCCCGTAAACATAAGGATCACGCCCCGCGACTGCGGGTGGGGCACAAGCCAACCTTCCAGCACCTCATTATTCGGCAAGGGGATCTGCCGCACCTCATAGGGCAAATAATGATCGCGGGGGGTTTGCCGGTTCTGCGGACGTGGGATCCGGACGCCCGTCATCAACGCCCACACCTTCGCGGAAAGCGGTGCGGTGATGAGCGCGTCAAGCGGCTGTCCATCGGCAACGAAGTGGGTCATGGCACGGGCGTGTATCCATGCCAGACCATTAAGTGCAAGCACACCAAGCAAAAGGATGCCCAAGATTGAGCGAAGACAGCCGCTTCGGCGGGCGGGACGCATGACGACGTGCGGGCGCATTGGGATCATCCTCTGTGGGAGAACGACGCTGGAGCCGGAACGAGCGATAGTATAACATATGGCCCAGATCAAGCAGCTGCTCAACACCGCGGCAGCGCTTTCATGTGCGGCAGACCAGTCTCGCAGCGGGCCACCATCGCAGGGTGGCGCCGATAGAGGGATCTGCTCATCAGCTGAACGAGGGGCGTGTCCGTATTCCGGCCGACGCCTCTGGATGAGGCGATTACTGCGGTTCTTCATGATTCGGATGATTGCGTTGGAGGAGATGCGGCGAATCCGCTTCGGCTTGGCGAGCGGGGCCAATCACTTGCCGCGAAACCTGGTGTATGCGACAATGGCTGCGGCGAACGCACGGAATTCACAATAAAGAATCAGCAAGTTACCGCTTTGTCGCACATTTCGATGCCAGAGCATCGCCATGAATCAGCCCCGGCTCGAACACCATACCAAGAGAATGTGGATATCGGTGCTGCTCGCGATTGCGTACGGCAGTTTGCTCCTGTACCTGCACGCATTCACCGGTAGCAATACGCTGGATGGTATTATCGGTGTGATGCTTGGGCTGTATATCGGCTCGCACCCCGCTGCCCACCTGCTGGACCTGCTGTACTTACCGCACGGGGCACGCCAGGATTTATTGTCAAGCCAGTCAGGAATATGGTGGCTCGCATTAAACATGCTGATGCTGTTGGTTGGGCTGATCACCATCACTATCGGGGCGAACCGCTTTGTCCAGCCGGCTAGCGCATTGTCCGTATCATTAGAGTTTATCCCGATTTTGGTCACACCCAAATAAAAACGTGAACCGCAATCAAGTTCACGTTTTATGTTTCAGGTTTCAAGATCTCAGCGGCTTCTATTCCAGATATGCCTGGAGCCGATCACCGACCCTGGGCGTGCGCAGGTGGCGCAGCGCGTCGGCCTCGATCTGGCGGGTGCGCTCGCGCGTGATGCCAAAAGTGACACCGACCTCCTCAAGCGTCCGGCGGCGCCCATCGGCCAGCCCGTAGCGCAATTGCAGGATGGCGCGCTCGCGCTCGGGCAGCTCCATGAGTGCTTGGCTCAAGTCGCGTTGGAGCATCCGTTGCGCCGCGATCTCCATCGGCGTTTCGGATTCGTCGTCGGCCAGCAGCTCGCTGATGTGGCCCTCACCCTCGTTGCCGAGCGGCTGTTCGAGCGAGATCGGCTGCGTCGCCGCCTGCATGAGCCGCCGAACCTTGCGCGGGTTGACACCAAGCGCCTCTGCGACCTCTTCGGGTGTCGGCTCGCGCTCCAGCGCCTGCTCGAGCTGGTGCGTGATGCGGCGCAATTGCCCGAGCGCGTCGCTGAGGTGCACCGGCAGCCGGATCAACCGGCTCTGCTCGGCGATCGCGCGGCTGACCGCCTGGCGGATCCACCAGGTGGCGTACGTCGAGAAACGATTGCCTTTGGTGTAGTCGAACTTCTCGACCGCGCGCATCAGGCCGATATTGCCCTCCTGTACCAGATCCATGAACGAGAGTGGGCTGCCGAGGTATTTCTTGGCGACGCTGACGACCAGGCGCAGGTTGGCCTGGATGAGCAGCCGCCGCGCTTCATCGCCCAGCGCGAGATCGCGCTCCAGCGCGATCCGCTCGCTCCAGGTCATATAACTCTGAAGCTGGAGCCGCGGGCGCGCTTCGCGCCCACGTTCGATCGCCTGGGCCAGCGCGATCTCGTCGGCGGCGGTGAGCAGCGAGACCTGACCGATCTCGCGCAGATACATCTGCACCGAGTCCTCGATCGGCTCGGATGACTCGGACTCATGCAGGGATTCTTCGAGCAGCGCCTCCGCAGCCCCATCGTCCCAGTGGGGGTCAAGCTCGTCGGTGGG
>WNFV01010315.1_pt1 | contig 10645 bp, 9 predicted proteins | sample 5400101 | NCBI WGS metagenome assembly WNFV01 (sample SAMN13153361, study PRJNA577476) | soil metagenome | isolation source: 115 cm soil or saprolite under grassland replicate 1 | place: USA:California | collected 2016-06-15
CAAAGGAGATCAATATGTCACGTCCAGTCACTATTTTCAGCGGCCAGTGGGCCGACTTACCCTTGGAAACCCTCTGCCAAAAAGTAGCTGATTTTGGCTACGACGGAATCGAGCTGGCCTGTTGGGGTGACCACTTTGATGTGGAGCGCGCCCTCAGCCAGGACGGCTATGTTCAGAAGCAGCACGATACTCTGGGAAAATATGGCCTGAAGTGTTTTGCCATAAGCAACCATCTGGTCGGGCAAGCGGTCTGCGACCGGATCGACGAGCGGCATAAAGGCATCTTGCCGGGAGCGATCTGGGGGGATGGGAAGGAAGATGGCATCCGCCAGCGCGCAGCCGAGCACATGAAAAATGCGGCGCGCGCCGCGGCCCGTTTTGGCGTCCCAGTCGTCAATGGGTTTACAGGCTCTCCCATCTGGGCGTACTTGTATTCATTTCCAATGACCCCGCCGGAAATGGTCGAGAAAGGTTACCGCTTTTTCACCGAGATGTGGAACCCTATCCTGGATGTCTTTCGAGACGAAGGGATCAAGTTTGCCCTGGAAGTCCATCCCACTGAGATCGCTTTCGATATTGTGACTGCCGAGAAAACGCTGAAGGCGCTTGGGGGTCGCAAAGAATTTGGATTCAATTATGACCCGAGTCACTTGGGTTATCAGGGTGTCGATTATATTGGCTTCATCCGCATGTTTGGCGACCGCATCTATCACGTTCATATGAAGGATGTCTACTGGTCGCCCCGCCCGACGCAGGCTGGAGTCTTCGGCGGACATCTTGAGTTTGGTGACTCACGCCGCTATTGGAACTTCCGCTCGCTTGGGCGCGGCTCGATTGATTTCGAGTCCGTGATCCGGGCATTCAACGAGGTGGGCTATCGCGGGCCACTCTCTGTCGAATGGGAGGATAGCGCCATGGACCGTGAACACGGCGCGCGGGAAGCCTGCGCGTTTGTCAGGCGCTTGGATTTCACGCCATCGCAGCGTGCCTTCGATTCCGCTTTCGCCGAAGGGCGCTGAGCAAGAGTTATTGGAGGAGATATCGATGGAACGAGGTGTTTACTTCGATGCATGGTTCCCGAATCAGCATTGTTACCATCCGAGCCTGCCGGGCCGACGACTACGCATGATCGATCATCTGGTCGATTATCGCGCGACGACCCTCGTCTGGGCAGCCATGGGCGGAGGCTCGATTGCGCTGCCCTACCTTGAGCAGGAAGCATTCGCGCCGATAGACACGCGCTTCCGCTTCTATGGCTTCGTCAACGACAGCGAGTTTGTTCACGAGTGCCAGAAAAAAGGCATCAAAGTTTTCGGCATCGTCTTCGAGGTGCAGGGCTGGGAAATGCCAGCCGAATTAAATGAAGACGAAAGTCAGATCCTGGCCTTCAACGAGCTGCGAGGGGCTGGCAAGAAGGTCTGGATGGGACTGCGCGAGTTTTCGCAGAATCGCTATCCCAATCTCTGGCCGCCGATTGAAAAATATTTCCCGAATGGTCTCGTCGATAGTGACGGGGACAAAGTGACCGACCTGATCGAGACCTGTGTCTCGCGCGACATCCACGGCGTGGCTTGCCATGCGCGCTGGGTGGAATGCCCCGACCGCGAGCATCAGTGTTATCTGATGGATCGCAACAACCCGGTCTGGCGCGAATATCTGAAAGCGGTCATCCGCATCCAGATCGATGCCGGCGTGGATGGCATCCAGTTGGATGAAGCGGAACTGCCGATCACCAGCTTCCAATATGGCGGCTGTTTCTGCAAGGACTGCATGAAAGGCTTCCGGCAGTATTTGAAGGACTTGCCTGAAGATCAACTTCCAGCCGAACTGCATGGCGTTGACTTGGAAACCTTCCATTATGGCGAATGGCTGTTGGCACAAGGCTATGATTTTAAGACGAACCGTGAGGCAACGCCGCTGTTTTGGGAATACCACCGCTATCAAATCCACCAGATTTTCCGCTATTTCAGTGAACTGGCAGACTACATCCGTCAGTACGCCGCCGAAAAAGGACGGACAGTGCTGGTCTCAGGCAACTTCTTTAACCTCGTGGCTCATTGGTATTACGCCATGGAGCCGAAGGTCGACCTGATCATTACCGAGATGCGCAACACGCGCTATCGTCAGCCCGCCTGGTATCGTTATGTGGCCGGGTTCGCCGCGGGCAAACCGGTCATTGTGGCGGAAAACCCATATGGCGGGGTTGTCCCCGATTTGGTCGAGCTGCTCAAAGTTGGCAAGGGATATGACTTGTTCCGCATGTCGCTGTATGAAGCTGCGGCGTTGGGCGCCAATATGAGCGTGCCATATGGTGCCTGGATGGGCAGCGTGATTCAGGATTCGTTCAATCCCCCGCACGAATTGTGTGTTGAAATCCAGCGCTTCCTCGCTGAGCATGAATCCCTTTACAGTCACAAAACATACTCAGAGACGGCGGTGGTCTACAGCGTGGAGACAGAATTCCAACGGGAGAGTGGGCGCGGCATCTTCGCCGACAACCGTTTCAACGTTGAGACCAGTGAAGTGGGTCCTTTCTGGCAGGCTTGCGAAGCATTGAGCAACGCGGCTCAACCTTATGATGTCCTCTTTTTTTCCGATGGAACCCTGAGACCCAACACCTTAAAACTTGAAACCCTGAGCCAATATCGCACCCTCATCCTACCCGATTGTCGCTACCTGACCCATGTTCAGTCACAGTTGTTGCAAGATTATTTGGCGAGAGATGGTCGTCTCCTGATCATGGGTGAGCTCGGAGTCAATCTGCCTGCTATTGAGCGAGAGGCGATCCTCACGCACCCAGGCACGCGCCAAATGGAGACGAGTGCGGGATTCGATTTAGCCTGGCTCCCGTTTGGGTTGCAGTTACGCCTCTCGGCTCCGGCAGATATTGCCATCAACACGCAACGTGTCGACGGCGGGGTAGCCGTGCATATCCTGCGCTATGACTATGATTCGCAGCAAGACAAAGTTCCGGCACTGGATGAGTTAAATCTCAGATTGCGCTTGCCAGGAAATTTCGGCCCCTTGGAAGTCTTCAGCCCATGTGAGCCGCCGCAGGCGGAGTTGGAGGTTTTAGGCGATATCCATCGACTAGCGCTCAAGAACATCCCGCTCTACAGTATTATTTTGCTCAAGGAACAGCCCGAAAAAAATGACGTTGATTCAGCTATCTGACACTTTCCAATTTCAATCAACTCTCGGTGGTCGAGTAGTCCCGCATGCTCACTTCGACACGGCTACGCCAGTCAGTACGGGCGTGGCGGGACGTACACTGGCACCTGCATGATTTGCCTAGCAAATCATGCAGGTGCCGAGACCACACGTTTTCAAAAAATTTCTTATTTGCAGGTTCCTTTTTGGTCTCGACCAACGGATTACTTTTGAGGAGGCACATATGATCAGCAGAGAAAAATTTACCGCCGCACAGCAACAAGCGAAAGAATATTTGGCCCGCGCCGGGATCGTCATTTCGCCGGAAGAGGTGGCTAACATCGAGGTGGCCGATTTCGGTCTGAACGAGCTGGACGACACCGGTCTGGAGTTGGTAGTCTATGTCAATACAGATCGCGTCTGTGCTAAGGAGCTTGTGCTCTTCCCGCGCCAGACTTGCCCGGAGCACTATCACCCGCCCGTGGCTGGCGAACCGGGCAAGGAAGAGACCTTTCGTTGCCGCTGGGGTGAGGTCTATCTTTATGTACCTGGTGAGGCAACGCCCAACCCCAAGGCTCGCCCACCCAAGGGACGAGAACAGACTTACAACGTCTGGCATGAAATTGTCCTTCACCCTGGCGACCAATACACTCTACCGCCGAATACCCCGCACTGGTTCCAGGCTGGAGACGAAGGCGCGGTCGTATCTGAGTTCTCCACCCGCAGTCGCGACGAAGCGGATATCTTCACCGATCCACAGATCCAACGCGCCCCGCAGGTGTCGGATTAGCATGTCACTCTGAGCGTAGCGAAGAGTCTCCCGGAGATTGGAGCCGAATGGCTCCAATCTCCGGGGATTCTTCGCCTTCGGCTCAGAATGACATATCCTTTATTAGGCAAAGTCTAAAAAACTCGAAGCCACTTGAATTACTTATGACAAAAATCTTGCTCGATACCGACATTGGCACCGACGTTGATGATGCCGTCTGCCTAGCCTATCTCCTTTCCCACCCGAACTGTGAATTGCTGGGCATCACTACTGTTACGGGTGAGTCCGAAAAGCGCGCTTCGCTGGCTAGCGTTTTGTGTCAGGCCGCTGGCAGAGATATTCCCATCTATCCCGGCGCTGACAAACCCATGCAGGGAGAACAGCGCCAGCCCGTCGCCCAGCAAGCCGCCGCGCTGCCTAGGTGGCCGCACCAGGCGAAATTCCCGATGAACCAAGCTGTGGACTTCCTGGCGAACACCATCCGTACTTACCCGAATGAGATAACGCTCCTGAGCATCGGACCTCTGACCAACATGGGCTTGCTATTCTCTACCTACCCCGATATTGCTGAGGTGCTCGGAGGTCTTGTGATGATGGGCGGAAACTTTGATGAGTTTGGGCCTGAAGCGCAACGGGTCGAATGGAACGTTGCTGGCGACCTGCTGGCATCTGAAATTGCGTATAAAGCCCCAGTTCGTCTGCATCGTTCTCTTGGATTGAATGTCACGCAGCAGGTGATGATGTCGGCTGACGAGGTCCGAGCAAAGTTCATCGCCCCACTGCTGCGTCCGGTGATGGATATGGCTGAGATTTGGTTTGCGCAGTTCTATCCATTTATCACCTTCCATGATCCGCTGGCAGCCGCGACGATCTTCGAACCTGATCTGTGCTCCTACCAGAAAGGCACAGTCACTGTGGACAATGCAGACATGCCTGGAAAGACAATCTGGCAGCCAGGTGGATCCGAGTCGCCGCACCAAGTGGCGATGACGGTCGATGTGGATCGATATTTTCAACACTTTTTCAGTGTAGTTGGTTTTGGATAGCCCGTTGGTCGAGTGTCGTGTTCTCCGGCAGTTGAACTGCAGGAGAACAGGGCGTATTGAGACCAACAAGGCAAAGAAGTCCCTGAAATTTGTGGTCTCGGTACACTCCTCAACGAACACTCGGAGCACTCGACCACCGTAGATTGTTAAGAAACGAGAAAAGGAAACCCTTATGAATGAAATCGTACAACAAATTTTCCAGGGCATCGTGGAAGGCCAGCACGAGCTAGTTGCAGAAAAAGTAGATGCCGCGCTTCAGGCTGGTGTGCCTCCGAGAACGATCCTGGACGAGGGCATGCTCGCAGCCATGGCGGAAGTCGGACGGCAATTCGAAGAGGGCGAATGCTATGTACCGGAAATGATGGTTTCTGCACGCGCCATGAAAGCGGGACTGGCAAAGTTGAAGCCAAGCCTGAAACAAACCGACATACAAGCCGCTGGTACGGTTGCCGTCGGAACCGTGAAAGGCGACCTGCATGATATGGGCAAGAACTTGGTTGGGATGATGCTCGAGGGCGCAGGCTTCACGGTGAAGGACTTGGGCGTGGACGTCTCTCCGGGGGCCTTTGTAGCCGCCGCGGATGAAGTGGACGTGATCGGACTCTCCGCTCTGTTGACGACCACGATGGGACACATGAAGAATACACTGGAAGCCTTGGATGCCGCCGGCAAACGTCCGAAGGTCAAAGTGATCCTAGGCGGTGCGCCCGTGACCGAAGATTTTGCCCGCAGCATCGGCGCGGATGGCTACGCCCCGGATGCCAGCCGGGCGGTTGCCCTGGCAAAAGCACTGATTTCCCCGTCAAGCTGAAACAAACGCGCTCTAAAACCTTTTTGTAAATCTATTTCTGAGGTGGTGACATCTGGTTTGTTCCGTGCCCGGACATGTCACCAATCCGGATAGCGATCCGGGCTGGGATTTCTGGTCAGGTTATAGGCAGTGCCACCATTGGTTCCGACAACATAGACCTCCAGATTGCCATCTCGATCCGTCGCAAAGGCAATCCAGTTTCCAGCCGGGTTGAAGGCCGGATCAACGTCTTGCGCCGGGTTATTCGTAATGTCCGTCTGCGAGCCGCCATTATCAGTCATTGCATAAATTTCCGAGTTGCCGTTGCGGTCACTCACAAATACGAGGATTGCTCCTCCGGTAAAACCAGCGGGAGAATAGTCATTTGCCGGGTTCTGCGTCAGATTTGTCAAGCCGGAACCATCTGGCTTCACTTTGTAGATTTCCTGGTTCCCATCGCGCGTGGTCGTAAAGGCGATCCAATCTTGTGAGCCAAACAGACCACCGACGGAGAACCAGGTTGGAGCAAAATCGCTGGCAGCATTATTTGTCAGGTTACGAAGTTCAGAACCATCACGGCGCATGATATAGACTTCCTGATTCCCATCCCGATTGGTAGTGAACGCGATCCAATTCCCATCCGGAGACCAGGTAGGCTGCTGGTCGTCCGCCGCGTTTTTGCTGAGATTGGACGGCACCCCACCGTTCACGCCGGTGGTATAAATTTCGTTATTTCCATCTTGATTGGTGACATACGCTAGCTGGACAGAATCAGGCGCCAGCGCAGGCTGCACATCCTGTGCGGCATTATTCGTCAAGCGAGCCGGCGCCAAGTTGGCTAAGTTCAAAGCGTAGATTTCCGAGTTGCCGTCCCGGTCTGAGCTAAAGAGCATGATCCCCTGCAGGCTGGGCAGAGCCAGGGTCGGCGTGGGGGTTTGAGTGGGAGTTGGCGTGCCGGTTGGAGTGGGCGTTACTGTTTGCGTAGCAGTCTGCGTAGCGGTTGGAGCCGCGGCTGTCGCTTGTGCCGCCAGAGCAGCAGCCGTAGCGGTTAAAGCCGGGTTGGCCGGGTTACAGGGATCCAGATCCTTGCCATCTACGATTGCATCACCATCCGAATCGGGGACGCGCGGACGCGGGCACGTCGCGTTCTCCTGTCCATCCTTCAAACCATCACCATCGGTATCGGGATTACGGGGGTCAGTTTCAAGCTTGATCTCATCGCCGTCTCGCACGCCATCGCCATCGCTATCCGCGTTGCGCGGATCGCTTCCCCCAGCGACTTCGAGTCCGTCTGCTCTTCCATCGCCATCCATATCCGGATTGCGTGGGTCAGTCTGATAGGTTTGAATTTCATCGCCATCCGACAAACCGTCAGCATCCGTATCAGGGACCAGCGGATTGGTCATACGCGTTTCGACTTCCTCCCGATCTGACAGCTTATCCCCATCGGTATCTGGCTTAAGGGGATCCGTGCCAAGCGCAACCTCACGATCATTCGGTAATCCATCGCCGTCAGAATCTCCCCCTCCTGAGATGGCAGTCTGTGTTTGATCGAAAGCAGCCGTTTGTGTGGCGCTAGCGGAGGTCGGTATATTCCAATTCCAAAAGGGAATGAGGAACAGGAGACAGAGAAGCAAAAATCCGCCCACGCCGGCGCCCACTACCCAATATGGGATCCATCCCTTTTCGCTGACCTGACCTGGGAGATCTGCCGATTCATTCGAGGTGGATCGAACATTGGCCGTAAAGGGATAAGTCTGCTCACCACCAACAAATGGGCGTGACCGCAGCCTGGCGCGAAATGAATAAGCGCCGCGCTCACCAGCCCGTACTTGAAGCCTCTCCCCTTGTAGGATCTCTACAAAAGCCGTTTGAAGTTGCTGTGTACCTGGTTGCGGACCGGGCCTCGCGACCTGTACCGCTTTTTCGAAGATCAATACATTTTCTGGACTTCGAAAACTCAAGCCGTAGGTATCGGCAGTGTTTCCTTCGTTATCGACGATCACCTGTCCGAATTGACCGGCCTGGAGCGAGCTTGGCTCCAGTGAGGTGGAGAATTGTAAGAAAGAACCGATTGTTAATATACAGTCCACGTCTGTGGTTTGGGTGGGAAACAATTCGCTGGCAATCTGAATCGTAAAGGGGTTGCGCCCGGCAGCGGCTTGCGACGAGCGAGGCACTCGCAGGGTAAGCTGGATCTCCAGGCTTTCGTTTGGCGCCAGCCTGGTGAGTGTCGAGTTGGTGGATACCCAGCTTTCTGGAAGGCCGCGGACGTTCAAGCGAAAGGTATCTTCTTCATCGCCACGGTTTTGCAAGAGGATGGGAATATCGATGATTGAACCTGGGCTCACCGGAAAATGGACCGAGCCAAGCATGACACCGATGCGTCCCTCCGATTGGTAAGCGGACACCGTCAGGACGCTGCGGGCAGTTGCGGAACCCTCGGGATCCCTCTGGCTGACGACGCGAACATCCAGGTTAAATTGGGCCACCCGATCATCTGGCATCGAGGGCGGTCGAACGGTCAGAGTGATGAGTTTTGCTTCTCCCGCACCAAGGTGGACGACAGGGGTTGGGATGGTAACCCATTCAGGAGGCACGCCTTTGACGATGATGTCAAAGTCATCCTCATACGGGTTATTATTGAGAATACCAACGGTAAGCGTGGCTCGGGTTTCCGGAGCCACAGTGAGCTGTTCTTCTTTGATGGCTACTTTGAGCTTGTCGTTCTCACTCTTGTGGAAAGCATTGCTATTCATCATCGAAGTTTCTGACTCCTCTCCAATTGATCATTTCCCAACAGCGTCACGTCCTGCGATGCACGGCCGGCGCCATTCATTCCATTTTAATCGCATTTTATGGGAAATTTAATTTTCCTGCTGTAACTGGTGGTAGTCCTCGGATGCCAGCTGGGCGGTTGCGCTGGCAAAATCATTCATTTCTTCAGATGATTGAAACGACCATCAGCAGGTGCAAACTTTCGAAAGCAGACCTAATGAATAATCATAAAGGCCAAATAAGCGACTAACAAGAAAACTCCCCTTTTACCAGGAAGTTATTATTTCAAATTTATTGGTTTACAGACTACAGATTATTGATTTGCCGGCTTTTCAATCGGTTCATAAAATGGACTTTTCAATTCGGATACTTTCCCCATCTCCCACAGTCGACGCAAAGCATCTAATATAATGGGCCAGTTTGTCATAAACCGGCTCAATGCCTGCGCCTCGATCTGGCGGACGCGCTCACGCGTTACGCCCATTTTGCGTCCCACTTCTTCCAGCGTGTAAGCCTGTCCATCAAGCAGACCGTAACGAAGCTGCAGGATGCGAAGTTCGCGCGGCGGCAATCCAGTAAGCATATCCCTATTATACAGAGGAAAAACTCAAAAAACAACCTCAGACACTTTGCTCGGCAAATCGAGGTGAGCATCCCCCGCCGAAATGCGAGTCCTTAAATCGAAATTAAAAGATATAGCGGAAACCATTAGGAAAGAAAAGATCAGTTAATATTCCAATCGAACAATATCCTTATTCCTCAGCAGTGTTCTGACTAACCTATCGTGATTTTCCGGTCTACCAATGATACGCCATGAGCTGGCAATAGATCCCTCAGATATTTGCACGTGGTCTTCAGATACAAGCAAATGACAATCTATAAAAGCTTGCTTTAGTTTTTCTAGCTCGTCAATATTTCCCGTGCCAATTACAATTTTATATGTCCGAGCATCGCGGATTTTATTGATCCAACTTACAACTCGTGGAAATATCAATAAAACGATCAGAGCCACACCGGCTGCGACAAGGACAGTATCTATTTCGCCTGCTCCAATACCCATTCCAAGCGCGGCTGCTAACCAGATTGTCGCTGCGGTTGTTAAGCCGCCTATCCTTCCCCCATCGCGGAGAATTGTACCTGCTCCTAAAAAACCGATCCCGGTAACAATGTTTGATGCAATACGTGTGGTACTGTCTGTAGCGCCTGCAATTGAAATTGAAAATAGGGTATATAAAGTAGAACCGATTGTAATTAAAATGATTGTACGAAAGCCAGCAGCTTTATAGTGATACTCACGCTCGAGTCCAATAATACCGCCAACCAAGACAGCAATTCCTAATTTGATGAAAAGGGGATTCGACATATTAAATTACCTCATTTGTTTATAGTGAGACATTTGCTCCTATCTATTGCTTACGATTATAGTTGACTAGGTGACCAACACCCCAATCCATCTTAAAAACAACGCCCGATACCAGGATCACATGGCATAGTGTCTGCATAGAATTCATGTTCTGTTCATCGATGTTCATCGTTATTGCTATCTCTTTGGTTGTTCACTACTCCGCTAAACTTTTCCTTTTTGCCAGCAATTATCGTTATAATTAAGCGTATCATGTACATTCCCCGATTTCATCCTCCCTCACATGGGGATGACAAACAATTATGATTAGAAAATCAGGAAAGTGCCATGTTAGGCATGCCTACTAGGGCGTGTATGCAAAATCCTCTGGCATGTCGTTCTGAGTGAGCGGCGCCCCAGCGACACGACGAAGAATCCCGTATTTTGCCTGAGAATCAACCTGGAATCGAGACTCTTCGCTCCGCTCAGAGTGACATAATCTTAATTTGCATACAGACCCTAGTCATCTGGCTCGTTAGGCTAAGTTGAAGCGGTTTGTGGATTCCGACAAACGTAAACTGGAGGATCAAGATGTTGGATATCGATTTCGACGATAGTGATGAAAAACTGCGGGATATTTTGGAAAAATCTAGCGTGATCGCCATGGTGGGTGAGTCCAACGATCATTACTATTCCAGCTATCAGGTCGCACAATATCTCAAGGAAATGGGATATACGGTGTATCCTGTCAATCCTATGATTAAGTCCGT
>WNFV01019014.1_pt1 | contig 10642 bp, 11 predicted proteins | sample 5400101 | NCBI WGS metagenome assembly WNFV01 (sample SAMN13153361, study PRJNA577476) | soil metagenome | isolation source: 115 cm soil or saprolite under grassland replicate 1 | place: USA:California | collected 2016-06-15
CGCCCCCGTTTTTCACGCCTTCACTACTAAGACGAAATAGCTTTTGCTTCGTTAACATCGAACCTTAAAGAACCTACGAGAAAACCGTCAAAAAGGTTGCCCTTGTTGAATTCGTCGAAGACCAATGCGCTGGATGAGTGTGGAATTGGCTGTCTAAGTTCTGGACTCGGGACAGTCTAGACGTTTTTATGCCGTGTCGGAATTGAATAGCTTTTTCGCTATCGCCTTCACGACGCCGACATGTACAGCATTGCCGAGAGCCTGGAAAGTCTTTGTACGGGACTTAGGTAACTTATGAGTGTCTGGAAAGCCTTGAAGGCGAAGACCTTCAGTTCGTGTTAAGAAGCGACGTTTAGGGCCCAAAACAGGGATCTGTGTGCTTGTCATAGCGACGAGCGAAGGTGATGTTGTGTACCGCTTAACGCGAAGACCAGAGGGCCGAAACTGCAACACGTGCTTCCATAGATCGCGCTCTTCGCCTTGACAGTTCCATTCTAGTTTTCGGAGTGATGAAGGAAATGTCCGAAGTTTCTTGACCCATCGATTTGAGAAGTATTTCCGGTGCTCATCGAACCAGTCACGATTTTGACGTATGAATTCGATCTTCCACCGAGGAAACTGTTTGGTTTCTGAACGCGCATAGCTTGGCAATAGCTGGAGTAATTCTCGTCGAAGTATCCTTGACTCTGCTACGTGTCCATTGAGAACTCGCGCGAGTTCCTTCACGGGGGTCGCGAAAGGCGTTGAGCACTGAAATGGGTATGTTGCGTCTAGCTCATCTGACCATATCGGGAAGGACGGCAGTTCTATCTTGCCTTCGGGAAGTTTAGAAAAAAGCGAATTCCAATGATCAATGCATTCACGCTGTTGATTACTTAGCGCGGTTTCCAAACGATCCTGTTTGTCCAGTTCACTCGCGCGTTGCACCACATCATTGAGGGTTGTAACACGGGAACGATCGCGCGCTGGGAATGGATCGAGTGGTAGAGTCGATCGGCTTGCGATTATATAAAAGCGCTCACGAGAATGCGGGAAACCTAAATGATGTGGAGATAGCAATCCCACTCCTCCGCTGGTGACGTGTTCAGTTCCCTCAACGTTATAACCAAGCTTCTCGAGGCTCTCACGAACGATTTGCCAAGTGCGGCCGCTGTCATGCCTTTCGAAGTTACCAACGTTTTCCAGAATCACGTATTCAGGTCGACGCCTTTCCAGAATCTCTAAAATTTCATGAAAGAGGGTTCCTTGAGTTTTGTCTTTTAATCCCTTCTGAGATCCCGACTTGGAAAATGGTTGACACGGAAATCCTGCGCACAAAATATCGTGGTTGGGTATATCGTCTTTGCACTCTCGAATGTCCGCAAACGTCCGGCGTGAGACGCCTGGGAAATTTTGCACGTAGATTGCACGGAGTTCGTCATCTATTTCGGAAGCGAAAACACACTTGTGTCCGAGACGTTTGAGCGCCTCATGAAATCCACCAAGACCCGAAAACAAATCTACAAACTTCATGTTGTTCATGAGACTAGTCGCTTCACTCTATCGCAGCTTCTCGTCTTGCGGGTTCTCCTGAGACTAACGGCCTTCTTCACACGACAGGCCATGTCGATCGGATCTCGCTGAATGTCAGTTTCCCAGACTCTTATTACGTACCAGCCCATCGCCTTAAGCAGGGCCGTGTTGCGAGCGTCTCGCTTCATGTTACTACTTATTTTAGCTGTCCAGTAGGATGAATTTGTGCCAACCCCAAGGTTTCGCTTCAGGACTGTCCAGTTGCGACCATGCCAGAAATCGCCACCGCAAAAGACTGCCACTTTGACGGAGGGAAAAATTACGTCTGGTTTGCCAGGTAGGCTCGATACATGTTTTCGAAAACGAAGTCCAAGGCGCCACAACTTCCGACGCAACAGTAGCTCGTGAGATGTGTCAACACGCTTATTCTTACTCTTCGACCGCGAAGCACTGGCTGATGCCGGCTGGAGGCCCTTGAAGGAGGGCGCTTTGATTCCACTGGCTTTCCTTCCTTGACACGTCACAAGAAGTTACCTGCAGAAGATAACGCCAACTGAACCCTCTTAGGGCTGTAGTTCGGCGAGTTGCTCCTGAACCCACGTGTTCAATTCATCAGCGAGCGCCGCATCATACGTGTCCGTTGGAAGCAGATTTATGATCCGGGCTCGATCGAAGAGAATGCCTTTCTCTCTTGATCTCTCATGCCAATCTTTTGGGATAACAATGCTCGGAACTGCAAAGCCTTTGATGGGATCGCAAGTCCAATGTATGTACTGACACCAGCTGTCCAAGGGCACCGCATGCTTATCCTTCCAATTCCGCTGAGCGGTACACTGAAGAAGCATAACAAATTGGCCTGATCTTTCCTCCGCAAAAGGGATCCAACCAATAACGTCCACGCCACGATCGTTGAATTGTGTTGGCGGGGCCTCAACAAACCGTTCACCTAATGCTTCAGCTACTCTTCTAATCTTTTGCTTGAGTTGTGACTCTCGCTCCGCTGGCGCGGCTTCAGGTTCAAAAGGCCAACCAAAGACAAAAGCGTTTCCCGAAAGATATTGCTCTACGGCTTTGCAAGTAATTCGCTCAAAAAGCTTCCCGGGATCATGCGCAGTTTCTTGAACGCCGAATAACGACAAGATCAGACACGCTAGGTACTCAAGAGAAGGTTCGATGTTGGGCTGCGGCTCAATTGTACGCTCGCTAACTTCGAAGGTTGGATTCGTGTACAAATCATGGCGGTACTCAAGCTCTCGCCAGACATCGCTCGTGAATGATTCTGAGGGCTCTGTGCCTCTTAAGCTCTCAATCGCTGAGGCGACCTGCGCTTTTGATACTCGTTCGCGACGCACTGCGACGTTTAGTTCGACCCAATCAGCGACTCTACGAACAGAGTTTGGATCCCGTAGTTCAATCATTTTTTTCTTTTACGGTCTTTAGTAAGGTCTTCACCGTTTGTTCACACTTTGCTGCCTGAGTAATAACTTCAAAAGTCTTGTGCCGATGAGCAATTCCGAGAGCTGTCTCAAGCTTTGAGTTAGCGGCGGTCAGATACTTGAGCAACATTTTCTCCTCTCCATCGGTTCGATCATATGCCCCCTGAAGATCTCGACTGTTCTCGAGGTACTCAAGCGCCTCAGAACTAGCGACAACGTGCGTAAGATAATCAGTGATGTCCCGCGACTCCTGTATGACTCGTGGTTTTCTGCCATCGCCAAAAACCCACGATATGAGATTCTCTAGGTTGCGTAGGCTCTCTTGCGCAACTGGGGCATCAAGATTAGTGTCAGAAAACTTCTTAGGAAGACTTAGAAACCTCTTTATGTTTCCCTGCCCAACGGCCAGAAGCAGGAGAGAAAAATCATCCTTTGCCTTTGTGAGGTCGAGAGCGAACTCTTCTTTAGCTTGATTAAGAAGCCTATAGCAGAGGTAATTCTTATTCACTGCCCCCTGCTTATCACCTATCAACTCACTAACCTCGTTAACAGAACGCCCATCTTCAACCATCTTGGCAATGTAGCGGGCCTTGGGATAGGACTCCCACTTCTGGATTCCAATGATGTGCCGCACCCCTAAATACGGTACGATTTCAACCCGCGTTCTATATACGATAACGGGCAGCACTCTCAGGTCTTCGGCAACCTCATCGGAGACTGCCGGCCAATGCTTGATACGAAACTTTTCCCTCTGAGCAGCGTCTAGCAGCAGCTTGGCGGTCGCAAGTCTTCTATTCCCCTCAACGACTGTGAACTGAGTGGTCTCCGTTTCTATGAAATCCTTGAACTCCTGTGAATGAGGATCAGCTTCGCGCAGATTTCTGGGTAGCTTCTGCGGAATCCCCACCAAGGGCTCCTCATCGAAATACCCGTTCTTTGACATTGACTCGGCGATTTCATCGAGGAAAAAGTTTTGGTAGAGCGTGCTCAGGATTTCCGGCTCGGGCTTTCCTTGTTTCTCTTCTGGCAGCCGCGGATTCTCGTTGTCGAGATGAAGCTGTTCAATCTTGAGGTCCAACTGTGGTCGTTTTCGGCCTTGACCGGGGAATTTCGCCTCAGGCATTTTTCGCGATCCTCCAATCGGGGCGTAATCAACGATGTGTTCAGCGGCGACCGCCCTATCTATTGAATCTCAATCGATGCTGCGCCTTAGAAGATAGAGCATCAAACAATCTCCATCAAGGGCGTGAGAGTTAACTCGCTAGCGCAGGTGGTACTAACAAGCAACTCACTGCTCACACATCACTCATCTGCCAAAATCGCTTCAGCATCGATTGTGATCTCGAGGATGTTGCTGACGACGATGCCGCCTCGGTCCATGGTGTAGTTCCGACTGACGCCGAAGTCCTGCCGATTGATTGAGGTTTTGGCGACGAAGCCGGCGTTGGGGCCTTGTTGGCGCTACCTTCCTGCCAAGCGGCTTTGTCATTGCCCGCCCGCGAGCACGCGGGAGATGCGTGCGGTCGACATTACTTCTCGTGCTTCACCAGTTCAATCGTTTCATAAGGCATGACGATGCCGGCGCTATCCAGAGCGTTCTTGATTCCTTCGCGTAGTTCTTCGCGCACCGGAATGTGTATGCGCGGATCGCGCAGCCAAACCTTCAACTCCAGCTTCACGTAATAATCGCCCAGCGTAATCACCACGACCTCAGGCGGCGGGTCGGTCAGGAATTTTTGGTCGCCGCGCACGATCGCGAGGATCGCTTCGCGCGCGGCGGCGATCTTTTCATAGACGGCAATCGTGACGTCGATGTCCAGACGCAGGTGCGGCGACATCGTGTAGCTGCGGACTTTCGAGTTGACTATGACCGAGTTGGGCATGCTGATTAGTTTGCCGTCTACGGTGAGGATGCGCGTGCTGCGCAGAGTGATCTCGCGCACTTCGCCGTATTCGTCGCTGACCTCGATCAGATCGCCGATGACGAATGGCTTGTCCCAAAACAGAAAGAAGCCGGCGATGATGTTTGAAAGCGTGTCCTTGGCGGCAAAGCCGAGCGCGATGCCGATGATGCCGATGCCTTCCAGAATCGTCGTGACATCAAGGCCAAGCTCTTCGAGCGCCATGACCAGGCCGGCGATGAGCACGACGTACTTCAAGGCCATCAACAGGAACGTGGCGGCGGTCGGCTCGACTTTGGCGCGCCGCGTCACGCGCGCGAGCACGAATCGAAGCAGACGGTAAGACAGATAAAAGAAGGCAAAGATAACGAGCGCGATCACCAGGCGCGGGGCGAAGTGAGCTATCGAACTGCCAATGCGATCGGCGCTAAAGATTTCTCGGAGTCGTTCCAGAATTATGTTCATTGAGACAGGCCTTTCCGAAATGAGATGAACGGAGCCGGATGGCTCGTTTGGGGCGGGCGCGAGGGATTATATCAGCGGGCAGTGGCCGGTAAGAAAGTGCGGATCATGGCGCGAGAGTCTCCTGCGCTGCCCGTTGGCCGCTTTGAATCGCGCCGTGAACGCTCCCGATGTGGCTCCTAATTCTTCATTGGCATCCGTCACGATCGGTGATATACGTTCCCACGTCATTCCGCGGAGATTCAACATGAAAAAAGGGACCACGATTCTGTTAGCGTTATCGTTCCTGCTGGTACTTTGGGCCAATGCCCGGACGCATTCGAGTCCAATTAAAACTTCCGCAGGGAATATTCCTGATGGGATGTACACGATCGTGGGCGAGGCCAGCCGACGTTGTTTGGAAGTCCCTAACAGCTCTTGCGCGTCCGGAATCGGGTTACAGACATTCGACTGCGACCGTACTGAGGCGAGTAACAATCAGAAGTTTAATGTCGTCAGCGATGGGTCTGGTAATTACACGATCTCGCCTGTGCATAGTGATCTGTGTCTGGAGGTCTCTGCCGAAAAGGTTTTAGGCCGGACGCCGATTCTACAAACTGAGTGCAGTCCGGGGAAGATCAGCCAGAAGTGGGCCATGTCGCAGTATGGCGACAATTTGGAGATAAGGGATGTACAGAATAGCCATTGCATGGATATTATGCGCAACGCGACGGCGAACTATGCTCCGATTTACCTGCAACCTTGCAAGGACGGCACCAACCAGCGATGGAGGCTGCACAAGACAACCCTTAATATTGATCAAGGCACGATCTGCAGAGCTTCGCCGAGTCATCCTGAACGTGATTGTTCCGGTGCGAATGATCAGCAAAAGCAGGTTCATCTGGGTAAGACTCTGACTAAAGCGCGATGCGAGGAAGCGTGTAAGGCGAGCAGAATGGTTAGTTGTCGTTGGGAAGGTTCCAAATAGGTCTCTTCGAGATCTTCAACGAAAGAAAATTCTCATCAACGTCATCCAGGCGTGGTCCGCCGAATCGGCGCTGAAACCTTGGCATTTTCTTTCACGCCTTCAGCGTGTTGCGGGCAGGATGCCCGCGAACCGCAGGCAAGACGCCTGCGCTCCGAACTACCGCCGTCACTCATCTTCCAGTATCGCTTCAGCATCAATCGTAATGTCGACTGTATTGCTCACCACGATGCCGCCTTTATCCATCGTATCGTTCCAACTGACGCCAAAGTCCTGCCGATTGATTGAGGTTTTGGCGACGAAGCCGGCGCGGGCCTTTGGGCCTTTGTCGACACCGTCTTCCCACCAGGGCGTTTGCCATTGGCCGAGGTAGTGAACGTCGAGCGTGACTGGCTTGGTGACACCGCGGATCGTGAGCTGACCTGTCACGCGGTAATCAACCTCGCCAAGCAGGTCCAAATCTTGCGCGCGTCGATTGTGACTTCGACTGAAGAAGCGGCCGGGTTTTCCAGATCGAAGTTGAGCGAGCCGTGCACGTCTTTGAAATGTCCACGGACATAAGTGACCATCATGTGCCGCACGCAGAACTCCGCGGCGGTGTGGCCGGGTTCGAAAGTCCATTTAGCCATAATGAGTAAATCGTAATTGGTAAATCGTGAATGGTAAAGACGGGCGGATAAGCGAAAGCCGCGTCGTCTATGAATCGAGCACTTCCTGCGCGGCCCGTTGGCCGCTCTGGATTGCGCCGTGGACGGATGCCGACGCGTGCAGGCGCTTCGAGCACGGTGACTCTACGGCCGGCAACACTGAGTTCGCGCGCTGCATGCAGCCCGCAATTGGAAGAGATGGATTCGGTGAGACCATCATCCGGCCGTGCGCAATCGTCACGACCGCATAAGGCGAAGTCGGTAAAGAGAAAGAGCCCGTAACAATTCATACGGGACTCTTTGAGTTTTCATTGTCGGTGGACTTGTCCCAAACTAATTCTTCGGTCGCGCCAGCCTTGATGCCGTCGCCGATATCGAAATAGCCCCACTTCTTCCCATCCTGTGACACCAGGATTTTCTTGATGTCCTGCTTTGTATTGTTATGGACCTTGAATTTGTAATCTGAGCTGGGCTGAGCCGAGCTAGCCATGAAGCTCATCAGCGCCAAAGCCGCTGCGAGCATGACAATTTTTCCCACATTCCTGTAAATCCGCATGCATCTTCTCCAATGTTTTCTGAGATTTGATTGACTCTCAGGGTCAATGATTGTCGATGTAGAACGCTCGACTGAGGGATGATAAAGACTGGGAGTAGTTTACGCAATGCGCCGGACAAGAGTGATTATGAAGGCGAGCGCCGCTTTCCGTCCGTGAAGCGTCTTGCATCATTGACAGTCTCATCTCTGAATCAGCCATTGCCGTCGCCGTTATCTGAGACAGGTACGCCCTCGAGGTATAGAGTCTCAGGGCTAATGTCCTGTTCGTGTGGCCATCGAACAGTGCCGAACGCGAGATCTACCTTTTGGAAATAGTTCAGGTCTTTCAATTCGCGGAAAACTTCATAATCCAAATAAGGCTTGGTGTCGAATCTCTTGAGGCTGCCATCGCTGAAGCGTAGGTCAAGAGAAAAATCATCGTTCGCCTTCACGGCTGTAACTCTATTCATTTTGTGACCTCGTTACTTCAGAGGATGGATCTTGAAAACTTGCTGCCCGTTCACCGCCAACTCCCAATCAGCCATCAGTTCGTCCTGATGAATCTCAATCCAAGCCTGCACTAGTTTGAGTTTAGCACGTCGGAGCGAGCCTTCCATGAGATTGCCCTCCGGTATTGATATGACGGCTTCCTCATCGCTGTACTGCACATGAATGTGCGGTTGGTGATGTTTCCTATTATCGAAGTAATACATCAAGACGATGACGCCGTAGAACATCGAAATGACTGGCATCGATAAGACTTCCTCTCAACAAATCACGCGCTCCAATCTCACGAACGATCATCACAACTGCGACGATCCAACCGCCTCGCGAGCTTTCGCATCCTCATCGGTCGCGGCCACTGCCGCAGCTTCAGCCGCCGCCTTTGCTTCAGCTTCCAATGCCGCCTGCGCCGCCGCCAGGCGAGCGACGGGCACACGATACGGTGAGCAACTCACATAGTTCAATCCGATCTCATTGCAGAAAGAGATCGAGCGCGGATCGCCACCATGCTCGCCGCAGATGCCGACTTTGAGATCGGGTTTGACGCTGCGTCCGCGTTCAGCACCCAGCCGCACAAGTTCGCCTACGCCTTCGCTGTCCAGCACCTGAAACGGATCGTCTGACAGAATTTTTCGATCGACGTAACTCGGCAGGAATCTCGCGGAATCGTCGCGGCTCAAACCGAAGGTTGTTTGAGTCAGATCGTTGGTGCCAAAAGAAAAGAAGGAGGCGTGCTCTGCGATTTTGTGAGCCGTCAAAGCCGCGCGCGGCAATTCAATCATGGTACCGACCAGGTATTCGAACTTCATGCCGTGTTCACCCATCACTTCGCGGGCGACCTGATGAATGATCTCGGCCTGCTGTTTCAATTCCTCGGCGACTGAAACCAACGGCACCATGATTTCCAGCGTTACCTGTTTGCGTTCGCCCTTGACTTGTATCGCAGCTTCAAAAATCGCCCGGCATTGCATACGGGTGACTTCGGGGAACAAAAGGCCCAGGCGGCAGCCGCGAAATCCCAGCATCGGATTGGCTTCGCGAATCTTATTAACGTGATTCAGCAATTGCCGCTTCTCGTCGATTTGATCCAACAGTTGATCCATGTCCGAAAGGGTGCGCGCCTGTCGCAAAGCCATCTTCAGTTCCGCGAGTTCGCTCAAAAGCTCATCGACGTTTGGCAGAAACTCATGCAGCGGCGGATCAAGCAAACGGATCGTCACGGGAAAGCCGGCCATTTCGCGGAAGATGCCGACAAAGTCCCCGCGTTGAAGCGGCAGCAATTTCTCCAGCGCCTTCTCTCTGGCGCGGGTGCCGTCGGCTAGGATCATCTCGCGCATGCACGAGAGCCGTTTATCGCCAAAGAACATATGTTCAGTGCGACACAGGCCGATTCCTTCAGCGCCCATCGATCGCGCTACGCGCGCATCATGCGGAGTATCCGCGTTCGCGCGCACGCCGAGGCGACGAAAATCGTCCGTCCACTTCATCAATTCGTAAAAGTCAGAGCCGAGCGAAGGCTGAATCGTCGGTACTTTGCCGAGAAATACGCGGCCCGTGGATCCATCCACGGTGATCCATTCGCCTTTAGTAACGACTTCTCCGTTAACGCTGAATTGTTGCTGGCTGTAATCAACGTCCAGGCTTGAAGCGCCGCTGACGCAGGTTTTTCCCATGCCTCGGGCCACGACCGCGGCGTGACTGGTCATGCCGCCGCGCGCCGTGACGATGGCTTGCGCGGCAACCATGCCGTGAAAATCGTCGGGACTGGTCTCTAGACGGACCAACACAACCTGCGCGCCATCCTTCGCCATCTCTTCGGCTTCATCGGGACTGAATACGACCTGGCCCTGTGCGGCGCCCGGGCTCGCGGGCAAACCAGTGGCCAGCACTTGCGCGTCGGTCTTCGGATCGACAGTAGGATGAAGCAACTGATCGAGATGTTCAGGCGTAACGCGCTGTACCGCAGTGGCGCGATCGATCAATTTTTCGGTTGCCATATCGACGGCAATGCGCACGGCGGCGGCGCCGGTGCGCTTACCAGTGCGCGTCTGCAACATCCAAAGCTTGCCGCGCTCGATCGTAAACTCGCAGTCCTGCATGTCTCGATAATGTTTTTCGAGCAATTGCGTGATGGCATTGAACTGCTCGTAAACCTTCGGCAACTCTTTTTTCAATTGGCTGATCGGGTTAGGCGTGCGCGTGCCCGCGACCACGTCTTCGCCTTGCGCGTTCAGCAAATATTCGCCGTAAAGTTCTTTCTTTCCCGTCGAAGGGTTGCGAGTAAACGCGACCCCGGTGCCGCTGTTCGCGCCCATGTTGCCGAACACCATCGCCTGCACATTCACGGCCGTGCCCAGATCGTCGGGAATACGATTGACGCGGCGATAATCGATCGCTCGGCGGCCCATCCAGGAATTAAAGACCGCGGCAATGGCGACGCGAAGTTGTTCGTAAGGATCGTCGGGGATGGCGTGCTGTTCGGCGAGAATAATTTCCTTCTCGGCGGCGATGATGCCGCGCAATTCTTCGGGTTTAAGATCGGTGTCTTTGCCGCCTTTGGTTTGAGCTTTGAAGCGATCCATGACGCGCTCAAACTTCTCATGCGCGACGCCGATCACGATTTCGCCAAACAAAGAAGCGAATCGTCGATAGGCATCGAGAGCAAATCGTAGATCGCCCGT
>WNFV01009647.1_pt1 | contig 10641 bp, 10 predicted proteins | sample 5400101 | NCBI WGS metagenome assembly WNFV01 (sample SAMN13153361, study PRJNA577476) | soil metagenome | isolation source: 115 cm soil or saprolite under grassland replicate 1 | place: USA:California | collected 2016-06-15
GGGAGATCTGCGTCAGCACCACGCCCCTGCGCGGCGGTTGAGACGGGCACGATTGCCGGTGCTCCGCACCCCGAGCAAAAGCGCTGGTCGCGCCGCATCCTTGCGCCACATTCCTGGCACCTGGGTCCACGCCACCGAGTGTGTGTCACCTGCTCACATCCGCCGAAAACTCGGGCGATTATGCACCATTCGCACGTCGGAGGGATGGCTTACTCTCGCCGCACGAGCGTCGATGCACACATCGAGTGTGGAGTGCCCGGGCTGGAGCGCCCGTATACGACCAGACTCTGACGCGAAGCCGGAGCGGTTAGAAAACGCGCTGCTGCAGGGCGGCCGGGCGAAGCAAGGTGATGTGGCCGTCCTCCTGGCGGATCAACCCCAGGCGCTCGAACGAGCGTAGCCACTTGGAGATGCTTTCGCGAGTGGCGCCAACCAGACCGGCTAGCTCGACCTCGGTTAGCCGATGGTAGATTGTCGCCCCGGGCTCTGGCAGGCGCAGCGATCCTGGTTCGCCACCGAGCCGAAGTAACGCTCTGGCGAGGCGCGCTGGAACGTCGAGCACGGATGCGTCCTCGATCAGTTCGGCATTGTGACGCAGTCGCTGGCCAAAGCTGGCTGACAGGCGGGCCGCCGCGCCAGGGTGCTCCACCAGGAACTGCTGGAAGGCATCGCGGTCGAGCACGAGCACAGTCGTCGGCTGAGCGGCCACGGCGGTCGCAGAGCGAGCCTCGTGGTCGAGCAGCGCCAGCTCACCGAAGAACGATTTGGGTCCGAGTCGCGCGAGCACGAGCTCGCCACCATCGACCGATGAACGCACTCTGATCTCAACCTGGCCTACGACTACGATGTAGAACGACGTACCAGGCTCACCTCGTGCGAAGATGCGGTCTCGTGCAGCGTAGTCTCGCGGCTGCATACGGTCAGCTAAGTGGTGTAGCTGTTCGTCCGACATTCCCGCGAACAGATCGATCTTGGACAGCAATGAAGGATCGGCGGTTCGAGTGAGTGACGACTGCATCAAGACCACCTCCTTCTCCTCGGCTGATGACGTAACGATACGTGGGTTGGCAGTGGACGAATGTGAGCCCGTTCACACTCGGGCGGTGAATTTGTTCACAGCACTACACGGCGGGAAGGTCCCTAGCGCCGGCTGGCCTGTGCCGATCTTCACCCTAGAGGGCCATGGGTTGCACTCGCCGCGTGCACAGACTCCGGCCTAGCCAGATGACGGGTAAGTGCAAATGAGGCGCCCTCCCCTTGGACTGAGCCAAACGTTTAGGACAGTGACGAACCGTTACCAGAATTTAGGCGCGATTGAACCGTGATGATGCCCCTCTGGCATGGTTTTCGGGCGACAATGAAACACGATGCCGACGTTTGACTCGGAACAGGCACGTAGCCTCGCTCATGCTCGGCGCCGCGTGCGCGAGCTTGCTCGGGCGGGTCGCCTGGATGAAGCCGACGTTGCGTTCCAGCTACGGGCAATGCAACGCGCCGCGCGCGCCGGTCGCGGCGTGCTCGTGGTTTTTGATCTTCCGACCATCTCGCAACACACCGGAAGCAACGCGCGTCGAAGTGGTCCACACCGCGGCTAGACGGGCGACCAGCTAGCGATTCTGGGAGACAGCCCTCGTCCACAGCCGAGTCGACTGCTCGGTGTGCTCGCAACTGACGTGATCGAGGGACGCGAGGATCCTCTCTGTTCGTTCCAACTCGAGCGTGTTGCCGAGCGCGCTCAGCAAGGCGCGACTCTCCTCGAGCGGGCCTCGTGCAACGTGAAGCGTGCCGCGAGCCAGCGTGGTCTGCCCAAGGACTCGCAACGTGGCGGCCTCCTGGTGACGCGCGTCACTCGTTCACGCGCGATGTAGCGAGAGCTGGCCGGCGCGATCCGCCGCCGCCAGATTGCCTGCACTCAGCTCCGCCGACGCGAGATCGCGGAACACGTCTGGCAAATAGCCCGTGCTGCCCAGGCCCTCCAATCGCACCGCGGCGTCGAGTAGATCCAGTCGACCGAGCTCGGTGTCGCCGACATCGACGCGCGCTCCGCCGAGGCCGATGTGCACGACCGCGGCTTCAGTCGGCGCGCCGAGTGCCTGGAACGACGCCATGGCACCTTCTTACGACGCGATCGCCCGGCTCTGATCGCCACGCGATCGATGCACTTCCCCGATGGTCTTGGGGGACAGGGCTATGCCCCATGGGTTGCCGATCCATTCCCACAGGGCCAGGCGAACGGCATAGATGCTGATGCCAACGCGCAGCGCCAGGCGGGCGCCGTACTCTCGTTCAAGTCGTCGTTCAAACGGGCAATGGCGCCCTGTATGGCCTATAGAGCCCGATAGATCGGCGAACAGGACGGTGACCAGCCGCCGATTCTCGGATAAGTCCAGAAAAGGCTCGTCGACGATTTGCAGTGATGGGCCGCCCGCGGTAGACCCACGAGGCGCAGCCGGTGGCGCCATGGTCGGCGTGGGCGAGGGCGCGAGTGCGGACGCGGCGGCGACCGGGGAACCGCAGTTGGGACAGAAGCGGTGCGTCGGACGAAGCGACCCACCGCAAGCCGCACAGCGCAGGCGTGGTGCCGATCGAGGCGCGTCCACCTTCCTGCGAGTCGGCATGGTTCAGGATGGTAAACGGCGCGTGCCGCGTTCGGACCCGTGGTGTGCGCTTCCGGGACGACGGAGTTGCCGACGTCTACACGGTGTATCCGCGGGCGAGTCTGAGGAGAGTGCGCTCAGGCGGCGTGGTTGCGACGGCGTTGGGACTGCTTGTGCTCGATGTCGCGTACGACGAGCACCTGGCGGCCGGCGCGCACGGCGTGCTCCACCTGCTCGAGTTGGGAGCGCGCTTCCACCGACGTCAGGCGTCCCTCGCGCAGGAGCTGTCGGATGTAGGCTCGTGCGCCTGCCAGGTTGCGGGCCGTTTCGCTGGCGATGACCTGCTGCACGCAGAGTATCTAAACGCATGGGCGGTGCCTTGGGGACGGGCGCGCTGCGACAACTGCTCAACAGTATGGCGTCAAACGTTACGCCTGGCGCGAGGAATAGATGCGTCTTCGTTACACAGAGCAACGCGCGCGAGCACCGCTTCGGTCTTCCCCAATTCGACCATATCGCCTAGCTGGTGCAGCAGCTCGCGACTCTCGTTCAGCAACGCGTGTGCAGACTGAGAGGCACCCTCCGCCATCGCGATTTCGCCCAGCACCCGCAACGTAGCGGCCTGCCGGTGTCGGGCCGTGCTCGCCCGTGCGATCGCGAGCGAACGTTGACCGTGCCGCTCGGCTGCGGCCAGGTCGCCGGCGATTAGCTCGGCCGAGGCCAGATAGCGGTACGCATCGGCCAGAAAGCCGTGGTCGCCGAGCGCCTCGAGTCGTGCCGCGGCGTCCAGCAGGTCGAGGTGCCCTTGAAGCGTGTGGCCAAGCTCGACCCGAGCCGCCCCCAGGCCGATCAGGGCGATGGCCGCTTCCCTGGCGGCTCCGATGCTCTGGAACGACGCGTGGGCCAATTCATACGACCCGATCGCGCGGCCAAGGTCACCGCGCGATCGGTGCACTTCACCAATGTTGTTGTGCGTCAGCGCCACACCCCGCGGATTGCCAATGCGCTCGAACAGGGCCAGGCAAGCGTCGTATTCACTCAGCGCGTCGTCCCAGCGGGCCAGGCGCCGATAGGCGATACCCAGGTTGTTGCGCACTTCCGCGATGCCCGACAGGTTCTGCAGCCGCTCCTGGATAGCGCGACTACGCTCGGAGATCTCGATTGCGCCCCTGACGTCGCCACTGTGAAATACGACGGTGCCGAGATGTTGCAGGCCATCTGCAACGATATCGTCGGCATTGAGACGTCCGCTGAGCTCCACCGCCTGTGTCAGCGCGGCCCGTGCGGACGCCAGATCGCCGCGCCGAAGATGGAGCTGACCGACCTGAACTCCGATACGTGCCACTTCGATGTCGTCGGCATCGGCGAGACTGGTGAGCCCAGCCGAAAAAGCCTCCGCCGCCTCCGAGTAGGCGCTCTTCAATAGCAAGCTCGTGCCAATTCGCCGCTGTAACCGGGCCACATGGCCGGGGCTGGCGGCCGGGATGCGCTCGAGTGCGAGCCGGAACCGTTCGATCGCCGCGTCGTAGCGACCCACGAAGCTTTCGACCTCACCGATGCGCTCCAGGATTGCTGATTGCTGTGAGTCCTCGCCGTCGCCCGCGCGCTCCAGCGCCGCGCTGTAATAGCTCAGGGCTTCGGTGTTGGCGAACAGCGAGTGGGCGCGGTCACCCGCGCGCACCAACCAGTGGACCGCCTTGTCCTCGTTCGCACTCAGCTCGTAATGAAAGGCCAGCTCGCCAACCAGTTCGTCGAGGCGGTCCGCGTACAGAAGCTCCAGAGCTGCGCCGATCGCCGCGTGGGTCGTTTTGAGCTGCGATTGCAGCTGACCGCGGTACGCCACCTCCTGGATCAGCGCGTGGCGGAACACGTACGTCGGCTCAGGCTCCACGCCATGGCTCAGGATGAAGCTCTCGCGCTCGAGGAGGCCCAGGCTATCGCCGCGCTTGAGGTCGGGCACCAGGTGTTCAACGAGCCGCTGGCGAAACACTCGGCCGCATACCGCCGCGACCTGTAGCACCCGCCTCGGCGCCGAGGCGAGGCGGTCGAGGCGTGCCTCGAGGACCTCCTGGACCGTTGTCGGGACGCGCGGCATTGAATTCGGTCGAGCCGCCATCCGACCGTTGCGCTCGACGACCACGTCCGCTTCGCGTAAACCGCGCACTACCTCTTCGATGAAGAACGGATTGCCGCCCGTGCGATTGAGAATGGTCTCGGCCAGGCCGTCTTCAACCGGGGCGCCAAATACTGATTCGATCAGCGCGCGCGCACCCGACTGCGGAAGCGCTTCGAGGACGACGATCTGCGCTGGCCATAGCGGCGCGGTGCCCGGCCGCGCCGTCGACAATAACAGGCAGCGCCGTGTGGGTATGTCTCGGGCGAGGTCGCAGAGCAGCGCGCAACTGGCCGGGTCGGCCCAGTGCAGGTCCTCGGCGACGATCAGCACCGGCGCCTGCTGCGAATACGCCGCGAGCAGGCGGCGCAACAGCCGAAGCAGCACGCGCTGGGGCGATTGCGGATCGAACGACGACGTGTCTCCATAGCCGAGCACGTTGAGCAGGAGCGCGGTGTCGAGCGGGTCGACGGTCGGCGCAATGCCTGCTAACACCCGCTCGATACCGGCGCGGGCCGTGCTCTCATCATTACCGGTGGGCAGCCGCACCACGTCGCGGATCAGGCGCGCGAGCAGGGCGAACGGTCTATCCACTTCGAACGAGACGCATCGCGCGACGACCTGGACGACGTCCGGGCCCGTCCCAGCGCGCAACTCGCGCACCAGCCGTGATTTACCGATGCCCGCGTCGCCCTCCAGATGCACCATGCGGCCGCGGCCCAAACTGCTTGCATCGAATGCCTGGCGCAGCATGGCGAGCTCTTGCGCCCTTCCGACAAGCGGCACCGCGGATGGATCGACGCTCTCATAGCGCGGGCCAAGCACTCGGTAAGCCACCTGCGGCTCGGTCTTGCCCTTCATGACCAGCGGCGCGAGCGTCTCGAAGTCGAAGGCGCGCCGTGTCAGCTCACGCGTCGCCTGGCTGACCAGGATGCTGCCGTCCGTTGCGGCGGACTCGAAGCGCTGCGCCGTGTTGACCGTGTCGCCGACGACCGTATAGGCCTGGACCTCGCCTGATAGCGGGCCAGCCACGACTTCGCCCGTATTGATACCGATGCGCAGCGCCGGGCGCTGGCCGTAGCGACGTTGCAGGTCCTCGTTCAACTGGCCAATGGCGGCCTGCATGGCGATGGCCGCGCTGATCGCACGCTCGGCGTCGTCCTCGTGCGCGACGGGCGCACCAAAGACCGCCATCACCGCGTCGCCCGCGTATTTGTCGACGGTGCCGCCGTAGCGCTGGATCTCGCGCGACAGCGCGCCGAAAAACGAGGTCAGGATGCGCCGCAAATCCTCGGGATCGAGCCGCTCGCCCAGCGCCGTCGACCCTTCGATGTCGGCAAACAGGACGGTGACGAGCCGTCGGTTCTCGCTCAGGTCGACTGAAGCCTCGCTCGAGACCTGCAGGGATGCGCCGCCGCCTGGTTGACTGGTCGGGGCATGGGCTGGCGCGGAGCCAACCGGTCTTCCGCAATTCGGACAGAAACGGTGCGTCGGACGCAGTCCCCCGCCGCACGCCGCACAGCGGAGGCGTGTGCCCGATGAGGACGTGCGTCGGCGCTGAGCGGACACTGGCTCATAGTAAACGGCCAATGTTGCGATCTTTAGCGGTCTGTTACAGCCCCTTGATGGCGCGTTGGCGCAGTGCGTGCTCGGCTGCGCGCGCCGCCCGCCGCGCCGCCAGCAAGAGCTGCAGACTGGCCGCGACACGCGGCAGCGTCAAAAACGGCAGAGCTTCGGTAGTCATCGGCCGAGCCGATTCGCAGGTGTCCTGGGCGATCATGGCCGAACGGTATGTCCGCACACAGGTGCGCTACTGTCGCCCCGCTCACAGCTGGACTGTGAACTTGCTCACACGTCTTCGAAGCCGACGTGAAGTTTTATACCTCCTACCCCTAGGCCCTCCGCAGGAGAAATATCACGGCCACTTCCACTTCCCGCGCCGTGCGCGAGTGTGCTGCTAGGCTGGCTTCAATGCTGACCTGGCGCACCCGGGCCCAGCTCAGACGCCGTGCGCGGCGGCGCTATCTGGGCTTCGTCCACCGCCGCTGGCAAGAGGCAGGTGCCCCGCGTCAATTTGGCACGCCAGGCCAAACGTTGGTCACGCTGCTCTGGCTGGTCGTGCCAATTGCAGTCGCAGCCGGCGGCGCCGCGCTGGTTTGGCTCGCCAATGCAAACCCAGCACCACCAGCGGTGCCAGACGCGCGGGTGCTGGCCGTCCTACTGCTCGTGCCGATACTCGGAGTGGTCCTGCTGCGTCGCCGCTAACCCGCCAGCCATTGGTGGGGGACCCGTAGTCCATTAGTACTCCCCAGGCGGTGGATGGCAATCCCCCTCTGTTGGGGATGCAGCGTTTTGACGATAACCGTGGTGAGCCTATGACCCGATTTCCCGCACCGCCCACGAATAGGGCTGCGCGTGCCCTCCTGGGCGTCAGCGCAGCAATCGTCCTGGCCGTGGCCGCAAGCGGCTGCGCCACGAGCAGCCCAGCGGCTGCGCCTACGCCAGATCCTTTCGTCGGCCTGGCCGACCGGTCAGACCAGGCGTTCCGGGAAGGCCTAGAAAAGTATGGCCAGGGCCAGTACCGCGATGCGCAGACGGCGTTCGAACGCGCGCGTCTGTTGAGCCCGACCACTGACCCGCGTATCGACCAGATGCTCGAGCGCACGCGCGCGGCGATGGCACCGACGCCAACGCCAGTGCCCCCGACGCCGACCAGCCTGCCAGTCACGCCCACGGCTGTACCAGTCACGCAAAGCAGCCTGCTGCCCGATACCGACCTCGGCCAGCGTTACTTTGGCCAGGTCACGCTGAGCGTCGTTCCAGGGCGTGATACGGCGCCGACGCCGGCCCGACAGTTCTTCTTCCAGGACCAGGTCGCGCTACGCATCGAGGGTCTCAAGCAGCACCTGCGCTTGCCGTTTATGCTGCGCGTCTTCAACTCCGACACCGGCCTGCTCGTGGCTGAGGTGCGCTCGGACGAGGCAAGTGCCACGGCCACCGCGCCACGCAATGCAACCTCGACGATCCCCACTCCGTCCTCGGCCAGCCCTGACTCGGCCCGACCAGCGGCGACCGCCTCGGCCTCGCCTGAGGCGACGCCGACGGTCAAGCTGGCCCGCTTCTGGGACAACTACATCTGGTACCACGAGGGTGGCGAGCAGCCGGGCCGCTTCCGCGCCGAGCTGTACGCCAACGGCACGCTCACCAACACCTTTGACTACACCGTGGGTACGGTGCCCGTGGCGACGCCCACGCTCGAACCCGCGCCGGCGATCGATCCCAGCCCGACGCTGCCGGTCGAGCCGATGCCGACGCTCGCGCCCATCGTCGAAGTGAAGACGGCGCCTGGCGTCGCCGCCGCGCCCGTCAAGCAGGCCGAGCCGATCCCCACGCCGCAGCCCACGCTGCCACCCACGCCGACCCCGACCGCGACGCCAGCGACCGCCAGTTCGGCCGTTGTCGGCGGCATGCCTGCTGGCCTGGACGTCAACCTGCAAACGGGCCGTGTGCTCGTCGCGGATGCGTCCGGCGTCATCTGGAACAGCGACCCGTCGCGGCCGAGCTTCAACCGCCCATTCAATCTCGATCGCACGCCAGTTGATCTGGCAATCGACCAGACGACTGGCAACGCCTTCGTCTCAGCCCGAAACGCACCGGCCGTTCTGGTCGTGGACCCCGCCGGACGGGTGCTCAAGACCATTGACATGCCGGTCACGCCGGGCAACGTACAGGTCGACTCCGAACTGGGCTTGCTGTACGTCTCGCTGCCCGAGCAGCAGGCGCTGGGCGTTGTCGACATGCGCGCTGGTCGCTTGCTGCGCACGGTCGACGGTCTCCCGCAACTCACGTCGCTGGCGCTGGATAGCGATCGCCATGTCCTGTACGCGGGGCATCTCGGCGGTCAGGTCACCAGCATCGACGTGGTCAGCAGCCAGGTCACTGGCCGCGTCTCGGCCACCGGCGTCGGGCTCGCTGACGTGGCAACCGCGCGCGGTGTTGCCTACGCGATCAGCACGGTCAGCCACGAGTTGGCTGTCGTCGACCCGGTCTCACAAAGCGTGGCGCGCTTCGTCCTACGCGACGAGCCCGCCGCGATTGCCGCGTCCGAGGACAGCGGCACCGTCTATGTGCTGGCTACCCGTCCGACTGACTCGATCGTGCGTATCGACCCCACCGACGGCTCGGAGGTTGGTCGCGTGCTCCTGCCACAGCGCGCTGGACGCTTCAGCATGACGAAACCAGGTCAGGGCGAATTCCAGGGCCTGCGTTCGCGCGTGGTGCTCGCTCGCGCCGACGAGAGCCTGTACGTGACGCTGCCCGAAGCGGGCACCTTGAGCGTCGTCCCCACTGACCAATTCCCGGTGCTCGCGTACGAGGTCACGAGTCCCCAACTCGGCGACGGCGTCGCGGCAGTCATTCCAGGCGCGCTGCGGCCCGCCGCGTCGGCCCTGCCCGATGTACCCGCCAGCACGTTCCGCGCTGCTCCCAACGCAGAGGAGGCCAACTAATGTCGACTACTCGAAACCCGCGCCGCGGCCTCCGCGTCGGCCTGGCAGGCCTTTTGATGGCCCTCGAGCTGGCGACCGCGTTTGCGCCGGGCATGGCCCGCGCGCAATCCGCGAGCAGCTTCACTGACTACCCGGTGCCCGGCGGCTGGTTCTACTCACAGGAAAGCCGCATGCCCGACTCGCAGCCGCCGTTCCGCGGCTACACCGTCGTCGACGACGGCGAGGCCGCCTTCTGGACCGGCTTCCGCCGCTTTGGCGCGCTCGACGTGTTGGGCTATCCCGTCAGCCGCCGCTATCGCTACCCCGATGCCAACGGCGACCTGTATCAAGCCTTCCAGCGTGGCGTGCTCAAGTGGCGCCCGGATCTGGGTGAGGCCGAGCTCGCCAACATCTTCGACCAGTTCACCGAGCAGGGTCTGGACGATCAGCTCGAGATTGTCGGCATCCCGCGGCCGCGCCCGCGGACTGACCTGGAATTCGCGGATGACGCCGAGCGGCGTATGAGCTGGCTCAGCGAGCCGCGCTTCCTGGCCCGCTACTTCTTCGACCCGGTGTACCAGGCGCCGTTCCCGGCCCAGGAAGCGGCGTGGGACTTCTTCGGCCTGCCCCAGAGCTTCGCCGAACGGCCCGTCTACTTCCGCGAGAAGGCCAACGGCAAGTACGGCGCCCCGCTGTACTTGTGGTACGTCGCACAGCGCTTCCAGAAGGGCGGCTTGCAGCTGTTCCTGGATAATCTGCCGCTGGATCCGACGATCGTGCCTGGCGATGGCCGGCAGGGGTGTCTGTCGATGACCGCGGTCGGCCGCCTGGCGCGCCGTCTCGGCGCTGGCAAGATCATTCCAAGCGTCGCCACGATGCCCGAGCCGACCGAAAACCCGCCGCGCGTGCATTTCGTGACATACGTGCCGCCAACGACCGGCCCGAACCAGTCGACGATCCAGTTCGAGATGGTCGGCACGGGATTCGACCCGAGCGAGCCGGTCACGATCAAGCTGACGGCCCTGCCCACCGGTAGCGCGGCTGTGGCTCCGTACCCGGTGGTTGTAAGCCACGTCGACAAGGTGGACCCCGATGGCTCGTTTGATCAGCTGATCACGGCGCGCGTGACAAGCTACTCAGCCTCGGTGATCGGCGACACGTCAGGCAAGACCGTCGATAGCGGTCAGGATCCCACGATCAACCTGGCTGTCCCGAGCGTCGATCCCGCCGCTGCGACCGCCAAATCCGCGTTCTGCTAGCCGTCCGCCGCTAACGCGGTGGCACGCTAGGTGCCGACCAAGTGTGCGCCCCGGCGGTGGCTGGCAGGGCCGTCGTGGCGAGGATCGCCAGCGCCAGGCCAGTTCTGATGAGCAGCCTGAAAGTAGCCATGTTCGTGGCTCGATCATCGGCACGCATGTGCTGGCGCTGAACGCTGATTCGAGCA
>WNFV01009648.1_pt1 | contig 10641 bp, 6 predicted proteins | sample 5400101 | NCBI WGS metagenome assembly WNFV01 (sample SAMN13153361, study PRJNA577476) | soil metagenome | isolation source: 115 cm soil or saprolite under grassland replicate 1 | place: USA:California | collected 2016-06-15
GGATTCGGTCTATATCAGGACGAAACTTTCTTCGGCATCATTCACAAAGGCCGGCTCTATTTCAAAGTCGATGACTCGACCGTGACTCAATATCGGCAGAGGAAAATGAGACCGTTTCGGCCCAATGCCAAGCAAACGCTCAAGAGTTATTTTCAAGTGCCGGTGGAGATGATTGAAGACAATGGGCGTCTTTGCGAGTGGGCGAAGAAATCGATCGCCTGCCAGAGGCGTAAAGCATGAGGCCAGTTTTATGTTACCGGTTTGCACCCGGGGGTTCTCCTCTCCCTCTGGGAGAAGATTGAGGTGAGGGCAAACGAAGTACAATCACCCTCACCCTGTCCCTCTCCCGCAAGCGGGCGAGGGAATTGAGAATGAGAACGGCTCAAGTATACGAATAAGGAGAAACGGAGTATGACTAATCTAACGGGTGGATGTCTATGTGGCGCAGTTCGTTATGAGTGCGCGGCGGAGCCGCTGTTCATCGGTAACTGTCACTGCCGGGATTGCCAGAGATCGACCGGCAGTGCCTACGTGCCGGCCTTGGCCGTGCCGGCGCGAGCCTTAAAGATCACCGGCGATGTTAAGTATTACGACAGCCGCGCCGATAGTGGCCACACCTTTAGCCGCGGATTTTGCCCGAATTGCGGTGGACGACTATTTGGTAAGACATCCGCTATGCCGCGATTCATGTTGGTTACCGCAGGCAGTTTGGACGATCCGAGCCGCTTCAAGCCGAGCATGGATTTTTTCACTTCCAGCGCGCAGCCCTGGGATCACATGAATCCCGAGCTGCCGAAGTTTCCCAAGCAATCGCAGCAATGAGAGAATAAGAAAAGCGTAGTTGTAATCTGCCGACCTACACGGCCTGAGGTCTCCGATCATCCCGAACGCGTCTACCTATGTCGGAGGCCGACTCATTCTCGGCGAACCGGAGTACTAATCTCCGTCGAGAAAATATAGCTCCGGGCGACTACCTTTACCATCAATGCCCCTTGGCAAGCCGCTGCCAATTCGCTTAAGATCGATAAAATTTGCCACAGCAAACAGAAAGCGAAAGTGAGTTAGTAAGTGATTCAGCCTGGCCAAATCCTCACCGGCCCACTTTTTAACGAGCCGATGCGTATCGAAACCGTCGCGTCGAACGGCTCGGAAAGCTGGGTCCTTGGGCTTGTCGGGCTTCAGTCCGAAAAGTTCCGAAAGGTCACACTCACCGCTGCGGATCTCAAATCCCTCACGATTCAGAACACGACGAAGAGCTACGATGGCGATGGGCATCTGCTTCGCCTGGGACTCCAAGCCTACGCGCTCGGGATCGCTTACGAGTTTGACCCTTACTTCGGGCTGTCCATTTCCCGCGTGGATCCGCTGCCGCACCAGCTTGAGGCAGTTTATGACTACCTCCTGAAATCGGCGCGGGTCCGTTTTCTCCTAGCCGATGACGCTGGCGCCGGTAAGACGATCATGGCTGGTCTCCTGATTCGCGAGCTAAAGTTAAGAGGGCTCGCCGAGCGAATCTTGATCGTCGGCCCGTCGAATCTCACGTTTCAGTGGCAGCGGGAGCTTAAAGAAAAGTTCGACGAAAAATTCCTGGTCGTTAAGGGCAGCAACATCCGCGATCAGTTCGGCGTGAACCAGTGGTTGGAACAAAAGCAGGTTCTTACTTCTCTCGACTTGGCAAAGCGTGAAGATATTTTGCCAGGACTTCGCCAGGTTCATTGGGATCTGGTGATTGTGGACGAGGCCCACCGGTTGTCTTGGACGCCGCCTTCGCGAAAGACAGCCCGTTACGGTTTGGGAGAGCTTTTAAGGGATACCACGGATCATTTTCTCCTGCTGACGGCCACACCTCACAAGGGTGACCCTGTCAATTTCAGTCTCTTCTTGCAGTTATTGGACGCCGACGCCTACGCCGACGTGCGTTCTATCCGCGAAGCGATGAACCGGCGCAGGGCGCCTTTTTATCTGCGCCGAACCAAAGAAGCGATGGTTTATTTTCCCGAGCGACAGCCCGACGGCTCCTGGCAAGCCCGAAAGATCTTTAAGAAAAGAATTCCTCATACGGTTGATTTTCAAATCGACGGAACGGAGTTCGACCTTTATCGAGATGTGACCCGGTTCGTCAAAATGCAAAGCGCCAAGGCCGCTGCTCAAGAGGAAGATCCCCGCGCCCGCGCGGTCGGATTTCTCATGTCTCTTTATCAACGCCGGCTTGCATCGAGTACGTACTCCCTTAGACATTCTCTCGAAAACCGCGCAAGACGCCTCGAGGAAGCGTTGAAATCAGCTCAACAGTTGGCGCGCTTGGCCCCACCTGACCTACCCGACCCAGAAGAATTGGAAGAAATGGACGAAAGCGAACGGGAACGGCTTGAGGAGATGCTCGACGCGGTTACTCTCGCCGGGAATAGGGAGCAGGTCCAGGAGGAGATCGCCGAGCTGTTAAAGTTCGCCGCTCAAGCCAAAGGCGTGGAAGATTCGGGAGCGGAAGCGAAGCTCTCGCGCTTCAAAGATCTTCTCCATCAAGAAGGATTCTTTGACCACTCGGACCAGCGGCTCCTGGTTTTCACCGAGTTTAAAGACACACTCGATTATCTCGTCGGGGTTCTTAAGAACTGGGGCTTCCGCGTAGGCTTCATTCACGGCGGCATGAAAACCGGTTCACGTGAAGAACCGAACAGCCGACTTTACACGGAGCAACAGTTCAAAGACGGCGCGATTCAAGTGCTAGTGGCCACGGAAGCGGCCGGCGAAGGTATCAATCTTCAGTGCTGCCATATTCTTTTTAACTACGATATTCCGTGGAACCCCAACCGGTTAGAGCAGCGCATGGGCCGCATTCACCGTTACGGCCAGCTCTTCGATTGCCTGATCTTCAATTTCGTTGCGACGAATACGATCGAAGGCCGCGTGCTTCAGCGCTTGTTGGAAAAGCTCCAGGAGATTCGTGACGCGCTCGACGACGACGCCGTGTTCAACGTTGTCGGTGAAATTTTACCGGCTGCCCACGTTGAGCGGGTGCTCAGAGACTTTTACGCAGGGCGCCTCGGCGAAGCCGACATGGAGGATCGCCTGCTGCGCGAAGTCGACGAGGGCCGTTTCCGCGCGATCTGCCAAAACGCCCTCGAAGGTCTGGCCTCGAAAAAACTCAATCTTGAAATGCTGATCGAGCGACGGGCACTCGCTCAAGAGCGCCGGCTGGTGCCCGAAACTATCGCTCGTTTCTTAAGTGAGTCGGCGGAGCCTGCCGCCCTCGCGCTCAAAGCCTTCCTGTCATTGCCGCACGCCTTCGACCCAGGCAGAACACCGACGGCTCTTAAACGATACGAGAGCCAACCGGATTGGAAGTTGCCGCCCTTGGCGACCCGCTATCCTCGTTTGTCGACGGACCGAGATACCGCGGAAAAGAACAGCCTGGAATGGGTCACGCCCGGCCATCCGCTCTTCGAAGCGCTGCGTCGCCACACTTTGAGCCTTTCCCAAGAGCCGTTCGGTAAAGGGGCTTGTTATTATTCTCTCCAACACGATCAGCCGGCGCGCATCGATTTCTATCGAGCGCGCGTCGTCGACGGCTTGGGCGATATCATTCACGAACGCATGTTTGCCGTGGAGATTGCCAATAACGAGACCTTGCGCCTTCAGGAGCCTGGCGTGGTCGGCAATTTTACTCCCACAACGGCGCCCGCTCAGCTTCCAATGGTTGCCTTGGTTCCTGAAGCGACCGATTGGTTGAATCAGCATGCCCTCACGTCCTTCCTAAATGAGGTCAGGCAAGAGCGCATCGTTGAAATCGACCGTATCGCCGATCATATTAATCTTTCCCTCACGGAGCTCTTACAGAAAGTCGACGAAGAGATCGGTAAAGCCGATGCGGAGGTCGAGAAGAAGATCACCGGAGCCGAGGGCCGTTTAGCCCAAGCGGAAAACCGCCACGCTGAGCTGATGGCGCGGCGAGAAAACCGCCGGATTGAGCTAGAGCAGCAGCGCGCACTGACGCTGCAATCGGTCGAGCGTATGACGAGCATTCTCATCCTGCCGCATCCCGAACGCTCCCAGCCGGAGGTTCGTCGTCTGCAACCCGACCCGGAAGTTGAAAATACGGCGATGCAGCTCGTAATGAACCATGAAAGATCACGGGGTTGCCAGGTTTATGATATTCACGAGAAGAATCTCGGCTACGACATCACCAGCCTCGACCTCAACTCCGGCGAGCTTCGCCTCATTGAAGTCAAAGGCATCGGCGCCACGACCGGAACCGTCCTTCTCACCCCCAACGAGCGCCGCGTCGCCGAAGACCGTCGCGACTGCTACTGGCTCTACGTCGTCACGAGCTGCAAGTCCCAACCTTGCCTTCAGGAGCCGATCAAAAACCCCACGCGGTTCCCGTGGCACGAAGTGAAGAAAGTAGATCATTACTATCTGTCTGTGGATGCTTTGACCGGGCCGATGCTGGTAAGGGAGAGGCCGGAGCCGTACGGAGGCTAGGAAGGTTCAAGGTGGGTAGCTCGTTGCTAGTGGCCACTCGCCTATTCGTTGAATATAATACATGCAAGATTTTTGATCCCGCGCATTACAAGGGTTAGGAGGTGAGTTCCAGTGGGGAACGTCATGACTATCGAGGAACGCATTATGGAAAGATTCCTGGAAAAACTTAAGTCCGATCAATTTGTACCTGCAGAGGTCGTTGATTCCATTCGGATACTGAACAAAGAGGGACAGTTGAAGGACGCTCAGGCGATTTTGCGGGCTATAGGCGAGGGGGTAAAGGAGCATGCCAAGAATTCAGCGCCTTGACGTTCGCGGTTTTCGCGGAGTCCATACCCAGAGCTCACTTTTCTTCCTTGGTCGATCTGTACTTCTCTTTGGGGAGAATGGGACTGGCAAAAGTTCCTTTGTGGACGCGATCGAAAAGCTGTTTACCGGCAGAGTGTCCACCCTAGATGGACGCGCACAAGGAATTTCCTCGGACCGTCACGGACCTCATATTCACAACGGCGCTAACTCTCTAGCTATCGCGGTTACGTTTGATAATCCTGCGGCAAGCACGTTTACATTGAGTTCCAACACGAAGGACTTGCCAACCGAAATCCAGCAGTACGTAGTCTCTGCTCATGAAAACCTCTACATTTTGAGGCGACTGCAGATTCTGGAGTTTATAGAATCACAGCCTCGGGAACGATACGCAAAGCTTCGACCTTTTCTTCCTCTGACTGAGGTGGACGCTGTAGAAAATGCACTAAGACAAGCAAGGGAAAGAGCCGAAGCTGAAGCGCAAAGAGCGAGGCAAGATTCGGAGCGAATAATCAATCAAATTCGCCGCGAGGTGGGCTTGCCCAGCTCGTTGCTGGCACCGTCTGAAAAGGACGTCGTGGCTGCGCTCTCGGAAGCGTTGGTTAAAATCGGGCAGCATCCCGTCGGTCAAATTCAAGATATAGAAGCGGCGCGCAGCAGCTTGGACCAGGCTTTAGCGCCCTTTGGTGACCTGAGTCGCCAATCTCAAATTTCCAACGTTGCCCGAACTCTCGGCCAGCTTACTGAGTTGTTCGTTTCGACTAATCTGACGGGTCTCGTTAATTCATTGCAGGAATTTCAGGACCGTGAAACACGGGAAGCCCGCGTATTTTATGAGACCGTTTTGGAACAGGGCATAACGTGGATTCAGGAGGAAAGGCGAGATACCTGTCCATTGTGCCAAAGTCAAATTAAACCTGACGAACTGGCGATTCAGGTGCAAGCGCGGCTTGAAGAAATGCGGGAAATTGTGCAACTGCGCCGTCGGACGCAGGCAAGTCTGGAACAAACTCGGCAAACTATTCGGTCTGGTCAGGACCTGTTAGTTGCGCTTGCTCGAGAAGTCAGCTTGATGACAAGCGAAGAAAAGGACCGTTGCCAGGCGCTCGTTCAGGAACTACAGAACACTGTTAAAGTAATCTGGGAATCTTTGACAGGGGACCTTCGAGAACTCAAATTAGAACAAATAAAGACAGCCTTTTCGCTTGTAGGAATAGACTCCTCGCTTCAAAAAAGAATCGCTGCCGAACGTGCTCATTTAGAACAGATACTTAACGCGCTGCCTTCTCCAGAAGGGGCTCAACGCATTCTCTCCACGCGCAATCTGCTCCTACGAGTTAAAGACCTGTGGGCTAACCTTGAAAGAGCTGACTCACGGACCGCTGAGCTGACCAGGCAAGCGACGGTAGCTTTCCGGCTCCACGAAAATGCACAAACAGCACGCAAAGAGGAGGTTCAGGGAATCTATGACGAGCTGTCAGAGGATATAAATCACATCTACACGAGATTACACCCCGACGAGAACCATGGGGGTGTGAAACTTGAAGTTCGCGATGTCGGTCAAGGCAGCGCGACTTTAAAAGCGAATTTCTATGAACGCCAAGACGAAGACCCGCGAGGTTATTACAGCGATGCTCACTTAGATACGTTGGGAATAGGGATTTTTCTGGCGCTTCGCCGTTGGTATCGAAAGCAGCGGCCAACGTTTGATCTACTTGTCTTGGACGATGTGTTAACGAGTGTGGATACAGCGCATGCCGTTCGGCTTTCAGAGTTGCTGCTTCAAGAGTTTAGAGACTATCAAATTTTGCTGACTACACATGACCGTATTTGGTTCGAGCATATGCGTGATATACAAGCGCGCTGTCGGGTTGCCAATAATTTTATCAATAAAGTCATTCACAAGTGGACCATTAATGAAGGGCCAGACCTGCGAGAACCAGAGGAGGAACGTAGAGACATTACCCATCTCATTTCGGAGGGCTCGGGGAAGGAAATCGCGGTGATGGCCGGAAGGTTGCTTGAACATATTCTCCAAGAAATGCGGTACTCGCTTCGGCTCAGTGTGCACGCAAAGCGGGGAGAACAGTATGAAATAGGCGATTTGTGGCCGGCGTTCTATGCAGCGGTAAAGAAGGATTATCCGAGTCTCTATAATGACGCCCGATCAACTCTTGATGCGCTCGATGTTCGGTGGCCCGTCAGAAATTGGATTGGGGCGCACCATAATCAGTGGGCTCAAAATGTATCGCGCAGCACAGCAATAGATTTTGCGAAAGCGGTTAGTGACCTGTATGATCTCGTCTTTTGCGATTCATGTAGAAGGTTCATTTCGCCGTCTGCGACGCCACTTGGGCAGCTTTCCTGCCGTTGTGGACAGAAGATCTATCCTGCTCCAGGAAAAGAAGCCGTTCGCCCTAAAACCAGAGAAGAACTAATCAAAGAGACAGAAGGCGTGCTGCGCGATGCCCGTCTCGATAGCCAGCTATATCTCACCTGGAAGCGCGAGGAGTCGGGTCGCGAACACTGATGGCGTCACCGCCGACTCACATCGTGGATGCCAGCGCCCTCATTGCCTACTTCAAGGAAGAAGCTGGGCACGAAAAATTTAGGGCGCTCTTGGCGGACGAACAGAACGCCTTGGCGATCCATGCTACCAACCTATGTGAAGTATACTACGGCTATCTCCGAGCAGATGGGCCAGATAAAGCTGAAGAAGCCTGGCAAAAGGCTGCAGCGATCTTAGGTATTATTGAAAAATTGGACGCGCAGTTCATGAAGCGGGTTGGTCGCTGGAAAGTTGACTACAACCTCGGTCTCGGCGATGCCTTTGCGGCAGCTACGGCCGAAGATAACGCGTGTGCGCTCGTCACCACGGACCGCAACGATTTTTCAGTAATAGAAACTGCAGGTGCATTACAGATCATCTGGCTCCGATAATTTTCGGCTACTTACTTCAAAACAAAATCATGATCCCAAAAGAATGTAAGCGGTTGGCGGAGGTGGATTTTCCGATTGCGGTGGTGAGCAAGCATGCCGCCCGGGAGAAGTCTATTCGGCATGGGCATCCGTCAACGCTACATTTGTGGTGGGCGCGGCGGCCGTTGGCTGCGTGTCGGGCGATGTTGCTTGGGCTTCTTCTACCTGATCCGTGCAATGAGTACTGCCCGGCGGAGTTCAAACAAAAGGCTCGCGAACTGTTACCGAAGGTGCAAGGAAAGGTTGGACCCGAAGACGAGGAGCTTCGAAAATCTTTGCTCAAATTCATTGGTGATTTCGCCAATTGGGATCTTTCGTCCGACCGCACTTACCTTGAAGTCTCACGCGGCCTCGTAAAAGCAATCCATCCTGAAGAGCCGCCGCTGGTCGTTGATCCATTTGCCGGTGGCGGTTCTATCCCACTCGAAGCACTGCGGCTTGGCTGCGAAGCGTTCGCGAGCGACCTCAACCCTGTTGCATGCTTGATTCTCAAGGTTATGTTGGAGGACATTCCGCGGCACGGCCCGAAGCTCGCCGAAGAACTTCGTCGCGTCGGAGCCGAGATCAAGAAGCAGGCAGAGAAGGAACTCGCTGAGCTGTATCCAAAGGACCCGGACGGCGCGACGCCAATCGCCTACCTCTGGGCGCGCACTATCCGTTGTGAGTCGCCGGATTGCGGCGCCGAGATTCCACTCATGCGCTCCTTTTGGCTGTGCAAGAAGGCGAACCGCAAAAGAGCACTACGGTTTCGAGCCAAAAGACAAAGGGAAAAAGGCAAAACTCCTGAGATTGAATTCGAGATCTTCGAGTCAAAGAGCGACCGGGAGGTGCTCAGCGGGACAGTGACACGCGCTAAAGCCAGTTGTCCTGTCTGCAACATGGTGCTAGGACCGGAGCGCGTCCGCGCGCAGCTTGCCGCGCAGCGTGGTGGAGCGGACGTCATATTCGACGACAAAGGTCAGCGCACAAGTGGAGCGCGACTGCTCGCGGTGGTTCTACTCAAGCCCGGCGATCCGGGGCGCCATTACCGACTCTCGACGGAGCAGGATTACGAGCCGGTGCGGAAGTCGCAGGCGCGGGTCGCGAAAGTCCTCGACGAGTGGCAGAACGACGGGAAGAACGGACTCAGCCCGGTGCCGGATGAGCCGCTTCCGCCGATCGGGACACTGGGTTTTCGCGTGCAGCGGTACGGGATGCTCCAGTGGGGAGACTTGTTCACGGCGCGGCAGAAGGTAGCAGTCCACGTCCTTCAACAGAAGGCACAGAATCATCTCAGGATTCAGCGTTGCTCACTGAGGTCTTAGGCCAAGCACTCAGCCATGTCCTGGAACGCAACTCGGCCTTGTCGCGGTGGCGGCCGCAGCCGTACATGGAGACGGTCGAAGGAATCTTCGGGCGGCAAGCGCTTCCTGTGGTTTGGGACTTTGCCGAAGCGGTGCCCCTATCTTCCTCGACAGGTAGCTTCGAGCATTCGCTTGGCGTGGTTGTTAACTGTGTCGCTGGCACTGATGCCTTGGTCGGAGCGCATGGACAGATACAGATCGCTGACGCTACCGAATATCCCCTTCCGAACGACACCGCCTCTATTTGGTTCACGGACCCGCCGTACTACGACGCTGTGCCCTACGCCGATCTTTCTGACTTCTTCTTTGTGTGGCTGAAGCGCGCATTACCGGACCACTCTTTGCTGCGCGATCCGTTCGATTCTCAGAACCCACTCACGCCGAAGCAGCGCGAGGCCGTGCAGGATGAGATCAAGCGCGATCATGGACGGCCGAAAGATCGCGCGTGGTTCGAGGAAACTATGGCGAAAGCCTTTGCCGAGGGCCGCCGGGTGCTGCGCGAGGACGGCGTCGGTTCTGTCGTCTTCGCGCACAAGACGACTGAAGGCTGGGAGGCGTTGCTCTCCGGCATGATCCGTGGCGGGTGGACGATTACCGGCTCTTGGCCAATCGCCACTGAGATGGCTACCAGAATGCGTGCACGCGAGTCCGCCGCGCTCGCCACCAGCGTGCATCTCCTCTGCCGCCCGCGCTCCGACGAGGCACCCATAGGTGATTGGGGCGACGTGCACCGTGAACTGCCGCGGCGAGTTGCGGAGTGGATGGAACGGTTACAATCGGAACATATTCGTGGTGCGGATTTGGTCTTTGCATGTATTGGCCCGGCGTTGGAAATCTACAGCAGATATTCAAAAGTCGTAGACGCTGAGGATCGAGAGATTCCATTGGGCGGTGATCCAGAGGCAGCCGAACCGCATAAGCGGGGATACCTCGCCTATGTGTGGGAAGCAGTTGGACGAGCAGCACTTGAACAAGTTCTCGGGGCGGCCGAAGCCGGGGCACGGAACGGCGCGGCCGGTGCGCTAGAAGAGGACGCGCGGTTGACGGCGCTGTTTTTGTGGACGCTGCAGAGTACGAATGGCGAACAGGCAACAGGCAATGGGCAACAGGCAGTAGAAAAAGAGTCCGATGAGGATGAGGACGAGGAAGAAGACGCGCCGAAGAAAAAGAAGAAGGGTTTGACGCTCGTATTCGATGTCGTGCGGAGGTTTGCGCAGCCATTAGGAATTCATCTCGACAATTGGGAAGACCGGATCATTGAGACGGAGAAGGGAATCGTTCGGCTGCTTCCTGTTGGCGAGCGAGGGACGCAGCTTTTCGGACAAGATGGCGCGGACCTTGTGGCTGAGAGGCTGGAGCGAGAGTCAACTGCTACTTTTCAACTCACGCTTTTTCCTGACAAAACTGACGGGGCGCCGACAATCAAGGGGAAGAAAGGTCGAGGTAAAAAAGCAAAGGGTCAGAGTGAGAGTCAACTTAAAGCCCGCAACGAAGCGACCACGCTCGATCGAGTGCATGCTGCGATGCTCTT
>WNFV01012621.1_pt1 | contig 10641 bp, 10 predicted proteins | sample 5400101 | NCBI WGS metagenome assembly WNFV01 (sample SAMN13153361, study PRJNA577476) | soil metagenome | isolation source: 115 cm soil or saprolite under grassland replicate 1 | place: USA:California | collected 2016-06-15
GATAATGAAGCGCAGGCGTGAAGAATAATAGAATTCTTGTTTTGCATCCGTGTTATCCGTGTAATCCGTGGTCAAAGCCATGAGTAGCAGGCAACCGCTTTTTCTAAACGAGGAACAAGTGCGAAAGCATTTGCGGATGTCGGACTTGATTCCTGCAATGGAGAAAGCGCTAACCGATTTCTCTGCCGGCAACGTGATTCAGCCGGTCCGCTCGATTATTAAGGTTGATCCTCCTGGTGGGTTCCTCGGTCTGATGCCGGCGCTCACTCCGGATGGGCTCGGACTGAAAGCAGTGACGTTCTATCCATCAAATACGGAGCGCGGAATCCCTACGCACATGGCAACGATTTTTCTTGTTGATCCGCAGACCGGCACGCCGCTCGCAATAATGGATGGAAGATTGATCACCGAGATGCGCACAGCGGCAGTTTCCGCCGTCGCCACAAAACTTCTCGCGCCGGCAGACGCAAGAATTTTAGCGATTCTCGGAAGCGGTGTGCAGGCGCGCAGTCACGTGGAAGCGCTGCGACTTGTTAGGCGATTTAACGAAATTCGCGTATGGAGTCCGACGAAAGAACACGCACAGCTATTCGCCGAAGAAATCGGCGCAAAGTCGATGTCTGCCGAGGAAGCCGTGCGCGGCGCAGATGTTGTCGTGACCGCAACAAATTCGACAACACCGGTGCTGAAAGGTTCCTGGCTCAAACCTGATTGCCACGTCAACGCCGTCGGCGCGTGTCGCCCCGATTGGCGCGAATTAGATGACGCCGCAATGGCGGACGTTGTGTTCGTTGATTCACGCGAAGGCGCTATGAAAGAATCTGGTGACGTGATTTTCTCCGGCACAAAGATTTACGCCGAGCTTGGTGAAGCGCTCGCCGGCAAAGTTCCACCGCGCGCAAACGAAACTACGATCTTCAAGTCGTTAGGTATGGCGGTGGAAGATATCGCCGCAGCGTTGCTCGTCTATCGATCGGCGACAAAAGAAAATAATTAGAAATCCAAGCAAAATTGCGTCCATTTACGGTAATTCACCTGTAAACAGTTCCGGCTCGGATTCGGAAAGGAGCTATGTGAAGCATTAGCTGGGACAACTCCGAGTACAGGGTAAGAAATGCCCACAAAAAGATGAACGCTATGGGCAACAGCGAACACCACCACGATCACGCTCGAGATCATACGGACCCGCCGTCGGAAGTGGCGTTACGTGTCAGGGCGCTCGAATCGCTACTGATCGAGAAAGGCCTCGTTGATCCAGCAGCCATCGACGCGCTCATTGACAACTACGAAAACCGTATTGGTCCGCGCAACGGAGCCAAGGTCGTCGCGCGCGCCTGGAGCGATCCCACATTCAAGCAATGGCTGTTGGAGGATGCGACGGCGGCCATTGCCTCAATGGGCTATTCCGGCCGACAGGGTGAGCACATGAAAGTCGTGGAGAACACGCCGAAGATCCACAACCTTGTCGTCTGCACCCTGTGCTCCTGTTATCCGTGGCCAGTGCTCGGCCTGCCGCCCGTCTGGTACAAATCCGCCCCGTACCGTGCCCGGGCTGTTGCCGATCCACGCGGAGTGTTGAAGGAATTTGGTACGGAACTTGGCGAGGACATCGAAATCCGGGTGTGGGATTCGACTTCGGAAATGCGTTTCTTGGTCTTGCCGATGCGCCCCGAGGGCACCGAGGGTTGGAGCGAGGAGGAGCTACCCACACTCGTCACCCGTAACGCTATGATCGGTGTCGAAAAAGCGAAATCGCCCAAGGATCTTCGGAGGAAGTGATGAACAGTGCGCATGATCTCGGAGGAATGCATGGCTTTGGTCCGATTAACCCAGAACCCGAAGGGGAAGAGCCGGTCTTTCATGCCGAATGGGAAAAGCGTGTGTTAGGCCTGAGCCTTGCCGTGGCGACGCTGGGCAAATGGAACATCGACATGGCACGCCACGCCAGAGAACGTCAACATCCGATCGATTATCTGCGGCATACCTATTACGAAAACTGGCTCGCGGGGCTGGAAAAACTGCTGCTCGAAACGGGCCTCGTGACCGCAGAGGAACTGGCGACCGGAAAGGCCACGGGTCCAGCAGACGACGCAACCTCGCAGCGCGTCCTTAATGCCGAACATGTTCCTACGATGTTGGCCGAGGGTGCCCCCGTAACAATGGAGATCGATACCGCACCCCGTTTCAAGCCTGGTGATATGATCCGCGCCATCAACCGACATCCACTGGGCCATACCCGCGAGCCCCGTTACGTCCGTGGCCGCGTTGGCGTGATTCACGAATACCACGGCGCTCACGTGTTTCCGGACCGCAACGCCCAAGGGTCGAGAGAGGGCCAGCATCTCTACAGCGTTCGATTCGAGGCGTCATCGCTGTGGGGCGAGAATGCTAACAAAGGAAGTGCTGTCTACCTTGATCTCTGGGAAGACTACTTGGAGCCTATCTGAACAGGGATAGCACTATGACTATTGATGATTTACCCGCGCTTCCCCGCGACAAGGAAGGTCCCGTCTTCAACGAGCCGTGGCAGGCGCAAGCCTTCGCACTGGCTGTGTACCTATTAGAAGTCGGGCACTTCACCTGGCCTGAGTGGGCAGAGACCTTGAGTCGAGAGATTAGGGCAGCGCAGGAACGGGGTGACTCGGACCTGGGTGATACCTACTATCAGCATTGGCTCCACGCCTTGGAGCGGATCTGTGCTGAAAAGGAACTGGTCGGCCACGAGAACGTGAGCCAGCGCCAACAGGAATGGCGGAGCGCCTATGTTAATACGCCGCACGGCCAGCCGATCGAACTTTCGGCTGCCTTCAAGAATGACCGACGAGAAAGCTGATCACGCTCATTGGCTTTGGCTGCAATCGCCGCACGGCCATGCCACTCCCGCCACCAGTAGCTCAATCAAACGTTCGTGTTCCGAATCGGTGCTGCCAAGTGCGTACGAAGAAGGAGGATTGTTCTCTGTCATGTTAACGCAGCATTCTACCACGCACCGATGCCGGATAACACAACCATTCCTACGTATCGCGACTCCAGCCTCCGGCATTGCAGTGTTTAGCAAAGCGGTGCGCGATCGTAAACTTCGCCCATTACCACCCAGTTCACCTGCTCGACTCGGCCGACTATGAACACCCACGCCATTGCGCCAACCGTCAACACTACTGCTGTGATGACCATTGGGGCCACAAAACTGCCGGTCCGATCCACTGCGAATCCCGTCAGAGCAGGTGCGACCACACCTGCCAGGTTCGCGAAGCCATTTTGCAGGCCAGTCCATCGCCCTGCCGCCTCTGGACCAGCAAGCGTCTGGGAGAATGCGAAAATGCCTGCACCGGATATTCCACTTCCTACACCAACGGCTATGAGCCACGGTAGGTATGTGTGCGGCCTTGCCGCGCAAGCAGCCATTGCGGTCGCGGCCGTTACAAATCCGATTCCCATTGCCGTCTTGCGCACCAGAGTGGTCGAATAGCCTTTTCGGATCCAGAAATCCGAAAGCCGACCGCTCGTGATCGCCGACACAGCATCCACCAGATAATAAACGCTTGCAGTCATCGTCATGCTTTGCATGGAAAGATGGCGCTCCCGGACAAGATAGAACGGTAGCCAGGTAACCATAAAATAAAGCAGGTAGTTGCCACAAAAATGCCCTAAGGATGCTCCCCAAAAAGAACGCTGTCGCAATATATCTATATGCGCAGCAGTCTTTACGACTGAACGGCCCATCGCGCTGCCGCATGGCATCCACTTCATCCATGCTGGAAGCCATAGCAGACTTACTAGCCCGACTCCGATGAACACCGGCCGCCAGCCATACCTGGCCATTAGCAGTCCAGAGCCAAAAGTGCCTACCGCGTTCCCAAATTTAAGGGCAGACTGAATCACACCGTTTGCAAATCCTCGGTGGTGCTCGGGTAGCTGCCGCGCCAGGATTTTCGAGCACGCCGGGAATGCTACGGACTCTCCGATCCCGAGCATCAAACGCATCATCAACAGGATTGTGAAACCCTGGACGAGGCCGGTGGTCGCCGTTGCGAGGGACCAAAGCAGGTAACCCGCTGCGATGACCAAATTCACGTCAAAGCGGTCCACAAGCCAGCCGCTGACAAACTGCATCGCGGTGTAGGTCCAAAAAAATGCAGCGAGCAGAATGCCCAGCTGCGAGGCAGAAATACCCAACTCGTCTTTTAGCAGCGGAGCGGCGATCGAGAGATTCCCGCGATCAACATAATTGATCAAAATACAGATCGCGAGCAGGATGAGCGCAGGCGCAAAAGCGCGTAAGCTTTGCGAATCATCTGCGGTCTGAGCCATCGCAACCCGCCTTTGTATTACCCCCAAGTCTTACACTCTGGCTTTACCGATCCAAGGATTATTTGCAGCGCAGGTTTGTTCACTTCAAGCTTGGCGCTCACTACTTCTCCCGACGGACCAACCAACCGGGCCGCAAGCATAGCAACGTCTCCTACACCGGAGCCCAGATCCAGGACACGTTGCCCGGGGCCGATTCCTGCTTCGCGGAACGATCGCTCGGTTAAGGGAGCGAGACGCGCGGCCTGCCGGATTAGGCGCTCGTGCTCGCGTCGGTGCTGCCCAGTGCGTACGGAGAAGCAGAACCGTTCGTAATCATGTTGTTAGCATGTTAGCGGCGGATTCTACCATCTTTCGATCTCTTCGGGAATCGAGGCGCGGTGCCAGCAGTGATGTTATGCGCCGCCTCGCATTCGTACCAAAGACGCTCAACCAGTTCACCAGCCGCTGGGAGGTCCTTGACGAAGTCAACGCTGAGTCCGGCGTACAACGCACACTCCGTCACTGCTCCTTCCATCCCTCGATAAGGCGATCGGTAATCATAACGAAGAACTTTGCTTCCGTCCGGTGTAGTTGCGATACTTTCACCTTCACCCGGCCTCTTTCCAGGAGGCGGGCACCCTGCAGCATCCCACAAGACGAAGGTGCGGTTTCGCAAGGCGCGATGTGTAGCGGGCCAGCCGTCCTGAAAGCAGATGGTTAGGGCAGTATCTTGTGCGTGAGCCGCGAGCATTGCCTGTTTGTAAGCTGAGTGTCCATTGCTCTCGATAGTCGCAACAAAACGAGTGCCAAGCATCGCTCCCGACGCGCCAGCCAACAGCGCTTTGCGGATGCCATCCCCATTGCCGATCCCGCCGGAAGCGATCACAGGTTTCTGTTTGGCCTCTTCCAAGACTTTCGGCAGCGCCTCGTATAATCCTCTAGTCGCTTGCACATGCCCACCGGCTTCCGTGCCCTGGCAGACGAGATAATCGGCACCGAGATCCAGCGCCGCTTTTGCGCTCTCTCTGCTCGTGACCTGCATCCCCAGCTTGGCGCCGGCTGCACGAATCGCTGAAATTGCTTCCTTAGGCGGAAGACCCCACGAGAACTGCACGATTGGCGCTCCAGCGTCCAGCGCAGCCTGGAGTGATGCTGCACCATCCGCGAACGGAAACGCAAGGATGTAGTTGATGAAGAAAGCTCCCTTCGTTGCCGAGCGCACCTTTGAAACAGCATCACGTGCGCTGTCCGGAGTGTGATGAGTAAGTGCTAGCGCACCCATGGCGCCAGCCTTTGACACAGCGATGGCGAGCTCAGGCGTGGTGTTCCTAGCTCCATGAGGCGCTTCGAAGATCGGGTACTTCAGGCCGAATAGCGCCATCAGCGCCTTCGACCGTTGGGTAGGCATCAGAATCGCAGTTGGCGCTGGCGAGGCGGCCGATCTTGGAACAGAATTAAACGCAAATGACGCGCCAGCAGCAGCGGCGGTCGCCCTGATGAACTCGCGTCTCGTGTGCTCGCTCATAATCGCCTTCACCCGAGCCAGATTAATGTTGCACCTAATTTTTAACCAGAATCTCTTTGCGAGCGGACATTTTTGATTCTGAAAAACGAGGCATCAGTTCACCACATTTCGCGGTGGATCGCCGAGCAAAACTCGGCGTACGTTTTCGCTGCCTTTCACACGCATGTCGCGCAGTCCCTGCTCGGTGTAGAACGCGGAGTGCGGATTGAGGATGAGCCGGTCGTGCGCGGGGTTCTGCGGGTCGCGCCAGGCTTTGAGCAGCGGATCGTCGTCGGGCGGCGGCTCTTTTTCCAGCACGTCAATGCCCGCACCGGCAAGATGCCCGCTCTCGATGGCGCGCAGCACCGCGAGCACGTCCACGACGGCGCCGCGCGCGGTGTTGACGACGATGGCGCCGCGAGGCAGCAGCGCGATCGCGGAATCATCCAACATGCGCCGCGTTTCATCAGTCAGCGGGCAATGCACGCTCAGCAGGTGCGATTGCTTGAGGAGTTCTTCGAGCGACTCCGCCCGACGCAAGCCGAGCGATTTGTCTTTTCCATCAGGCACATAAGGATCGAAAAAGACCACGTTCATTCCCAGCGCCTTCGCGCGCAGCGCCGCGGCGGTGCCGATGCGGCCAAGGCCGATGATGCCGCACACCCGTCCTCGCAACCGGTGCAGCGGCACGGCCTGCGTGTAGTGCCACGCGCCTTCGCGGCGGCGCAGTCGCGAGTTCATCAGATGCACGCCGCGCGCGAGCGTCATCATCATGGCGATGGCCGTGTCTGCGACGTCCTCGGTGCCGTAGTCGGGGATGTTGGCCATGGGAATGCCGCGCGTGCGGGCGAAGGCGTGATCCACGTTGTCGAAACCCACACCGCAGCGCACGATGAGCTTGCAGCGCGTGAGCCGCTCGATGACGCGCGCAGTAAATTGAATGCAGTGATACACCATCAGCGCGTCGGCGTCCTCGATGCGCCCGATGAGTTCGTCTTCGCCGTGCGCATCCAGTGCGGTTACTTCGGCGAGATCACCGAGAGTGCGCTGCTCGTCATCGAGCGGTTCGGTGACGAAATCGGTGATGATGACTTTGGCGTGGGGCATTGGCAGGTTACTTGTAAATCGCTTTCGGCTCAGGTTCGGAAATGAGTCTTTGAAAGCCTGGATCGTTGCGGATCGGATCCCAGACGGGGTCGATCTTTAAACGCGCAACGGAAACGACTCCACCGGCAGGGGCTGTGATCAGTTGGCGAAGTATCTTTACCGCTTCCTCGGCCCGACCGGTGCGCGCTTCGATTTCGGCTAGTCCGGCGAGAAGGATCCGGCCGACAATCGCATCCTTTTCAATTGGCAATGAATCTGCCGCTTGTCGCGCAACACGGAGTGCGTCGGCGTTACGCCCGAGGCAAACATAGGTCCAAGCCAACGCTGTCATGGATATCCGTTCTTCCGGCCGTTCGGCTAATCGGGCCTCGAGCAAAGTGCGTGTTTGTTCGCATTCCAATTTTGCTGCCGCACCCTGGCCGGCAAGTACTTGAATTCCAACTCGCGCCTCTAGTTGGCGCAGATGTGCTTCGGGAGTGTTGGTCGACGGCGTATCCCAAGCTTTAAGAGCATCAGCGAAATGCTTCTCGAATACGTCGAGGTATACGCGCTCGTCGACCATTACCGCGATAGTGCCCCACTCGTTAGGTAAGTTTAGTTTGCTTTCCGCTGGCACGCCCTCGAAGACTCGTCCGGCGCGGCGAATATCTCCGGTGCTGCTAATGTAAGTGCGGGCAAGGAAGCGCGCGGCCAGTGCATTATGCGGATCGAGAGCTAGAGCACGGGTAAGCTCGTGTTCAGCGTCACTCCAGCGGCGAAGTGTAGCGTAGGTTATGCCGATCTCGGTGGGATTTCCAGAATCGCGCGGATTAAGTTCTGCCGCGCGCTCGAATTCAGCAAGCGCGCGTTGCCATTCACCGCGGCGGCGATGAATCGAAGCGCGGATATTCCAACTATCGGAGCTACTCGGTTGAAGTTCGATGGCCCGGTCGATCTCCCTCAGCGCGGGATCATAGTCACGATAGCCCCAGTAATAAAACAGACCCAGCGCGAAATGTGCGTCCGGCAAACCCGGAGCAATCGCTAAGGCGCGGTCGATGTTAGACTTTACCTCTGCCAGTTCCGCTGAGGTCAGATTAGTGATAAACCAATGCCGATCTAATTCGCTGTAGGCCAGTCGCGCATAAGCGAGCGCGAAATTCGGATCCCGTGCCAGCGCCTGGCGATAAAAGGTTTGGGCGCGATCAAAGAGATCGGCATTTACAGCACTTTCAGCCTGGTGTTGCTCATATTCACCCTTTAGGAACAGATCATACGCTTCCGTATCACGCGTGGGCGCCGTGGCCAGAGCATCGGATTGGCTCGGAGAAAGCTTCGCCCGCAACGCATCGGCAATTTCTTGCGCGACCTCGCTTTCGACAGCAAAAACATCCTTTAAGTCGCGATCGTAACTCTTTGCCCAGAGATGCGTGTCGATGCGCGCGTCGAGCAATTGAACGTTCACCCGCACTTTGTCTCCAGCCCTTTGCACACTGCCTTCGAGCACAGTGGCCACACCGAGTTCGCGAGCCACTGTCTTCAAGTCTTCCGGCGTGCTTTTGTATTTGGCTGTCGATTTTCGCGAGATAACCTTCAGCTCACCGATGCCAGCGAGTTTAGTCAGGATCTCATCCTGAATGCCGTCGGAGAAGTAAGCATTGTCTGGGTCACGGCTCAGATTGTCGAATGGGAGCACCGCGATGCTTTTGTCTAGAGATGAAGAAACTGCCGGGGAAACATTAGGATGAAGGCGTTGGAAAACCAGGATTGAAATGACGAGCAGCAGGACCGCAATGATAAAAAAATCAAGTTTGCGACCGCTCTTGCGCGTAAGCGATTTGCTAACATCGACATCTTCTGCGCGCTTGATTCCTTCCGGTGTTAGTTCAAACGCCCAGGCAAGAATCATCGCCACAGGAAATCCGATAATGAGCAGCAACACCACAAGACGCACGGCCCAATTGGGAATTTCGAAGAACGGAAAAATCTGACTCGCGACCTGCATCAGCAGCCATGCGACCACTGCGTACGCGATCGCGACTTTGTACACGTTACCTCCTTCTCGTTCAGGGTCGCATAGATTTTGGCAATCCAGTGCGCCTGGGCCAGGTTCGTGCCTGACATTCCCTCCAGCTCTTTGATGGCTTGGAGCGCCTGGGCCTGCTTCCCCTGCGCGGCGTAGACCATGCCCGTATCGTAAATCAAAATCGAATCATTATTCCTTTCTCCTTTAGCTTTCTCCAATTCCGTCTCCACTTCGTTGAATGACCTGTTTTGGATGTAAATTCCTATTTCAAAGGTGGTGCTAAAAGCCGGGCCTATGTCATTGGCCTGCCGGAGCAGCTCAAGTGCTCGCGCATAATCTCGCTTGAGGTAGTAAGGAAGGGCGACTGCTCGCGCAATGATTGAGGAGAGCGGGTCGAGCTCGCGGCCTTTCAGCAGTTCCTCTAAGCCTTCATCGACATGCCCCTGTCGCACCTGCGAAAGTCCCAAGTATTGATGGGCCATCGCCAAGCTGGGGCTGAGTTCGAGAGCGCGCCTCACTGCGCGATCACCCTCTAAGAAATTTGACGGCGCGAATTGGATGTAGGCAAAACCAAGTGCGGCATGAGCTTCCGCGAGGTTTTCATCGAGTGCGAGGGCTTTGCGCGCGGCTTCTTCTTCTTTGCGCCGACCTTCAATGGGCGCAATGTAGGCGTACGCTCCAAGGATTCCATAAGCGTCAGCTAAGCCCGCATAGGCCAACGCGTAATTCGGATCTTCTCCGATTGCCCTCTCGTAATGGCGGACGGCCGTCAGCAGATCCTCCCGAGTGCGACGTTGGCTGATCGACCGACCCTGGCTGTAATACTGAAAGGCTTTGAGGTTCTCCGTGGGACGCTTCGCAAGCTGTTGTCGCTCGGCACCGCTCAGCTTCAAGCGCAGTTTCTCGGAAATCTCTCTTGCGATCTCTTCCTGGACCGCGAACACATCGGCGAGTTTGCGGTTGTACTGCTGTCCCCAGATCTCTGTTCCGTCCGCAACGTTTACCAACTCAGTTCTGATTGCCAGATTGTCGCCTTGCTGTATTAGTCTGCCCATCAGCACCGCACCCACCCCTAGGTCGTTGCCGACTTTCCGCGGATCGACATCTTTGCCTTTGTAGCTAAAGACCGTGCTGCGTGCCATCACTCGCAGTTGCGGCAACTGTGAGAGGCTGTTGATGATGCTTTCAGGAATTCCGTCCGAGAGGTAATCGGTGTCTGGATCACGGTTCTGATTGTCAAACGGCAACACCGCGATCGATTTCGCCGGCAACTCAGCGCTTTGTTTCGAACTCGTGTAACGCCCGAGAAAAAAGACGCCCACCGAGATCGCGCCGGCTACGACCACCATGTAAAGCCATACATGACTTCGGGACCAGCCCTTCGGCGCTCTATCTGCGACTTCCGCGCGTTTGATCCCTTCCGGCGTCAGCTCAAATGCCCACGCGAGGATCAGCCCGATCGGGAAACCCAGGATAACCAGCAACACTACCGCGCTCGTAATCGCATCGGAGAGATGCAGCGCCGGAACCACCGTTGCCGCGATCTGCATCATGAGCCATCCAACGATCGCGTAAGCGACAGCAACTTTGTAAACATTGCGTCGCTTCAGCTCGGCAAAGAATTTGCGCAGGTTCACAATGAACTATTTCGCATCACGCGGAATGACTTTCTCCGCCAGCGCCTGGAAACGCGGATCGTTCCGCAACGGATCAAACCTCGGGTTTACATTTATCG
>WNFV01014652.1_pt1 | contig 10641 bp, 13 predicted proteins | sample 5400101 | NCBI WGS metagenome assembly WNFV01 (sample SAMN13153361, study PRJNA577476) | soil metagenome | isolation source: 115 cm soil or saprolite under grassland replicate 1 | place: USA:California | collected 2016-06-15
GCCATACCACTCTTTGGGGAATGATCGCTGTAATGGATGCAAAAAAATCACCACGCCCGCGGCGTTGACGTGCTTGAAGAATGGAGCAAACTCCGCATCATCCAAAGTTCGTTCGTGGATGTTTGTGCTCAAGGTGATGCCGGAGAATCCCGGCATGGTTTTCGCCCGATCGAGTTCCGAACATGCGCGCTCGACATCGGGAAGGGGTGGCGCGGCGAAAAAGCGAAATCGCTCCGGTCGGCTCGCGCAAATCTCGCCGTACTCGTTATTCGCGCAGCGGCAAAGCTCGGCACCGAACGCGAGGGTTTCTCCATTAAAATATTCGTAGACATGCGGCAGCGATAGCACTTGCATGCTGACCTGCCAGCGGTCCATTTCAGCCAGGAAGCGGCTTTCATCCCATTCCCAATTGTTTCTGATATCGAGCGACCGTGACGGCTTGCTTCTGAGCGTTTTCATGAACTCAGGCGGAAACGCATGAGCGTGGACATCGATTCGCGTCTGGGCCCCGTTTTCGAGGGTATTAGCCATAGCTTTAGATCGCGCTATTTGAAAAAGCCTTTTGTCGATAGTTCCTGGACAAAGCTGGCGTCAAAGACATCATCCATCCGCAGTCCGGCTATCTTGGGATTTCGCGGCGCCATTACGTCAAAAATCAACTTGAAGCCTTTCTCGGTCGGCATTGGTACTCTCTCATAGACGTGGTCTTTGACGTATTGCCATTGGCGTTCCAACAGGTCACGGTTGGTCGTCCTCAGGTTGCGCGCGGTTATCGTAATCGATTCCTCTTTGTTCTGCTGGAAAAAGCGAACGCCTCTCATATATGCTCTAATCACTGCCAGCACGGCTTCCCGGTTCGTCTGCGCATATCTTCTTGTTGTAAATATCGCTGTGAAGGGAAATTCAACGCCGAGTTCAGTCAGGTCGAGAACCTTATAGAGCCCGGCGCCGCCACCGATAAAAGTCGCGCCGCCTATGTTGGCGGCATCAATGGACCCGCTGCGAAGCGCGGCAAGGCGTTCGGCCGACCCGCCGATTTGAAGTCTCGCCACGCTGTTCGGGTCGACCCCCAGATGTTCCAGGGCAATGCGGGTGGCTACTTCATCAGAGCCGCCAAGTGACCCGATGCCAATTTTCTTGCCGTTGAGGTCGCTTGGACTCTTAAATGGCTGGCGCGCCACGAATGTATAATCTAAGCGGTTCATCGGTACCGCCACGATGATCGTGTCTTCTCCTGCCGCCCTTGCCGATATCGGGCCTGCAGAGCCGGCGATTCCCACTTGTACATCGCCGGCAAGCAGGGACTGGACGCCTCGAATATTCCCTTGAATATAGGTGATCTCCGCCTCGATACGTTCGTCGCGAAAAAACCCCTTTTCGCGTGCGATCCAGAGGGGCGCGAAATCGATGACGATGCTCGGGATGGCGATGCGTATCTTTTTAAGCGCCTCGGCGGCATCGGCCTGCGCCAACGAGCATAGTAAGAAACAAATGATGTTCGATGCCGCTGAAGTGACTTTACTTCGTCGAGGTTTCTTCATCGGGCTCCAATCCAGGGAAGAGATTTTATAAGACAGCATTAAACCTTGAATTGTGCGTTTGACAAGTGCTCTAATTAGTTGCTGCGTTCTGGCGAGTAAGAGTTAGCCGATGTAGCGAATAGCAACATATCGCTTGTGCATTTATCACGAGAAGAGCGCAAATGTTAAAAACAAGGTTGCAGATATTTAACTAATCAGATCGATTATGGACCGCTTTCGAACCATGCAGAGCTTCGTTGAAGTCATCAAACTTGGCAGCCTCTCCGAAGCCGCCAAGCTGCTCGGGCTATCGCGGGCCTTGGTTTCGCGTCACGTGACGGATCTGGAAAAGCACCTGGGAGTTCGGCTGCTGACGCGGACGACTCGGCGCATCACGCTAACCGAGGCCGGGGCGGCGCATTTGAATTTTTGCCAGCGGGTCATTCACGAAACCGAAGAACAAGAAACTTCTCTCAAACGGATGCAAAAGGAGCCCGCCGGCTCGCTCAAGATTCTTGCGCCAAAATCTCTGACTACGTTGGCGCTCGGCGACGCGATCGCGAGTTTCGCCGCGGCCTATCCGCATCTCAATATCAACCTGATGCTCGATGATCTTTCGTTTCGAAGTTACGATTTTATCGAACGTGGATTCGATGTCGCGGTGCATACGACGCCGATTCGCGAGTCGAGCTTGGTCGCCAGAAGAATTGCCAATTTGCGTTGGCTGCTTTGCGCATCGCCGCAATATTTGAAGCAGCATGGCGAGCCGCGTCGGCCGAGAGATCTCACACGGCATCAATGTTTAGTCCATATTAACTCGGACCCAAGCGACCGAGTCTGGCGCCTTCGCGACGCGGCCGGCCTCGCTTCGATAAAAGTTCAGGGCTCATTTGCCTCGAATAGTGTGCTCGTGCTGCGCAAAGCTGCGCTTGAGGCGCTGGGTATCGCGATCTTACCTCTCTACTGTGTCAAAGAGGATCTCAAGAGCGGCGCTTTGCGCGAGGTCCTAACTCATTTTCCTATCCCCGTTCACCCGCTGTCGCTGGTCTTCCCACCTGGGAAACCAACGCCGCAAAAAATCCGCTCGCTGGGGGATTTTCTCGTCGACTGGTTTCGTAAACACCCGATACCGCAGTAGATCTCTGACGACGATGATATCCCGTGGTTTGAGGATTGTCTCCCAATGCAAAGTTTGAGAGGGGATTTGTCGAAATGCCAGGACTATTTCTTAACAGTCTAAGAAAACGAGTCCAATCCCCAAACCTCATGGGCCACGTTGACGACCAGAGACAATTTGGCAAGCTCGGCTTCGACGGTGATGTTGTTGCCTAAAACCGTGCTGGAAAAACCGCATTGGGGACTGAGCGCTAGCTGTTCGAGGGCAACATAGCGGCTCGCTTCATCGATGCGCCGTTTGATATCCTCGGCTTTCTCCAAATCGCCGGTCTTGGTGGTAACTAACCCGAGCACGATCTTCTTATCCCTTGGCACGAAGCGCAGCGGCGAAAAGCTTCCGGCTCGCGGCGAGTCATATTCTAGAAAAAAACCGTCGAGCTTAAACTCGTTAAACAGGATTTCCGCAACTGGATCGTAGCCGCCCTCCGCCGCCCAGGCGCTGCGGAAGTTGCCTCTGCAGATATGCATGCACACAGTCATGTTGTCGGGACGATCTCTAATACATTCGTTTATGAGTCGGGCATAAGTCCGCGGCAGTTGGTTTGGATCTTCGCCGATATGACGGACACCCTCACGCATCTTTTCATCACAGAGATACGCCAGATTCGGATCGTCAAGTTGGAGATAAGTGCATCCAAGATCTGCTAACGCGCGAATTTCCTCACGATACACTTGCGCTAGGTCCGCATAGAAACCTTCCATTTCGGGATAGGCCTGTCTGTCGATGGCGTCCCGGCCGCCGCGCATGTGCAAAATCGTCGGGGACGGAATACAGACCTTTGGTGTTCGATTGGTCACCGATGCCAAGTACTTGAAATTATCGGTCTCGATGCCGTGGCTGCGTTTGAGCCCTCCGGCAATTTCAAATCTCGTCGGCGTCCGCTCGATTTCTTTGTCGCCGGACTGAAACTTTCTGGCCACTCCGCTTTGAGCCGCCACGCCTTCCTTGACGATTACCCCGTTGATCTGGCGAAGAAAGTCCGCGTGCCAAATCGTTCGGCGATACTCACCGTCGGTAGTGCTCTGAAGGCCGATATCCTCTTGCATCTTGACGACATCGCGAATGCAACCATCTTCGATTTGCCGCAACGCAGCAGCCGACAGTTCGCCACGTTGCCGACGTTCGCGAGCCTGCAAGAGTTCTTGCGGGCGCAGCAAGCTACCGACGTGGTCGGCGCGAAAAGGAGGTCTCGTATGGGTCATTGGATGGTTCCTTTCGCCAACAACTTTCAAAACTACGTGATTCGATCATTGGCACTTTTGCATTGTGACGAGAAGAGCTGGCAGATTAAACGTAAGGTTGCAGTGGTTTGATCAATACGGCAGTGGTAGCGCGGGTTACAATGCGTTGAAACGTTAGATTTCAGTTGATCACAAGATAACGTTCGAGCCTCGCGGCCTCCTTAGCGCTCGCGGACTTGGCGATTTCGCGCCGGAGTTGTTCAATCTCTCATAGGGTAAAAACGCATTCCTGTTTGCCGACCAGACCGTGTTCATGACCGACCCGGCCGGAAATCATTACGCCAGCGACACGCCGAAAAATGGAACGGCGAGCGCTCGAGTAAGCTATTCATAAAGTTATTCTCGCCCCTTTCGAGATCCTTTGGTCTGACACTATTATAACAAGTTGTCGCCGGTTTTAACGGTCGCGATACACGTCCTGGCGTATTACGCGACTTTGAAGATGTGCGCCGGATTTGGTTGCCCCTTCAGCGCAACCGAACCGAGATCTTCAATGCTGGAGGTCGCCGTATCGAGATTTCGACGCACTTCTTCCGAGATCAAAAGCTGGGCGTGAAACTCTTTCGTCGCCTGCTCCAGTCTCGACGCCAGATTTACGACATCGCCGATGATTGTGTATTCTTTGCGGTCGGGGGAACCGACATTCCCGGTGACGGCCTCGCCCATGTGAAGCCCGATCCCTACCCGCGTCGGGTGAATCTTCCCCGCTGCGTTCAGCCGGTCGAGGCGCTTAAGAATCTCCAGCGAGGCGCCCACCGCATGCGAGCAGCGATCGGCATCGTCGACGGGTGCCCCGAACACCGCCATGAATCCATCGCCCAGAAACTTGTTCACGATTCCCTGATGTTCGTCGACGACGTCGATCATGAAGTCGAATAATGTGTTCAAATACGCCATTACGGTTTCCAGCCGCTCACCGGCGGCGTAGCTACTGAAGTTACGAATGTCCAAAAACATCACGCAGACGTTGCGTAATTCGCCGCCGAGCTCGACCCGTTGATTGAGCAACTTTTCGGCGATTTGCGGCGAGACGTACTGGCCGAAGGTGCGAACCGCCCGATCGCGTTCTTGAACGGTTCTCACTGACGCTTCGACTTGCCGTTTGATTTGTCGGGCGAGCAGGCCGGCGACAAGGCCCGCCACAAAAAGGACGAGCGAGCGGTTAAATTGAAAAATTGGCGCCCGCAAAAACGATGGCTGCAGATCGGGTTCAAGTGCGCCAATCAAAAAATAGGCAAAAGCAAAATGCTCGACTGCGGCGACAAACCCGATAAACAGGCAGAGCCGGGCGTCGAGTTGAAGAATCGAGAGCAGAATAAAGAAGAAATAGAGCAGGAAGGCGGGGGAGCCAAGCGCATCCGCCATGAGCAACATGATGGTCGGAATGGACGTTTCCAGGAAAGCGTTCAAGAAGCGCAGCGCGGTGTGGGGCTGTCGTTGATGATCGATTAGCCAGCCGAGGCCCGCGCGCAGCGCCCATTCATACGATATCACCAGCCCGTAAAGCGAGATCATCCACGGCCATTGACCTTGAAGCCGTGCGCGGAATTCCGGATCGAGAATGCCGGGCACAAAAGAAAAAAAGGTATAGACGCAAGCAGCGAATGCGAACAGCCCCGCCAGAATCGTAACTCGCCGCCGTTCACTGCGGAGAATTTCGGTCGTGAGCGAGTCCTGATAGATGCGGCCCCAATCGAGGGCTTCAACGGACGCGTTGCTCATTAGCGAATCATAATAGGCTGAACGTTGGATTCAGTTGACCGTAAGATAACGTTCTAGCCTCGCGACTTCCTTAGCTCCTACATGTTTTGTCATTCCAGCGCGGAACTCCTGGAGGTTCTTGTACGGACGATTGTCTTTGAGTGCACGCAGTAGTTGCGGTGTCGCGCCAGGAATACTCAGCAGAGTCTCGTCAGAAGCCGAGTTCAAATTGATCGGCACGAAGACATACTGTTCCAAGCGGGCTACTTCTTTATCGTCGACGTACTTGCCGATCTCTTTGCGGAATTGCGTGATGGCTGTGTAAGGGCGATACTCAAAAAACTCGCGCACCATGCGATTACCCATGCCGGGAATTAACATGATCTCTTCGCGCGTAGCCGTGTTGAGATTGATATGGAGGAACATCTTGGCATAAAGCTCGTTGAGTTGTTTACTGTCGAGCGATTGGCTGAGGAAACCGTTAAGATCGAGCGTGTTCGCGAATGGACGGCGTTCGAGAATACCCTTAACCAGGGTGGCATTGAGATGGGGCAGCTTCATCAGGTCTTTCCTCAGCGATATTGGGTTCTATCATCCCCTGATGACGTCCCACCTGGGCGGGTAACGGCGCCACGAGTAATAATATCAAATTCGTTACTAGCAGACTCCGAAACAGGTTCTTTCTCCGCTGATTCATTTTCCTCTCCTTTGTTTTCCCACTTGTAGGTTTCCGTAACCGCGAGCGCCGGGAGCTGATACGTATACACAAGACCGATCAGCCCGAGCTGAATCAGCGCTCCAGGGGCTAAAGCCGGCGGTGTTTTGTAAACAACACCGCCCAGAATAGTGCCCAGCCACTTAGAGATGCGTTGGCTTCCAGCTTGAACTCCATACTGCTTTGATAATGCAGCAGAAGACCGGCTAGACCGCCTAGCAGAAACAGACCCATAACTCCTTGTATAGCGCAGATGCTTGCTGGCCCTGGCACGGTTGCGTGCCAAGCCAAAATCACCAGCGTTAATCCAATGAGCATGAGGGGATCAACTCCCAGAGACTTCCGGTGTGCTGTAAAAGCACAAGCTCGGCCCCTGTTCCCAACAAGCCGAGAACCAACACAGCTAAAAGGAGACGGCGCATAGCAATGCTTGCCTGATTAACGCTTTTTTAGCGTAACCCCGACGCCGGCCGAGTGCATGTTTAAGAAAACGGTTTCCAAATCCGGATTGGTGGTAATCGCCTTCACGTACTTTGGATCCGGTGGTGGAACGTTCATGTTGTGGGCGACTACCAATCCACCAGGGCGCACCAGCGGCAACAGTTTGTTCAGATAATCGAGATAACCCTCCTTATCGGCGTCAATAAAGACCAGATCAATGGGTCCTGTTAATTTGGTCACTTCCTCATGAGCGTTGCCTTCAACCTGGGTGATCAAGTGATCGACACCAGCTCGTTTAAAGTTTTCTCGTGCCTGCTTTACACGCTGGGGATCGATTTCAAAGGTTGTAAGTTTGCCACCGGTGGCCTGCAGCGCGAGAGCGAACCAGATGCCGGAATAACCGTTCGCGGTTCCGATCTCGACGACATGTTTCGCGTTGATCGATTCGGTCAGCAGGCGCAAAAGCCTGGCATCCTCTGCTGGCACGGTCAAGTTACGCAATCGTTGATTGCGATCCATATCATCGAGCACCGCGAGTATTCTTTTCTCGGTATCTGACTTGCCGATTGGAGGGGCTAAAGTCGCGGAACCAGAACCCCACTGTCCTCTCGACTGCGCGTAAAGTTCGGGATGCCCTACAAGCGAGAGAAAGAGCATTAGGAATACGAATGTAGTTCTATGCATAAACATCTTGATCATTGGACAAATACCTTTCGTTCGCTGAAGTCGAACAACCACCAATTTCACCGAGATAAGACGCTCCCGCTTTGGCTTGATTCTGAAACCGTTAGACGTTCGCGGTTCTGATAAGGTTTACTGGATTCTTTTTGTGGCAACGGCGGCAAGACTTTGCATCGCGTGTTTTTATGATCTATTCACGGCCCGATGATTCCTCATCGAATGGGATCACCATAAAGGGGATCGGATTTCGGTATCTCGCCGCTGACCGGCGAGGCCAATAAGGAGCAGATCGACACGCCAGCGCGCACGCCCAGCCGCAAGGATTGAGGACAACTTAACCGTTGTGGGCGAGCATTAATTGCCCAGGACTGCGGCGGCAGTCTGGGCGATTTCTATGTCCTTGGACCCCGCGCCACTGACGGCGACGGCGCCGACGATTTCACCATCGGCAAAAAGTGGAAACCCGCCGGGGATTGTCACGAACGAACCCGGGCCGGCGGCCAGTGTAATGGCAAGAGCGTGGTGATCGTCGCGTTCGTTGCCAGTGGGGCTTTTCTTTCCCGACGGAAAGCGCGTCAGCGCCGCGCTCTTAAGGCGATCAAATGGCCGCCGTCGTCAACTACGGCGATACTCACCGCTGAGTTCAACGCCTGCGCTTTGTCAACCGCGGCATTGAGCATCTTCATGGCGCCTTCTCTGGTCAATTTCCGAGATGGAACCGTATCCATGATTGTCCTCTCCTTATTTTCTGGTTCGAGTCAGTCGACTGCGCTGGAGTTAAGCTCGACAATTACTGACGCGCAAAGTTATTTTTGTCGAGGCTTTGGATGAAATCCGTGTCATCCAGTTCCTTGACGAAGCGGACATCGACCATTGCTTTCGCGTTCATAACCGCTGCCTTTGGGTTGGTCAAGGCCATTTCCCACTTATGCCTTCGAGCTTGAGCGCTTTACAGATTAGATGCCTCCCGTGACTTGGACCATGGTCACCTCCTTTTGGATTGTGCATGAGTGACGGAAAAACTTCCTGCGCCGAAGAACATTGGCGAGGCTTTTTTTGATCTCCTCGTGGCGATTCCCGAGCGAATGATAACACAATCGGGTGTTTAAACCTCGGTAAATTGGTTAATGAATTGCAACCTTGGTTTTAAGGATTAAGACGTCGACGTCAGAGAAAATTGTAGCGCCTCGGAATGTTAAAGTGATAGCTTGTCATCACCGAGCCCTAGCGAGGCGATCATGGCAGTAAATATTGACGAGTTGAGAGCGCTGACTCCACCGGCGGGTATGCCGTTCAAGATACAGCGTCCTGGGCACGTGGTGTTGCAGGTGAGTAACATCGAGCGTTCCGTGCGTTTCTACACCCAGGTCTTAGGGTTCAAATTGTCGGATGTTTTCCCCGAGGATCTTCAACCGGGACGATTTGCCTTTCTGCGCTGTAACGCAGATCATCACGCCATCGCTCTTGCTGGTACTGGCCCGGGAGATTCGAAACATACCCAGCTGCATCACATTGCCTTCGAGGTGGCGACGCTCGCCGAGATTTTCCAGGCGCGCGAACGGTTGCGCGAAAACGATGTTACGATCACGTTCGATGGGCGTCGCCGGGCCGGTTGCCAAATCGCCGTGGAGTTTCTCGACCCCGACAAGCATACCATTGAGATCCATTGGGGATTGGATCAAGTTGGAACCGACGGTTACGTGCGCGCGCGCGAATGGAAAGGGGTCAAAACGCTTGAAGCGGCGGTTGCCGATCCGGTTATCGGCCAGGATATAGTAATTGCACGATCAGTGAGTTGCGATCTACGAAAGGATACGGGCAGGGTTTATGGCGACACAACCAAAAGACCGGCGCGCGGTCGGCGTTAAAGTTCTTCCCGAGGGGGTCGAGGAGTATTGCGAGCGGCATACGACGGCGCTCACCGAACTGCATGAGCGCTTGCTCAGCGAGACCGAGGAGAAAACGACTACCGCCAATTTTCTCGTCGGCGAGTTGGAAGGCGCATTTCTCAAAATGCTGGTGCGCATGACACAAGCCAAAAGCATTCTCGAAGTCGGCATGTTTACCGGCTACAGCGCGCTGTGTTTTGCCGGGGCGTTACCGGCGGATGGCCGCATTATCACGTGCGAACTTGACCCTCATGCGATCGAAATTGCCAGCCGATTTTTTGCCCAAAGCCCACATCGCAACAAGATCGAAGTTAGAGCCGGGCGCGCGGCGGAGACTTTAAAAACGCTTCAGGGGCCGTTCGATCTCTGCTTCATCGACGCCGACAAACCGAGTTACGATTATTATTACGATCGTTGCGTGGACTTGACCCGCAAAGGCGGGTTGATCGTGCTCGACAATATGTTGCGCTACGGGCGGGTGCTCAATCCGGTCGAAGAAGATGCGCGCATCGTTAGCGCCTTGAATGGGCGAATTCAAAACGACCCTCGAGTAGAAAATGTGCTGCTGCCGTTTCGCGACGGCATCATGTTGGCGTACAAATTGTAATTTGACTTTTTGAGCGAGGTAAATCATGGCGAATACCAAAGTGATCGACGCCGACGGCCACATCATCGAGCGCGCCGACGAACTGCGGCGATATTTGAAAGCGCCGTTTAACAAGCGTGGCGGGCCGCTGACCGCGTCCGAACCATGGGATCGTGACTTGCAAGATACCTTGCCGCACGACCAAACAATCTTTCCACGCGCGCCGCGAGCAGAGGATTGGCTTCGCATCATGGACCGCTACGACATCGAGCAGGCGTTTCTCTATCCGACGTCGCTCGGCAACGTATCGCGTATTCGCGAACCGGATTACGCCGTGGCGCTGTGCGAGGCTTATAACGATTATGTCTACGATCATTACGCGAAAGTATCGGACCGGCTAAAGCCGATCGCCGTGATTCCGCCGCAAGATCCCGAGCGGGCGGCAGTGGAACTGCGCCGCGCGGCGAAGCAACTCGGCTACCGGGCGGCGGTCGTGCGCACGACAGGACTGCGCTTGCCGCTGGGGCATAAATTCTATGATCCGATTTACCGTGAAGCGGAGAGTTTGAACTGCGCCATCGCGGTGCACGGCACCAACGGCGCCGAGGAACTTGCATCGGGAGCGTTCGAGACTTTTACTGAAGTTCACATGGTGTCATTTCCGGTGGGCATCTTTGTGCAGTTTTCCAA
>WNFV01017297.1_pt1 | contig 10640 bp, 18 predicted proteins | sample 5400101 | NCBI WGS metagenome assembly WNFV01 (sample SAMN13153361, study PRJNA577476) | soil metagenome | isolation source: 115 cm soil or saprolite under grassland replicate 1 | place: USA:California | collected 2016-06-15
CATCTTTTGTTGTATCTAAGAATGTGTTGACTTGATCAAGTGTCGACATGGGAATCTCTCTTGTCTATGGCCGGTTCACGCACCTGAGAAGTATACACTTTTTGGAAGATTTTGACAACCATTGTGGATTTGCTATATGAGGCTCGATACGGGACACGCCATGGCCGTATCCTCACGGTGACAATCGGCGAGCGGCGCTTGGCAAATCTCAAGGCTATCACTGAGGAGGTTGGTGGGAAAGCGCGGTTTTGGTTTACCACCATTGAGCGGATTAGAGCAGGGGACATACTAACCGACCCTATCTGGTGGGTGGCTACTCGGAACACAATTCACGCATTGGTAGAGTAGAGAAACGAATAAGCCGCCTGGCCTGGCCGCAAAGGTATCTGAAAAGAGATAATCATGTGTGCTGCTTGTCTCCACACACACGAACCCAAGACTTATAGACAAGCGATGAAGCTATCACAGGGTCGCAAGTGACCCGGTACAGCTCCTCTACCCCGCAGAGCAGGGCCTTCAAGTCTTAGCCAACCTTTCATCAATCGTCGTAAAGGCCGCCGCGACCCAGCACCAGGCGACTACGTACCCGCCAGTATACCAGATGAGTTTCTTCCTTTCACGGCTACGCAAAAATCTTACCAAACGCATACAGATTGCCGATGTCCTCGCGTTGCGTGCCGAGCCTACTGTCCCTGTCAGCGGCCACATGGCACCGTGTCCAACGTCACCACAGGTGCAGTGTTCCGCTGAGTGCCAGCAGCGCGCGAACTGGAATAACCCACCCGGCAGCTCGATGGCCACAGCCGAGAGGATACGCTTTACCTATCAGGCCATAAGCCACGTTCGCGAAAGGAGACCCATCTGTCACGTGCAACAACAAGATGGTTTTCCTGCGCTCCTCCCACGCAACTACATTGGATCGTACTTCGTTACCACACAAAGGGTACGAGGCGCTTGGTATGCTTTTGGTACTCTGGATATTGCGCGGGAAAGAGTTCGAGCATGATCTTCTCCTCCTTTTTCATGCGCAAAGCGAAGGTGACGGAGATGAAGACAAGCATGCCGATACCGAAGATACTGGTCGTGAGTGCGGTTCCAAGTGCCGCAAGCATGATGCCAGAATAGATAGGATGGCGCACGTAGGTATATGGGCCGGTCGTCACGAGTTCGTGCTGTTCTTTTACCGCTGGACGCGAGCTCCAATTACGCCCAAGGTTCACGCGCGCCCAAATTGCAAAGCCGATGCCGATTGCAGTAAGGAGAGCGCCAGTCCAGCCAAGGATTAGAGTTGGTGTAAAGAGAGGGTGAGAGAAGAACACTGCTGCTGGATAGCCAGCGCCTCGGCCGAGGCGCACGGCAGCAAAGACGATGATAGCCGCAGCAGCCAGCCGCAACACCCAAAACACCCAAAATCGCTGCCAGCCACCACCACGCACGTCTTGCTTCACAAAGAAGGCGCTTATACCCCACACCAGAAGAAACGCCGCCCAGCTCACGAAGATGATGGTATCGTAGGTAATCATTGCCGTCGCACCGAACTTCCAGTCATTACAACATCTCGATATATTAGGTGCTACGAAGCCGGCAAGGGAATTGTTGCTCCAAGTTGCTTGAGATGGCCGAGCTCGTCAAAGCTGCACAGTCAAGCGTGGCCTTTCACTAGTTCACAATGCAAAACCGCGCATACTCCCTACACGAAGGAACATGCGCGGGTCTTACCTTGGAGGTGTGCTGCGGCAGGGCAAATTAGGACATCGTCACTTCACCATTAAGATTCCAGTTACCGGCCAGACAGCCTTAGGCTGCATGTCTGCGGGGAAGGTGGTTCCCGCCTTCTGGAAGGCAGCCGCGAGCCGATCACGGACAAACGCTTGGAATGCTTCCTCTGACTCCCAGACATCGACAACCCGCATACCGCCGTCCATTGGCCCTTCCAGATGCATCACCTGACCTGCCGCTGGGTTTTTGTCGAGCCCAAGTGCTTGCAGAACCGCTGCGCTCTGCTCCAGCGTGAAGCCCGGAATCTCAATCAGGAATGCCACTGCCATCGGAGTCCTCCTTGTCACGATACGTTGACCATCACACATGCGATGGATTACGTCGCCACTTAATAATGCGCGGTGAAGTGAAGAGATGGATGATCCAAGTGTCGTACACTCGTGTTGCACAGGCCACAATCGCGGGAACTTCTAGGTCTCAGCAGGTGTGATGTTGAATCCCTTCCCGAGGAACATGGAATCATCGAGTGTCCCGCTGACCATGGCGAGAATCCGTGGGACGGAGCGCGTAAGGATCGCCCCCTGCATATGCGCTTGAAAGGCTGCTGCATCCACATAGGTCTCATGGACATAAAAGTGATTAGCCGTGTTTTCGTCCTGAATGACGACGTAACCGAGGGTGCCAGCCTCCTCCCGAAGGTACGCGCTGGCAAGTTCCCGTTGGAGGGTGAGGAACTCGTCCACGTGGTGCGGCTGGATGGTGACGTGCGCCAGGACACTGTACATTGCAACCTCCTACGTATAACGCTCATAATAAGGAACGCCGAAGATGGAATTGGACGAATCAGATTCACCAAGCGTCCGACCAATAGGACAGAGGCGCATCAAGGTGGCGCTTCTAGTGTACACCCGGAGTCAATGGGAACCACGGCGGCCGATGCTTTCCCATCGTCATTACACGGGGTTAGGCATCACTGTTTGCCAGCGTTTGGAGCACAAACGTACACCGCTCGGCAACCGAAACCTTGGGTACCTCGATGAGCTGATATCTTTCTAGCCTACGATACCACTCCTGCGTGATGCTGTTGACCCACTCAGCGTGCTCGAACGTGTGGTCGCGTTCGGCATCGTTCACATAGATCTCCTTCCACAGGGGCAAGAGGAAGACCTTGGAGCAGTATTGGTACGTCGAGAGCCACATGTTCAAATCGCTCTCATTCAGGGGGGTAAAGTGATCGAGCCCGTAAAGAGAATCGAGGACGCTACGATCGAAGAAGACGTGGCCGGGGGTCGCAGCGTGCTGCATAAAGTTCTCGATGTCCATACGTAGCGTTTCGTGCGTGAACTCGTCCGCATTCGGTCGCGGACTCAGCCCGCGCTTAAGGCGGTCTTGGATGATGGCGCGCGCGCTATCGCCGACAATGGTATGGCCGAGCGCCTGCAAAGCCAACAAGAGCGTGGTCTTCCCTGCGCCGGGGCCGCCGGTGATGCTTATTCGTGACATGCGAAACTACCTCCGTGGGTGCTTACGACACCGCACATATAATTGGATGAATCAGATTTACCAAGCATGGGATTGATGGGACAGAGGATCATCGGGGTGGTGCTTCCAGTATACACCCCGAGTCAATGAGAAAGAAGCTATGGCTTATCAAAGCCCAAACCGCGTTCACGAGTTGAAACATGTCGATCGTGCGAGAAAATGATATGGTCGAGGTGATCCAGATCCATGACCCGAGCAGCCGTGTTGATTTCCCGAATAAGTAGGACATCCTCTGCGCTTGGGGTGGGATCCTCGGACAGGCGCAGAGTTCAATGTTCCCCTATAGAGCGTTTCAACCGCCTGAACACGATTCTTGGTATTTAAACAAATTATGCAGAAGCACTCTCTTGGTTCATGACCATACTTCAGTTGCAGATAGCCCGCAACATCGGCTGGCGATTTCACCTGGTCGCGGTTGATTGGAGCAATCATCGTTTCCAAAAGGCTCAGGAGCTGGCGTACCTCCTCGGGGATATCACCTGTCCGAAGCGCTTCCTGAATATCCCCTCGTTCGGCAATCAGCCTGCGGAGTGTCGGAATATCCACATAGGGCTCAATGGCTTCCCTGATTTTCTTGTCAGCTGGGACTTGTCGCCGCCGTGGTTCCTTGGCTGGCTGGGGGTCTTCTAGAAATGAGTGCTGCTGGTACTGTTCTTTGCCCACCCAAAGATTATACAGGATTGGGAAATTTCTTGACCTCCGTGTTAGGATGGGCGAAGGCATAGGCTGATGGATATCCCACAAAATGGGTCGAGATGGAGGGGCGATGAACGAGATTCTGATCGACGCTTTCCGGCATAAACTCTGGGCCATGAAGACGCTTATTGCTGCCTGTCAGGATCGTTCGGTTGATGAGCTGACGCGTCCGGCGGCTGGGTTCGGCAGCATTCTAGCGACGCTGAATCATCTGGTGCTGGCTGACGCGGGCTACGTGGCCAGTCTTGGTGGTGGTCGTGCCGACTGGGCCTCGGATGACAATGAGACGAATGACTTGCAGGAGCTTGCCGCCCGTGCGGAGGAGAGTGCTACGCGGTGGGAGCGATTTCTCCAGGAGCCAGTCGATGGAGAGCAGTTGGCGTTTCTGGATGCTGGTACATACGAGACGCATGCAGTTGTGGTTCTCGTGCAGGCACTCCATCATGCGAGTGCCCATGGCGAGCAAGTATGCGCGTCTTTGGCGGCGTTGGGGGTTGAGCCACCTGACTTACAGCCGTGGGCACGCGCGGATACGACGGGGCGAAGTCGTTGGCTTCGGCCTGAGCAATAATGCGCGACGGGGTGTTTGCGCCGGAAAGGTACGGATGTTGCTGTACCTATGCAGAGTGACGCAGAAATAGGAGAAGTAACATGACGAAGCAAGCAAAGAACACGATTTGCCTTTGGTACGAAGGCGACGCTGAGGAGGCGGCACGCTTTTACGCCAAGACCTTCCCCGAATCATCTGTTGGTGCGGTACACACTGCACCGGGCGACTACCCGGACGGGAAGCAAGGGAATGTGTTGACAGTCGAGTTTACCGTGATGGGCATTCCCTGCATCGGGCTCAATGGCGGCCCTATGTTCAAGCACAGTGAAGCCTTCTCGTTTCAGGTCGCCACCGCCGACCAGGCCGAAACGGATCGATACTGGAACGCGATCGTCGATAACGGCGGCGAAGAGAGCATGTGCGGCTGGTGCAAGGACAAATGGGGCCTGTCCTGGCAGATTACGCCGCTGGCGTTGACACAAGCGATGACTGATCCCGATCCCGCTGCCGCCAAGCGCACGTTCGATGCGATGATGCAGATGAAAAAGATCGACATCGCTGCGATCGAGGCGGCGCGCCGTGGCTAAGAATCCATCTTCAAAGCACGAAGCATCAATACCCAATCCCGCACTCAAACCCTTCAGCGTCTTGGTCGGTGAGTGGACGACGGTCGGGACACATGGTCTTGTCCCGGGCACGACCTATCACGGGCGCACCTCGTTCGAATGGCTGGAGGGCGGCGCATTCCTGATCATGCATTCGGAGATTGATGAACCGGACATTCCCAGCGGCATCGCCATTTTCGGCAGTGACGACGCTTTGGGGACGTATTTCATGCTCTACTTCGACGAGCGGGGCGTTTCACGGCGACAAGACGTGAGCCTGCACGACAATGTATTGAAAAGGTGGCGCAATGCGCCGGGCTTCTCGCAGCGGAGTACGCTTACTATCGTGGATGCTGGTCGTACCATCATTGGGAAGGGAGAGTTATCGAAAGACGGCGTGTCGTGGGAGAAGGATCTCGACCTCACGTATACTCGCGTTACGTAGCTGGCACTGAGGGGTATTTTAATTACCGGCTGCGCTTGGCTATCGGGCATTGGCCCTTGCTTTACGCTACACCATCGCCGGGTTTGCTTCAAGGGTCAGGATGCCGCTCAGAACCCCACGAACCCTACGGGCTACCCCTTGCGGGGTTTTCGCGGCACGGCTACGCCGCCCTGTGAACAAACCAAAGGCTGATGGTGTGAGCGGGCTTCGGGCCAAAACCCTCTATCTGCCTGCGCTTCGCCTTGCTCGTGCAAGAAAAGACCCGGCTACCTTTGTTGATAGCCGGGCCATAGTAGCGGTACGCGCCCTCAGTATTCGTCACTGAGCAATACGGTAGTTACCGTTCTATCATGCTCCGTGATGACATACAGTTTCTCTCCACCTGCCAAAATGTAGCTGGATAGGATGCGTCCGCCATGTTCAATCGCCTCGCGGTTCGCTTGCTTGTCATGCTCGTCCAGGTCGCCATCGTCGCCGATAATATGTCGGGCTAAGAAGTCGAACGGTGTAAAGCCGTTGAACGTCAGTGCCACGATAGCACCGGGCGTGCATACACACTGTCCGAGCGAAAACAAAGCCTGCTCCCTGCCAGTCAGCTCCGCTATGGTACTCATGTACTTGCCTCCTCATTAAGTCGTATGAGCGCCAGTCGGTAAGCATACTCGTCAGGGACATCGTTCTCCGCTTGGATGCGTTCCATCAACGCCATTACAGCGCTGTCGTCAGCACTTTGTTGTGCTGGTGTTCCACGCTTGACATGCGTGGTAAGATTGGGGCTAACAGCGTGCATGAAGATTCCCCCTTTCTGCACGTAGGAACCTCCAGCATCGCGAGTGCTGGGGGTTCTGCCTTTGCAGCGCAATCCGCTCAGTTGCGGAGCCGCAAAAAGACGCCACCCGTAGCAGCGCCTTCACTTCTCTTGTAGGAAAATCGCTCGTGATTGTCAAGATGGAGCTAGGAAATAACCATGCCTGATGCTACAATTATCCTTGAAACCAAGCGGCTCCTCTTCAGACGGTTGACCATCAATGACCTTGATGCACTAGCTGAGCTGTACCGCGATCCTGAAGTTCGACGGTATTTCCCCGAGGGCACACGAACCTATGAAGAAACAAAGAGAGGGTTGGAGCATTTCATCAAGGGCTATAGAGAGCGTCCCACGTTGGGATTTTGGGCGACCATCTACAAAGAGACCGGCGAATTCATCGGTCGCTGCGGCATAAATCCCCAGGTTATTGAGGGGCACCCAGAACTAGAAGTTGGCTATTCGATTGGAAAGGCATATTGGCGACAGGGGCTTGGAAGCGAGGCAGCGCAGGCAATCGTTGACTATGGCTTTGGGCAGCTCGGCTTATCGCGCTTAATCTGCGCGATTGACCCGGAAAATCAAGCGTCTATCAAAGTCGCCACGAAGATAGGCATGACGTTTGAGAGAGAAGCGGTGGATGAGTACGGGCCGTTTTTGTTGTATTCAATAAATCGGTAGGGTTGTGCTATGGATGATGATGATATTCGACATTGGCAGCACCTCATTGAGGAGTACACACGATACCTGCGGATTCGTGAGGAACAGGCTGCGGGCTATGGGAAGCTGGCGTGTCCACCCCATATAGTGACGGGCATCGAGGACGCCACGCAACAAATCAACGAACTTGAACAGCGCATTCGGAGAAGGATTCGCCACGCAGGTGAGACTGGGGTCTTTTATAGCACTGAGGAGGTCGATGAAATCTACGAGAGGACTGCACGGATAACTCAGTTAGAATTGACGATACTTATGCATGAGAGCACGATTAAGACATCGAAGATATCTTTCGGCAGAAGGCGGCTAGGCTGGAAAACCAAACTTTATATGGGATTATCTGCTGTATTTGTCTTGTTTTATCTCGTGAGGGTCACAGTAGATATACTATCTTTGAATTTCGGAGAATTATGGCAGCGATCGCTCATCGCGTCTTTATTGATATTGGGATACATTGCATTACTGTTTTTCGTTTCGCGAAGAACATCACGAGAGCCATATATCAAAGTAGTAGACTTAGAGAAAGACCTACAAGATAAGAAGGATAAACTGCAAATACAGAAAAGCGAGCTCAACAAAATCTACAAGGTAGCCGAGTAGTTGAAAGTGCTATAATCGAGGGGTCAAGATCAAGACCAATCAGCTTGCCGGGTTTTGCCGAATAATCTTGGTATAAATCACAGGTAGGTGAAAGACTTACGGCCAAGAAAATAAGGCAAGTGCAACTCCTTCGGGGGTTGGATTAACTGGCTTCGGCAAGCTGACAATCCGGGGTGGTGGCCGAGGGCATCGGCTAGTATTCTAGGGATGTCGAAGTAACACGACAGGCATACCTGTACGATGGGGAACCCATCTCCGACTTACCTGTAGGTTCAGACATCTACCCACTCCACACAGCTTGTCGAGGAAGTCCTGAGGAATAATCATGGCGCTCTATTTCCGCGAAGCAGGCCCTTCGGATGCGCCCTGTATTCTCTTCTTGCATGGGCTGTGGCTTAGTAGTGCGATGTGGCAGCCGCAAATTGAGCGGCTCGCGCAGGACTTCCACTGCCTTGCGCCTGATCTGCCTGAACACGGTAAAAGCACCGACATCGGACACTTAACGCTCTCGAACACCAGCCACCTGCTTGCCAACCTGATTCGTGCGCATACTCCCCATGGTCGGGCGCACATCGTCGGCTTATCACTAGGCGGTGCAGTGGCGCTTGCCTTGCTCCGCGCCGTGCCACAGGTCGTTGATCACCTGATGGTGAGTGGCACTGCGGCGCGTTTCAATCCGCTAATCGCTCAACTCAGCAAGCTTGGCAAGCCGCTGCTCCGTCTGCTCAAGCCCGCCCCACTAATCAACCTCGGGCTCCGTTACTCCAACATCCCGCAGCCCTATCTGCATCTCCTGCTCGAAGATGTGCGCCAACTCAAACCGGAGGCTATCATCCACTTTGCCGAGGCGTTAACAACAATAGACGTGCCGCAGGGTGTAACTGCACCGAGCCTGGTCACGTTTGGACAGAAGGAGATCTATCTGACGATGGCTCATCATGCCGCGCGTGAACTTCGCCGGACGCTGCCGGCAACAGCGATGATGGTTCCGGGCGTCGGCCATGTCTGGAACCTGGAAGCCCCAGATTTGTTCACAGAGACGGTGCGTGCCTGGATGACCGATCAGCCACTCCCCACGGAACTCGTGGAATATATATGACCGACACCATGATCTAAAAGTCGAGCCTACCTCACACTTCATGGAGCGTAATGCGCCATTCCAAGACAGAACGCATAATCGCTATAAGTGCCAGTATCTGCCTGCTGCTCGCGCTTGGCTGTGGCCTGCTCGGGCTGGGCATTCAACAGCGCGTGATTGCTCCGAAGGATATCAATGTACAACTCGGCTCGCTCATTATCATCGCCCGTGGGCCAGACTCACGTAATTGCCCACAGCAGGATACCACGACCACGAATCTTTGTGACATGACGAAAAGTTTAGCTGCTCGGCCAGACATCTATCGGATGTGGGTCTTTTGGTACACACCTGGGCGCGGTACAGAGTCCACGCATATTCTCGCCGTCTGGAGACTAGCACTGCGCGAAGAGCCACGCACCCAAGGCCCGCGTCCTCGATAGGAACTTTGCTATGCAGAGTACAGTCTGTGGACAATGTGGAGCCTCTTGGGCTTCGCCGGATATGCTCACGGAAGCGCTACGGGGTAGTGTGGCCTCTTGGGCGCGAGCTGGGAAGCATATCATGGCCACGCAGCAGATGAATACTGTCTCCCGCCTTACCCTCCATGATGCGATGGCGATCGTCCTCCATATTACCCACGAACCGGGAATATGTCACTACTGTTCCTATCCGCTCACCGGGGAAGCTACCGACCACTGTCCATTCTGCCAGGCGGTTAATTATGATTGGTAATCGGCCTATTGCTCTTGGCAGTTTTCCTGTAAGCTCTTTTGCAATTCCCCTACTCGAACTCCTATTGTGATCATTCATCTTTAATGACGAACGTTAGCGGTTCATCAACAGAGCAAAATATATAGGCAGCCTCCCGCCCCAAATATTGATCATAGATACGCTTGCTTACACCTGCCCACACGACCTGTTTAGTTACACCAGCTTCTGTCTGAACACCCGGGATTTGGAGCGCCAAGAAACACGTGTAAGAACCACCTCCAATACCATAACTTTCTATGTATTCTTCACTCCGGTCAACAATCGGCACAAGAATGCTGGTGGTCGCGTTGATCCAGGATTTCTTGTTTGCGATATTTCGCAGCTTACCGACAAATTCCCGGATAAGTAGCCCAGCTATGAGAATGAGAAAGGGGGTCAAGCATAAGCCAAAAACTCCAATCCCAAAGTTTTTTTGTTGAATACCTGTCCATAAGAAGGTAAGACCCATAAGAGCTAAAAAGAGCGAGAATATAACTCCAAAGATCTCCGCGCCTATCTCGGTATAGGTCTCCCTGGTGTCGATGGTGAGTTTCGACTTTTTGCGGAACATATTCATCTCGCATTACGATGCAGAAAAACACAACAATATAATGCTCACATTACGATGTTATATCCACAAACAACCTATATGGTTCGTACTGGTTAGGGAAGTACCAAACTGGATGGTCAAATAAGTTTGTACTATCCACTGGGCAGCTCGTTACTCTGAACAGCGGCGCATATTCTGTAAACTCCATCTCCCTAAGCTGCTGCGCTATCGCCTTGAGTATCATTTTGCGGTGGTCGTCTGGTGTCAGCTTCTCATGGATTCCCATCGCAAAGAACAGATAGCCGCTAAACAGGTCAGTCTCAAAGACCTTCTGAAAGCCTCCCTGGTGGATAAAGAGCACTAGGTTCTTGACCTTCTCCTTGATAGCCGCCGGCGCGTGGCTGCCGGTCTCGACCTCGATTAGAAACTGCTTATCCTCGTCCTCTTTGTCCTCGAAGGCAAAGGCGAGCAGGCCATCCATCATTACGCCGTGTCTTGTCCCATCGCCCCAGGTGACATCGTAGGGGAAGCTGCGGTGACGTTTGAAATCAAAGTCGGTCATCCTGGCCGCTACCTCGACATC
>WNFV01025990.1_pt1 | contig 10637 bp, 9 predicted proteins | sample 5400101 | NCBI WGS metagenome assembly WNFV01 (sample SAMN13153361, study PRJNA577476) | soil metagenome | isolation source: 115 cm soil or saprolite under grassland replicate 1 | place: USA:California | collected 2016-06-15
AGCCGGGCGCGCTCCTGCTCCGATAGGACCACGATGTGTCGCTTGCGCACCTCGGCCTCCTGCGGCGGCGATTCCCTTGACCGCACGAGCATGAGACCGAACCCCACATCTCACAAGTCACGACTGACGAGCTACTAGGGCCGGTTGACCGTGTGCTGGCGTCCTCAGTTGGTGAGCGCGCGCACGACCGCGCCCAGCAGGGGACGGCGGTCCACCCTCCCGGTGTTGATCGTGCCGGTGATGACCGCGTCGAGCTCAGGAGACCAGAACGCAAACGCGCCCCAGACCCCGTGGTGGCCGACGACCTGCGCCGCCGGGAACCGGTAGCGACCCAGCCCAAGGCCGTAGTCGTCGTAAAAGCCCTCCGGACCGGGCTGCCATCGAGTCATCCCGCGCCAGGCACCGCTGCTCACCAGCTGGCCCCGGGTGAGCGCCCGCAGGAACCCGGCCAGGTCGGCGGCGGTGCTCACCAGCCCACCACCCGCCCAGTCAACCGTCGGATCCATGCCCGTGATGTCCAGCCCCTCAACGTCGTGAGGCGCGATGTCGCGGCGGCGGGGTGGCTCATCGCTGCTCTCCAGCCACGTGTCGGCCATGCCGGCCGGGTCCAGCACCAGCTCGCGGTAGGCATCCTGCAGCGGCCGGCCCGTCAGTGCTTCGATGATGAGCCCGGCCAGCAGGAAGCCGGTGTCGGTGTAAGCGCGGGCCGTGCCTGGCGGCGAGGTCGGCGGCTCGCCGGCCACCGCCAAGTCGACCAGATCCAACGGCGTGAATCGCCGCCGGCCACCGCCGTGGCGCACCGCCTCCAGGATCGGCGGCTGCGAAAAGAAGTTCGGCAAGCCGCTGGTGTGATCCAGCAGCTGCCGCAGGCTGACAGCGGCACCGTAGGCGCGCCCCTTGCGGTCACGGAACCGGTCGACGACGTCGCTGGGGAGGTACCGGCCAGTCGGATCCTCCAGCCGGCAGCGGCCCTGATCGGCCAGCACCAGCAGGGCGGTGGCCGTCATCATCTTGGTGACACTGGCGATCCGGAAGGCCACCTCGGGATCCAATCCGGCATGGTCGTCGTGGTGGGTGGTCGCGGCCGCGGTCCAACCCTGGGGCCGGTGGGGTGTCTGGACCCGCAGCAGGCACCGGTGCACCCCGGGGAGCAGCCGGCCGGCGGCGGTCTCGGCCACCACCTGATCCAGCGCAGCCGCCCAGCCCACCCCGTCAGCAGCCAAGTTACTCATCGGGTCCTTCAACAGTTGTTCCATCGCGACGGCGGGGAGAGGTCATGCCCAAGGTGGGCAGCGTAACCCCCGGGACGACTGCTGCCATCGCCACCGCGGTCAGTGCGCTCGGGAGACACCAGGGTCTTGGGTCAGCTCGTAGATGTTGCCGTCTGGGGCGCGGAAGTGCACCCAGGCGTTGCCGCTGTCGTCGACCGCTGGCTCAAGGAGGATCTCAACGCCGGCGGCCCGCAGTTCGTCAGCCGCGGCGTGGACGTCGTCGACCAGGAACCCGGCGACGGGCCCGGTGGTGAAGTGGCGGTTGATCGGACTGTCGGGTCCAAAGACCTCCACCTTGCTGCCGTCCGGCAGCTTCAGCATCCAAAACCCCGGACGGTCCAGCTCCAGGCGAAGGCCCAGCACGTCACCGAAGAAGGCCACCGTTGGCTCGGCGTTCTCGGTTCGGGTCCCGACCCAGGCCAGCTTGCTGATCCGCATGGGTGCCTCCGATGACAGTGGCGCTGCGTCAGTTCGTCAGCGACTCAGCTTGGCCAGCAGCTCGGGCCGGTCGGCCAGCTGCTGTTGGACCATGGGGCCGAGCATCGGCTCGTAGATGTCTCGGTCCACCTGGTCCCAGTCGATGCCCCCAAACGGCGGGTGCGGGTCGTACTCGATCGCTACCTGCACCATCCGGGCGGTCGGCTCATCGGTCAGCCGGGCGACCAGCGCCAAGGCCATGTCGATGCCGGCCGACACCCCCGCCGAGGTAATGAACTTGCCGTCCTCCACCCACCGCCTGGGCAGGTAGGTGGCCCCCAGGCGCTCCAGCAGCCGGTGATAGGCCCAGTGGGTGGTGGCCTGGCGGCCCTCCAGCAGCCCGGCCGCGGCCAGGACCAGCGCCCCGGTGCACACCGACCCGACCACCGGCGCCGTGCCGGCGGCCTGGCGCAGGTAGTCGCCGACCACCTGGTTGCCCATGGCCTTGATCGTGGGCGCACCGCCGCCGGGGACGATCACGACCTCCGGGTCGGGGACGTCGCCAAAGGTCTGGTCGGCGATCACCTTGAGCGGGCCGTCGGTGGCCATGGGCTCGAGCCGCTCGGCCACCACCACCGGCCGGTATTGGTCGTTGAACTGCGGCAGGCTGGCGAAGACCTGCAGCGGGCCGACCAGGTCCAGCAGCGTGAGCCCTGGGTAGAGCACGAACGCCACCGTCTTCTGCTCCTGGGTTGCCATCATCTGCCCTTCCGGTCCGGGGTCGGATGTAGAGCGGCGTCGGTGATGGGTGGGAGCCCTGTTCCGGTCGACCGCTGTCGGATGACACCGCCATGGCCGACAGGGCGGCTTACGCCACGCCTCGTGTGAGCACTTCGGTTGCGCGCTGCTTCGTCTCCAGATCGGCCTTCTCCAGCGATCCCGAGTCATAGGGTGGTGGCTGGGGGTCGTACTCGATGACGAGCTGCAGCGCCCGGGCCTCGTCCTCGCCCGCCTCGCGGGCCGCCAGGGTCAAGGCCATGTCGATCCCGGCTGAGACGCCGCCAGCAGTGATGACCTTGCCCTCGATCACCACGCGCTCTGCGACCGGCTCAGCGCCGAAGTTACGCAGGTAGTCGCGAACGGCCCAGTGGCTGGTCGCGCGCTTGCCTTGCAGGACTCCGGCGGCGCCGAGCAGCATCGATCCCGTGCAGACGGAGGTTGTCCACCTCTCGTGTGCGCGGCGCACCCACTCGACCGCAGCGGGGTCCTCCAAGAACGGCACCTTCCCCGAGCCAGGGATGACGATGATGTCCGGCGTTGGGACCTCGTCGAGCGAGGAGTCGGCGGTCAGCACCAGTCCGACGTCGGTCTTCTTTGGCCCGGGTGTCGAGGCGACGAACTTGACCTCTGCATCGGGCAGTCGAGCGAGAACCTCGTAGGGCCGACCGCGTCGAGCGCGGTCATACCGTCGTAGAGGAACAGAGCGATCTCAGTCAAGGCAAACCTCCTAGTAATCGGCGACGCAGCGGTCCAACGATGTCAGCCGCGTGACGTCTGGATAAGCACGAACACGATCGTCTTCGGTTCCTGGGTTGCCCTTTCCGTCCGGGGACCGGGCTGCTGGAGGCGGCGACAGTGTTGGCGAGGAGCCTGCTAGCTCGATGGCTCCTGCGTGGCGGGGACCGTGGCCGACACGGCGGCTTGGTGGCGGATGGCGACGCGGTCGGCCAGCCAGGCAGCGTCGTCGTCGACGAAGCCCAGCAACGCCGACCCGCGGGTGTTCTGCCACGACAGCCCCAGGAAATACAGGCCCGGCACCTCGGTGACGCCGCGCCGGTGGACGAGGCGGCCTTCACGGACCACGCCCGGGATGTGGATCCAGGCGTAGTCGGATCGGTAGCCGGTCGCCCAGACCACCACCCGAACGTCCTCCAGGGTGCTGTGGTCGGCGAAGCGGACCATGCGTCCCTCGGCGTCGACCAGCCGCGGCCGGAACCGCACGCCGGCCTTGCGCAGCCGCCGCTTGTTGGTCCCGATGATGAACTCCCGGGGGCTCACCCGCCGGCCGAGCCGGGAGTTGACCGTGACCCGCAGCAGGCCGAGCCGGGTGAGCCACCAGAACAGGTCCTTGCCGGCCAACCGCTGCGGCAGCATCGGCACCCGCTCGGCGACCGACAGGTCGACCTGGCGGGTGGCGGCCAGCTCCTCGGCGATCTGGAACCCGGAGTTGCCGCCGCCGACCACCAGCACCGGCCCGTCGGGGAGGGCCTGGGGGTTACGGTAGTGGGCGCTGTGGACCTGGGTCACCGAGGGGTCCAGCTTGCTGGCCGCCGGTGGGACGAACGGGACCTGGAACGGTCCGGTGGCCACCACCACCTGCCGGGCGCGGAACACCTCGTCGGCGGTGCGGACCTCGAACCCGTCGTCGGTCCGGGTGAGGCTGGTCACCTGGGCATTCAGCCGGACCGGCAGCTGGAAGGCAGCCGCGTAGGCCTGGAGGTAGTCGGCCACCGGGTCCTTGGTCGGATAGGTGTCGGCCGGGGCCGGGAACGCCATCCCGGGCAGGGCGTCGTACTGGGATGGGGTGAACAGCTTGAGGGAGTCCCACCGCGAGCGCCAGACGTGCCCCACCTCGGGGCCGGCCTCCAAGACCACGAACCGCAGCCCCTGCTGGGTCAGGTGCCAGGCCATGGTCAGGCCGGCCTGGCTGCCCCCGACCACGACCACGTCCAGCAGTCGGTCGCCCGCCGGGTCGTGGGTGACCTCGTCCTGGGGGGCGGTCATCCGGCCGCCCCCCGGGCGCGGGCGACGTTGAAGCTGAACATCATGCCGCTCTGCATGTGCTCGGCGATGTGGCAGTGCGCCATCCACAACCCCGGGTTGGACACGTCGAACAAGATGTCCACGACCTGCCCGGTGCGGACCAGCACCGTGTCCTTCCACACCAGGTTCGGCTCGGGAACCCCGTCGCGGGAAAGCACCAGGAACCGGCCGGCGCCGTGCAGGTGGAACGGGTGGTGCATGGGATGGTCGGAGTCCATCTCGTTGACTAGCCGGATCTTGACCCGCTCCCCAACGGTGAAGTGCCAGTTGATGGCCGGGCTGTCGGCGCCGCTGGTCCGGTCCAGGAACTTCCAGTGCATGGTGGCGGTGGTGGTGAGGCGGTTGACCTCGACCATGTCGTCTTCCCACTCGATCCCCTCGGCGCTGCCGTGTTCGTGGCCTTCGCCTCCGCCGTGGTGGTGGTCGACGGCATGCCCACCGTGATGTTCCATCATGGCGGGATCATGGGCTGCCGCCGGCTTGGGCGCCGACTCGGCCGCGAGCAGCTTCATCCCACACTTGGGACAGTGACCCGGCTGGTCGCTGGTCACCTCGGGGTGCATCGGGCAGGCGTAGGTGATCGCCGGCGCCGCGGTGGCGAGCAGCTTCATACCGCACTTGGGGCAACGCCCGGGCTCCTGGCTGGTGACCTCCGGATGCATGGGGCAGGCGTAGACCACCGGCCCGGCGCCTGCTGGCATGGCCGCCGGGTCGTCCATCTGGGCCACCAGGGCCACCACCTTGTCCGGCGGGGCGGCCAGCCAGCGATCCAGCTGCCGGCGTTCGGCCTCCAGTTCCGGCGCCCGGCGCAGCACCGGGAACTCCTCACCCGCCGTCGACGCGACCGGCCCACCAGCCACCGCCACTGTGGCCAGCCGGTAGGTCCGGTCGGGGGTGTGGTGCTCCAGAACTCCTCTCGCTCAAGGCGGCCGCTGTCGCCGCCGACCAGCTTCATCCGTGCCCCCGGCAGGGCCACGTTGAACACCCGGGTGTTGGCGGTGTTGGTCAGCCACAGCCGCACCACCTCACCGGCCCTGGCCGCAAGCCGCAGGTCTACCTCCCCGCTGGTCAGAAAGACGTTGCCGAAGCGACCCATGGCCGCATAGCTGGTCTCGGTGGGGCTGAACGGGGCGATCCTGCCGTCGGCCAGCAGCAGGTCATCCACGGTCAGGACCAGGTCGCGGTCGACCGGCGGCCAGTAGTCGAGCTCCGACGGGACGACCAGGATGTTGCCGTACAGGCCCAGCTCCTGGGTGTAGTCCTCGCGGATGTGCGGGTGGTACCAGTACAGCCCGGCGTCGGGGAACTGGATGCGGTAGGTGAACTCCCCACCCACCGGGATCGGCGCCTGCGTCTCGTGCGGCACCCCGTCGTACTGGTTCTCCAGCCGCAGCCCGTGCCAGTGCACGGTGGTGTCCAGGTCGCCCTGGTTGGTCACATGGACGATGATCTCCGAGCCCTGTTGGACCTTGAGGGTGGGGCCGGGGATGGAGCCGTTGTAGCCCAGCATCCGCACGGTGGTGTCACCCAGCCGCTTGGCCACCGGCCCGACCCGCAGATCCAGCGTGTCGCCATCGGCGAGCTCCAGCAGCTCGAGTCGGCCAGCTTCGGGCAGTCCGGTCGGGTCGGTCGGGAACGACTCGGTCGGCATCGCTGGGTCAGGTTGAATGTCGTGGTGCATGGTCACCCTCCTGGTCGTCCAGCATCCGAGGCATCCGGCAACAGCTGCTGCTCATAGGTGTTCGAGGACCGGGATCTACCGAGGGCCCCGACCAGGACCCGAAGCCTCTTGTGAGCGTGCCAATCCTCCCGCTGCTGCTCTTCGGCGTAAATTGTCACCGTGCCACCGAGCTACCGGCCAAGCAAGAAAGCAAGCCGCGAAGGGCCGCTGACCTCGGATAGTTGCGGTTGAGGACCTCGGTCAGAACACATCGATATGTTTCGGCATGCGCGTGGGATCCGAACGCCCGATTGAGGTGCGCGACGGCACCGTTGCGTCCCCAGCGTCGGTTGGCACGGCAGCGCCGCCCGGCCGCCGAATCAGGGGCGAGCAACCGGTTGGTACGGCGGCCGCCGGGTGCTGCCCTCCGGGCTGCCCCGGTCGGGGTGCTCAGCTGAGCCGGATCCACGCCCCGGTGGATGGCACGCGGTCCTGGTTGACGAGGTAGAGCAGGTAGTAGCCGGACGGGGCGATAGAACCGTCGGGTGGGGCGGTTGCCTGCACGGCGGTGGCGCTGGTGCCGGTGATGGTGCAGCCGACCAGACGTTGGGCCTGGTTGAAGCCGTGAGTGACCGCCCCCGGGCGCACCAGCACCACCTCAGCGATCTCGCCTGGCGTCGGGGTTTGCACCGCGAACCCGCCGCCGTAGGCCAGAGTGGGTGGCACTGCGGTCAGGGTGGGGCGGGGCTTGAAGAAGTAGGACGGCAGGTAGCGTTCGTGGGGGGTGGTGGCGCCGTTGGGGTCGCCGCCGACCAGCACGCTGCCGTCGGCCAGCAGGATGGCTGAGGAGTGGTAGCCGCGCCGGAAGGCCATGTTCGGGCCGAATTGGAAGCCCAACCCGGGGTCCTCGGGGTCGAACAGCTCGGCAGGTCCGCCGTCGGGCAGGGTTTCGATGCCACCGACGATCAGGACCCGGCCGTCGGGCAGCAGGACCGAGTTGACCTTGTCGCGGGGGACGTTGAGGTTGGCCAGCGCCTGCCACGCCGGCGCCGGGACCGACAGGTCGATCCACTCGGCGGTCTGCTGGGCGTCGGCCGCCGACCCGCCGGCGATCAGCACCCGCGGCGCATACCCGGGCGGGCGCAGCGGCAGCAGGACGGCGGTGCCGTCCATGTTGATCCCGCGTTGGGAGGAGATCTGGTTGTACTGGCGAGCCGGGTCGTCCACCACCGGGGTGGCGGTGGGGTCAAAGCGGCGGGCCGGCTTTTGCGGGCCGGCCACAAACAGCTCACCGCCGGGCAGCTGGAAGGTCCAGGGGTAGTAGAAGTAGTTGAACGGCAGCGGCTTGGGTACGGTCCAGGACCCGGCGCCGCCGGGGGTGAAGGTCTCCAGGGACGCGGCGGTGGCGCCGCCGCCGGCGTTGTCTTGGCCGAACAGGGTGAGCAAGTGGCCGTCGGCCAGGGTGATGGTGGTCGGGTAGAACCGCCCGACGGTGGTCTCGGCGGCGTGGCTCCAGGCCGTGGTGGTGGGTCGAACAGGAAGGCGCGGCGTTCGGTGTCGGCGGTCAGGGGCGGGTTGGTATTGAACCGGAACCCGCCGTGGACCAGCACGGTCCCGGCCGGGTCGTTGAGGTAGGCGTGGGCGCCCGACCAGATGTTCTGGTCGGCGGCCACCGCCTGGGGCTGGTTGGCGGGCTGGGTGTACTGGCCGGTGGTCTGGTCCCAGATCCGCGACTGGTCCGCTTGGGGGCCATAACCCCAAAACAGCACCCGGGGTGAGTTGGCCAGCAGCACTGCGTGCATCATCGTCACCTGCGGCGTCCCCGGGACCTGTTCCCATTTGCCGCCCATGGCGGTGGCGCAGCGGTCCAGATCCACCGGCTGGCAGGCGTTGTCGCCGGGGTCCAGCGGCAGGCCGGCCTCGGCCTCCAGCTGGGCCTTCTGGGCGGGTGTGAGCCACAGGGTCTGCTGGGCGCGGACCACGCCAACCAGGCCTTGCATCATGTGCATCTCGACATGGCAGTGGACCAGGAAGTCGCCGCGCAGCTGGAAGGGCGTAGCATCCTCAGGCCGATGCTCGGGGTCCTGGCTGTGCTGGATCCCGGGGGGCAGCAGCAGCACCGGTGGGGCGACCGTCTCGACCACGAACGACTCGGCCGGGCCGATGCTGCGCACGTCGATGGGCTCGTTGGCGAACCGCCACCGCTGGGCGTGGGGGTGGAAGTTGTGCCAGTTCATGCCCAGGTCCAGGTTGAAGACGTACCAGCGAATCCGCTGGCCAGTCTGGGCGAGGATGGTGGGGGTGTTGCCGACGAAGGAGCGGCCGTTGAGGCAGAACGACGGCACGCTCTCGCCACCCCGCTCGACCACGCTGTGCAGGCTGGGGCCGTTGTTGGTCCACACCACCTGGCCGCCGACCCCGACGGTGACGGTGGCGGGGAGGAACTGGTTGTCGACGATGGTGACCGGGACCAGGCTGGGCCCGCCGGGCTGGACGTTGATCACCCCGCTCATGGCGGTGCCGTGGATCCCGCAGAAGTAGTCGTAGACGGCCGGGAACGAGAACGGCGGTGAGGTGTAGGAACCGCCCGCCATGCCGCCACCCGGCGGGTTGAGCGGCGTGCTCTGGAACACCGGGGTGCCCCGGGCGCCGCTCATGGTGTGGAAAAACAGCGGCACGTGCAGCAGCTGGGGGGGCTTGGGGACCGGGTGGAGCTGGGGGACGTGAGCGAGCTCGTCCAGCAGCGAGACGTAGGGCACCAGCTCCGGTGGGAGGGTCGGGTCCGGGCCGTGGCCGTGGCCAGGGTCGTGCGGCCCCATCGGCCCCATCCGCGTCGTGGGCGCGGTCTCGGTTCGTCGGCGGTGCTGGCCGTGTTCCTCGCCTAGCAGCCTTGTCAGCTCGGGCGGCATGGGGAACCGGGGTAGCGCCTCGTGCTCGCGTTCGGGCAGGACCACGATGCCGCCGAACAGCCCCTGGTTGACGCTCATGGCGATGTGCCGGTAGTGGTCGTGGAACGGCCACGCCCCGATCATCCCCTCGGTCACGTCAAAGGTGTAGGTCCAGCTCTGACCGGGGCAGATCTCGTCGGAGCGGCGGCCGTCCTGGCTCTGGGTGCCAAACGGCCAGGACCCGTCGGAGTCGATGCCGTAGCGCAGGCCATGCACGTGCAGGCTGTGCGGCATGATGTCGGCGTTCCTGACGTGCAGGCGCAACCGGTCGCCGGGTCGGGCGTAGATCACCGTGCCAGGGACCCGTCGGGTGAACGCCGGTTCGTTGATGTCGGCCACTACCAGCTTGTCCGGCTTGGGGATCAGGTAGCCGGGGTCCAAATACTCCCGGTAGATCACCGCGGTCAGCCGACGCGCGTCGACCTCATCGGCCGGGATGGCGCCGTCCTCATGGTTGTCGCCGCGCATGCAGTCGCGCCGGTACTGCACCGGCGGCGAGACGTGATCATCGGGTTCCACCGGGGAGTAGCCGGGGATGGTCTCGATCTTGAGGTAGACGTCTTGGACGCTCATGGCCACCCCCGCGTTCGGACCGCCTCGCAGCAACCGCGACTCCCTATACTGCGCGGATTGCACAAATGGTCAAGAAGGCAATTTTGTGGTGGTCGCGATCCAAGGCGCATTGCTGTTCGGCATGGTGAGAACGTTGCCCTTGCCAGCTGGCCGGGCTCCTCGCCGAGGCCGACACCGACGGGCTAGGCGGCGGCGGGCGGGCTGGTGGCCGGGGCACCAACGGTAGCTGCGGTGAGGCTTGACCGGGTCCGGCTCGGCGCCCGCGTGCCGCTACGCCGGGCGATCAGGCCAGCAGGCTCTGTTGCGTCTGATCGGCAGGCGACATGCTGACGCCGAATCATTGGCCCAGGGATCAGATGGCCAACGCGAGTTCGTCGAACGCGACCGCCACCCGCTGGTTCACTGGCTCCTCGCTCGCGAGGTCGTAGTGCCCACGTCGCAGGTTCTGCACGAAGCCATGCCCAACGATGATCACCCTGGCGCTGCGGTCCTGCTTGAGCCCGCGCATCGGCCGTAGCCTCGCCTTGAGGCGGCCGTGGTCGCACTCGACCCGGTTGTTGGCGTAGCGGTCGGTGCGGTGCCACGCCGCTGGCAGCAGCTCGTCCAGCACGGCCGGGTACACCGGCGCCTGATCGGTGGTGACCTCGACGGGCGTGACTTTGGTCGCGCCGATGGCCCGCTCGAAGAACCGGCGGGCTGCCGCTGCGTCCCGATATGGGGATACGAACATATCAATGACCTGGCCGAACTGGTCGATCGCCCGGTAGACATACCGCCAGCGGCCGGCCACCTTCACATAGGTCTCGTCGACTCCCCAGCGGTCACCGACGGCATGGCGGCAGGGCCGCGCGGCGTCGGCCAGCAGCGGCGTGAACCGCTGCACCCACCGGTAGATGGTGACGTGGTCGACCTGGATGCCGCGCTCGGCGAGCAGCTCCTCCACGT
>WNFV01009653.1_pt1 | contig 10636 bp, 6 predicted proteins | sample 5400101 | NCBI WGS metagenome assembly WNFV01 (sample SAMN13153361, study PRJNA577476) | soil metagenome | isolation source: 115 cm soil or saprolite under grassland replicate 1 | place: USA:California | collected 2016-06-15
TGCGCTAGTTAAGGGCCTGTACGGAAACTCGAGCACGCACAAGCCGGAGCGCTCGAGCGCTCCGGCTGGCTGCGGCCCATGGCACGGCACGGATGCGCCCTCGTCCCGGATTCCACATGGCGCTGCCATGTGGAATCCGTGCCGCAGACGCCCCGTTCCCGGAGCGCAGAGCGCTCCGGCTTGGCCCTGAACCGCCCCAGACGCACTCGAGTTTCCGGACAGGCCCTTAACTAGCGCACGGACCTCCAAGTTGCAGTCTGCAACTTGGAGGTCCGGCGGGGGGCGGGGCTATGGGGCGGGGAGAAGCGGTGACAGGGCGCTTGCCAGGTCGTGCGCATCGTCGTCCTGGCTCACCTCCCAGAAGAAGACGCCGCGCAGGCGGCGCTGTTGCACGAGGCGCACTCGCTCGCCGATCGACTGCGGGTCCTCGTAGCTGATGAAGACGCCGACCGACTGGCCGAAGCGGTCGGCCGCGGGGTTGAACAGCCATGGCTCTCCGGCCGCGGCGTTCCAGTAGCGCCCGTAGCCGGCCTGCCCGTGCCCGCTCGGCGTCACGATCTTCGCGACGTCGACGAGGTCGTGGAAGGTCGGCGTGATCGTCTTGTCCCACTCGAGCGTGTCGGGGCTCAACCCGGTGTTGTCGAACGGCTGGTAGAGCCCGGCGTTCGCGTGCGGGACGCGGATGTACTGACGCGCGTAGAACGGAACGCCGACGACGAGCTTGCTCGCCGCCACGCCCTGCGAGAGGTAGAAGCGGACGGTGCCCGTGGTGTTGAAGAACGGCTTGACGTCCGCCGGCGTCGGATCCGCGGGGTCGACCGCGAACGGCGAGTTGAAGTTCGTCCACGGATCCCACGGCCCGTGGAAGTCATAGGTCAGCAGGTTGATCCAGTCGAGGACCCTCCCCACCTCGGCCAGCTCGAAGCTGCCGGCGCTGCGGACGTTCCCGGCGGGGAGGGCCGCGGTCAGGAGATAGCTCTTGTGCGTCTGGTGTCCGAGCTCGTCGAGCTGCCGGCGCAGCTCCTCGAAGAGCAGCGTCGCGTTGTGGCGATCCTCCGGCCGGTTGACGTTCCCGTCGTTGCCGCAGCAGACCGGGTACTCCCAGTCGATGTCGATCCCGTCGAAGAGCCCTGCGGCGGCGCCCGGGCCGCCCGCCTGCTCGGGCCACTCGCCCGTTGGGAGGTCGCCCTTGATGAAGGTGTCGATGCACGACTTCGCGAACTTCGCACGCGACTCCGGCGTGAGCGCGACGTCGGAGAAGTACTGTGACAGCGTCCAGCCGCCGACCGAGATCAGGATCTTCAGGTCGGGACGCGTCGCCTTCAGCTTGCGGAGCTGGTTGAAGTTCCCGAACAGGTGCTGGTTCGGGTCCGCCGTGTTGTCGGCGACCCCGTCGACGCTCTGCTCGGCGGGGTACGGCCGCTGGAAGTCGGCCCACCGGTCTGCCGGCGCGCAGAGCCCGTCCGCGGTCTCCTTGCCGAACGCATAGTTCAGGTGCGTGACCTTGTCGGCCGGAATGTCCTTCGGGTGGTAGTTGCGGCCGTAGATGTCCCAGCTCGCGAAGTACCCGGCGACGACCGACTCCTGCGCCTGCGCCGTCGCTCCGGCGAGCGGCGCGACGGCGGCGGCCGCCACCGCGAGCGCGAGCAGCCCGGCCAGAACGCCCGCACGGATGCGTCCCCCCATGACAACCTCCTTGCCTCCCGGCCGCAAGGCGGGTGGCTCTCGTCCTTGAGGATTGGTCTGTACCAATCTCGGCGCCGGGGAGCCTCCCATATACACGAGCCGCTGTCAAGAATGGCTTGAAAGCTGCACCACCGCGCTGACGCCGACTCACTGATCAAGACCACCGGACTCGTAAACGTTCTGCAAAGAGCGCTCGAAAGAGCGGTTTGGTCGCCTCAGGACGGGAACGTCCTTCGGGATCGAACACGGCCGTTCGACCGAGAAGGGGTGACTACGACCATGAGACCCAGAACACAGACACGACTTCTGCCGCGCGCTCTCCTCGCGACTGCGATTGCGGTGCTGATCGGAGCGAGCTTCGCGGCCACAGGCCCCGCGCGCACGAGCGCGGTGCCCGAGAACATCGACCCGCCGACGATCCTGGGCACCTCGCAGGAGGGCCAGGTCGTTCGAGCGAATCCGGGGACGTGGACGAACGCGTCGACGAACTACGACTACCAGTGGCTCCGGTGCTCGAGCGCCGGCACCAACTGCTCGCCGATCATCGACGCGACGAGCAAGGAGTACTCGATCGTCTCGACCGACGTCGGCAACCGGCTGCGCGTGCGGGTGACCGCGCACAACGCCGACGGCAAGAGCAACGCGACGTCGACTCCGAGCACGGTCGTCAAGGCCGCACCGAGCACGGCGCCGCAGCGTGCGGCGAGCCCGACGATCGCCGGGACGGCGCAGCAGGGCCAGACGCTGACGGCGTCGACCGGTAACTGGAACGGCGCACAGCCGATCACGTTCAGCTTCCAGTGGTTCCGCTGTGACGCCAACGGGGATGCGTGCGTCGAGATCCCCGGTGCGACCGCGAAGACGTACGTGCCGCAGGCGACCGACGTCGCGAAGACGCTTCGGGTGCGCGTGACCGCGAAGAACTCGAGCGGCTCCGCGTCGGCGACGAGCGTTCCGACCGGCGTCGTCCGGAAGGCCGGCGTCCCGAGCGGCTCGGCGATCTCGGTCACCGAGGTGTCGCTGCCGGCCCGCCTGATCCTCGACCGGTTCGAGTACTCGCCGAATCCGGTTCGGTCGACGCAGGACGTCCTGACGCTCCGGTTCCGCGTCTCGGACACGGAGGACCACCGCGTCCAGGGCGCCCTCGTCTACGTGCTCGGCACGCCGTACAACCGCTTCAGCGTGCCGCCGGAGACGCAGACCGGCGGTGACGGCTGGGTGACGCTTCAGCTCCAGCCGACTCCGCGGCTCGCCGACCAGCTCCATCGCGGCGGGAAGTTCAACTTCTTCGTCCGCGCACGCAAGCCGGGCGACAGCCTGCTCGCAGGCGTGTCGACGCGCCGGCTCGTGCAGATCAACCTCAGCTCGCCGCTGCAATAGGCCTTACGCGCGAGCTGCACGGAGGGCCCCTGCGAGGGGGAGGGGCCCTCCTTCTCGTCTGCGTTTCAGCCGACGACGCCGCGGACCTGGCGGACTGCGACGGTGAGGACGGCCAGGTGGCGCACGCCCTCGGTCCGGAGCTGCGCGATCAGGCGGTCGAGGCGTCCGACTGCCTGCGGCCGCCTCGCCACGAACGCCGCGAGCGCCTCCTCGACATCTGCGCCGTCCGACTCGGCGAGCGCCCCTGCCACCGCCTCGCGGCGGACGAGCAGGAGGTCGTCTTGAATCGCGTTGATCGCCCAGCGCTCCCACCGCGACGACGCGGGAACGCCGTCGAGGCTCACCTCGAGCCAGTCGAGGTGGAGCACCTCCCCGAACGCGGAGAAGGCGCGCGCGACGTCCGCGATCGGCAGGCCCGTCGCGCGGACGACCGAGACGATGTCGGCTGCGTGCGCGAGCGCCGGCTGGAAGACATGTCTGCGAGCCAGCTCCTCCGGCGCGCCGCGAGCGATCAGCTGGCGCGCGGCGTCCTCGCGGGCGGTGCGGGACGAAGGCGCGATCACCTCGGCGAGATGGGCGTCGAGCTCCGCGAACCCGGGCGCGTCCGAGGCGATCGTTCGGCCGATGTCCGCGCCGGGGGCGTGCTGCAGATACCAGCGCGACGCCATCTCGACGAGCCAGTCGACGCCGGCGAGCAGCTCGTTCTGCACCACAGGATCGATGACGCCGTCGAGCGCCTCGATCTCGGCCCAGCGGGTGTCGGCGCCCGTCACCTCGCGGGCGATCCGGAACGCTCGCGCGACGTCGGCAGCCTCTGCGCCGGTCTCCGCGATCGCGCGTGAGACGAACGTGATCCCCTGCGAGTCGACGACGTCGTTGGCGACGATCGTCGCGATCAGCTCACGGCGGAGCGGATGCTCGGCGAGGAGCGCGCCGAAGCGCTCGACCACCCCGAGCGGGAAGTAGGCCGCGAGGTCGTGCTCCAGATAGTCGTCGTCCGGCAGCGTCGAGGCGAGCAGCGCCGTCTTGACGCTGATCTTCGCGTAGGCGAGCAGCACCGCCAGCTCCGGCCGCGCCATCGGCGCGCCCGTCCGTGCGCGCTCCGTCATCTCCTCGCTCGACGGGAGCGACTCGAGCCCGCGGTCGAGCAGCCCCTCCGCCTCGAGCATCTGCATCAGCTCCTCGTAGTCTTGGGTCCGGCTCTCCGAGACGGCCTCCTCCTGCGAGAGGATCTGCGCCTGCAGGTAGTTGTCGTTGAGGACGAGGCGCGTCACGTCGTCGGCGACCTCGGCCAAGAGCTCGTCGCGCTGCTTGCGCGTGAGGTCGCCCCGGGCGATCGCGATCCCGAGCGGGATCTTCAGGTTCACCTCGTGGTCGGACATGTCGACGCCGCCCGAGTTGTCGATGAAGTCGGTGTTGATCCGGCCGCTTGCGCCCGCGTACTCGATCCGGCCCCGCTGGGTGAAGCCCAAGTTGCCGCCCTCGCCGGCGACCCGCGCGCGAACCTCCTTGCCCGTGACGCGAACCGCGTCGTTGGCGCGGTCGCCCACCTCGGCGTCGGTCTCCGTCGACGCCTTGACGTAGGTGCCGATGCCGCCGTTCCAGAGGAGGTCGACCGGAGCACGGAGGATCGCCCGAATCACGTCGTTCGGCGCATACGACCCCGGCTCGATCCCGAGCGCGGCGGCAGCCTCGGCGCCGAGCTCGACGTGCTTCGCCGACCGCGGCCAGACGCCGCCGCCCGGCGAGAGCTTCGTGTGGTCGTAGTCGTCCCAGGAGGACCTAGGGAGCTCGAACAGGCGCTTCCGCTCGGCGAACCCCGCCGCCGTGTCCGGATCGGGATCGACGAAGAGGTGGCGATGGTCGAACGCCGCGATCAGCCGGATCTGCTCGGTGTAGAGCATCCCGTTCCCGAACACGTCGCCCGACATGTCGCCGATCCCGACGACCGTGAACGGCTGCTCCATGACGTCGAGGCCCACCTCGCGGAAGTGGCGCTTGACCGACTCCCACGCTCCCCGCGCCGTGATCGCGAGCTTCTTGTGGTCGTAGCCGGCCGACCCGCCCGATGCGAACGCGTCGCCGAGCCAGAATCCGTACTCCTCCGAGATCGCGTTCGCCGTGTCCGAGAAGGTGCCCGTTCCCTTGTCGGCGGCGACGACGAGGTACGGGTCGTCCTCGTCGAGTACACGCGTGTCCGGCGGGTGGACGACCTCCCCGTCGACCAGGTTGTCGGTCACGTCGAGCATGCCTCGGACGAGAGTGACGTACTGACGCTCGACCTCCTTGCGCAGCTCGGCAGCGTCGGCGGGCGGATGCTTGACGACGAAGCCGCCCTTGGCGCCGGTCGGGACGATGACGGCGTTCTTCGTCGTCTGCGTCTTCATCAGGCCGAGGATCTCGGTGCGGTAGTCCTCCATCCGGTCCGACCAGCGGATGCCGCCGCGCGCGACCTTGCCCGCCCGCAGGTGGATGCCCTCCATCTCGGTCGAGTAGACGAAGATCTCGAAGAGCGGCGTCGGCTTCGGCATCTCGGGCACGTCAGCGGAGCGGATCTTGAAGCTCATCCACGAGCGCCCTGGCCGGAAGACGTTCGTCCGCACGATCGCGTCGATCAGCTCGAGGTAGCTGCGCAGGATCCGGTCCTGGTCGAGCGACGGAACGGCCTCGAGCTCGGCGAGGATCTTCGTGCGCAGCTCCAGCTCTCCGCTCGGGTCCGGCTCGACGCTGGGATCGAGGCGGAGCTCGAAGTACTCGACGAGATCGGCGGCGATCCGCGGATTCGCCGCGAAGGCGTCGTTCTGGTACTCGCCGGTGAAGCCCGCGCTGACGCGCTGGAGATAGGTGCGGAACGCGCGCAGGACGGCGACTTGCCGCCACGTGAGGCCCGCGAGGACGACGAGCCGGTCGAGCGAGTCCGATTCGGTCTCGCCGTTCCAGATCGCGGTGATTGTCTCGGCGACGCGCTCGCCGGCCTCCGAGACGTCGATCGGCGCTCCGCCAGGCCCGACGACGCCGAAGTTGTGCAGGTGGAACTCGCGCTCGGCTGCTTCGACACGGACGGGCAGCTCCTCGACGACGTCCAGCCCGAGCGCCTCGAGCAACGGCATCAGGTCGGAGAGGTTCGCGCGCTCGCCCGCCTTGTAGAGGTGGACGCGCGTGAGCCGCTCGGCGTGCCCTCGCTCGTTCTGGACGGAGACGACGAACGACTCCCCGGCCTCCAGCCGTTCGAGGTGCTCGACGTCGAGCACGGCGAGGTAGATGCCGGTCGCGGACTTGTAGTGCTCGGGAAGCCGCTCCGACCAGCGCGACGCCAGCTCGCGGCCGCGCTCCTCGCCGTGCAGCGCCACGAGGCGCTCCGTCAAGCGATCCTCCCACGTCCGCGCGAGGGCGATCACCTCCTGCTCGAGGTCGCTGAAGCTGACGTCGGGGATCTGGCCGTCGCCCACGTGGATCCGGAAGTGGATCTGGGCCGGGTCGGCCTCGCCGAGCGCGAGGTGGTAGTCGACGCTCGTGCCGTGGAAGCGCTCCATGAACAGGTCCTGGAGCCGGTGCCGCAGCTCGGCGTTGAAGCGGTCGCGCGGGAGCGCGACGAGCAGGGAGACGCTGCGTTCGAGGAGGTCGCGCCGCGCGAAGAGCCGCACCTTGTGCTGCTCCTGCAGCTCGAGCAGGTCGAGCACGGTCGACTGGAGCGCCTCCGGCGGCGCCGCGAGCAGCTCGTCGAGCGGGAAGCTCCCGAGCAGGGTCACGGCGGCCTTGTAGTCGTGTGAGCCGGGGACGAGGTCCTCGGCGGTCAGCACGTGCTGGAGCTTGCGACGAAGGAGCGGGATCTGGCCGGCGTGCTCTCCGTAGGCCTTCGAGGTGAACAGCCCGAGCATCCGGCGCTCGCCCGTGATCGCACCGTCGGGCCCGACGGTCTTCACCCCGATGTAGTCCATCTTCGCGCGCCGGTGGATGCTCGAGGCGCGGTTCGTCTTCGAGACGATCAGCAGGTCGCCGCCTTCGATGCGCACGCGCAGCTTCGGATCGATCGTCGAGAGCCGGACGCCCTCCGCGTACGCGGAGCTCTCCTCCTCGGCGAGGATCCCCAGCCCCGACTGCGGGACGACACGCAGCGCCCGTGCGTCGCCCTCCCCCACGAGCTCGTACTCGCGGTAGCCGAGGAAGACGTAGTTGTCCGCGAGCAGCCATTCGAGGAACGAGACGGTCTCGTCGATCTCGTCCTGGCCGTAGCGCGTCGTTCCCTCGCGCGCGCCTTCGACCATCCGCCCGATCCTCGCCTGCATCTCTCGGAAGTCACGGACCGCGCGCCGGACGTCGCCGAGCACGCGACGGAGACCCTCCGTGAGCCGCTCGAGCTCATCCGGCTTCAGATGCCGCTCGAGCTCGAAGTGCATTACCGACTCGCGCGTCTCCGCCTCGATCGCTTCGCTGACACTGGCGATGCGGCCCTCGTCATCGCGCTGGACGCCGATGATCGGATGGAGCACGAACCGGATCGAATGACCCTGCTTGGAGATCTCCTCCGTGAGCGAATCGACGAGGAACGGCGAGTCCTCGGTGTTCTGCTCGACGATCGTGCCGACCGACGTGTAGCCGTCGCCCGCAAGGGTCGGGTTGAACGCCCTGACAGCGATGGGATCGGTGCCGCGGGCGTCGGCGAGCTCGAAGACGCCCATCACCTGCCCGAACAGCTCCTCCGCGGTCAGGCCGGCGGCGACCTCAGCCGGGAGCCGGCGCGCGTACATACGGGCGAACGCGCAGACGACCTCTGCCCGGTCGGCGGCCAGGTGGTCGGCGACGCGTTCGAGCAGCTCCCGGAGAAGCCGCTCCTTCCCAAGTGCAAGGCCGCTGACCACGCTCATGATCGGGATGCTTCCTCCTTACGGAGCGTACACCCGTCGAGCGCGCGGGAGGCGTCAGGGGCTGGTCCACTCGATCCTGCCCATGCGTTCCGCCGTCTGACACTGGCGGCAAGCTCGCCTCCGTACAAGCCGTGGTAACGCGGTGGCGTCCGTCTAACGGCTAGGAATGTGCCCCCGAAGCGAGGCGCATGGCGTTTTCGAGCCACCGGTACATGACGACGGCGGTTCCGTCGTCGCCGCGCCGGATCGTCACGTGGTCCATCAGCGCTCTCACGACCCGCAGCCCGTTTCCGCGTCCCGGAGACGGGTCCCCTTCACGCCAGTGGCCGTGATCGCGCACCTCGAGCCGCAGCACACCGTCGACGGCAGTGCCCGTCATGTGGATCGGCCCGCTGCCGCCCACCTCGGCGTAACCATGCTCGATCGCGTTCGTGCACACCTCCGTGCAGACGAGCGCGAGCTCCCCGACTGTTTCCTCGTCGAGGCCGAACCCCCGCAGCCATGACCGCAGCGAATGCCGCATCGACGTAAGCGCCTCGGCTGCTGCGAGAAGCTCAAGGTCCAGAACGCCTGGCCGACTGGTCATGTCTCCTTCAGTCCTTCCGACGACCTCTTCAATGGGTCTCTCCGCGTGCGTGCCAGCGAAACCCGAATCTCGCGAAGCTGCCGTCGAGACAAACCTGACGAAACGTGCTCGGGACCGCCGACCTCTACGGCGCGAGCGAACCGGAGAGCCGACCGAAACCGGCTCTCCGACCGGGAATCGCGTACGGGACGATGAACCCCGTCGTGCTGGTGAACTTGCCGCCCTTGATCGTGTAGATACGCGAGCCCTTCATGCCGTCGTGGGCGACGTTGCCCGGAACCCCCGGGACATCGTCCCCGCGCCGCGCGGCGGCTGCCCGCGCACGCTCTTGACGCCGAACTCGGGCGGCGTTCCCGGCGGGCGCCGTACGCGGGCAGCTCGTGGGCTCCTCGACCGATTCCCTCGGTCGGATCGTCGCGCTCAGGCTCGAGGGAACCACCGAGCCGGCTGCGAGGGGGACCGCCGTCCTCCGCTTCCTGAGGGACTCCGGCCAGGTCTGCTACCGGCTACGCGTCGAGAACGTCACCTTGCCGACAGTCGCCGCGCACATCCATTGCGGAGAGGCCGGAGTGAACGGCGCCGTGGTCGTCGCGACCGCGGCTCCCCGCACGGACGGCAATGCCTCCGGCTGCGCGAGCGCCGCGACCGCGACGATCGACGAGATCGTCGGCAACCTGCGCGGGTTCTACGTCAACGTGCACACGAAGGAGCAATCCGGCGGGCGCCCTCCGCGCGCAGCTCGGCTGACTCGATCGCCCGCGGGGGCCCGCACCCGCGTGCCCCGCGGGCACCGCTCGGGTCAGTCGCTCGCGACGAGCCCGGTCGGGCAGGAGACGCCGGTGCCGCCGAGCCCGCAGTACCCGTTCGGGTTCTTCGCGAGGTACTGCTGGTGGTACGGCTCCGCGTAGTAGAACGGGCCGGCCTCGGCGATCTCGGTCGTGATCTCGCCGTAGCCCGCGCCGGCCAGCACGCCCTGGTACGCGTCGCGCGAGGCCTCGGCGGCGGCGCGCTGGGCCTCGCTCGCGTAGAGGATCGCCGATCGGTACTGGGTGCCGACGTCGTTCCCCTGGCGCATTCCCTGCGTCGGATCGTGCGCCTCCCAGAACAGGCGGAGCAGCTCCTCGTAGCTCGTCACCTTCGGGTCGAAGACGACGAGCACAGCCTCGGTGTGGCCGGTGCGGCCGCTGCAGGCTTCCTGGTAGGTCGGGTTCCGCGTGAAGCCGCCGGCGTAGCCGACCGCGGTGGTGTAGACGCCCGGCGCCTGCCAGAACACGCGCTCCGCACCCCAGAAGCAGCCGAGGCCGAAGATCGCCTGCTCGAGCCCCTCCGGAAACGGCGGCTCGAGCGGCGTCCCGAGCACTTCGTGCCGCGCGGGCACGGCGATGCGCTCCTCGCGACCCGGCAGCGCGTCGCGAGACTCGACCAAGCGACCCTTGTTCAGCAGTCGAAACAGCACTGGCGCAAGACTACGCGCCGCGCGGCAGTTTGCGAAGGGGACGGGTCTTCCTTGACGTGAAGCCGAGTTACTTGCTAAACGTTTAGCAATATGTCGACCGGCCAGACCCGAACCCGAGCGCCGGAGCGTACGAGAGAAGCCGTGCTCGACGCGGCCGAGGCGCTGTTCTCCGAGCGCGGCTACGAGGGCGCCAGCCTGCAGGAGGTTGCGACGGCGGCAGGCGTGTCGCGCGCGACCCCGAGCTACTTCTTCGGCTCGAAGGAGCAGCTGTACCGGGCCGTGCTCGAGCGGATGTTCGTCCCGCCGCTACGGCTGATCGAGCGCGTCGGCGAGCTCGCAGCGCGCGGCGCCCCGGCCGAGGAGATGGTTCGGGTCGCGATCGCCGAGTACGTCCACTTCCTCTTCTCGCGGCCGGCTTTCGTGCGCCTGGTCGGCTGGGAGGCCCTGCGCGGCGGCGGCCTCTTGAACGAGATCGCGGCTCATGTCGACTCGGTTCGGGCCGGCAGAGACCTCCTGGCGGCGCAGCTCGAGCTCGGCTCCTTTCGATCAGTAGACCCCGCTCAGCTCCTGATCAGCGTCGTCGGCATGTGCTTCTTCCCGATCGCGCATCACCCGTTCGTCGAGGCGCTCGGACTCGACCCTTGCGACCCGGCGTTCCTCGAG
>WNFV01029326.1_pt1 | contig 10636 bp, 7 predicted proteins | sample 5400101 | NCBI WGS metagenome assembly WNFV01 (sample SAMN13153361, study PRJNA577476) | soil metagenome | isolation source: 115 cm soil or saprolite under grassland replicate 1 | place: USA:California | collected 2016-06-15
GTATCTCGACTGGCGCCAGGCGCATTGAGCTTTTCAAAGATGATCAAGAATCATATCGGAGCGATCAAGTACTTCATCTGTCATTATAACAAGGTGATTATCGGGCTTGCTGAGTCAGCCTTACATTTGTAGCACTACCAACTCTGATTTCAGCCAGGTGGCTCAGCTCCATGGCGATGTTGATGGCGTTGGTCAGGACTGTGATGCCTTTGCGATGGCGAATACATCGAGCCACCTGCGTCGTCGTGGTCCCCGCTCCGATAGCAATAATGTCACCGTCCGCGATCAGGCTCGCCGCGAGGATCCCGATCCGGCGCTTCTCCGCGACACATTTTTCTTCCTGCTCCTGGAACGAAGAGACATGCCGAAATGGCTCATAGAGCATCGGCGCCACAGGAACCGCGCCTCCGTGATTTCGTCGCAGGAGACCTTGTCGTTCGAGTTCGGTCAAATCTCGTCTGACCGTCGCCGCTGAAACGTTAAGATGCTGAGCCAGAGTTTCGACCGAGACCTCTCCATTTTCCAGAAGTTCCTGCAGTATCTTCTCAGTGCGCGGGGTTATCACCGAGTCTTTTCTGACCATTCTACACTCCTCTTCAGCACCTTGTATTCAAACGGCTGGAGCACGAAGCTTGACGGCGCCTCTTTGCCCGCAAGTAAATCAAAGTACCCGGCGCCCGGCTTAACCGTCACGCTCTCGTCGGCGTGGTTCAGGAGTAAATAATAATGAATGCCATCCTTGGTCCTCCGGGTGACCTCGACTTCCTTGGGAAAGCCGGAGAATATCGGGCTGAGTTGGCGCTCATCCGCGTAGCGCCGTATCAGGTAGCGGGCCGAGTCCAAGTTGAAAAAAGAGCCGTAGTAGACCGCCTTGCCTTTCCCAATTCGGTTCTCTGTGCAGGCCGGCATACCTTTTAGATAATCGCGGTCCCAGAGGGCGATAGCCCGAGCGCCTTTGACAGAGAGCGCATCGGCGAACACGTTGACGGGGATGGCGCCGCCGTCCTCGAACCTCAAGCTATTCTTGTCCCGTGACGGCGGCTGATAGCAGTTGAACTCATCCCTCTCCACCCCGAAGAGGTCGTCGAGCAGGATGGGCGCTACTTGATCAGTCATGACATTATCACGATTTTTGACGGCGCTGTGCGCCGACAAGACGAAGGTCCCCCCCTGCTCGACGAATCTCTTGATCTTCTGCGCCAAGTCAGGGTCCATCAAGATCAGGTGGGGGCCAAAGATAATCTGGTAGCGGCTGAAGTCTGCCCTCGGGCTGATGAAGTCAATGTTGTATTTCATCTCCGAGGCGGCCTGGAAAAAGTTGACGAACTCAGCGCCCAAGTTCACTTCAGAAGTAAAGTACTGGTAATCAAACACCCACTCAGCGTCGAAGTCTTTGACGACGGCAATCTCCGAGAGGAGCTTCGAGCCGAGGATCTGCCGGCCGATACGGCCGACCTCCGAGCCCTCTTTTTTAAATTCCTGGAAGCGGCCGCGGGGGATGTTGTCGTGTTCGAGAACCCCGGACCAGTACTCCTCAGCGCCACGCCTCGCAGTTCGCCAGCGGAAGTGGATAATGCCCTCCGCGCCATGCGCGATGGCCTGAAAGGCCCAGAGGTTCATCTCGCCCGGCCGCGGGCTGCGCAGCAGGTAGGTTTGGCCGCCCGGTCCGGTTTGCTGCTCCATGATCATGAAGCGGCCCTGGAACCCCCTCAACATGGTCAAAGTCGCTCCGACTTGGTATTGCGGTACCGCATTGAAAGTGGGGTAATTCGAGTGCGCGAAGATGTCCAGATCGCGACTGAATTCGTAATAGTCGATGTTTTTGAAAGGGCCGTTGTGGGTGATGAAATCTCCCGGCCGGTACTTTCGAATAATTTCGATCTGGTCCTGCTGGTAGGAGCGGACCGAATCCGAGATGAACCGTTTGTACTCCAGCATCAGGGTCGGGTTGTGAAAGGCCGGGGTATGGAAGGGAAGGTCAATCTGCTCCCAGGCGGTGTACCACTGGCTCCAGAAACGGGCGCCCCATCTCTCGTTCAGGGAATCGAGCTTCCCGTACTTCGCCTTCAGCCAACCTCGGAAGGCCGCGCGGCAACTCTCGCTGTAGCACTCCCTGTTCTCGTTGTTGAATTCGTTATCGATCTGCCAGCCGATCACGTTGGGGTTGTCTCGGTAGTGGCTGGCCATCGCCTCCACGATTTTTTTAGAGAATTGCCGGTAGACGGGACTGTTATAACAGTAATGCCGCCGCGATTGGTCGTTGGCCGCGCGGCCGTCGGCGAAGACATGCAGGACTTCCGGGTATTTCCGCGTGAGCCACTTGGGGGGCGCGGCGGTGGGCGTGCCCAGGATCGTTCTGATCCCGTGCTTGGCCAGGAGCGCGATGGCGCGGTCGAAGAGGTCGAAGTTATATGCGCCTTCTTCGGGCTCCATCAATGCCCATGCGAACTCGCCCATCCGCGCCGCATTCACCCCGCACTCTTGCATCCACTTGGCGTCCTGCTCCCAATAACTCTCCGGCCACTGCTCCGGGTAATAATCGACGCCGAAGAGAAATGCGCCGTAGCGGTCTGAGCTAACCCTCCCGAGACTTTCGCCAAGGACTAACATGACCAGAAAAAAGCCGCTGAGAATCTTTTTCATCGACGCCCCCTTTATCCGATGTGATGAATTCGTTGATGTGCGAACCTTACCAAAGAGGCGATCATTAGCGCCAGGGCGAGCCGGGCCCGGCTCACCGCCTCGGCCTCTTATGGCGTCGAGAAGAGGGTAAAAGCATTCGCCTGGCTCGAATGCTTTTACCCGGTCTATTGACACGGCTTTAGAATTCCAGTTTCAGCGCCAACTGGATTTGCCGGTTCGCATAAGAAGTGGCGGTCGAACCGAAGTTTGCCGGGTTGCGCGTGTGAGTGATCTGGCCGAATGCCGGATCATTCATAGTGCGGACCGGCAGGGCGAAGTGCGGCGTGTTGGTGAGGTTGAAAAACTCCGCGCGGAACTGTAAGCGAAACCGCTCAGTGATGGGAAAGAACTTCGCCAGGCCCAGGTCGAAGTTCGTGTAGCCGGGCCCGCGGAAGATATTCCTCCCGGCGCTCCCCGGCAACAGGTTCCCCTTACTGTCGCGGTTGGCAACGAAGGCGCCGGTGTCAAACCAGCGGTCCACGCTGCGCTCCGAGCTTGGCAAGTTGGGATTTCGAATCAGATTCGGGCGCGCGCGCCCTCCCGGGATGTTGTCGTTATCGGCGACCACGACAGTGCCCGGCGCGCCGGAGCTGGTAATAAACAATCCTGTGATCTGCCAGTTCCCCAGCGCGGCGTTCAAGGCCGGTCGCCCCGCCGACAGCCAGCGCTGTCCCTTGCCGAAAGGCAGAACGTAGACGTAGCTGAAAGCCAGCCGGTGCGGGACGTCATAGTCGGCCACAGCCCGATTGAGCTTGGGATCAAAAACGTTCTGTACGCCCCCGTTGGCGCTCGCGCGCGCGAGCGACGAGCCTACGTTATCGATGGCTTTCGACCAGGTGTAGGAGGCCAAGAAGAACAGCCGATCCCCGAACCGCCTCTCCAATTTGAACTGGCCCGAGTGGTAGGCCAAATTGCCCACGTTGCTGACCACTTGAATCTTCCCCAATTCCGGGGCCGGTTTGGACCCGCCGCGGGGCTGCGCTTGATTGAGGTCGAAGCGGAAGGGCAGCTTGTGCGCCTGTGCCCCGACGTAGGCGGCTTCAAACAGCATCTTCCCCGGCAATTCACGCTGCACGGCTAAGCTGTACTGCTCGGAATAGCCGATCCTAAAGCGCCGGTCGATGCTGAACAGGTCGTAGCCCTTCGGCAGCGGTCCCGGATCGAGAAACGGCGGCGGCGCAGGATCGGAAAATTTCCAGCCATCAAAATCAATGATCTGGCGGTAGAACGGGGGGTTGAACTTGATATCGTCGCGGAAGGCGGTGGCCGGATCGTAGAAGACGCCGAAACCGCCGCGCAGGGTGGTCTTCGGGTTGAACTTGTAGGCGAAGCCGATGCGCGGCGCCCAGTTGTTCCGATCAGGCTCGACGATATAGCGCGAGACGCCGTCCCGGCCCGCCAGCAACAACTTCTTTTGCTCCAGGTCGAACATGGAGATCTCATCGGTCGGGCTAAAGAACGGAGTGAGATACTCATAGCGCACGCCCAGGTTGAGCGTCAGCCGGTCGGTGACCTTCCAGTCTTCTTGGATAAAGAAGCTGTACTGGCGATCCTTCAACAGCGCGCTGCTGAAGCGGCGGCCATGGAAGCTATTCAGAGGCAGGCCCAGGAGCACCTCCGCCAATTCATGCCCTTCCACAAACGACAGGTCCTTCGAAGTCCGGTACGGGAAGAAGTAGAAGGAGCCGGCGGGAAACAGCGCGTAGTAGTTGTTCTCACCCCGGCGCCGGTACTCCCCGCCCACCTTGAGGGAGTGCTTGCCAAGCGTGTATGTCAGGTTATCGTTAAACTGGATACTCGTCTCCCTGAAGTAGAGTGGTTTGAAATCGTCCTCACCGATATTGGTATAGGCGTTGAGGTAGATCGCCGGAAGCCCGGAGAAAAGCTGGTCGGTATTAGTCCCTTTGAGCCCAAACCTCTCGGCCAAGTTCAATCCGAAGGCGTGCGAAAGAACGTCGAGGTGGTAACGGTGGAAGCCGACGCGGGCTTCATTGACGAGCTTGGGGTTGAAGACATGAACTTCCGACAGGACCATGTTGTTGTTCCGGTCACGGTGCGTGCCACCCTGGACGATCCCGCGCGACTCGCTGCCGTACCCGCCTCCGATGCCCGGCGTCGGCCCATCGGCGCGCGACAACGGGTCGGCGTCGTTGAGAAACCCGTCGTTCCACCGGTAGCGGACGAACATGCTGTCCTTGGACGAAAAGCTATGGTCCACCCGGATCCCTGCGTCATGCTGCGTGTAGCGACGGCGCTGCTGGACGAAATAATTTCCGAGCGGGAAATTGGCGGGCAGATTGGGCAGCGCCACCGAGTTGAGTGAATTGCACGGCCCCGTCGGTGGCCGGGTCGTAGACGCCGATGCCGGAGGCCAGCAGCGAGGAGAAATCCCCATCGCGGAAAGGTATCTCCGGTACCACGGCAAATGCCTCGTTCGTCCTCCTCAGCTTGTACTCCTGGTAGTCGAGGAAGTAAAACGTCTTATTCTTCCGGATGGGACCGCCGAAGGTACCCCCGAACTGGTTCTGCTTGAGGGGGGCTTTGTCAGGGTTGACCGGGTTGCGGAAGAAGTTGGCGGCGTTCAGCGCGTCGTTGCGCAGGAATTCAAATAAGCTGCCGTGAAACTCGTTCGTCCCGCTCTTGGATTGAATCGAGATCACGCCCCCGGCGGTATGGCCATACTCGGATGAGAAGACAGAGGTCAAGACCTTGAACTCGCTGACCGCGTCAATGTTCGGGCGCAAGTCGACGTCCGATTCGCGGATTGATGACATCTCGATGCCATCCAACGTCACTGAGTTCGACTCCGGCCGCATCCCGTTGATCGAGAAAGTCACGTTAGTTGTGGCGCCGGTTTGGTCATTCGAAGTGTCCTGCACTCCGTTACTGAGCAGCAAGAGGGAGAAGAAATCCCGCCCGTTAAGGGGCAGGCCTTTGATCTCCCGCTCTTGAACGATCTGGTTGACATCGGGCTGGTCGGTCTGCAGCTGCGTCTGCCCTGTCCCAGCGACCTGGATGCTTTCAGTCACGTTCCCGGCGTCCAGCCGGAAGTCGGAACGGAGTTTTTGGTCCACCACTAATTGGAAAGGGCCGCTCACTCCGACCTTGAAGCCGCTGGCTTGAACCTTGACTTGATAATTACCGATCGGCAGGTTGACGAGGGTATAGGCGCCGGCCTCGTTGGTGATGGTGGCGCGAACTAACCCGGTGTCGAGATTGGTCGCGGTCACCGTCGCCCCGGGCAGGACGGCGCCACTCGCATCGGAGACGGTTCCCAAAATCGTCCCGGTGGTAATCTGGGCCATCAACGTGGCCGGAAACAGAAGTGAAAGGGACAGTAGCCCTAGCGTCAGGATGGCGAGCTGAGGGCCAGAGACCGGGCGTTTTCCAAAGCTGATCATTGATTGATACCTCCTCTCAGGCTTTGCTGTGGTTGAGGGATCGGAACGGTTTTGCCGTCCCAACTATGCGCTTCGCGCTTGGCGCGAAGTGGCTCCCGAATCTCCACCGACAAGGCCAAAGCCAGAGACCAACTTCTTCTGTTTCTGCCCCTGCGGAGAAAACGCGGGCGGCGATTCGCAGCTTGCGCGCGGATAGCGGTACGTTATCGATAAAGTAGGTTTGTGGTGTGGGGGTGGAAGAGAGTGCAGCAGGTCTGTTCAGACGGTTAACCCTTCGCCTCTCTAACCACTCCTGCTTGGTCCCAGCAAAGACTGCCACGGTAGTGAACGCCCCGAAGGGCTAATTTCACTTCACGGCAAATAGCCAAAGGTAAATAGGACCGTCGGCGAGAGCTTCTAAAGATCGAGCCTTCGCTCACGGCTTATTAAGCATGCTCGCAAATTAGCTACTGCATAATATAGCAGGATTCTGTCATTATAGCTGCGTATTTATATCCGAAACGAGCAAATCGTCAAGCGTTTTATTCTAAAATGATATTATTGGGGGAGCGAAAAAAACTGGAGAGATAGTTGAAGTTATGCCAGGTCAATAAGATACGAATATTTCTGAGCTTTGTCTTTCTCCATACACGGATTAGGCCATGAGAACGATTCACAACAGCGATTCTCAGTTTAGAAAATCAACAGAGTTGAATGTCATACAGATCAGCAATTTGACGGTACAAGGCGTCCATCGTGGGGAAGAATTGAACCTTGAACAAGCAGCGTACACTTTCCCAGAGCTTGGCCTTTGTCCGGAGGCCGCCTCGGACCAGGCGAAACAGTCGCCAACATCGTTGAATCATCTGATCGGCTGTGAAGGCCAGAAACATCAGCAATGAAACGAAGTTCGAACTGGAGTGTCCGGCGTCACTTTGACGTACTGCCCTCTTAGCCGCTTGCCGACCTGGAACTTCTGGCTCAGGAGGCGAATCGTCCCTTGTCGACTCACCTGCCGGATGAAGGTCGCGTGGCCCGCCGAGAATGGATGAAGTGATGCCCGCTTCGTGCGTCAGGAAGAGGCGACTGCTTAGCCGCTCGATGTCGGAGGTCAACCTTCTGATACCGGGCTTTTCGCATGAAAGTGCTGCTCGGATTTGTGTCGCCAGAAATTACTCGAAGGTAGGCCGTTCTTCCCGTGAAATATCCACTTTTTCGCCAACGTCCAGAACCTGATCGAGGTCGCGAAGAGAGTTCCGAAGTTCGGAATTCCGATGTATGCTTGTATGCGAGATGCGAACAGAGTGAACTCTATGAATACGACATCTAATGAGCAAATAGCCCCGGAGATCGTGCAGGCCATCATCGCAAAGGCCACGACGCAGGGCCTGTCCGTCAACGACTACTTGCGGCGGGAGTTGGGCTTGACGAAAGGCGCGCAGCCATCCGAGCAGCCTTTCTATGAGACAGCTACTCCAGAGGAATGGGTAAGAGAATTCACCAAATGGGCGGACAGTCACGACCCGAACACGCCTGCGCTCCCGATCGAAGCCGTGAGCCGAGAGAGTATTTATTCAGGTTCGGACTAATCCATAAAGAATGCTCTTTCTCCTAGACGCAAACAGGTTGTGTTACAAAAAATGAGTAGGGACGTGAAAGTCTGACCCGGACTTCAACCTATACGGCGATGCTGAAGAGGCTCGACACGAATCTGACCTGCCCCCGGATGTCGCCTTTGCCTACACCCTCGATCTGCCCTTTTCTGATGATGTTGTCGGGTAAGGAGATGACGTTGCCATCACCATCCTCCCCTAAGAACGCGCCGTGCGAGTTTCCCCGCAGCACGCTCAGGCCTTTTAAACGCCCTCGATGGAGGACGCGGTACAACAGCAAGGGCCCTCTGCTCGTTTGATCTGCGCGTGCAATTGCCTATGACAGTTTGGATGCATCAAGGTCAAGTTGGCCATTGAATCACACCCGCCGTTGACCAACCAGACACGATGATGCAAGTGCCAGCCGGTTACCCGGGTTATCTTTTGGTCGCATTGCGGGCATAAGCCACCTTGATTGAACCACAGCTTTAGGAGCTTATCGTACCCGCAGAGATTATTTTCCATTTGAAGACCTAGCCGTTCTTCAGTAGGGTAGGCGCCGTCACACCTCTGAGGTGCATGCGTGCGCCTCCCTCCGAACCGTGCGGGCGGCGTTAACCGCACACGGCTCTCCACTTCTTTCGTACATTGATGTTTTCTCAATGCCTTCCAACTTCTTAATCAGTCTGACAGAAAGCATTTACTTTCCTCCCTTTCAGGTATTGGTCGGCAAAAGAAGCTACCCCCCTTCCCCTCATCAAGAAGCTGTTCGTCTGCATTGCTGCCGACTTATGTCCCTTGACGATATCGCGCCCTCTTCAGATGCGATCTGCCTCACTCATTACAAGTGACACCTTGGGTACTATGGTGGTTCCGTCACCATACAGGCCGGAAGTTTTCTTCCAGGCCTGCTACAGGTGATCCCGTGTTTCCAGCAACTCAAAGATTCGACGTGCTCCAGGTTTCCCGTTGGTTCCTTATTAACCTTTTCACTAAAGGTCGGTCAGAGAGCTTGGGTATTTGCAGCTTACTTCGACTCCGCAGATACTCTCCGAGATAGCGTGTCAGTTAGTTTCGCTATCATGGGAAGAAACGTCCTCGGAACTGGGATTAAGGCAGATCAGCCTTCACCATACACGTCTTACGCTGACGAGCCTCTAGCTCCACTAACTTCGGCATCACTCGCCTTTTCCGTGCATGCTATTTCACCACCATCCTTTCGGAGTCTGCGAGCCATTGCTGGCGTGGCTAAGCACGGTGCGTACAAAAGGCCCCAAGACTTTTGGCAACATTCGTTGCACTCCTAGTCGCCGACGACACGGCGCACAAGTAAATTTCCCAGTTCGGGTCGTAAGGATTGGCTGTAGCTTTGATTTTGACGTGACGTCTGATAGGGGTACTCCGTAGCTGATCTTTGAAATTGTTGAGCGGTAAAGGGCAAGTTTGGGTTGCCATGATCCAAACAAAACCCCTTACCGGGCAGTGTCCGCGCTGCGGAGCGACTGCCGAGCATCTAGCCTATCATAGCCGCTATCTCCTGCGGGACGGACAAATGGTCTTTGTCATCCGTTGTCGGCAGTGTCGGCGGGTGTTCATCCATATTTCCGTTGTCGGTTATGAAGATGGATTGCAATGGCAGGCAGGGACATACATTCGGCCCGAAAACCAGCGGCAGTCGGATAACAAGGTGATAGAGAAGATGATCTATGGCAATGAACCCTGCGAAGTTAGCGAACTCAGCGTGAAGAACGTTAAGATCGCTTCCATTGAGAGGCTCGTCCAATACGGAGTCACGAAAACGCCCAGGGATTCATATGAATTCAGCGCCAGGTCGGTAGCCCAAGATGGCGGAGGGCCCGAGGAAGACTGGCTCGAAAATCTCAAACTCACTATCAAGAACAAATCGGATAAGCTGATCACTTATATCGGGCTCTCAATCCAATTCCCCGAAACAGTAGTCAATGGCCCGACTATGGTTGACACTTCACTCAACCTTGGGATACATCCCAAAGCCCCCGCAGAATGGGCAAACCGTAGCGCGCCTTTAGCCCTGCTCCCCGGCGACACAGCAACCTTTACGCTCTCCGCTCAGGAATTGACATCGATAAAGAATTTTCTCGCTTCCAGAAAGTTCCAACTCGCCGGACTGAATAAAGCGGTTATCAGGATGGAGACAGTGATTCTTGAAGACGGGATAAAATGGTCAGGTGGGAATTTCTTAAAGCCGAGCAAGAGCGCGCCAGGCGGCTATGAGCGAATTGATCAATAAGCGGCTGAGGTAGAGATGCGCAGGTTGACTGACGAGATGAAGGAACTGATAGAGCGGCAACGGCTCGGATTCGTCGCCACAGTCTGTCCCGACGGCACTCCGAATCTGAGGATCTCAGCTTTTCTGTGTAAATGGCCTGTTGATGGTTTAGGGTAACGGCATTCTGCCTTCGAACACGATCGCGAATTGTTGCAGCGCTCGCTTCCATTCCCTGATCGGCATCGTCCATTTTTTCTCGATGTTTTTCAAGGCCTGCGGCGAGCCGGCGTCGCCTAAGCCATGCCGGCTCGCCGCAGGCTCACGGTTTCATTGTCTCTTTTGATCTGAGGCCGAAACAGACACACAAGCGACTTTCCACGTCGCACCAAGCCTCGTTGCCGAACGAACACGATTGAAATGAACTTAGAACATCAAGTCAACACAATTAGCTCCCGTAAGGATTTTGTCGTCTTTGTACGCTCTCTGTCAGACTCTCTAAGAAGTTCCCCGAATGATTGGGAGAACGCAAATCTTGAAGGGTTTCTAGATGCATTAGCGGCATGGGTTGAAGACATGGACGGGTACTTTGAAAATCGCGGTGAATCTCCTCCTCAGACGCCTAATTGGAAGTTAGTTGGACAGATGCTCCTTGCGGCAAGGATTTATGAATGATTCCGATCACATCATCTAAAACATGAAAGCCGGGTTCGCCCGGCTTTCATGTGAAAACAGGG
>WNFV01021474.1_pt1 | contig 10635 bp, 13 predicted proteins | sample 5400101 | NCBI WGS metagenome assembly WNFV01 (sample SAMN13153361, study PRJNA577476) | soil metagenome | isolation source: 115 cm soil or saprolite under grassland replicate 1 | place: USA:California | collected 2016-06-15
CGCCGGGTGTACGTCGTCCGGTCGGCGAACTAGCTCAACCCGGACGCCGCGGACGCCCTGCTCAAGGACCTCGAGGAGCCCCCCGAGTACGCCGTGATCGTGCTGGTGGCGGACGAGCTCGGCTCGTTGCCCGAGACGATCCGCTCGCGCTGCCAGCTCGTTCCGTTTCGCCGGCTGTCCGAGCGCGCGGTGCGGGGCTGGCTCGAGCGCCACGCCGTCGGACTCGACCCTGCGGAGACGAGCGCGCTCGCGCGCGTGGCGGGCGGACGGCTCGACCGTGTGGAGCGTCTCATGCACGAGGAGGGAGCGAAGCGCCGCGAGGTGCTGCTCGACATCGCGCGCAGCGTCTATTCCGACTCCGAGTTCGACCCTGCCGGGGCCGCCGCGCGGGTGCTGGAGCTGGCCGCCGCGAGGGCGAACGAGGCTCGGGAGTCGCTCGAGGAAGAGCTTCAGGATCTCGGGCTGTCCGCCCGGGAGCTGGAGCAACGCCTCAGGCGGGCGGCCTTCGGTGCCGAGCGGGAAGACGTGCTGGAGGCGCTCGAGGAGCTCGCAGCCTGGTATCGGGATCTCGTCGCCGTGGCGGCCGGGGCCGGGTCGGCGGCCGTGCACTGCGACCGCCTCCGAGAGCTCGAGGCGGACGCCGGCCTCGAGCGGCTCGCGTCCGCAGAACGCGCCGCCGAGATCCTGCGGGAGACGTGGCGGGACTACGAGGAGCTCAACCTGCACCCCACACTCGCGCTGGAAGCGCTCTTCATCCGCCTGCACCACGAGCTCGCGGGAGTCGCGGCCGCTACCTGAACGTCTCGGGCTCGATCTGGAGCGGCGCGGGAGCCGACCGCCCCGGGATCACGGCGGCGAGCAGGCGCCTCGCGCCATGGCGAGCCCGCCCTCCCGCCTTCGGGCGGGAGTAGCCCTGCTGCATCAGAAGCCACTCGTCCTCGAAAGCCGCCACCCGGGCGGCATGGTCGAGGCTTCAGACGTGCGAGGTGACGAGCGAGGCGATCATGACCGGACGATAGTCCACCGAGCAGCGCCCGCGTTACGCCGGCTGCGTTTTCCGCCCGCGAAACGGGACACAACTTTTCCTCGTGGCACGATCCCCCGACGGCATCGTTCTACGCCGGCACCGGGACTTCGAGGGTCGCGGGTACGAGCCCTGGGTCAGGCGTTCGCTGCTCCTTCTCCTGGCCGTCATCCCGGCCGCGGCGCTCGCCAACGTGTTCGGGCAGCGGCCGACCACGACGCATGCCGCCTCGCCGGCCGCGGAGCTCCGGCTCCAGGCGCCGGCCACGGTGCGCGGCGGCCTCCTCTACCAGGCACGCTTCGTCATTCACGCACGGCAGGAGCTGAAGCAGGCACGGCTCGTGCTCCAGCACGGATGGCTCGAGGGCTTCACGCTCAATACCGTCGAGCCCTCTCCGGTCAGCGAGGCGAGCGACAACGGACGCATCGCCTTCACGCTGGGACACATCCGGGCGGGCTCGAACTACCGTCTCTATCTCCAGTTCCAGGTGAACCCGACGAACGTCGGCAGCCACTCCCAGGACGTCGAGCTCCTCGACGGCGACCGGCGGGTCGCGGTGCTGCGCCGCACGGTCATGGTCTTTCCCTAAAGCCCAGCAAGGAGGCACGGCATGGACATCGCGTTGCGTGGAATCGTTCTCTTCGTCTTCGTCTTCGCCTTGACCCGGATCATGGGCCGGCGCGAGCTCTCGTCGCTGGCGCCGTTCGACCTGATCTTGCTGATCGTGCTCGGCGACGCCATCCAGCAGGGTCTGACCCAGGACGACTACTCGCTCACCGGGGCGATGATCGCCGTCTCGACCATCGCCCTCCTCCAGGTCTGCACGTCGTACCTGAGCTTCCGCTCCGGGACGTTGCGCCGGGTGTTCGAGGGCGAGCCGATCGTGCTGCTCCAGGACGGAGAGCTGATCGAGTCGAACCTGCGGCGTGAGCGCCTGACGCGCGACGAGGTCGAGGAGGAGGCCCGCCGCCAGCAGATCGCCTCGCTCGCGGACGTGAAGTGGGCGGTGCTGGAGCCGAGCGGCAACGTCAGCTTCATCGCGAAGTAGACGCTCAGGGTGCGAGCAGCTCGAGGACTGCGCGCTCGATCCGGCCGCGCACGTCCACTTCGTCGAGCGGGCGACCGTCAACCGGTCGAAAACCCGTGGGTCGATGTAGGCCGAGCGGGCCACGGCTGGGGTATTGCCGAGGTAGCGGGCAACCTCGGCCACCGCCTGCGAGACCGCGCGCTTCCGGGCGGTCTTGCTGCGGCCGTCGTCGCTGTGGGCCGCGACCGCCACCGCGGCCAGGACCGTCCCGTTCCAGGTCCGAAAGTCCTTCGCGGTGAAGTCCCCGCGCGCGAGCTCCTTGAGGTACGCGTTGATCTCCGTCGAGCGGACGTCGCGCCAGTCACGCCCCTCGCGGTAGACGAGCAGCTCGTCGCCGCCCCCTCGGCGCTCCTTCAGCTCTCGGACGAGCCTGTATACGTCCCTGTCAACCACGGATTGCACGTGACGCATGCCGCCCTTCGCCCGGTAGTCGAAGACGACGACGCTGCGAGGCTCGAGCCTGACGTGCCGCTTCTTCATCGTGGCGAGCCCGTACGTGCCGCTGTCCGCGGCGTAGTCCTCTCCGCCGATCCTAAAGAAGCCGCGATCCAGGAGCCGCACAGCTCCCGCCAGCACCCGCCCGCGGTCGAGTCCGCGCCGCCGCAGGTGGCGCGTGGCGATCGAGCGCACGCGCGGCAGGGCCCCGGCGAAGTCCAGCATCTGGTCGAACTTCTCCTGCGAGCGGCGTTCCAGCCAGCGCTCGTGATAGCGGTACTGCCGACGGCCGGCGTCGTCAGTTCCGACCGCCTGCAGGTGGCCGAGGGCGTCGGAGCAGATCCAGACGTCGCTCCAGCCGGGCGGCACGGCGAGCGAGCGAATTCGGTCTAGGGTTTCCTCGTCCTGCACCGTCTCACCGGTCGCCGAGTCGACGTACTGGAAGCCGCGCCCGCGCGGAACGCGCGCGATCCCGGGCTCCGAGCAATCCGAACGGCGAAGCCGGGCCAAGCGTCCGCCGGGTTACTTCAGCCAGGGGCGGAGCGTGTCCTCGATGTCCGCGCAGCCGCGCGGCTCTTCGAGACGCGCACGGACGCGCTTGTCCTCGACCACGAGGAGCGTGGGCAGCCGCTCGACCCCAAGCCGCTCGGACAGATCCGGCCGCTCGCCCGCCTCGACGTTGAAGACGTCGAAGTTCTCGAAGTTGCGGCGTCGCTGGAGAACCTGGGCGAGGAACCCTTCGGCCCGGCGCGAACGACCCGACTGACGCGAGTAGAAGAACACAAGTCGGGGTTTGCGCTCTAGCCCGTTACGACCCCTGGACGATGGCAAGCGCTCCATTCCTCTCGAAGAAGGGCTACCCGACCGCCCTCGCCGCGAAACATCGGGCATGGCGTTTACGCGTGCCTCGAAGGTGGCAGGTCCGCACGCATGAGGTCGCACGCGAATCCAGTCGAGGAGCGGAGGGTCGCTCCGGATCGGAGTCCCTCGCCCCGGACGGAGCTCGAGCGGGAAGCCCAGGTGGTGTCCCGAGGGCGAGCGACGCGCACGCCGCTCATGGCCCTCGTCGCAGTCGCAGCCGCCGTCTGGCTGGTGGCGCTCGTCGTCGCCGGGATCGTGGCGCTGATCATGTGGCTCCTCTGAGCGCTCGCCGCGAGCTCTGAAGCAGGGAAATCGGCGCCTCCGGCGCGCTTCTTCGCGGCAGCCTAGAATCGCCTGGACGTGACGGAGTGGGAGTCGGGCGGGCTCTCGATGATGGTCGAGAGCGTGGCGGTGCTCGAGCGACGCGAGCGTCGTCTGGCGACGCAGTACAGCGTGACCAGGATCCTCGCGGAGTCGCCCTCGTTCCGTGAGGCTGCCCCCGCGATCCTCCATGCGATCTGCGATGGCCTCGGCTGGCTCCTCGGGATCATGTGGGAGGTCGACCGGGAGCGGAACGTGCTCTCCTTCGTGGACGCCTGGCACGAGGCGGCCCCAGAGGTCGCGCAGTTCACGGCGGAGTGCCGGGAGCGGACCTTCCCGCCGGGCGTTGGGCTGACCGGTCGCGTCTGGGAAAGCGGCGGGCCGGCGTGGATCCAGGACGCCCGCGACGACCCGAACTTCATTCGAGGGGTGAGCGCGGAGCGGGCCGGGCTCCATGCGGCCTTCGCCGCGCCGATCGTCCTCGGGGGCGAGACGCTCGGCGTCATGGAATTCCTGAGCACGGAGATCCGGGAACGCGACGAGGACGTGCTGAACATGATCACCGCCGTCGGCAGCCAGATCGGACAGTTCGTGCGCCGGCGGCGGGCCGAGAGCGAGCTCCGCGAGTCGCGGGACGAGCTCGAGGCTGTGCTGGCAGGTGTTCGCGAGGGAATCGTGGTCGAGCACCGCGGCGGGGGCTTTGCGTTCGGCAACCAGGCGGCCGCCACGCTGCTCGGCTACCCCTCCGTCTCGGCGCTGCTCGAATCGAGCGTCCACGAGGCGTTCGACCGCTTCGAGATCGAGGACGAGGACGGGCGGGCGATCACGCGGGCGAAGCTGCCGGGCAGACGCGCGCTTCGGGGCCGCTACTCGCCCGAGCTGTTGCTCAAGTTCCGGGACCGGAGGACCCGCGCCGAGCGCTGGGTGCTCGCGGAGGCGACCGCGATCGGCGATTTCGAGCCCCCGCGGATGGCGGTGACGGTTCTGCGGGACATCACCGAGCGCCGCCGGGACGAGGAGGCGCAGCGGTTTCTCGCCGAGGCGAGCGAGATCCTGGGCTCGTCGCTCCACTACGGCCGGACGCTCCAGCAGATCGCCGATCTCACGGTGCCTCGGCTGGCGGACTGGTGCCTGGTCGACACCATGCAGCCGGACGGCACGCTCCTGGCGGTCGCGATGGCCCACAGCGACCCGGCGAAGCTCGAGCTTGCCCGCCGGCTGAGGGAGCGCCACGCGGCCGATCCCCACCAGCCCTTCGGCGCGCCGCAGGTCGCCCGCACGGGCCGGGCCGAGCTCTATGCCGAGATCCCCGCCGAGCTGCTCGCGGCGCCGGCGCTCGGCCAGATGGAGCTGGCGGCCTTGCGGAAGCTCAACCTCCGCTCGGCCCTGGTCGTCCCAATGATCGCGCGGGGACGTCCGATCGGCACCATCACTCTGGCGTCCGGCGCGACCGGGCGACGCTACGGGCCTGATGATCTCGCCCTCGCCGAGGAGCTCGCGCGGCGCGCGGCCGTGGCGGTGGACAACGCGCACCTCTACGAGGCCCGCAGCCGGATCGCCCGCACGCTCCAGCGCAGCCTGCTTCCGCCCGCCTTGCCGGAGATCCCCTTCGCCGAGGTCGCAGCTCGCTACGAGGCAGGCGGAGAGGGCGTCGAGGTGGGCGGCGATTTCTACGACGCGTTCGAGGTGGGGGGCGACGCGTGGGCGATCGTGATCGGAGACGTCTGTGGCAAGGGGCCCGAGGCGGCAGCGATCACTGCTCTGGCCCGGCACTCGGTGCGCACGGCCGCGCTGCGTGAGCCCCGGCCCCGCCTCGTGCTCGAGCTCCTGGACGAGGCGATCATCGGCCAGCTCGCCGAGGAGGCGTCCTTCTTCACCGCGGTCTACGCGCAGCTCGAGCCCGAGCCGGAGGGCGTCCGCCTCGTGCTCGCCCGCGCCGGGCATCCGTACCCGCTCGTCGTCCGCCGCTCGGGAGAGGTCGAGCGCATGGAGCCCCGGGGCGGCGTCCTCGGAGCCTTCGGCGACCTCGAGCTGGAGGAGACCGAGCTGGTCCTGTGGCGCGGCGACCTGCTCGTGCTGTACACGGACGGCCTGCTCGGTGCGCTGGGAGCGGCGTCGAGCGACGACCTGCTCGCCGCGGTCATTGCCGAGTGCGCGGGGTCGACCGCCGAGGAGACGGCGGCGAGGATCGAGACTGCGGAACGCGCCGCGGCGACCGAGCATCGCGACGACCTGGCGCTGCTCGTAGTCCGTATTACCGGCTAGCGCCCTGCGTGCCCCGGTTTGACCGTTCCCGGCCGGGGAGAGAATGGCCTCTGTGCAGGGAAAATCTCATCCGGCTGCTGTCGCGGGGTGGCCCGGGCAGACAAAGGAGCATGCCGGGGTCGTTCTACGGGCCGTCGCGGCCCTCGAAGACGCGGACATTCCGTACGTGCTGATCGGCGGCCTGGCCTCCTCCCTCCTCGGACGACCGCGCGCGACCGAGGACGTCGATCTGCTGGTGAAGGCCGAGCAGGCGGACGCCGCCCTCGACGTGCTCGGCGACGCCGGCTTCGAGACCGAGCGGACCAATCCCGACTGGATCTACAAGGCGTGGCTCGACGGCACCACGCTCGACCTGATCTTCTGGCTCAAGGGCGGGATCACGCTCGACGACGAGATGATCGCCCGGGCCGGCACGAGCGAGATCGACGGCGGCCTCGTCCGGGTCGTGCCGCCGGAGGACCTCCTGGTGATCAAGGCGATCGTCCACGACGAGCAGTCGCCTCGGCACTGGCACGACGCGCTCGGCGTCGTGGCCGCGAGCTCCCTGGACTGGCCGTACCTGGTCAGGCGCGCACGTCACGGAGCCCGCCGCGTGCTCAGCCTGCTGCTCTATGCGCAGGCAGACGACCTCGTCGTCCCCGACGAGGCGATCCGCTCGCTGTACCGTGAGGTCTACGAGTCGAAGTGACGGAAGCAGGAGAGCCCAAGCAGTACGTGGTCGCCCACCTCCGCGAGGCGATCGCCCACCACCCGCACCTCAACGAGCTGAACGTCGACGTCTCGGTTGCCGGCGGGCGGATCTTCCTGAGGGGCGTGGTCGCAACCGACGAGCGCAGGCAGGAGCTCACCCGCGTCGTCGGCGAGCTCGCCCCCGACTACGACGTCTGCAACGAGACCGAGCTTGCTCGCTTTCCCCAGGCCGAGGGGGCAGAGGAGCTGCCGTGATCCGGGTCGCGGCGGTCGGCGACGTTCACTTCGGGCTCGACTCGGGCGGACTCCTCCGGGCCGCGCTCGAGCGCCTGGCCGAGCAGGCCGACGTGCTCCTGCTCGCTGGCGACTTGACCACCTGCGGCGATCCCGAGGAGGCCTCCGTCCTGGCCGCGGAGCTCCGGGATCTGCCGGTCCCGGTCGTGGCGGTGCTCGGGAACCACGACTACCACTCGGGCCGCGAGGCCGAGGTCCGGGCGCGGCTGGAGCTCGGAGGCATTCGAGTCCTCGAAGGCGAGGCCGAGACAATCGAGGTGGGGGAGCTGCGGCTGTCCGTCGCCGGCGTCAAGGGCTTCATGGGGGGCTTCGCAGGCGCCTGCGGCACCGAGTTCGGCGAGCAGGAGATGAAGGAGTTCATCCGGGTCACCCAGCGCGCCGCCGCCCGACTCGAGGAGCTGCTCGCCGGAGCCGGGGCGGACATGCGGGTCGCGCTCATGCATTACGCGCCCGTGAAGGGGACGCTGCTCGGGGAGCGCCTCGAGCTCTACCCATTCCTCGGCAGCTACCTGCTCGCCGAGGCTGTCGACCGGGCCGGCGCCGATCTCGTGCTCCACGGGCATGCACACGGCGGCACCGAGAAGGCGGCCACGCCCGGGGGAATCCACGTCCGCAACGTGGCACAGCCCGTGATCCGGCACGCCTACAAGGTGTATGCGCTGGGGGCGAGCCGGGAAGCGGAGTCGCCCGAACGCAGAGAAGCGCATACAGCGGCGGAGCCGACTCGCTTCTAGTCCCGAGAATCGAGAAGCGGATCGTCCCGAGAATCGGGAACCGGCCCCTTCCGGTGCTCCGCCGGCTCCGCACGCTGTCCCTCTTCGTCTCCCCACCCGGGCCGGGGCCCAAACCTCAGTGCAGCGTGAGCGCCCAGACCCCGCCGACCAACGCGGTTCCGAGCGTGATCCACATCAGGTAGTCGCCGACGATGCCGCTGTGGGCGACCTTCAGCGCGGTCACGGGCGGGTCCAGCATTCGCGAGGACACCCTGCGGACCGCGGCCGGGATCCGGAAGCGCCAGAGCCCGAACGCCGCGACGAGGACGGCCATGACCCCGCCTGCGATCCCCCAGGCGATGCTCTCGGTCGCCGCCCGCTGGAGCCAGTAAGGAGGGCGCTCAGCCCGTTCCGGCGGCTGGCCTCGCAGGACCTCGGCCACGTACTGCGTGCGGCTCTGGAAGCGCTCGGGCTCGGTCGTCAGCAGGTCGTCTCTCCTCGGCCCCCAGCCGAGGAAGATCCTGGCCCCCGCCCGCAGGATCCCGCCGGCCGAGACCGCGCTCGCGATTGCCAGGAGCGGCTGGATCCAGTGCCATCCGCGGTTCGCGCCGGCGTGATCGACGAGCGAGTGGCCGAGGAACGAGCCGACGTAGGGAATTCCGATCAGCCCGACGGCGCCGAGCGCCCAGAGCACCCCGACGAGCGGCTGCTCCCTGCCCTTTCCGTGCAGGCCCAGCTCGTCGATGGAGCGAAAACTCGCCAGGAGGATGCCGGCTGCGAGGAAGAGGCCGGTCTTGAGGAACGCGTGCGAGAGCACGAGATTGGCCGCGCCGGCCAGCCCTGTGGGATCCAGCAGCGCGACGCCGACGAGGATGAGCCCCGAGTGACTGATGGTCGAGTAGGCGAGTAGCCGCTTGAGATGACGCTGGAGAAAGCACATGACTGCTCCCACGAGCGCGCTCGCGACTCCGAGTCCGAGCAGGACGTTTCTCACGGCGGCCTGGTCTGCGCCCAGCGGTGCGTCGAAGACCGTCCAGTAGACACGGGCCACGCCGAGCAGCCCGAGCTGGAGCTCGACGGCGGAGAAGAGCGCCGCGACGGGGGCCGGTGCCACGGCGTGGGCGTCGCTCGCCCACATGTGGAAGGGCACGACGGCCGCCTTGACGAAGAAGCCGACCAGCACGAGCGTGACGGCCGCGAGAAGCAGTCCGTCGACCGCCTGGCCCGACAGCGCCTGTCCGATCTGCGCCAGGTTGAGGGCTCCGGTGCGCGCGTAGAGCAGGGCGATGCCGAGCAGGAGCATGTAGGCACCGACGGTGTTCGTGATCGCGAAGTTGAAGGCTCCCTGCACGGGCCCCAGCTCCTCGACCTGGAAGCCGGCCAGGGCATATGCGGCCACCCCCATCAGCTCAAACCAGACGAACATGTTGAACAGGTCGCCCGTGAGCGAGAAGCCGCACGCCGCGCCGCAGAAGACGAGCACGAGCGCGTCGACGAGCCGGGACGCCTCGCGCAGGAACGTCCAGGAGTAGACGAGGGCGACGAGCGTGAGGCCGCTGGCAAGGGCGGCCATGCCGGCGCCGAGCGGCTCGCCTGTGAAGTCGATGCCGACGGCGACGCCGTGGCGCGGTTCCCAGCCTCCGAACCAGTGCAACGTGTCCGCGCGCTCCGCTTGCACCATGGCCAGGACCGCGAAGGCGGTCGTGGCGCCCGCTCCTGCGATGGCCACGGCGTTCGTGAGCCGCACCGGGAACACGTGGTCGGTGGCCACCACGAACGCCGCCGTCAGCAACGGGACGGCGACGGTGAGCGGCAGCAGCCAGCTCATCCGTGCAGCTCGGCGAGCCGGTCGGGGTCGACCGTGCCCGCGAGCCTGTGGGCGTCCAGGGCCAGCGCCAGGATCAGGGCCACCACCGTCACGCTGACGACCACGTCAGTGAGCGTGAGGGCCTGGACGACGGGATCGACCGCGGGTGTCCCGGGTGGGACGTCCTTGAAGATCGGCGCTCCCGCGTGCTCCCGGTAGCCGATCGCCAGCAGCAGCACGTACGTCGAGGACTGCATAACGGTCAGGCAGAGCGACAGGTGGATCAGGTTGCGGCTCGTCACCGCCCCGTAGAGGCCGACGCAGCAGATCCACGCCGCGACGAGGTAGGGGAAGACGCTCATTCCCCGGCCTTTCGTGCCCCGGGGACGACGTACACCTTGAGGAACTCCGCGCAGAGGATGACGTTCGCCGCGGCCACCTCGAGCGCGGAGGCCCAGTTGAGGAGCCCGATGCTTCCTGCCGACCAGAGAGTCCCGGTGTCTCCCGGCCCGAACAGGTTGCGAAGGAAGGGCAGGCTCGCCACGAGTGCGGCGAGGCCGACGAGCACGTAGCCTCCCGCCCCGATTGCCCCGGCCGGGTCGAAGGCCGTCTCCGCGGTCAGCGCGTGCCAGGAGCGGTAGCTCCAGGCGGTGTAGACGAGCAGCAGCCCGCCGGCCAGTGCGACTCCGCCCTGGAAGCCACCGCCGGGTGTGACGTAGCCGAAGGCGGCCAACCAGAGCCCGACCACGAGGGCCGGCCCGACCATCAGGAGACCAAGCACTCGCAGCCCGTCCCCGTCGGCCGCGTCCACCGTCTCCTCGGGTCGCTCGGCTTGGTGGCGCAGAAGCAGGACGACGCCCATGACGGCGGCGAAGAGGATGAACTCCTCGCCGAGCGTGTCAAGTGCGCGGAAGTCGAAGACGGTGGCGCCCACGGCGTTCGTCGCGTGGCGCTCCGGGACGGCGATCCGGTTCAGGACGTCGCCGTAGGGACCGCGGTAGTGCCCGAAGTCCGGGATTCCCGTGACGGCCCAGACCAGCAGTGCGGCGAAGAGCCCGAGCCCGGGCAGGAAGAGGCCGATGCGAACGCGGCGGCTCACTTCTCTTTCGCCTCCCGCTCTCGGTGGCGGACACGAGCG
>WNFV01009658.1_pt1 | contig 10634 bp, 7 predicted proteins | sample 5400101 | NCBI WGS metagenome assembly WNFV01 (sample SAMN13153361, study PRJNA577476) | soil metagenome | isolation source: 115 cm soil or saprolite under grassland replicate 1 | place: USA:California | collected 2016-06-15
GGGGCGGTCGGCGCCAATCGTCGACCGCCCCTGATCGCAATGCAGCTGTCAGAACACCGTGTGGCGTCGCCCGCTCAGGCTGGACTTCTTGTTGTTTCCGGTCACGGTCGAGGCGATGACGACCGTTACTGCCGCGACCGTGATCGCCACGATCCAGCGGACCTAGTCGACGCCGTCGCTGCCGTTGCCGCCGAACGGGTGTAGATGAACCATCCGATGACGACGCCGGCGATCCCGCACAGGATGGTCAGCCAGATCGGGATGTTGTCCTGTCTCCCGGGGCGAGGAACTTGCCGAGCAGTCCGGTGATCACGCCCGCGCGGTTCTGCGCCAGTACGGCCGCGAATCGCCACCACCGCGGTCGCCCGCAAGCTGCTCACCCGCGCCTACCACCTGCTCACCGACCTCGAGACCACCGACAACGGCGTGGCCACCACGGCGACCGTCACGACATGCATACCCGACCGGCACCGCGCCGGCCCCAAGACCGGGAGGATCACCACACCCCGGGCGAGCTCGCAAAACCGCATGAGCCGGCCACGGCCGCGCTCGATGACCTGACTGAGCAGCCCGGTCCCCGGATGCCACGGTCATGGCCCGGACGATGGCCTCACGTCACCGGGGCCAGGACCGCGCGCGCACTTGACACGCTCGGCCCCCATGGGTGGGTGCGGTTTCGCTTTGTAGCGTGGGCAGGATTTGAACCTGCGACCTCTGGGTTATGAGTAGGCATGAACCGGTCTCACCCGTGCTGCACTACGCCAGCGCTCTCGCACCGTCCACACTCGACGAGCGCATCCCGTCTCGTCCAGAGGTGTGTCTTCCAGTAGGTCTCAGTCCGTCTCGGGTAGACGTCTGGGTACAGATCGCCGTGTGCGGCGCATGACTACGAACGCCGCGGCCACCCGGCTCAGCCCTTCACGGCGCCCATGGTGAAGCCGGTGATGAAGCGATCCAGGAAGAGGTTGAATACCAGCGCGATCGGTACTGCGACCAACACTGTCGCCGCCTGCAGCGACTGCCAGAAGAACACGTCACCGCGCACCAGCGCCGTCGGCACACCGGTACTGATCGGCTTCCCCGAGGTCGGCGAGACGAACGCCAGCGCGTAGATGAACTCGCTGGCCGTCAGCGTGAAGGCGAAGACGACCACCGCCACCAGTCCCGGAAAGACCAGCGGCACCACGGTCCGCACGAACGCGCCGAGCCGGCTGTAGCCGTCGACCATCGCCTGTTCCTCGATGTCCTTCGGGATCGTGCGCAAGAAGCCCATCAACAGCCAGACAGACACCGGGATCGTGATCGTCGGGTACACCAGCACCAGCGACCAGGTCTTGTCCTGCAGTCCGACCGCCGCGACGACGCGTGACAGGGAAAGGAACAGCAGCGTCGGCGGAACCAGGTAGACGAAGAAGATCGCGATCGCCATCCTCCCCGACCACGGCCGGTCGAGCCGGGCCAGGCTGTACGCCGCCGGCAGTCCGAGGCCGAGCGTGATCGCGGTGACCAGCAGGCCCACCCAGAGCGTGTTCCAGACGAAGGTCGGGAACTCGGTGTTGTTGAACAAGTAGGACACATGCTCCCGTGTCGGCGGCAGGTTGAACAGGAACGGGTTGTTCGACCGCCGGTACAGATCTCGGTTCTCCTTGAACGCCGTGATCCCCGCCCATACGAAAGGTCCGGCGGCACCGATCGCCGCCAGCACGGCCAGCAGGTAGACCAGCACCCGTGACTGGAGGTGCCGGCGCCGGGCGTGCCGCCGCAGGCGCGAGATGTCAGCCTCATCCATGATCACGGCGTCAGGTCACCTCCATCCGGCGTACGGCTCGGAGGATGGCGATGGCGGCGGCGAGGAGCAGCGGGAACAGGAACAGCGCGATCGCCGCACCCTGGCCGATGTCACCGCCCTCGATGCCGCGGAAGAACGCCCAGCTCGCCAGCACCTGGGTCGAGTTGGTCGGCCCGCCACGCGTCAGCACGTAGACAACGGCCATGTCGGTGAAGGTGAGGATCGCCCCGAACAACGCGGCCACCGCGATGATCGGCATCGTCAGCGGGATCGTCACCTCGAACATCCGCCGCCAGAACCCGGCACCATCGACCGCGGCTGCTTCCTGGACGTCGCGCGGGATCGCGACCAGGCCGGCCATCATGATCACCGCTGCCAGCGGCACCAGCCGCCAGACGTGTACGACGATCACGGAGCCGATGGCGAGATTGGGCTTGCCGAGCCAGTACATGTTGCCGTCGATCGCGCCGACCTCGCGAAGCACCCAGTCGATCGGCGAGAACACCGAGTCGAGCAGCCACAGCCAGGCGATCGTGGACAGCGCCACCGGCGTCGTCCAGGGCAAGAGCACGAGGAACCGGACCAGCCACTTGCCGCGGAAGTCCGCGATCAGGATGTTGGCCAGCACCTTGCCAAGTACGACGATGAGCAGCATGGAGACGACGGTGAACACGATGGTGTTGCGCAGCGACTGCCAGAACACCGGATCGTCGAAGATCGCGGTGAAGTTCCGCAGACCGACCCAGTCGAAGCTCGAGTCGCCGGCGGTCACGTCACTGAAGCTGAACGCGATCGCAAGCAGGAACGGCACCGCCACCAGGGCGACGATGTAGAGCACCGACGGCAGAAGGAACACCCAGGCGAGCAACCCGTCCGAGTCGGCGAACCGGCGCCGGGCGGGCCTACCGGGCACCGGGGCACCGCCATCCTGCATGACAGGCGGCCGCTGGACCATCCGGTCCGTCATGATCCGGTCCGAACCGAGACCGGCGCGGTGCGCTCCCCCGTCTCCGCGTCGAAGAACCGCAACCGATCAGCGTGTACGGCGAACTCGTGCTCCTCGCCGGGCTCGACTGCGGTGGTGACCGTCGTCGGCAGCCGCGCGATCACCCGGGTCTCCGCGCCGAGCCCCCGCACGGTGCCGTACAGGTGCCGGTCGCCGGACAGGTGCTCCACCCGGTCGACCTGGAAGGGTACGACGAGCCGGTCGTCGCCGTGCACGATCGAGGCCGGCAGAAGGTGCTCGGGCCGGAACCCGATCTGTACGCCGTCGCGCGGAACCAGGTTCATCGGTGGCGAGCCGAGGAACGTGGCGACGAAGGTGTCCGCCGGATCGTCGTACACCTCGACCGGTGGGCCGAGCTGGCGCAGCCGGCCCTCGTACATCACCGCGATCCGGTCACCGAGACCCATCGCCTCCACCTGGTCGTGGGTGACGTAGATCGTCGTCGTCTCGACCTGCTGCTGGAACCGCTTGAGCTCGTCGCGCGCGGACGCCCGCAGCTTCGCGTCGAGGTTCGACAGCGGCTCGTCGAGCAGGAACACGCTCGGGTCGCGGACCAGCGCGCGGGCCAGCGCCACCCGCTGTCGCTCACCGCCGGACAGCTGGCGCGGCCTGCGGTCGAGCAACCGGGTGATGCCGAGCAGCTCGGCTGCCCACTCGACCTTGCGGGCGCGCTCCGCCTTCTCGATCTGTGCGGCCCTGAGTGGGAAGACGATGTTCGCCCGCACCGTCTTGTGCGGGTACAGCGCGTAGCTCTGGAACACCATCGCGACCCGGCGTGCCCGCGGCGGCAGCTCGTTGACCACGTGCCCGCCGATCCACACCTCACCCTCGGTTGGTTGCTCGAGGCCCGCGATCGTGCGCAGCAGCGTGGTCTTGCCGCAGCCGGACGGCCCGAGCAGCACCAGGTACTCGCCCTCCGTGGTCGCCAGGTCCACCCCGTCGACCGCATGCACCTGGGCGTGCGCCAGCCGGCGGCGGACCTTCCCGCCGTCGTAGGTCTTCTTCAGTCCGCGGAGCTCGACGACGGCCACCGGAGCCCCCTACCCGCCGCCCACCAGACCGCGCCGCCGCCACTTCTCGAAGATCGGCTTGATCTGCCGCTCGGCGTCCTCGACCGCCTCCACCGGTGACATCTCGCCGCGGGCGGCCTTGGCGTACATGTTCGGGATGATGAAGGTCGAGAACACCTCGCCCATCGCCGCGTTCTCCGGCCCGGGGTGGCTCACGTTGACGCTCCACTCGGATGCGTTCTTCAGCACGGCGAGCTTGTCCGCCGGCTTCGCGCCGAACGGGTCCTTGTCCAGCCAGCCGTTCAGCTGCGGCACCAGCTTGGGGAACGCCGGCAGGTCGTACAGCATCGACTGGTACGTCACCTGCGCGGAGTTGGCGGTGTAGTGCAGCAGGAACTCCTTCGCCGCGTCCACGTTCCGTGCGTGCGACGGGACGATCCAGTTGTACATCACGTGCTGCGCGTGGAGGGCGGCCTTCGGGCCTTTGAGGGGGCGGACGAAGTAGATGTCGTCGGCCACGTCCGGATTGTCTGCCTGGGCGGTGCGCCAGGCGGAGATGGAGTTGACGATGTACGACAGCTGGCCGGCGATCAGCCCTTGGTTGTTGGACGCCGGGTTCCAGGAGAAGACCTCGTTGGTCATCGTCTGCTCGAACAGGTGCTGCATGAACTCCACCGCCTGGACGGTCTCGGTGGAGTTGATCACGACGGACTCGTTCTCGTCCTGGACCGACGACCCGAACGCCCACAGCAGCGCCCGCCCGACCATGTTGGAGTCGATCTCCTGGGACATCCCCAGGCCCATCTGGACCTTCTTGTCCTTCTTGATCTTGGCACCGCCGTCGAGCAGCTCGTCCCAGGTCGATGGCCCGTTCGCCAGACCTGCCGACTCCCAGAGGCTCTTGCGATAGTTGCCGGGGTCGGGCGCCCAGGCCGGGGCGTAGGCGTAGTGCTTGCCGGTGGTCCGGTTCTGGCTGGACTTCACGCACAACGCCAACTGCTCGCCGTACCGCTTCGCAGCCTCGGTGGCGACGTCCTTGAGGTCGACGACGCTCGGCTCGAACTGCGACAGGGGGGCGATGTACTGGATCAGGTCGTGGCCCTGCCTCGCCTGGATCTCGGCCGCGGTGCGCGCCACGATCTCGGTGTTGTTGATGTGGTCGACGGTGACGTTGACACCGACCTGCTTGCCCCAGTCCTTCGCGAACGGGTCGAACCACTTGTCGTGGCTCGGCACGAAGTGACTCCACATCAGGATCTTCAGGTCGCCGGACAGCTTCACACTCGGTGAGGTGAACGTCGGGCTGGGCGCGGGCTCCGCCGCCGTCGGCGGGCCGCCGGCCTCGTCTCCCCCGCCGCAGCCGGAGAGCAGCGTCGCCGCCGCTGCCATCCACAACAGTTCACGGCGCGTCAGGTACGTCGGCTCGTTCATCGCTGAACCTCCCTTGAGGTACCCGGCCCCACAGTAAGGTCAGGCCCGAGCGCCTGGAAGGTCTCGATATCGAATTGGCATGCGGCTCGCATGAGTTGGGCCGTGGGTGCGATGACCGCCGCGCCGGAGGGGATACACGCCACCGTCCCCCGGATTCGCGGCCGGCGTCGTGCAACGGTCGAGTGAGCCTGCTCGACCACCCACAAGCCGGCAGGTCAGAGCCTGATCGTGTCGAAGGCCCGGACCGTGTGCGTCCGGGCCTTCGATTGGTAGCGGGGGCAGGATTTGAACCTGCGACCTCTGGGTTATGAGTAGGCGCGAACCCGCCCCAGCAATGCCGCGATGCACGAGCCTTCTCGCAGGGTCCAGACTCACCGAGCATGTCCCGTCTCGTTCGGAGCAGACGTGTTTCAGCAGGTCCCGAGCCGTCTCGGGTACACATCTGGGTACAGCCCTGCGCCACACGCGCGCACGACGGCTCCGGCACCGACCTCGTCCCGCCAGCTCATGCCGACAGAGGGCGGACTCCAACGCTCCGACCTGCATCCGAGCGCCCTACGGCGACGATTTGGGCGCAGGCTGGACGTTGGACACTTTGAGCCACAGTCCCTTGGTATCAGCGTGGCCGCTCGAAGACCGTGGTGGGCGCTGAGGTCTGGCTCGATCGTCGCTGCCTCTGTAGGGACTCACGCCTTGTCTTAGCCAGTTACTCCGCGCGCGCGTACACAGGGTCGGCGTCTTCGGGTGCCGTCCAGCCTTGAGTACTTGGGAAGAGTTCGCGACTGGACCAGGAGGCGCGCCACTTCGTTGAGCTTGGTGTTGGTGTCCTGGGAGTAGCGGCGTAGGACCTCGAATGCGCTGGCGTCGTCGAGTGTGAACCGTTCCATCAGGATGCCTTGGGCCTGGCCGATGAGCTTGCGGGAGTCTATGGCCCGCCCTAGTGACTCCTCACGCCGGGCACTGGAGAGCGCGATGGAGGCATGGCGGCCGACGACCTCTGCAACGGCGAGGGCATCTGGGTCGAACCAGCGCGGGGAACGGGCGTACAACGTCAGCGCGCCGAGTGTTGCCCGGGAGGTCCAAAGCCGGACCGCCAACGCACTGCCCAGGTTGAGGTCGCGCATCCCGGCCGTCCAGCGGGGCCAGCGCGTCTCGGTAGCAGTGTCGGGTACTAGCGTCGTGCGGCAGTCGCTGACCGCGGCAACTCCGGGGCCTTCCTGCCATTCGACCTGCAGCTTGTCTGCCTTCTCGGCAACTGGGTCCTGTGCGGTAATCGCGTCGAACTGGTTGCCCTTGTTGGACACGATCATCCCGGCGTGGTCACAACCCACGAGCGCTGCGGCGGACTGGACGATCCTCTCGAGGGTGTCGCCAAGGTTCGGCTGGTCATGCAGGTCGTGGGCCAGACGGGCGAACGCATCGGCCTGGGACTCCATCCGTGGCTCCCTCCGTACTGTTCCGCCGCTGGCGGGAGCACCGGTTTCCCTGGGCGCGGAAACGGACGTGTTCCGACTGGCCGGCGCTCCGGCCGCGTGGAGGCCTGGCACCACTTGCATATAGGTAATGTAGAACTAAGTGTGGCTTGTGTGCAATCATTGAGTAGGGATTGCAGAACTACGGCGGCTGACGTTCGTGGACGTATCGCGCGATCTACGCAACGCTGATCACATGGACGGGGACGTTGGGATGGAGGACGGCGCGGACCGAAGCGACGGGATCTACAGCATCGGAGCGGTTTCCCGGATGCTCGGTGTGCCAGCGCAGACGCTGCGGGCCTGGGAGGACCGGTATCAACGGATCGTGCCTGCTCGCAGCAGCGGCGGGCAGCGGCTCTACAGCCGCGACCAGGTGGATCAGCTCAGCTTCGTGTGCCACCAGATCGAGCAGGGACTGCAACCGGCCGACGCGCACCGGCTCCTGGCCCAGCAGTGGGCCAGCGATGATGCGTCCATCCCAGCCGAGCACAGGGGCGCGTCAACCAGCGTCGACGCAGCGACGACCGTGCTGATCGCCGAACGCGACCCGTACGCTGCCGAGTTCTCCGAGTACTTCCTCCGCACCGAGGGCTACGCGGTGCGTATCGTCCTCGACGCCGCCGCGGCGGCCGAGATCCTGAGCGAGGAGCCGCCGAGCGTGCTTGTCGTAGATCTGCTGATCTCGGGCGGTGCGGGTTTGGAGCTGTGCCGGACAGCTCGTGACAACGGTGCCGTCCCGACCCTCGCGGTCTCACCGGTGGACTCGCGTGATGAGGCACTGGCCGTCGGTGTCGATGCGTTCCTGATCAAACCGCTCGAGCCATTGCAGTTCGTGTCCACGGTCCGCGACCTGCTCGGGAGCAGTGCGTACCTCCGAAAGAGGAGCTGATGCGATGACCGAGCGGTTGTCGAGCGGATCCGACCGACTGGACGCGGTGTTCGGCGGTGGTCTGCCGCTGAACGGCATCGTCCTGATTGGCGGCAACCCGGGCACGGGAAAGACGATCCTCGCCCAGCAGTTCGTGTTCCAGAACGCCAGCACCGAGCGGCCCGCGGTCTACCTGACCACAGTGTCCGAGCCGCTCGAGAAGCTCCTGCGCTACGGCCAGTCTCTCGACTTCTTCGACCCCGCAGCACTCGGCACCCGGGTGATCTATGAAGATCTCGGCCGGACCCTGAACGAGGACGGCCTGACCGGTGCGCTCGCGAGAATCACCGACCTTGTCAAGAGAACTCGCCCCGGGTTGGTCGTGATTGACAGCTTCAAGGCCCTCCAGACCTATGCAGCGGACCCGAGTGCGTTCCGGCAGTTCCTGCACGAGCTGGCCGGCCGCCTCTCCGCGTTGCCGAGCACCTCGTTCTGGGTCGGTGAGTACTCCAGCACCGAGACCAGCGATGCGCCCGAGTTCGCCGTCGCCGATGCCATCGTCTCGCTGGGTACCGATTGGGAAGCCGACCGCCAGCGGCGCGTCCTGTCGGTCGTCAAGCTACGCGGTAGCGGCTCCCTGTCAGGCAAGCACGCCTACAGGCTCTCGTCCGCGGGCCTCCAGGTGTTCCCGCGCATGGCCGACCCCGTCGAGCTCGACCGCTACGGCGGCACGCACGAACGCGTTTCCTCGGGCGTCCCGGCGTTTGACGCCATGCTGTCCGATGGCTACTACCGCGGCGCCTCGACCCTGGTGGCCGGCCCATCCGGGGTCGGAAAGACGTTGCTGGCCCTGCACTTCATCTATGCCGGCGCACAATGCGGCGAGACTGGGGTGATCGCAACGCTCCAGGAGAACCCGACCCAGCTCGAGCGCATCGTCAAAGGGTTCACCTGGTCGTTGGACGACCCGGGTATCGAGCTCATGTACCGCACCCCCGTCGATGTGTATCTGGACGAATGGATCTACGACCTCTTGGACACGGTGCACCGCACCGGCGCCACCAGAGTCGCCATCGACAGCCTCGGCGACCTGCGAGCCTCCTGTGCTGACGAACTCCGCTTCCGCGAGTACCTCTACTCGATCCTGCAACGCTGCGCCCGCGCGAACGTCAGCGTGGTCATGACCCAGGAACTCCCCGACCTGTTTGGCGTCACCAGCCTGTCGGAGTACGGGATCTCCCACCTGTCCGACAACGTGATCCTGCTCCAGTTCGTCCGCGGAGACTCCCAGCTCAAACGCGCCGTGACCATCCTCAAAGCCCGCGGCAGCGCCCACGACCCATTCACCCGACAGTACGAAATCACAACCAACGGGGTCGTCCTCGGTGACCAGTTCGGCCCCAGCCAGGACCTGGCCTAGCCCCTGAGCCGGCCGAGGTGAGGGGAGGCCGGCAAAGAGACTCAAGGTCGACCCGGTGCATCGCCCGGGGCGGGAAGCAAAGCCTTCGGCGCCGGCGCGTACAGCGCCGGATGAGACGCGTGACGGTTCCAGCGCGCCCACAAGGGCGTCGGGTGGCTGCTCGGCGCCGACGACTCCGGCGCGGACCCTCGCTGACCTCGACCAACCGGTCGATCTGCTGGGTACAGATGGCACAACAGAGCGAGAATCGAGTTTCGGATGGTGAGATCGGGTGGCATGCTGCGGGCCCGTGTCATCGTGCTTGAGACCAGAAACCGCAGATCAGAGGGCTATTCACGACGAAGGCCCGGACCCGATGGTCCGGGCCTTCGGGTGGTAGCGGGGGCAGGATTTGAACCTGCGACCTCTGGGCCTCCAGCGTTTGTGCCATCCCGTTCGGCGTTCTCTGACCGCTCTTGGCGATATGTGCTCTGACCTGCGCAGACGTGGACAATTCCAGGGCCCTGGGCCCCGATCATCTTGACGCCGTCTGCTTCGATTAGACGTCTTGCGCTGGCGTTTTCGGGGCATAAACGGGGCACGACTCAAATCGCAAATCGAGTCTCGCGATCAGGCACGACTTCCCGGTGCTTGGCGGAGGACGCCGACCGACCCTCACCGCGTCTCGGGCTCGTGGAGGCGGCCCCCGCCTCCCCCTGGTCAACCGCGTGCCGACCGCCCCGCACTAGAAGAGTGCCCTGCCCGTGGTCGATCGGGAGATGGGACTGTCCACGGCCCCCCTCTACGCTCACCTGACTCAACGCCGGCGGGCGGAGCCGAGCACGGAGGCTCTGGGACTCTTCTGGAGGTGCACTTCACCTGGCCCCTCCAGCGTCCAAGTTCGGATCCCTGTTCTGTTGAAACCTGGGCGCGGCGTCGTCTTGGTTGGCGACTCAGAAGGCGGGCGCGGACTGCTCCGTATGTTGGCCCTGGCGACGTGCCTCCAGCACCGCGTCTCGTAGCCGGTCCCGAGCCATCCCCAGGCACGCGTACACCGCTCCTCGTGCCACCGACAGACCGAGCACCTGCGTCGGCGCCTTGACCTCTGGGACCGTCGTAAGGCTCTTGTCGAGCCGTCTTCGTACGTCGGGAAGGACTTCGTCGACGAGCGGCCGCAATCGACCCATGAAAAAGACCGACTCCGGGTCTAGCGTCACGGCTACGGCACTGACAGCAGTAACCATCGCCGTGGTGAACGCATCCAGCACGTCGGCGCGCGACACCTCGTCGTGCGGTTGCAGCCACAGATCTTCGATGCGCTCCAGGTCGAGTCCCCGCCCTCGAGCAAACCGAAGAAGGCCGCTCGTGCTCAGCAGCCCATCGAGGATCTCGTTGCCAACCCCAGAGAAGAGCACACCAATATCGCCGAAGGCAGGCGTACGTCCCCGGACGAGCTCGTGATCTGTGCAACGGGCGAAGTTCAGGATGCTGCTCAAGCTGAAGAGCGCGGCATTGCCGAGCGTGGCGTCCTCGGTGAGGATCCCGAGCAAGGATGCGTTGGCGTCACTGTCGAGGACCACGGGCGCGTTGACCAGGTCAGCAAGGGTTCGCTGGAGACCGAAGCCCGCGAAGGTCTTCATTGCCTCCGCCGGACCG